>JGI24158J21664_10000079_pt1 | contig 55348 bp, 36 predicted proteins | sample Ectturendosymbi3_FD_21664 | JGI IMG/M metagenome (IMG submission 21664) | reverse complement strand
CCCAGGGAGCGCCAGTGGCTCCACCAGCGTCTGTCCCTGGCTGTGGCCAGGGGAAATGCTGCCAGCATATTGGCCTGTGTGCAAGTTTGATCTAATTTTACATGTTCTTTTTTTAGCTGCCTTTAATGTACTGACCACCATCATTGCCTACCATTTGCCCCTGTAGCTGTTGCCTTATGAATCCTTGTTCTTTCTGTAAGATTCATTGTTCCCTCAGTTGTGCAATGTTACCTTGTGCATTGGTTAAATATCTTTTCAATCGCATGGCCTATGATGAGAGTACAGCATGGTTTCGTGTTCAACATTGCTTGAAGCGTCTATAAGTATGTCGGTGAACCTTCATTTAAAAAAAAATTCTTCATCTGCCGCCTGTTATGTGACACTAACACACGATGAGTGTGCTCAAGACTACTAAGCTTGGTAGTAACATACTAAACCCAAAATCTAAACCTAAAGCATAATTGTAAACGTAATGTTTTTGAAACTTTAAAAAAAAGTAAACAAAAGCCGGTCCCATGAAGTATAACCTCAATTACCAAAGTAAAAGCAGCAGTGGCGAGAACTGTGCTGACAACCATGTGCATAGCAAGCATGAACATTTTTCTTTTACTATGTTCACGGTGTCCTTAATGTGATGAACTCAGCATTTTATTTGAACTGTGTCACGTGATGGGTGGCAGACAAATGATCATAAAAAATGAAGGTCTGCTGATAGACCTATAGCCATTAAGGTATAGTATTTGGTTTGATTTTTTCCAAACATGTTTTTCACATTGGTTAGACAAACTCGTATCCATGCATTTTTGAGCGCATAAGTTAAGGAAAATGTTGTATGAGACAATGATCTGGCCTGTTTAGAAAAAAAGCAGGTCTTGCTAAGTGATATAGTGTGGGTAAAGCTTAAATTGCAATACAAACACAAAACTGCATGACACACACACTGAGCTTATGACATTCACATTAACCACAGTATGGTAAATTTGATCTCAAGGCTAATTCATGAATGACTAAAGCAGAAGTGTTTTATCTGTTCAGAGAGCAATGGCTATACATAATTTCCCTCATTCCTTGTCTTCATATCTGGCCCCAAATGGTCTTCTAACATAGCTAGTATTCATTGATACAAAAGTGGTAGGTAGTAATTTTGGTTGGTAAACTGGAAAGTCAGACCAACTTGCACACAGGGCAACATGCTGGCAGCATTTCCTCTGTGCATTAGCTTTGAAGAAAATTGAGTAGCTAAGCAGTGTCTCAAAAACACATCTTGTTTTTGCTTGGTAAGGACTAAAACACCATATCAAGCAAACTTGCTGACCTTGGAAAAATATCTGACCATTTCTTGCATGTTAGTTGTTTCAGAGAAAAGGACTAAAACTGGTGATTAATTTTATTCTAACCCTACATGTAATTCCCAACCCTAACTGGAAATCTAAACCCATGTCTGGTTTTTAAAACTTCTTAATAAAGTACATTGAAACTGCTCCCTAAAAGCATAGTGAAAACATATGAGTGGCATTTCTATTGGCAAAGCCAAAGCAGCCATGATGAGAGCTAAACTGATGACCCTTTGCAGTGAGAATGGACACTTCCCACCTGACTAAGTTTACTATACTGTTCATGTCATGAACTCAGTGTTATATCTGGCACAAAGCTGGATATGATTTTTTAGTCTTTTGAAAGCAAAAACTGGATATGGTTGTTCAGATGCTAGCAATTGAGTATAATTATTGATTGACTACTGTAGATGTAACATGAAAGCTATGTCCACCTGAAATCTCTTACTGGGCCAAAAATGATGTTGCCATCTTAATGAGGGCTGCACATTAAATGACCTACTTTTATTTTAGCAAAACAAAGTTAGTTTGAAGCTACTGAAAGCATTCATATACTAGCTGAAATAATAGAGCCTGTTCATACAACATGTAAAAAAGTGTTTTACATTAGGTAGTGATTAAATGTTTTTGATTAAAAAAATATAGTGAAAATTGCTTAGTTAATTTTTTCAGAAATAAAGTGAACAGCATAAAAGAAGCATTGTTTTCACATTACAAAAAATACATATGAGATGTAACCAAGGAGGTTTAGATACAAAGCTAAGGCATGGCAGACAATACAGACAATCATCAAGCAAAAAGATTGCAGATCATGCTAATAATTACTACATAAACGTGATAATGCAAATAAATATGCAACATGAAAAACCAAACATGTGAGTAAGGAATGCTAATTCAGGGGATAATGCACATAAAAAGAGAGTGCAATAAAGTGAACTATATAAAAGATACAGTTACACAAAAAAGCAAGCAATATACCCACAAATCAAAATAGTTAATGAAAAGGGACCATGGCAAACATGATCGAAATAATCCTATGACATTTTAGTTGAACAACATATATTACAAAAACACAACTATGTTAAATCATAAACATACCAATCATTAACATAACACAGATGATGGTGGGCGAGCAATAGGTGAAGAGTTGACGCATGTACAGATGAGCAAAGTGAAGCATTCACATAGGTGAGAGAAGTATGCAACAATAAGGATTATCAAGCAGAGAGCAATGTAGTAAACATGACATTTCAGATCTAAAGCATAGCTGAAATCATAACGACTGTATGGCACTTTTAATTGTTCCCAAACTGTGATGCCCCGGGCAAGTTTAGTGATAATAAAGCTATAGTTTGAAATATAGGAGTAGCAATCACAACACTAGAAATCTGTTTTGCACCGAGGTGTCAGTGGACATGTGGAAATCTACCAGTGTGTGGTACATGTTAAACAGGCAGTAAAGACAATTGCATCGAAAATGTCAAATATATAAATAATTAATTATCAAAAGGAAGAAGTTGTCAGTTTGTTGTATACACACAATAATGAAACGTTTTCTAGGCTGCACAAAACCAATGACAAAGCCACATGTGCCTTGCAGGCTGAACATAGCCATACACCTTTTGCTGAACTACTATTCATATTTTGGCAGGTGTAAACAGCAATTACTGTTTCACAAGAAGTTGTGAATCATGGAAGTCCGAACTATAACGTTGATCTAGTCATTTGCATTAAGCAAGTTATGCATTAAAAGTAAATTGCATGACATTCTATGCGTTTTTTGCCACCACATCTTATTGTGGGCCTTGAAATAAGATTTTGGTGAAGTGGGCTGTGAGGTTAAGTTGGATAGACTAAACTTATTGCATACAGCTAAAAGCTATGCACAGTATAACAATGTCCTTTTCAGACAGGGGTGCATCCAGGGGGTCTGCTTGGCTGTCATGACAGGCCCCTTCGTACCGCAGGTACTCAGCATTGAAGCCGATAAAATATCAAACGCTGCCACTGCAGGTCTCTCATGCGGGTGGTTTGGAACAGGCAACAGCCTACATTTTTAGTGCATCGAACACACGTGTTTCGGAATTTATTTCTCTGGCAGTGCCAACTCCAATGCAAGCAAAGCTGTCAGAAGCTTGTACACTGCCACACACATGCAGAACTGTTTTGTAATATTTCGCTTCATGGCGAGAGGACACAGTGTCCAATTGCGATTGTTTTGTTTTGCAGTTTCGGCCTAAATTGTATCTGCTGTTTACATCTACTAGGTTATCACTAAATCAAATAAGTTTAGGCCTCCACAGCATCACGCTAAGTAATGCGGGTTCGTTTCAACTGAAGCTATATTTTTACAAGGAATTTCTCATAATGAAAGGCGCGACAGCTAGCCACAGAAAGTGTGGTTGCATTATATGAACAAAATATCAGTCAAGCACTGTGTTTTGAAAATAGCGTTTTTAGAATTGAGCAGTTGACGATGTTTTCTACGCAAAAAGTCTGATATTGATTTCAAGTAAGTAACTTTTACAGTACGATATAAAATCATCAAAGCGACTGCAACTCAATTATTCTTCTCCGCAGTGATTCTGCAAGTATATTTATAATACCGCCATCTTTGATAGACAGCGCTCCACAGATGCAGTTGTGCTGATTGTCAGCTTCGATTTTATAGTGTATGTACATATGGATAAACAGCTCTCATTGCTGTATAGCTGACATTTGCTGAATGTTCAACAAGCTATAAGTATCTTTTCAGCACCAATGTTCGCAGGAACAAACATCGATTGTGATGTAATAAATGCGTTGTGACCAAAAGCAATTATAATTTGGAAATTTTTCCTTGTGTGTTTTGACAAAAAAATAGTTAGTTACGCTAGGTTACTTGCCCTACTAACCAAGTTTGATTTGATTTCTGGTAGAGCTCGATCGATAAAGCTTTTTTGGGCAGATACCAATGCTTTTATTTTTCATTGCTATTAACCGATGCCGATATTTTGCAACACTCAAACCACAGTTGAAAGACAAGACTCAGTGCGATGAAGAAGCATATAACATGGAATTCTGCACAAACCTGGGTCACTAAGATTATCAAAAACTACCGCCTTGTTTGCAGGCAGCCATCTACTTACCACGCGAAACATGAGAGCAAATATTTAATTATAGACAGGTTTATTGTGGCGATTGCCAAGTGGTCTGAATATTGCTCACAGCTTGATGTAGTCAGAAGGCTGCGCGTTGTAAGGAACAGCAGAGAATTTGCGTTAATTAATCACAGACCAAGCAGCAACACGAAGTGTTTCTGAACACTTTTGTGCAGAAAACCGGCATAGCGGCTTTTATGAGCAAATATTGCCGATATACTGTATATCGGTGGAATTTTGCTGATGTAAAACTGTGGCAGCATCCCAAAATTAATTGCTCTATTTCTAGTCTTAAAAGAAAGTGTAGTTTTCTGCTGAAAAGTGATATCAAAAGCTGCCCTTCCGCAACAGACCCCTCTTTTCCAGGCTAAATGTGCCACTGTTTTCAGACTTGCTTCATTATTCAACCCTGTTTTGTTGAAAGAATCATCAACGTTAAAAAATTCATCATTCAAATCTTATCTATTATAACCAGTAGTGGAGCGAATGTGCCAAGGCTAAAAAAAGCTAACAGTGACAGAAAAGATAGTGTCTGAAGAAAGGCATAAAAAATACATAGAGCCTCTTTTGTGGGCTATGTTATAACAAAGCTGAGATTTACACCGCTGAAAAGCACATTTGAAGCAATTGAGGGTTTCAAGGCAGAAGGAAACTTTAAAGAACTCATTAACACTGACTTTACAGCCTAATTTTTTAGCTCATCATTCATGAAAAATTGGATGTAGTGTACAGTAATACATGATCATATCCAATTGCCTCAGTGTGTGTGCTGTGAACCTGGCTTGGAGTTGTTACTGAAATTTGAAACTCAATTGGAACTGTGCAGTATTGCAAAATTGGGTTAGCCTTGTAAAATTTATCACAAACCTTTGCTGCAAAGTTACTGTAATGATCATGTACTAGTGTAATAATAATAAATAATGGAACAATTGCAGTATAGAAAAAAAGACAAACGAATTATGAAAACAAGCACGATGCCATGTACCAACCATGACATGATATATGACACATGAAATTGGAAAAACACAAGTTTTCAGAAATACAGACCATGAAGAGGCAATACAAGAAGTAAAGGGAGGTTACTTGAAAAAAGTGCAATTCATGATATCGTTAGCAGTGACATCATAAATAATTTGATCATGATGTTGTGACTAATGATATGTGTGGGTGTAGGCATTGTTAATTTTCAACCCCACTGAAAAGCAAATGTGGAGATCATGTGCCAGATCCTCAGTTTTCTGCATCACTAATGCATTATAGTATTTTCATTGTTACCAGTAGGTATTTTGCTATGTTAGTGTCAATCTATGAAAGAATGTGTGAATACAAGACTATGGTTGTGTGTGCAGGCAAATGATTTTTCGGAGTTGATTGCCCGCTTATGAAATGCATGCTAGTACTCCCTTAGGCTAAAGATTTTACTTGCACTATCTGTGCACATTGTATAGGAGGTGAATGTATTGACCATATTTTATAAAACTTACACAGCTGATACAACTTTTTGTGTGAATACGTAAATGTAAGCATTAAATTTTCATCCTATGTCTGATGATCTTACAGCTTGCTTACTACAATGTCTATGGAAAGAAATCCTTTCTCAGCAAAAAATCAGACACTTTAAGATCTTACAGAGTATATATTTCGCCTATGATGTAGGCATCATCAGCTCTTATTGAAATAGAATCTTGCGTACTATATAAAGCTGTGGCTTATGAAGTTTCGCTTTCATCATTCCAGGCAGCTTATAATAAAGGGCAGCTTACATTTTGCATTTCTTTGCCTTATAAAAATGTATAGAGATGATGCTCCATCTTTCCTTTGCTACGTTTTTTTCAGCCAAACTCTTATTTTGCATTCTATTCTCTTCAGCATCACATGCATATCCATCACAGGAAGGATAATGATGAACACAAGTCAGTTGTAGTGGTGTAAGCAAGATTACCAGGGTTGCCAATACATGAAACATGCTAGTGTACTAATCTATCTCAGAGGTTTAGGTAACGTGTGTTCAAGTCAAAGAACGGCTAACAATCAAACACATATGGTAGCTAATGTGCAGTATATTTCATGAATGCTATAGTATTATAAACAGATTTAGCATATTGCAAAATGTTTGCCTATGGAATAAATGTGCCTTTTGCCAAAGCATTTTCAACATATGCATATCCAAAAGCACCTATAATATGAACATCAACATGTCAAAAACATAAAACAACCTTATAAATTTTTTTTATATGGTATTATCTACTTTGTGTGTGAAATGTCTGGTGAAAAGCTATAACAATTGATGCATGTACATGGGTGTCTGAAGAAATATTTTCAAGGGGGGCAATGTCGACATTTTGCTTATCCTTTTCAGACTGCTGATGATGTAATGCAAATGTATATTCATAAAATACTTCACCCTTTCCACACAATAAATAAAATGCCTCATTTAAGGCAACAGTCACAAGAAATGCAATAATTTACACAATAAGCCTTGAAGTTGTAATGCTTACTATGATAACTTAAAGTGAACTTTCAAAGATTTGCTGTGATAACTATTGTTATGAAATAAAGATCAATAGTAGAACAATCTGCTCACAAGTTTTGCAACCTGCTTCACCAGGCAGAAGAGCAGACATGAGTGTACTGCAAGCTCATCACAGCATGACACCAAGAGAGTGAACTTGAGTTGTGTGCAATATGGCAAATAAACTGTCATTGCAAGAACTGAATCGATTGGAATTAAGCTGCTGATTGCTGGTTCTTCATCCCAATTGCTAGGAAGGGGCAATGCCTGTTTTCCCCATCCCTGTGGATGCCCGTGGGAATGTATCAGTGCTGTGTGCTGTCCATATCCACAGGGTCTATACCATTAATCCAGAGTGCCACTGTCAGGTAATCATAGTCAAAAGTTTTTAGTTCCTTTATCAGGCAGTATATTGTGTTTTTCTAAGCTTTCTTTCTGTTATGCTAAGATGGTGTTTAGCATTTGATATGATACATTGCTTTTCTATTATGTGATAACCAAAAATGTGTAGCATTTTTTGTTTTTTCTTTTATTTCAAGGTTTTCTTTAGTTTATGTTGAATGTTGAAACATGCTGTATCTCTGATTTTTAAACCTGCCACTGAATACAAGGTTTATGAAACCTCGTGAAGGTGTTTTCCTATGTGTCATTATAGATGCAGGCAAAGAAAAGATATGGATTTCTAGTAGCCTCATTTTTTCTGGTGACTTTCATCTACAATGGAATTAAGTGGAGTTTTGACATAGCCACAGATGTTGGTGTAAGTCAGAGATCGTTTACAGAAAAAACATTTCCTATACTGAATGAGAACACACTTCTGTCTCCACATGTATTACAAAAATTGTCGTCATTTGGTGAGCAAGAATACTATGATGAAGATGAATCAAGCCAAAGCCCAACAGAGAAGCAGTCAACTCGAGAGAATATTTATAAGCACAAAAACTGTCGCATGGACACATGCTTTGATTTCAAGCGTTGCCAGAAAAATGGTTTCAAAATATATGTATATCCAGACACAGGTGACAAGCAGTCACTGAATTTCAAAAGTATTTTATCATCATTGCGCTCATCAGTTTACTACACTTCCAATCCAGAAAAAGCTTGTTTGTTTGTACCAGCGTATGATACACTGGACCGAGATTACCGGTCAACAGACTATATTCACAAAATGGGAGAAAAAATTTCAAGCTTAAAACACTGGAACAATGGAAAAAACCATATTATTTTTACATTATTTTCTGGAACTTGGCCAGATTATTTAGAAAGTGTTGGATTCGATATTGGTGATGCCATTCTGGCAAAAGCCAGTTTCAGTGACAATTTCTATCGTCCAGGTTTTGACATTTCCCTGCCCTTAATTGGCAAAACACATTATACCATGCAAGGACCAAGTGGAATTTTAAAATCTAATTACTTTCCACCAAGAAGAAAATATGTGCTTTCATTCAAAGGAAAGCGGTAGGTTGCTATGCAAAGACTTTTTTGCAGAAAAAGTAATTTTTTATTCACATCAAAAAGCACATTAATTGATTTTATGTAGAATATTAGTGTGTTTAGATTGGGCATGGAATGGTAGCTTCAAACTATGTTTCAAGTGTTTTCAGAACTATAACTGCCATTTTAAGTTTTGTATTTTTGATTCACCCACACAGGCAAGTTTGTCCTTGTTGTTTCATATTTAAAGTTGGTGTGAACATGTCAGGTAAAAAATCATATGTCTGGATGGAACAATCTTTCTTTGATTAGCTTCTAATTTTGGCGGCAAATAAGGGTTTTTGTTAAGTTTCACCAATACTGTGTTTAGGTTTGCTAATTCACCAAACATACTACTTCAATGAAAAATTGGGGGCTGCTGAGAAAAGTTAACATCATTGGTTAATACATAGATTCGGTGATTAATTCAGTGGACTGAGTATTATTGCTGCAGAGTAAAGAGTAGACAGCCAAGTTGTGTTCATGGTTGCAGATCTTTCCCTTTCAACTGCTTACATCCAACAAAGGTGAGAACATGTCAGCTGAGACAGTGCAGTTTGATCAATCAGTCACAACCATTTTACGAAATATTTGTATCCAACATGCTCACACTAAGGCAGTCATAAAGCTAGTTACAATGTTGCAATTCAGTTGGAAGAAACTTCCATTCTAGTAGAGGCTACCTTGAAGAAAGTTAATAACCATTTTCTTAACAGGCTAAGTGGTACAGTTGGTTGAGTGCAGGCCACCAAATCTGGTAGGCTAGGTTCGATTCCTGGTTCGGTCATACTGAAGACTTGGAAAACAGTACATCCAACTTGTCCAGCCTCGTGCTTGGTGTAATGGGTAGGTGCAAGGAAACGGTTCATGTGTGGCACTGCCATTGACTTGCCATCAATGCACTATTCACTACAAATGAGTTGTGTGGCTTCCATTGCAAGCAAGCTGGAGGAGACAGGTTTCACAGACCAGTCATGACTTTCTGAAAGGAGTACAGAAACATGTATAATGAAACTAAGCTGATTGAACGATTTGGTGGGTTTTCATCTTATTTGGAGCATTGTTTTTTTCCCAAGAAAGATTTTTCAGTTTGCTGCAAGTATCGTTGTACTGTATATGTAATGTTAGCCTTTGAGTTGGAAAATATGATTGTTTAAATTTTCACATTCAAATCCTGCATTTAGTCTAGCCATAGTGGCACTCTGAGTATTTGTGCAGGGTAGAATAATAAAACAAAACAAATAGATTATGTGAAGTCGTCAGGAGACTTCATAAAAATATTGTTTTGATCTGAAGTTGCGTGTAAGTAAGTAGCCCATTGTTACTTGTTTCCCAGTGCATCAGGTAGTTGTGAAAGAGTTCGGTGTAGATCAGGAGAGACAATTTGCAATTATGCAGATCCACATTTTGTTAACCTCACTTGCAATTTAGTACTGATAGCTATTTCCTAAAACCTGTCCAAGAGCAATTTTGCAACATTCTTTGAAACTTTAATGCCATGTCCTGCACAAAAAAAGCTTGCATTAAATTTCCAATACTGCATATTGCTGCAAGACATCAACATTAATTGGCACATGTACAGTATATTTGATACGTACTTGGTTGAGAAAAGTCTTTATGGATGAAATGTGTGTAAATCAGGGTTGATTGATTTAAATCAGTGATTTAAACTGATTTAAATCAAGCAATAAAATTTTAAAAAATCATGTCGTTTCAGACCTGTATGTGATGTCTATGACACATTTATTTAGCATTCTAATAGGTTTTCATATAGCCTATACAGAATTAGTGTAGAAGGCAAAGAGTACTTCTTATGATGACACAAGTTGAAACCACTTGAAGTTTTATCAATCATAGCAACTGTGAGCTCACAGACATGATTTAACTGCGAAGAAGACATGTGGACTGAAATCACTAACCCTTGCAGATTCAGAAGTCATAACTGGTAGAATGCCACAAGTTTGAAAGTGTAGACTGGCATAATGTGAAAATTGCATTTTAAGCTGTTGACTGTAAACATAGTTTTAGAACACATTTTTGATTCATGAAACAGGTATATATATATATATCATCATTATAGCTTTTGAACATTTTATGCATGTATGCCATGAGTGTCAATGAAATTACTAAACTGTCAGTTCTCAGCATTGGCATTTCAATAAATATTTCATTTCATACACCTGTACTGACATTTTGAACTTATTGCATTAAGGGATATTGCATTAAGTGCAAAAAGTTTGAATGAAAGTTCAGCTATTTCTAGTCAGGGTTTCTCATTTCATTTAAATTAGTCATTTCATTTTAATCAGTGATCATTTCATTTAAATCAGTGATAAAAATAATAAAAATCAAGTAAAAAATCATATGCGGTTTTGAAGCTTGCTGTGATTTGTATGACACACTTAATTGGTATTCTAATCAGTTTCACTTATTTTTAAAGAAAGCAGAGACTTCTTCAGTTTTATTAATTATTAAAGAAGGCAGAGACTTCTTATGACCACACAAGTTATAAAAGCAATTAAAAATTTTATCAATCATGGCAACTCTGAAGGTCACAGATTCTATGTCAACTAAGTGCTAAATGATATGTGGAGTGAAATCACTAACATTTGCAGACTCAGAAGTCAGAACTGTCGGAATGCCACAAGGTTAACAGTGTAGGCTGGCATAAAGCAAGCCTGTAGCCAGGTTTTGAGGGCAAAATAAACAGTTAGGGGGGCAAGATTTTTGCTTTTATTACGGTATATGTTTAAAACGAACTTTTCTGGGCACAACAAAATTTGGGGGGCATAAAAAAATTAGGGACACTGCCCCTGAATGCCCCTAAGGATATGGGTCTGGAACAAAGTAAAGTTACATCTAAAATCCAGTAAATATGTAGGTTGTTGACTGTAGAAGTAGTAATTTTAGAACATGTTTTTGATTCAGATTCATAATAGCACATATATATATTATAGGTTTTTCCCATTTTATGCATGTAAGTCCTACTTTTGCAGAAGGTGAACTAGAGATCAATTTTAACAATAGACTTCACACCAAAAGACTGGCAAGCTTGTCGTTTTTCTACAAGCTTCTTAACATGCCATAGTTTTAATAAAGTTGATGAACAGATGGTTTGAGTATTGTCATTCCAATAAATATTTTGTTTTATACACTGGTACTGGTGTTATGAACTGATTTGCTTTAAGCGTGAAGTATAAGCGCAAAGTAAGTTTGAATGAAAGTTCAGATGAAGTCTAGTTGCTGTACTAGAAGAAACAAAGCCCAGCAAAAAGTTATATTAAAACAAACTCTAAAATTAAGTGGCCACCCTCTGCACATTAAATCAAAAAATCTGATTAAAATAAAAAAAATCAGATTTTTTTATTTGAAAAAAAATTATGATTTCTATCAACCCTGGTGCAAATATTATTGATTTTTTAATTTTCAGCTTTTAAATGTGATACTTGTCCCGGCATATGAAAAGTCCCTAAATCAAAATAACACAAAGTATTGTTTAGCTGGTAGAATAGGTTGGTTGACTGTCCTTGTGTTAGTTTTATAGGGGTTATAATTGCTGGGGTGAAAATCTTTCATAGAAACTGCTTTCTTTGCAGATATACATACGGGATAGGATCTGGCACACGAAACGCTTTGTACCACATCCATAATGGTGAAGATATCATCATGCTCACAACTTGTAAACATGGGAAATACTGGGGTGATTTTAAGGATGACAAATGCCAATCAGATAATGAAGAATATGACAAGTAAGACTTTGCATGCCAAGCGTTGTTTTTGTTGTGCGTAAATTTTGCTTGTTAACATTGCTGTTACGAATTCTGATTCTAGCAAGCTAGAGATTGATTACAGTTGATTTTGAATAGCTTTTATGTTGCAAGTATGCCCCATCCAAAAGCACTAAAGATCGTGATTCAAGAGGACACAAATACAAAGTTGAAAAAGAACTGTTTATTTTGAAATTGAAGTCTCATGATTTCTCTATATAGCAGCTAATAATAAACTAACTTAGTTTGCTTCTACTACCAGGTTTAGGCAGCCGTGGAGAGACAATACACAGAACATATCGCTTTGTACAATCATGTGTAAACCTAACTCTACACCCCAAGTGCGTGAAGTGTTTTTTATCGCCATGATTTTGTCTCTGGTGGTGGTGTCGCTTTATCTTGCAAGCCAGAGGTGCGAATTCTAGATCCTTCTATCGTTCGCAAGTATTGCATATACTCCGTGGCATTGGACCCGAACGCAATTTTCACTCACGTGCTTCGAAAAAATGACAACGCTGATTCACTGCTTCATCTGGAAATGCCGGATGCGCCATTAACCACGTTACCGGGACCTCGCAAAAAGTTTTTTTTTATGAAGAATCGATTTTCATTAGGTTCTTTGTGTTGGTTGTGACACGTATTCACAGCGCGCAGCGAAGTATGTTGAGATAATGATGACTCAAGGAAAGACAAAAATTTTAAAACATTTTTTTCAAGAAAAAATAACACTGTATATCCTTATTTGGTAAACTCATATTAAATACATTGAGCTTTCGTCGCTGAGATGTTTGTTCAATGTGAATAAACTTCCTGGAAGTCTTGGGCTTACGAGGTCTATGTGGTTTTGTTTCTGGGATCGTCGATATTAGCCATGTGCTTTGTGTTGTATCACTGCCCTTGACCGGGGCAGCGGAAATGAGCCTGAAACCGCCGAAGTTGTTTCACTCTGGTATTAATTCGCAACTGGCACAAGAAAAGTTTTTCACTAAATGTTTTGGGACACAAACATTTGCCGAGATCGCGAATCTGACATCCGCAGCTTAGGTTAGTTTAACAGTTTTCATGCAAAACCTCCTACCAACCTTCTGTTGCTTTCCAAAAGGTTTAGCGTAAAAACTACGTGGGCCTATACTTGCAGTTGACATGTTACAAAATTAATGACCATCTGCGCCATTGTATCGGGTAAGTTTAACAATATGAGCAAGTAACACTACCCCTCAAGTCGCTTTCATCCGCCTGACTGATTTCAACTCAGGAAGACGGGCATGTTGTTCCAAGCACTGCCTCTGACTGGTGCTGCGCATGCGCGTTGAATCGACCTCCCACTTGATCAAACGTCAAACGTTCCTTTCTTCAACCTTCAAACCTTTTCTCAGTCGTTTCTTTCGGCATGGAAGAAAATCTTTGCTTAGGAAAATCACAGCGTCGACGTAGTAATATGCCTGTCACTAGCTCCTTCTCCGAAAGTTTAGTTGAAAATGAAAAAATTAAACTTACCTGCGGTGTAATTTCCTGATCTCATGCGCAACAAAATCATTTAATTTAAATGATTACACGAATGATATTTTTAATCTTCAGGTTAGCGTTAGAAAGCCTGGTAAGCGCTGCCGCGTAAAAGAAGGACCAGCTTAATATTTGGAAGCTTTTTCGCATTCAGCAGCTCAGTGGAAGTGATGAGCTGGTTTATCAATTAACATAGTTTCAATGGCCTCTTTGTTGCCGGCGGAGCTGTCGTTTTCTTACGATTGGTGGAGTAGTGTGTTCAGGTTGTCCATTTTAGCAACCCACCCGGGTAACTGGCGAAGCTTCCGCAAACACGATTCGCAACATCACTTTTTCCTTTGTCTTTCAATGACATTGTTCCCATTAGCCTCAGTTGTTTGGTATACTATAATCCAGGTGCGTCCCAACTGGTGTCAGACCGGGAACCACAATTTCCCCATGGTCACTGAGTCGCGACCCACTTCTCAATACAAACCAAAAAAAATTATTCCTGAAGAACAGAATTCTTTTGAGAAAAAAACGAGTACAAAATCAATCAGATGGGCATTAATTATTTTTCTTTTTGGAGAACTATTTGTTTTCTACCAGTTGTTCGTGACCCGCCTAGGGACATATCCGCGACCCACAGTTCAGCATCGCTGAATTAATCAGTGCTGATAAGCGCGTTAGTTATTCGGGCACCCGCTTTCAAAGCTTATTTCCGAACTGATGTTGCTAACGACTGTGCCCACTAGATCTCTTGTACTTTGGGCTTCCCTTTCGCGTTCCTTCAGCAAACAACATTGCCTGTCTTACGCGCGTGATCTCCCAATAAGATAGATGCATTTGGCGGTACTGAATTAGTTGCGCTAGATGTACTCTCTAAAATAGCAAAAAGGCAATAATGTAAAAATGACCCCCTCTAAGCAACTGATCCTGTCAAGGTATTTTCTTAGTTTCGCGTCGTTAGATGTGTCGTTAATGCACGTTCGTACAAAACTCAATCTCACTGAAAAAAATTTCCAGTCTCACTCTCAGTGTTTGTGTGTGACTTGTCTTGAGATTCGTCTCAACTGGGTGGCAGTGTACTGTGGTGAACTCTTTCGTGAATCTCAAGTTCTGCTTTCACGCTTTGTTTAAAGATGTTTAAAGATATTTTAACGGAGCTCAAACACTGCGTAAACTGAAATAAAACGGAAGCTAATGTTGCGTGTCCTTTGTAGAGCAAATTCGGTAGGTGATATGGTTGGAAGACGTAGTTTTCGGAAACATCCTTAAAACCCCATGATTTTACAGCCTTGACAATCGGGTTTCTTGATGCATGGATTGGCGCAGGGTTCTCCAAAGTGGGTGGTATCGCTTCCGTTTGGGCGCAGGGTGCTATTTTGCTTTTTTAAAATAGGAGCGGTTTTAAGAATGCGGGAGATTTTGCACAAGTATGAAAACTGGATGGAATCATTTCATATCTGAGATTTTATATGGCAAACCCTTCGCTATTGTCATCGTAAGACGTAATTACCACTTGATGGTGGCTATATTCAAACCACCCGTTTAAGTCTATTCGCAGAACGCGTCAGTTGTGCACTAGGATTGGAACCGTTTGTCAGTTAACTCGCCTGGATGTTTCGAAATTCGTCGATGAGACCAATTTTTGTCTAATTTGTTACTCCATGGCAGAGATACAGTGCCTTTGGTAATATCTTTTGAAACAAGTAACGCAGTTTTTTTGCGGCTACAAAATTTATTCAGGAGGTAAAGTAATACTTGTGAAAGGTTTATTGGAATCTTAGTCATGGAGTCGAACTCGTTCGAAACCTACTGGTTGTGTTCTCTAGTTTCTTCAGGAAAAAAGTGCGTTTACTTTACTCACGGCGCTCACGCAGTGCAAATATTGCGTGTTACAAAAAAGTATTTTGACTATTGATGTAGTCTGGCTTTAAGCGTGATTGTCTCAAACAAACTTTTACGAAATTACGCTCGGTTCTGGCCTCGAACTCGTCCACAAAATTTCAAAACCTTTGGTCTTAGCTTTCGCGCTTCTCCGTCTGTCCTGTTCGTGGCACCTTATGGTGTTAACTTATGTGCTCTGACTGTTATCATTGCTTCTTTTCTTGTCGGAACCCATTGATGCACAAGAGAAAGATGTTTCAGAATTATGAGGTTTGTTGTTGGGCGGTCGTTTCGTTTGCACAGTGTACCGATCCCATTTTTCAAATTTGTTTCTGACTTGTGTTGTCAAATTTGTTAAAGACCATCGTAACTGGTCCTTCCCTGCAACATCGCGTTGTTGCAGAACTAGAACTTGAGTTTAACCATGGCTCGTTTCGTTTTATATTATATACTAGAGGTGGCCAAGAGTCACATTTCTTCCTGTGTTACGCCAAAGAGCCACATAGCACACATGAACATCACCCCATCTCTTCCTCACTCACACACATACCTATGTTCAACAAGATTTATTGTAAATATATCACACACCAACATGACCATGACCGAACTTCACAATGCATTTATTGTTATGGATGTTATTTAGTGGGACTTCTGGTACTGGTAGTTACGTAAGAGCCGCATGAAACCGGCGGCTGGCGAGCCGCGTGTTGGACACCACTGTTCTATACTACTTGGATATTTAGTTTCTGATCCAGGGTCTCTTATGGCTTGACATTCCAGTTTTAAAATAATATTTGATCTGTGACGCCTTCCTAACTAGTAGGTTGGGTGACATCTTTTGAAGAAATTACACGATGGTTAGTGTATGATCAAAGGTTGAGTGTTCGTCAACAACCTCGACAGGATGCATTATAAGGAAAGCAGTGTTTCATCCATGAAAGAATGTCTCTTGGTTTGGAGAGGAAACACCCCGCTGGAACGTGGTATAGCGAAGAATGGCTTCTGATAATTGACGAATTTTCTGCTTCGTACTTTCCATAGTTGAGTTTTCAGCCGACGCTTCCGCTCCATAAAATATAGCTTCGATGTTCACATGCTGAAAGAAACGAGGTGAAGTTAGGTATGGGCTTTTGAATGAGCGTTCAGCCTGTTTACCCATGGCTCTCATGTTTGCCGAGTCGATGACGTCAGATTGTGGTCGTGCCATTCTCATGTTGGACTTTTGTCTGGTCACAAAGGCTTTTGTTCACCTCCTGCGGCTGTTCCTCCCTGCGCTCTTTTTTTGCTAGCGGTAGTGATAAAAGCTGATGCACCTTTAAGACCATTCTTCATCTTTATGCTGTTACTGTCTTTCGGCTTAAAATTAATTTCATGTCACAGTGTTGTAACACGAACTAAGAACTTGGTGTTTCCGGTGAATGCCAAAGTTGGCTGGTAAATGTGGACGTTTACTGTCAACAGAATTTGAAACTGCTTATCGATACATGATTCAGGCTTCAAAGGCTTTCCTCTTTATATTTTTGCACAGCGTCTTTTCCAACTTGCTTCGTACAGCAAAGATGACCGAGATCGGTGAGAGGTGCTACTATAGCGTGAGGTCTACCACACTATAGTGTGAGATCTAGCTCTCCATTATAGGAAGAAAGGTAAAAAATAATATTTCCATACATTTATTCTAGCGATACACGTCTCGTACATCTTCTAAGAATGACACAAATAGATCATTGGAATTTTTTCTCATCTCCTTCCAGCAAAAATCATCAAGATGAGACTGGAACAGCTGGCAACTAACACCTCGCATTCTCTTCGGTATCATCGTTTTAGAGTGCAACCACGGTCGCTCAATTGCCTGTGTGTGTGCTCCTGTCGCCGGATCCACGTAATGTTACTGGTGGTTCACTGTAGAATGCTAATACCCCATGGCATTTAGGTTGCTATGAGCAGGCCACTCATCTGAATGAATAACCGAACCATATGCACATTCCCTTTAAATAATAGGGATTAGAGTGTTGCGGTCACGCCGTTCTGCCCAAAAGTACCGACAGTCTGAGCCTTGTTTAAGACCAAAAACCCAAGGCCCATCAATTCTACGCCCGTGGTTTCTGTTGTTTTCTTGATCTGCGTCACTGTCCTCAGACAAAGGAGCGTTGTCTCCATTCAGCATCCTTCCTCGGTTGTACTTCCGTCGACAAGCAAATCTTGCCTCACCAATTTGGATGGGGTTATCTGTTGTTCTGACCATCTTTCCTCGTCGTTGGTGAGAAACTGTGGATGTACACACATGTTGAACCGGTCCGTAACAGTATTAGCAGATTTTCCTGTTAGACTCGATACTGTAGACATTGGTATATCCAATACAAAGAGAAATATTAATTCTAATATTTCACACAGGCTCAGGTTGCAGTGCAATTTGTTGTTAATATTCGTATAATGGAAAAATTTATTTCCTGTACGAACAGACCGTGTGGTTTGACGTGGTTTGACATCCCTTTCGAGGGCAACGCAACACAGGCTTGAAATCTCCTCCTCTGTTACGCTTTCCTTTTTCCTGCATAACAGAACCACATGTATGGCATGGATATGTTTCTTGAACTGTATCCAAGAGATTGTGCTCTTTTAAAAAGGCGAATGCTGCTTCTTCTGTCAGAATGACTCTTATAAAACTCCTTCAGCAACATTTTGCAGTACCTCAATCGATGTTAACTATTTTATGAGCTCCATTTGCTTCCTTTCCTATGCGCATGGCGGTAGACCTCACACTATGGGAACTGACGCGGTAGACCTCAGGCTGCACCTGGGTAGGCGACATATGGCGGTAGACCTCCCGCTATAGTAGCACCCCGAGTTCTGTGTTTGTGTTGATTCGTCGTCAACCATATCATATTTTAAATTTATGTAAACATAAGCGATTAATATCTCTGGTTTGTTAGACACTGAATCGACGATTATAAGTATAATTTAGCTGGTAAGTTCAGCCATTGTCATATGAACTGCGTACTCAGTAAGGTTGGATAATGTAGTGTTTTGTGAAAAAGCAGCACTTGATGTTACGCGTATGTGAAAAATCATTTTTCATCCAAATTTTCCATTACTCTTATGTTTCTTCCATTTGAAGAATTTAGTGAAACGCATAGAAAATAGGCGAAGCAATGTTTATGTTTCGCTGATCAACATCGTGCTGATGGCGTTTAGTATGTTTTTTTTCAGGTAAAAAAATGTTTAGCTTATTTTCGGATGTTGTAAGTGCAAGTTTCGGACTCCTATCTTGAGTATGAACATGTCACTTCGTTTCCTGGTGTGGCTGACGCGACCTTCGATGTGAAATTTCGTCATTGTTATCAGTGCGTGTGAAGTTTTTAAATTAGTGGACAACTCGTTTTCATGGAATCGGATTTCGTAAGAAATTTGCTTGTGCAGTTCACGCACCATTTCACAGCTGTCTGCGTGTACAAACGTGTTTGTTTCAGCGGATACTTTTTTCAGCTGCAAGCGATTCTTTATCCCAGCAAAAAGAAAAATCGGTTCATAACCAGCTTTCTGTTTGCTGTCGATTGAAGCCCTGTCCTCTTTTTGGTATCGCGCAATCTTCCATTGATAACTAGTCGCAGTGGGGAAATGGCCAGTTTTCTATGAGTCAGTTTTCTATGAGTTAGACAGGTTTCTTTGTTATTTTTCGCCAACAAAATCGCTTTAGCTCTCTCTCATCAGTTCGTTATTTTTTATAGATTATTAAAAGGTATCACCGTGTTTTATCTATACTCACGGCGAAACGTTTCGCTTTTGTCAGAGCGTAGCTATGACAAATATCAGAATTGCTGAAGGGCCTCACTTGACAGTACAAACGTGTAAGAGGTTGAACGATTGTAATCAGTTGTGGTTGAAAAACTAGCCTGTTGCCTCTGGCGAAGAATATGTTAACGACTAATGAAAATGTGCTTTCTTCGACCTTGATCGTCTAACTTATTGCAAAAGATTTTGAGGGTTTTAATTTGCTTCTCATTACCTACATCGTCGAGACTTCCTGGAGGGCCGCGTAATTAGTTTGCTAAATATTTTGAAACTAACACACACTGCCATTCATCTTGCACAAAGATGATGTGACAATGAAAGTAAGTTCGCCTTCAACAAGGCCCAATATTTGGCAATTTCACCAAAGATTGACTACAACGGTGAATCAAGGGAAGATTTGCGCGCTTGTCTTGTTTTTTAGTATTTGCACAGACTCAGGGCAAAGCTTTTGTGCGAAAAGCAGAGTATTTGAAGTTCTACGTTCGTAGCTTTCTGTGATGAAAGCGTAACAGACAAGCTAACCTTTTTTGAAGGAATTCGACAGCGTATTTCAATACAGTTGGCAAGCACCAGCTGTTCGAAGAATTTTAAGAAACCTTTGTTTTAAAAGATCACTGTAGCCTTCAACCTCCACCACAGCTATTTGGCTCGTGCACATGCATCAAGCAGGGCAATGCGCAGTGCCGGCTTTGGCTTGCGCAAGTTTTTTCACTCACATATTGCAGTTCAAATCAGTTGGCCTGTGCCAAGTTTATGTGGAAGTGGAGTGTCTGCACAAACTACCAAACGCCCTCAAATTACCCATGTAGAAGCAGGGCTGGTAACTGCAGGCATGAACTGTCGTGAATTTTATGTCCCGAAACTTCCTAACTCCGACACACAACAAAGCACATTCATGTTCCACGGACGAGTCTTGACGGTGAGCTTTCGTTGTTGGAAATGTGCCATTTATGGCAGTGATGAAAAAATTACTGGTACGCGTACAGGACAAAATTTTGCGGAATTGTCAATAAATACCTTTTATTTCCTGGCAGGAATCTACTCAACACTTTTGTATTCTGAAGTAATGTAAGATCTGTCCCAAGTTTGTGTTAGTAACGGCTGACGTTGGCGCAAGATTAGTTTTTTAAAAATACGTTGAAGTAGGAAATTGGTTTGTCCGGCCGTGCTGTGTCACGCTATTAAGCGGCGTGAGATGCTGTCGCGCGTTCCGACTATAAAATTTGTCAGGTCTCTGATTTTTTCTCATAGCAAGTACGGATCGTGTATGAAATCTGCAGAATCATGCATGTGGAGATAGTATTTAGGAATTAAAGAGTCGTTTTGACGAAACGACGCAAATCGTACGAATTTGTTCCGGCGAACTCTGATATAACTACCATAAAATGCCGTAAAGTGGCTATAAACAAGTTTACACTGCTTTTGCTGGCCACGTTTTTGGTCCGCGGGCCAATGTTATTAATGCATCTTTAAGAGCTTCAGCGTTTCTCCTCCGCCATCTTTTGACCTTGCCACATGTTTGAAGAAGATGTGAAAAGGTTTTCACGCAATTTCTCAACGAATTCACCCGTATACCAAACGTTTTCCCATTTCTTTCTTCCTTCAGGGTTAGTGCGAGTTCTCATTGCTGTTCACCACAAAAGTTTTTTGGCGTAATAGGGCCATTACTTCTGACTTCGCCGGCCATTTTTAGGAAATTTTCGAGGGCCATCGCTTTTGGCTTGCATGCCACGTCTCCTCACTGCTGTAGAGGCTCTATTGGGCTCGACGTTGAGGAAATCAAAATTAGTACCGAAGGCCCTGGTCGATTGTCTCCGCATCGAACAACGCTGATACTTGGTTACGTGCTCCAAACCGAGCTTTCTCCGCTGTTTTCAAGCATTTTGACATAGCTCAATTGCATTCCGTTTCACTCGTGTTGCTCGCAGCTAGCATTCTGCTGTCACTTTGTCGGAATGAATTGAGCCAATCATCCTCGCGTGCCTCTTGAATCAACAAGTTCCTGGGTTGACCATGATTCATTGCGCGGGCCAGTCGTCTGGAACTTCATGATGGCGCTGCTTGCTTTCAAGCGGCCCAGCAGGGTGCTTGGGTTTCCTGATCGGGTGGGATGGCCGTGCGTCTAAACGACCTTGCTGAAACAGCCACTTGAATCCTTACTTCTGTGACTCTCCGAGGCCCAGCGTCAGCGCGCAAATGAAAGTGGCTCAGATGACCAACACTGTAACGTAACTCCCTAATGTCAACAGCGTGTTAGTTGGGAACGCTTGCGAAGCACAGCTTGAGTTGTAGCTGATTAGACAGTGCCTGTTTGCCGTGTTAATTGGCTTCTTTGGACGCTTGCCACCTTTGTAAGTACAGTGCTACCCTATCCACTGAAAACCTAGAGTAACACAAGCAAATGTGCCTAGATGAAAAAGGATCCCAAAAGAACCTTGTTGCTTTTGCATTGATACAGTTTGTCAGCCCGTATGACAAGGCAGTGAAGTCTTTCTTTCGGTTTTTGTGACAAAGACTTCTCATTTTAGTTTAAACTCTTTAATGTTTCGCTGTGTCGCTTTTTTACGTGTTTTTCTATTTCTCAAGGGTGTCTGCTCTGGCGTCGATTCGTATACGGGAAAAGCGCCAGATGCTCATACGTTTTTTTTTACAAATTCTCGTTTCAGCTTTGTGGTCGTTCCAAGATTTTGGTTCTTGTTTCCAGTACTATTTTCGCTTTGCATAGTAGCTAAGCGATGCCTTATTTGTGTTGCTTTATTTTTTCTGGCCAAAAGAAACATAGTTATTATTATCGCCGTGCCTTTGGATTCCGTTGCTTGAGTCCGCTGTGCTGAGCACTCACACCCAATTCATGAGCAACCGTTTTGTGCCAGAGCTACTTCATATATTTGGGCGGTGTGATGAGAAACAATTTCTGGGTAGTATCTGCAAAGCTGTGCTTTTTAGTGCATTTGTTTGCGTGATAAGTAGTCGCCGCTAAAGGTCTCTAAGTGCCACTCGTAGCGATTCGTCGTTCTCTTACGCCTTCAAGAGAAACTTTACTTCCAGTCGAAGGCAAAACAAAGTTTTCAAGGATTATGTTAGCTGTACTTTGTCGTTTGGAAGACAGGCTACGTTGTGATAGGGCAAAGGACACCAGTTCATTGAGTTGCAAAGAGCGTGCAGTTTACTGATGGCTACGTATCGTTATAATCCTATGAGCAAACAAACTTGATTGGGTGTTTTCCTTTGTTGTCTGCTATGCAATTGTTCCTGAACGACGCCCCAGAATATATTTTGACCAATGTGAAAACATCTCAAATAGTACTTTGCGTCAAACTAGTGTGTTGTCGTTTCCTGCTAAATGACCATGCAATTGCAATCGTCGCTCACAAACGTTTTTTTCACAAGTTTAATATTGGTTGCGTTTGGCTATTGATGTAATGCTTTGCGATATGGCACTTCTACAACCACCAGCTATTCCCAAACTGCATTACTTCTAAAATGAAGGATAAAAAATTCCTTCTCGATGTTTACCCGCTGCATCCACTCCTCAGTTGACGTGACATCTGAATAGCGCGGTCATATTCATCTCGGCCATGCAACGAACTTCCTTGAAAAGAAAGCACTGCAAGGATGTGACGTGTTTGAATGTCTCAGATTGTGTTCACAGTCATTGCTGGTTTCATTCGTACACTTATCACGCCCGTTCCCGCCTCGGCTGTAAAGCTGTTACGAACATACTTTTCGTATGTTTCAATAGCAATGAAGCGGAAGTCTATACCTGAGTGCGAGAATGAATGATGTAAGCGCAGTCTGCTTGTCCCGAAAACACCTCATGAAATGCACCACAATCTGCAAGAGCGCCAAAAAATTACTCGGGTTCTTCTTCGTGATCTTCTCGCCGTGCACGCAGTAGATGGGGTGACAATGCCTAATTTGAAACTGGTATAAAATCTGAAGTTTTTGCACACCAGAATCGGATGTGGTTGCCGTTAACGCTTATTAACTCATGGAAAATATTGGTGTGTCTCCAACGCACCTCATATCCATTTTGTTTCTTTCCACTCTTCGCGCAAAAGTGTGCTTGTTTGAAAGAGCTGTATTTTTAACCATATAGTATGGGGCAACTGTTTAAGGCGCGTATTTGATGCTGCCGTAGTTTTACTGCACCACTCAAAACGTTTGATGACCATCTTGACTTCATAGTCAGTGATTTGAGCAAATCTTTTTGCAGAACACCGTTTAGTAATGTTTGGCGGTGTTTCAGATTACCCCACAACACTAATTCCTTCTCACATCGCTTCACACTCAATTCTTAAGGTTTGTATAGCAGGTTGGTTTCAGGGATCGACTTCAATTTTTTAAGGGCACTCTGTATTTTTTCTGTATCAGTCACCGAGTTCCACTGTTTACCTCGTTAGAATCTGCCCAGCAGTAAATGTGCATTGATGCATATCGGCTTTTTGAGCGTTGCAGCCAACGATGTAGTGCGGTCGTGAACTCTCGTTTACACGAAACTGCTTTATAATCGCTCGACCAGGACACGACAACTTGCTCAACCACTGCTTCGTCAGAAGTTTATGCACTGTTGTTGTCGGTGGTTCTGAAGAATCTATCCTGAAACCATCTGGGGCCACCATTCCCAGAGGATGACCATGCGAGATTGGATAGTACGACTCGTGAAGTCATAGTTGGAGATTGCAATCATGTCTATTCCGCATTCCATGAACGATCGGCAACGATGTAGTTATTGCCGACCTAATATAAAACTGCCGTTGTTCTGTGTGAACGTGTTTGACCTCAAATGGGTTTTCGGACTTAAAATTGTGTTTGCAGATTGAAGTTAAGTTCGTCGAATTTGTTGAAAAGCTGGTTTTGCTCTGAGTTGCGTTTGACTAAATATGGCTTCGATCAGCTGTTTGATGGGGAGCCAGTTTCATGCATTCGCGAACATTGCCACCGGCGTTTCATCAACCACCATCGTGCTCTGCTGTACGATAAAAACGTAAATAGCACCCAGCACATGAAACCCCTCTAACTTGGATTCGCGACTGCATTGTTGCTGACTTGTGTTTGGTTCATCGCCAGCAATCCGCGCTACCGATTTGCAAACTAGCCTGACACTCTCCAGGCGCTTTGCAAGTGCGATCTTGCGTCATCATAGCATTTCTGGCCTCAGGCTGCAATTGATTTTCAGCGGGCACAATCGCTAACTGTCGCAAATGTGTGAGAAAACTGAGAAGCCGTATTGCAGGGGCTTAAGTGCGATTTTGCGGAATCACCATAGCAGTTAAGCTTTTCCGCTGAAGTCCTTATTCATATGAGTTCACGAAGCTGACGCGTTCGAATGCTCGCGAAGCGCGATTGGTCGGAATATTCGCACTGCAGCTCACCATTTGCACGTAATATCAATAAACGAAATGGATTTTGAAAAGCTGTCTTACAATAGGATGTCTTTGTAGATTAAACCACGTAACTACATCCTCAAGGACAGCGGTCAAGGTATTGTTCAGTGCGCTCCGAAAATTCTTTCATGGCGCACCTGCATTTGCAGATGGGACTACCAAGCTTTGCTACACAACTCAACTTTTTGCATGGTACCCCGTGGAAGAAGACTGGGTTCTTTTCGTTTCTTGGAGTCACTCCAAGCCGCTTGTACGCCCATCGTCCTTGCGAATGGCTGGATGCTGCCTTTCGCTGAGGTCATCGATTGGTCGAAGGCCAGTTTGATGTGGGAAGAACGGTTGTTACTTCAGGTTAGCCTGGTCGTTCATTTAACACATGTTGACTTTCGACGGTTTCGCATCCTAGCTCATCGCAATACACTCGTTTGTCCCGTGAACCTCAAGCACTTTTACTTCAGCAGCTTTTTTAACTGATCTTATGTAATCTTGCAGGTACCCAACGTTCTGCGTGACGTCGATGACAGTCAAATAATGTTGTTTCGGCAGCAATCTCAGTTTCTGTGGAATCGTTATTTTTCCTCAGTCGACGCTATAGTACGCACAACACTGGAGGTAAGTAGTATGTTATGTCAAAGTATTGTATTGTGTCTTCACCCTCACACGCAACGCAGTAGACTTAAGCATATATGGTAGCAACAAGAAACACGCAGATACATGAAAGAGCGCAAACATAAATGTGTGGCTGCAGAAGAAGAGCATACAGTCAATGGCCCTAACATGATTACTTTGATGAAACAAGCGTAGATATGTGGCACTAGTAAATAGCTCACGCCAACACGGTTGCTATAATGTTTAGCACCGTTGCATAGTGCTGCGATGAGTTCCAGGTAGACCGATTTATAAAATGTGTGGAAGAATGGGAGGCTGGGAAGGACCAGGGTGATTTGTGTTGTAAACCTTCCGAGGGCGAATCAAGTTGCAGTGTGAAGAAAGGCACGGTTAATAGAAGGAAATTTGTTGCTCTGAGTATAAAGTTCAATATGCGAAATGCGTTTGCGTTAGCGAAATGCGTACGCAAGTGCGATGCAGGCAAGTTCAAGCCGTCAGAAGAAATAGGTTTAACTTTGCCACATAATATTTTTTTCCTATATTTGAAATATTGGTGATAGCCAAAGAAGGAAGCGCGTCATGGTGCTTCGCTGCAGGATGTCACAAAATGTAAGCGGGTTGATAACAATCACTACACAACCTTACGTCGTACCGTTGCTTGCTATTAAATACGGAAGGGCGTTAATCCATGCTAGAATCAAGATTAGATCTGTTTTCATTTTCAACGTATTTTTTTCTTTGTGTATAAAAATGCTGGGTCACTCTGGTCTTAGTTTCTTCATGTGCAGGTTTTTTAAGTTTTCTTGACGTGTAGCTTTTCGCGCAGGTAACAAATGTGCTATGCGTTGCCAAGAGCAGGAAAATACGACACGCACTCGGCAAAGACGTCCGAAAGTATTAAAATCGCTCGTGTTTCCTGGTTAAGCCTGCGCGTGGTGGCCCTTAAGACCCTATCACATGATGTGAGCGTCGAAATCCGCACCGAGTTGAGGTTTTCAGCCTTTCATCAGGATCAGGCAGACCCAGAGATAGAGGAATACTTGATCGTATTTAGTGTGACTGGTATGGCAAGCGTCGGAACGAGCTGCGATCCAACGCTAGTCTTTTTCTCGCACGACATGGAAACTGGAAGTGCAAAGATTTAAGGATGCTTCAACGTTCGGCGACTTTCGGGTGTTTCGTGATGTTGCCAGTTTCATAGAGAGATAAATGCGCTTCGCTACGAGACCCTGCATGAAAAGATCAGACCCTGCCGCGCCAAGCGGTAGCATGGTTGATTAAAGAAGAATGCGATCGTCAGGACTTTCGTTGTTTTTTGTCCTCTCACTATCGCTTCTCGCATTCTGAATTGCCGCGAAAAGCCTTATGTTCATTATTGCGTTTCGTGTGACGCACCCACCACATCAGCATACGGTTGGTACGTTAAGGTACGGGAAAGAACCATCTGGTCTGTTGCGTCCGAAGTTATCTGCTTGCAGTTACTTTGGATTTGATAAAAAACATGTTGTGGCCAACAGCTACACGACTGATGTTGCAAACTGTTTTCTTTGGGCGTACAGAAGAAAAACGCACATGCATCAGTTGCGCAGCTGACACCATCGTGCTGTTGTTATCTTCGCACGTCGTGTCCAGGCAAGCTCAGCTTTTCCGGTGGGATTCTTCTTGATAGGTTCACCAAGTATCATTTTTTGACACCTATAGTAAAAATGTGCCTTGGAAACAGCAGAATGCTGCCACTGTGATATGTATATCAAGCTGCAAACGCGCAGTCACTTACCGAGATAAAGACCTGCTGAAAAGACTGCCGTGTCACTGCGGATATCCCGTTGGTTTTATTGACGGGTAGCTTTTGTTAATATTGAATACTTTGACGATTATACTCCGCAATCAAGTGACAGGTCCTATTTATGTCAGCAAAGCGATTGTCAACGGACAAGGATTTGTAAAATATGAACGTCTCCGAAGTCCTCAGGGCAGCAACGCGCTATCATTTATAGTATTGTGGGAAAGTATGCGCTGTCCGAGCCAAACCTTCAGCCTTAACTTTTGTTTTTGCTCTTGTGCTGAACATACCTCTCGGTCGCTTTTTATGTCTCGATCAACGCTGCCAACATGAGCATGATCCATGTTCGTTGGTCGAGTCAACAGCGAAGTGTTGCTGTATTATGCCAATGTCCTATGCATCACTGCTCATCAGTCGGATATCTTTTAGCCTGCGTCGTTTTTCCATTGCTGTGCAAAATCCAACTCTATTAGCTCTGCCCTGATTTTTGCCCTGCTGTGGGATTGCGGCTGTTGCTAGCATTTTTACTGCTCCAGGGTTCTGCAGCGAGACGAGCTTTTTATCCTGCTCTGACGTACATGTTCCGGTTGAAGCAGCTCTTAAAACGTCGCACGTTTGGATGGTCGAGCTTTACATCACCAGCACCGAAATGCGTCGTGACCAAGTGAATACGATAAAACTGTTACGAAACAACGATTTGCGTAGAGGCTGCCTTTAATCGCCTCAGTTATTTTGAGACTTTTAGCGGTGACACAGAAAACCTTCGCAAGTTTGCTTTACAAAACGACAGCGTAGTGAACGTATATACAAGGCCCAACTTCAGTCACTATTTGGCCTTTAATTGCATGGTTTTGATGGTGGATTTGCTCCCGTTGGTTCCAACCGTTGTCCTTCAAGTATTCACTTTCCCATAGGACTTAGTTCAGCTCCGTATGGCCAACTTAATTCAAACAGGGTCGTGCAATTGAAGCGAAGTTGCCCTGTTGCGATGTTCGAGGTCATCCCGGCGAACGTTCAGAGAGGAATGCACGCAGCGTTGAATCTCCGCCGCTTGCGATAACGATCATCGTGCTTGAGAGCGCTATGCCGGCGAGTTCATCCTGCAGCAACCAACCAGAATATTGACTGGTTGCATGAAACTATGCAGTGCCTTTTACGACGCGACGGAGGATACTGTCAAGTGATCATAAGAAAATAAAGGAGTTCGCGGCAAGTCGGCGCGGGAAAGCAATTACCTGCGCACAGCTTTTCGACAACGGACCTAATTTTTGTATTAACCTTGCCGGCGATTACCGTCGATTGAACTTTTGCGTCGCTAACAACGCGGGCAAGTTATGTTTCTGTCCCTTTATAATTACAAGTCACGGCGTCGTCCAATCCGACACTAATCGTCTCGCCGGCGGCACTTTTATCGTGCTAACAGCGACGGACCAAAATCCAGCACTAATGAAGTGACTTGGAACTGCTCGTCCCATTGGTACGACACACGAAATTTTTTCGGAAGTGACGTATGGCATATGCTTTGCCACTTCCGTTTTGAATTGTGAATGCAAACCTTTGCCAATGCTCGAGGTTTTGAAGACATTCACATCATTGCGCGATTCGAAGTTAATGCATTCAGCGTGGGCCGCGGTGCTCCATTCGGATATTTTCACTGACAGTTTCGTGCTGATTCACACTCAGCACTCTTGACGATGCACGATCCTCCAAATGCTTTCGCACAAAAGTACACCGTAGGCTGTTTCAGTGCACTTTTACCGGCTATGCGGTCTCTCGAACACGTGTGCAGTACCTGTTCTTGACGAGCGAAGGGTTAGGTTAATCAACATTAGCTATGCTGAACGAAATCCTCTATCCAATTAACAGGTTTGTGTTAACAAAGTAATAATACCATTTATGCATCGCTGTTTTTTGCGCCAATCTGAGCTCTTCTTTTCGCTGAGATTTACCCGAAACAACTTGAAACCTTTCTGTCGTTTTTTCATTTTCGGACATTTTTTATGACTGGAAAAAGGCATTATGACTGAATTGGCAAATTTTTTTCGTCATTTAAAAAAAAACACATTCGGTCATTGACCGAAAAATGACCGAAAAAAAGCTTTCTCCAGTGCTTGGGTGCCTATTATGCTTCTAATCGAATGTTGATATGTTACAGATAATCCGAGATCGCGTATTTCCATCAGAGGCACGACCGTCATTTCTGTGGAATAGCCAGCCTGGTGCGTTGTTCCACTTGCCGTCTGCTACGGGTGGGAGCGAGCATCAGCCTTTCTATTATAGTCTGCTCGGTAAGACAACTCTCGCGGCGTTACGCACATGACGCTCCGCTCTAAGTGGTGATAACCTACAGTTTCCATGTGTTGGTTGTTGTTTGCTTCCGGTGGTGTCCGCTGAAATGTGTCGTATGTCCATAAAATTAGCTCCTCCCCGGCTGTAAATCGAAAAGCGCGCCTCGTGATAACAACACTTACGCAGTACCTTCACAAACCATTTCTGTTCTTGCCCCGTCAAAACACTTTGTCACCTGTGTTAGACGCAGAATGCTCTTGCGGGGCTCGTAGGAATCGTTGTTGTCTCGGCAGCGATCGCTGTGTGTTCGTCGCGACGGTGACCGTAGAGTCACCTCACCGACTTGTTTTACGAAAAACGTTCAAGTTCATTTGTCAAACTGCAAAATCGAACGAGACCGCTTTGAAGTTTCTGAAATTCGGTGTGTTGTGACGATTCGCACGAATGCGCACGTGCGTTCACTTGGCCGAACTTGAACGTCAAAGTTGTCGTTGCACTTTCTAGCAATGTTTGTCACATACTTCGCTTAGGAAAGAATCCCAGTTTCATGTTGGAGCAAAAGCTGAAGGGGCAACTTCGAAAGTCTTTACCAGGTTTTCACATGTTTAACTGCGTGCACGGAAAATTGCATAAAGCACTGATTTGAATGAAAAAAACTACATGTCGAGTTGTAGCATCAATCACCAAATTTGAAGCCAGCAATCGAAGCATTGCCTTCATCACGTTTGCAGCGCCGATTCAAAGTATCGTTGCTGCTCGGCATAGTTATCCTGAGGCAAGCCAAGCCGCGATTTCAGTCAGTACGAGAAAATACACGGCAGTGATCTCGGGTTGACTTTCAGCGGATGTGTTGTGCAGTTCTGAAAAAGGTCCTATATTGTGAAGTTCGTCACATCAACTAAACCTATCACGTGCTCTGACGAACTTCGTTCGGGTCGCCACTTTGCCGTGGTCGCTCTCTTCATTGTTAGAGCCGCCGTTGTCAAAAGCCTGGTCGTCGCGCTTACTTGGCAGACGACTGCTGAGCTTGTCGTTTCCGGCCAGACAGCGGCAGAGAGTCGTCGTTACGAATTACGGTCGTGATCTGATAAGCGTTTTAGTTCGAAGCGTCGTGCACGCGCTTTCGAAAGCGGGCGGCATGCAGATCGACATTGTTTTCAAACAATGTGTTACTTCAGCTCTACGGCCCGAGTCTTGCATTTCGTGAAGCGAGTTCCAGTTGCACCAGCAAGCTCGTTCTGCTTGGGGCTTACGAGCTTTGCGCTGAACATGTTGCAAGATTGTTGGCCTGCCAAACAAGACAGAATACTCTGTCTTTCTGCGGTGTAATTTCTGGGCACTGTAGGTGCCAAGTAAGCGAAAACTCCGGTAACCGCAACAAACTCGCTAACGCTGCAGACGTTGGGTTTTTCAAAGAAAAATATGCAGCTAACCTTCCATCCCGTGTGACTCGGAACGAGCTTCACACATCGCGCTCTTGAGGATATAATTTGTCTGCGCGTAATTGGTGCTTAAACACAATTAAGTGCAATGCTTTGCCTTGTAAAATCGTGTAACGGCCGACCTGAACTTTGAAGTGCCTTTTGTTCGCGTTTCCGTATTTCAAAGCATGGTCCAGTACCTTTAGCTTGAGATTGCAAACAAAAGAAGACAAAAAAAATCCGGCGTTGGCGCGTACAGTATCGTCCAGCGTTCGTGTGAAGGATTTGTTTTTTTATCGTCAGTTTTGTTGGCGCTTTATTGCTGAAACTCACAAAAGGATCAGTTGATCATAACGTTTCGTTACTGCGGAAATAATACGGTTTTCGCGCTTTTGGTTAGAAACCGAACATCGACCGGCGTGGATTTTTATTTATGTGACGCGCCCAGTTCTTCGCCGAGCTCGATGAAAATTGTCGCCTGCTTTTCCTCCTTCCCGTAGCAACCGCCGCTCTGTAATTGAGTGACTACTATCCGTGTTAAATGATTACAGTCACAATTACTTGATGTCGGGCGAAGATCCGCCAACATTTACTCGCTATAGGGAGTTATGCCGGCCAGGATTGACGGTGTCCCGCGAGCTCGCCCGCCCGATTGTTTAATTTGCTTTCATTTGTTTGGCTCGACCGTGCTAAAAGCTAAATGAGTCCGACTGATTAGCGGACAGAGGCCACTCACCGCACCTCTTGGAACTAGATCCGATTTTCGCCTATCACATCCGATGACACGTGTTCAAGTTCCGGTTCAAGTGTCGCCGACAGACAGGCATTTATTTCAAGAACTTGGGATGGGTCCGCGTTTATGCATTCATGCCTTAACAGCCCAGCCACTGTGATGTGACTATTGTTAATGGCGCGCAACAGATCGCTCGGCTCCAACCTTACCCAGTTCGTCTATTTTAAAGCACAAAGTTCTAGTTGCGTCGTAGATTCAGAAGCCTCCTCTGTGACGCAACAAAGTTTTACTTGCGTCACGGGGTCAACAGCTTGGAAAGATCCGTCCAAGCGGAACGATTTCTAATCACCTTCATAGCGCATCTTTCGTCACAAATCACAATACCTTTAAAGTTGAACAGCAAAACGCTTGTGCACATTGTTGAAACTCGTTCGCATTTTGCGGATTCGCCAAACGATTTAAACATTTCTTTGCCTAATCTACTGTTAGGATATTTGTTAAGGTCAGTGAAAAAACTCTTGTCGTGACTTGGCGAGCAATTCGCCCGGCCGTTGTGCAGTCAGCTGACCATGATTTGTGCTTAATAACGGCTCTGTCTTTCACCTGTGCCGATGGCTTTCAATATCGATCCAACCCTGAAAAAACTGCGTTTGGATGATTTCGAGTTAATAACGTTATGTACACATATATAAAGTAAGGATTGTTGGCGCCGATGAGAACTACTTGAAAGTAAGCACGGTTTTGACGTTTGAGTCTCCGCACAATTTCGTTGGCGTTGTGGTTTTTATTTTGCGCTTTTTAGCCCACGTAGCGGGTTCTTTTTAATCGAAAGGACATTGCGTGCACTTTACAGGTTTGCCAATGTAGTTTCAAATAGCTAATAGGACTGCAAGTTTACGACAGCTTTCGTCGTGTTTATGAGTATATTGATTATCCCGGATTTTTTTAAACAGACCAGCTCGTTTATCGGCATTTTAATGCGGTTGATGTTTCGTGCTGCCATCTCGTATCAAGCTTGATGTTGTGCGTTGTCAGGAAACATTCAAATACATCATTCTTTAGGGAGTTGTGGTACTGAAGGCGTGTTTTTTGTGGTTTGACGTGAGGAATAAACGGAATGCAGCGTTAAGAGATACAGGTAACGAGTGGGAGTTGTCCAAGGGCAAACAGTCAGCTTTGCTTTTAACGCTCAATAGCAGGACGCCAAATATTGACATCTGCTTGTAGCTAAATTTGCCTTGTTGACCTTGGTGTTTGGTGGTCAGGTCTACCTTGATGGTTCGTAGCGTTGCATTACGTTGGCAAAAAGCTGCTTTTTTCGCTGAGACATTTCAGTCATTTATACCGTAATAGTATTAAAACTCGCCGAAACGGTATTCACCAACCTACCTTGCCGCACATTGTGACCGAATTGTCTTAATTTTTTTCGGTCCTTTAATAAATCGGTCTAGGGCCGAAAAATGACCGAAAGAAAACCAGGCGAAAAGCACCGATGTAGTTTGCAAACGCTGTCGATCATAACCACTGGGCAAGATCCGAATCATCCACCCTGGCTGCTTCATTTTCATCTATCGTCACCTGACTTTGCGTAATTCTGCTCAAGGAGCCTTATCTGCTTCGTGCCATGCCTTTCCTCTGGTTGGAAACCTTTGGCGTTGACATTGAGCGATTGACGTTGATCATTCTCTGGGAAACTATTCTTGGGGCTGATCTGAGACGTACGCTCAAATGGTTTACTGTGTGGTTGTTGCATCATATAATCTTCTTCATATCAGCGGTTTTGATCATAAAATTTTTACTTTTCTACTTACTATTGAAAGTGAAATGCCTTGCGAAAACCATTGCCGGTTATTTGAGTCACGTTGTTCATTGTGTTTGGACACGATCAATACGACAGCTCCTGCTCATGAAGTAGCTACAACGGCTGACGGCGTTCTTGGTGCAAACCTGATTTTCCCGCTCTGCATGTATCGATCACATACAGTGCTCTCGCTTGGTCACGAATCGCAGTCCTACTTCAGGAAGCAAACCATAGTAAAATGCCTGATATTTCAGGAAATTGTTTGATATGATCAGTATTTACCCATTATCTCCTGTTCATTCTCTGTATAATTTCGTTAAAACAGATATTCCCTAGTTTGTGTTTATTCTGGATTAAGTTCTACGTTAAGACTTAGCTCATGATAAAGTTGCTGAATTGGCTTAACCCGCCCTCACTTTTATAGCAGCACTCAATGCAACGGTGGTAAGGCTTCTTGGCGTTTCAATATGTGTTCTTTTCTCGCTTTGTGACCAGTGGCGTAGCCAGCCCAGAATTTTGGGGTGGTCAAAAAGGTACCTGGTATGGACATGAAGGGACCCGATTTCTCTGATTTTGGTGACCCGATTTTCGCTGATTCTAGGGACCCAATCATGATTTTCTCTGATTCTAGGGACCCTATTTTCAATTCTAGTGACCCCAATCGGGTCGCTAAAACACCTTTAAAAAATCTGCAAATAATGCCAAGTTTTCTGCGCACAGGCTCGGAGCCTCCCGTCCGATTCACGGCTGTCATCCAGGCGACCAATCCAGTGACAAGCTCTGCCGCTCCCATCGTCAAACTGGTCAGAAACCTGCTTCAAAGCGACGCGTGTGGGCAGGTAAATCTTCTCTTAACCGCTCTCATTGCCACAAGTTATGAAGCATTCGAGTTTTCTTTGTTTCTCACCGAGCATGGCAAGTCGGCAAACTTACTGAGCAGCCTGTTTCGTGACGACAAAATCGCTTTTACTTTGAGCTCATTAAGTTTGCATGACCCAAGTTGTACAAATTTTATCCGTTATCATGTGCATCACGACATGGTCTAATCCACTGCCTGTAGGGTTTTGTCGGGCTGTTGTGTTGATGTATCATTGACCTGCGGAGAATCCTGCGGGCCCCTATCTTTTTAGACAAGAAAAACGTTTTAGTAACGGATGATGTGGATTGCTACGCGTCGCCAGCAAGGTGGGATAGGCCAGTCATCTGTGACAGGCAATATGTGCTCCTTTTGACGCTTCACCATTATACGTCTCAGCCCTTAATTTGTTTTGTAGCGGCCGTTTCGACAAGCGCATCCTTTATCGACAGACGTTTGTCGACAGCTGATTCGCTCCAGGCGTTCGGCATCAAAATAAAATTCGTCTCAGAATACCGTAATGTGATTTGGCACGTCTGTCTGGGCAAGTCTTTTGCTGGCGCAGCGAAGTATCCCGTTGCATTGCATATTACTTCATTGCGTTTTCGCGGAACTTTCGTATCCTTAGGTATCACTGCCTCTGCTTTCTGTTGGTTTCGCAAAGCATGTATTCTATGTTATCATCTTTGTACATATGTGCGCTGTATCTTGAAAAGCTACTTCGAATTTTAGCTGACATGGTTTTGCAAATGCTATGTTATTTCAAACTATAACATTCCCGAAATTTGCCAAAGGCCAACCTTCCGGTATTAATGACCTCTCGACCAGTTTTTTGTTGCAGTGTTAAGTACGAGCAATCGCCTTTGCTCTACACCAGGGTTTACAGGACCGTTGTTTGTATTTCATAAAAACATTACGCGAAGAACTGTCGCAAAAAGGTTGTAACGAAAATTATGCTCTTTTCTTGCTCTAAGTCTGACACTTCACAGCACGAAACTGACGAAGTTGCGTAAACACAAACAGATCTTGTATCGAAAGCCTTCTCTCCGCAACGAATTAGTCTGTAGGCCTTATTAATTGTGCGCATTAACCGCAAATTGTAAGCAAGCAACTCATTCAAAACTGAACTCTGAATGTCCACTGCGTAGGACGCGCAACTGTCCAAAGTTTCACATGAGAATTTTTATATTTTCCTAACTCTGGGAAATCACATGCAATACGTTTCACAAACCGCAGTTATCATTTAGTGCGGTATAAATAATTCATACGCCGTCGGTCATAGGTTTTGCTGTTCTAAGCGCCTGTGCTTTCTGTGTTCAGATGCGGCTTCCGCGTTAAAGGAAAATATTAATCTAACATTGATTTCTCGCTAATGTCTGAACACTAGGCGGTTGTACCGAATTGAAAGTTCGTTTAAATAAAGGAGATCGGTATGTTTCAATTTCAATCGCATGAAATTTTGTCTGTTTGTTCACGGAATGGCCTTGACAATATAGGCTGACATTAACCTGCATGGGGTAGAATTGGCAACTGCTGATATCCAGAAAAGTAGGGTTATAAAGAAAAGCAAATAAGCAACGAAAATAGGTAAAAACGTTTTGCTATAATTTTTTCCTACTTGAGGGGCACTACGGTTTGCCCCACTTCGCTTTCGTGACTCTAAATGATGTTGAGAAGCTTGGCCAACTGCTATTTGGTGTGGTCTACTGCCGAGAGACGTTTCGCAATCTTACAATATTCTGGTCAGCCTAAGCTATCCTTATAAGACATGCGCATTGTCTTTTCCGCCAGGCGCGCTTATCATTTCAGCGCAGGTCAAAAGGAAACGAGCATAACCATGCTACAACGCAGAATTTTTAACAGCGATATGGTTCCATTGCACTGTTTTTACGATCGGATTCACTGTCGAACTGAACGATCTAAGTTTCAACTGGACTTCCGCCACAAAAGCTAATGCCTGTTGTTTCTTTTACATTTTATGTTCTTCGCCTTTCGATTTTTGTATACGTTGTTAAAACATCGTTCTGAACAGTGTCTTGCCTGCTTTCCAACAAATTTACAGACGAAGCACTAGCATGACAAGCTAACTAAGATGATGCTTATTCGTAAAGCACAAAACTGTTTCAAGGAAATCACCAACTTAAACAAGTGTAGGTCCAAAAATGTTTTTGTTGGATTTTTGCAATTTGTGTTGCTACATTGACTGTTCGGCATCCTGAATGTTTGTTAGCGGAAGTTCGGATGATCGCGGGAAGTTTTTCAGTAATGTGTCAGATGTGTCTGAGCAATTAGCGGTCAGCACCTGTTCGACTGTAGCCTTTGAGAAACTGCCGTTCGCCGGAGCACTTGCTTCTGTTAATGTTTCACCCGGTCTTTATTACCTGCTTACCGACGTGGCTGTCTAATCCGCCTCATCCCGTCACTTTTTGTGTTCGTAACTTGACACAAAGCAATGATTTGCAGTCGCATTTCATCCAAAGTCTGAAGTACATGCGAACACGTGACTCGCCTCGTTGTGCTTAAATGTCGCAAACGAAAATTCCATCTCGCTCTTGCGTCGGTTTCGCGGATAGGGCAGTTCTATACTCTCAACGAGAGATTCGTTGCGATGCGGAAAAGCAACTATATCGCGACCGATTCATACGTCTGGGAACAGAAAAGGTTCGGAAAAACGAGCATCAGCCGCTCCGTCGCTGTGTACCTTGCCGAGTCGGTCTTTCTTTGTCCGATCGTAATATGCGCTTAAGCGGCTGCCTCGTAATCTGCACTGTTTTGAGTTCTGTGGCACACGTTGTTTCGCAGTTGCTATGTGTTGACCTCTCCCTGCATTTGAGCTTTGCATAAAAAAACGCGGTTTTGCGGGCAAGAGCATTTTGCAAATGTTGAAAAAGTAAAATGATATTTCTTGCTGGCGAGCGGCGGCATCAAAATTATCGCTCATGATGTTTATGCTAAAAGTTTCTGAAAGAAAACGTTCCCAACAACCACTGTCACATCAGCTTCATATCAGCACCGGGTACTCCCCACGTGATTAATCAGGATGACGTCGTAGCGGCTGCGGTGCGGTTCATTCACGGATTCGTAAAGTTACAGTTACATCGAGCCTGTGCAAAACGCGCGTTATGTTCAACTCAGATCATCATCATCTGGCACTGCGGAAAACCTCCACCGCCTGCGGCCAGGTGGCAGTCAGTTGCAACCCAGGAAGGCGTCACGGACGTGCCTATCTCGGTCATCGACGACAAACCGAAAGTGATGGGGCGGAGGTTCTACCCATTCGACGACATTCGTTATGACGTCGTGCTCAGTTTGGACGATGATGTCACTCTCAACGTTCAAGAGGTTTGTGTGTCTACGAGCGCAAAAACTGGTTGTTCATGTCTGCGGTCTTCATTGGAGTAATTCCAAGGGCAGCTGGTTGGAACTAGCGCTTCACTGCATTTGGTGTTCGACCCCTTCAGCGGCCCTGACACGTGTGTCGAGCTTTAAACCCACTCATGAAGAGGTATGCGATTACGCTAGTGTTCTGCGAGCGACAGCACCATATCATTAATCTCTTCTGGCCTGTGCTGTGGCGTGACCTCATACGACTGGGTCTGAGCAGGACCTTAAAAGCGTCTCTAAAGCACCACAGGCAGCAGTTGGATGTCCATCAATAATTTATGTTCAGTAGAGGCCGCTCGACCCAAACTTCTCGGCATCGTGGCGTTTTGTTGGCCCATAACTAAGTTGGCCGACGAAGCGAACGTTGCTTTGATGCCCCGTCGCATTGTTTCGCCGACGTCGCGAGTACCAAGTGTTCAGGTTCTTTCTTCTCGCTTCGCAAATGTTGCGCGGGTAAAGGATTTTTGTCCTTTCACGGTCTGTCTGCAGCAAGGCTGCTGGCGGCGCGTTGCCAACGCCTGTGAAGTTGTGCCAGCGTTGCTAAACCGCAGCATTTTTCGGAACACACCTCCCGACAGGAACAGATCTCGCTGAGCATTCTTGTCACTGTGACTTTCTAAGTCTGTTGCAAGAACCAAGCGTCACAGTTTTGCTTTCAGGAAATCGACAAAAGGAAAATTGCCTGGCTCTGACCTAATTCCTCTGCACGAAATCACGAGTACTTGTAACTGACGACTGGGCTGTTGCAACACCGACTAAAAACATGAAACAAACGTCTGTATCTTTGTAAAAGCGATTTGCTTTTGCTTCCAATGCCATGTGGTGATGTTACAGGGAAGAGCTTAGTTTTTGCTCCTGGTTTTACGAAATCCATAATCTTCTCGTTCTAAATTTTAACCCACTTGTGATTTAGTCTCACGTTTTCCGGTTTCTCTCTTATTCTACGTTACGCCTTGATGCCCCTAAAAATGTAGTAGGATTTTTGATCGTACTGTTTATTATGTAAAATCTTTCACAAACCATTTAATTTATCTTAGGTATATTTAAAAATGTTTCCTGGGTTTTTGGTTTGACATTCAACTTGACGTGTTTCAGCGCCGAAAGCGATTGTGATAACTTCCACGTGAGACGCCGAAAGGTTGTTTTCTGTTTTCCTGTTCAGTGTATTTCCACAGTTAACAGTCGATCAAAGATGTATGACAGAAGTACGATGCTGATGAAAACAGCGTTTTTTTCTGTTTTTGAATGACAGCAACCACGGCGTCATTATCTTTCAGCTTGAGAGTTGCGATTGTTGTTCTGCGCAAAACACGTTCCTTCCTCAAGGGAATCCCCTGCCAGACCTGTTCCCGTTGCCCCATGTTGTGCGAGTTCGTCAGGGAAAGCCAGAAATGTGAACCGAACCGCTGCCTTATGCAATATCGTTGCTCCCGAAAGACAACGGCATTGTAAAAACGCAATGCTATAATTTTATAGCAGAACGTGTTACTTATGCCAGGTGTAGCAAGCGCCGCTGCACCGATTTTTAATAACGTTTTGCCACTTTACCACCAACATTGCTGTCATGTAAATGACTTTACAGATATTAAGCGTATTACCCTCAGAATTACACTTGTAATCGGAGGTGCTTCCAGCAGCTGAGATGACCTGTCAGCAAAAGCAGGTTCACCTGAAGCGATGTTTGCAAGCAATCTACTGCTTGTTATAGGTTGGTGCAAGCCCGATAGTTTGCGTGAATACCTGGAACACTGTCTTATCGAAAACACTATCAAAGTCGTCTCATAACTGCGAAGAATAATAACACGTGCTGTGCAAAGTTAGTCTGCAAACAAAGGAGATGTAGCGCGTTCTTGGTACTGGCCATTGTTGTTTGGCGAGGGTAGCACTGGCAGTGTCGCTGGAGACCAGCGCCGGTCGACCTTTGATGACATTGCTTTGTACGTATTTTCGTCTCTTTTGCTTACTTGTTTGAAAAAATCAGTCGAACAGTACCGTTGATTCAGTTCACTGGCAATAAGGTTGTCAGCGCGAAAGCCAGTCATCCTTTAAATGGGTTTATTTCAAGTTAACCGTTTGTTCGCAGTAATTTAAGCTTACGAGTAATGAGAAATGTTTTGTCTACCGTAACACCATACGTTTTGTTACTATCGTTTGAAGCAGTAACATGCGCAAGTGGACTAAAAAAACACTTCGGCGAAATAGTGGTTGCGAAACCGGGAAATTTTTGTGACGTCCTTGTTTCGAACACGGTTTTCTCCGTACCCCGAACAGAACTGATGCCGACCTGACGTGTGCGATGACGCTTTCAGTTGCGTTGTTGAAACTTGAACTTATAACGGAGCAGATGTCCCACTCGCCCAAGTTCTCGGGTCGAGCGTAATTCTGATATAATCTATTGATCTGGCGCGAAACGGGACGTCACAAAGAGCTTGTTTTCACAAGCGCGCTGTCGGCGGCGTCACTAGCTTTGTTTTGATCGGTGCATTTCACGCTACTCGGTATGATTCCTTACCGCTCGTCGACCCGAGCGCGCTCCCAGTGCGGCGCTGTTGAACCCCTTACCAGAAAAACAAGGTGCGCGTTATAAAATAGCTGTTATTGCAACGCCTATAGGTAAGGCTCTTTTGTTGGAAGCGGCGGGGATGATAAATACCGCTTTTTAGCCGAAAGGCTTGTTGTGTTCGGTTGTTTGAGCGGTTTTGTTGTTGATTTTCAGTAAGATAAGTTGTCTTGCGGCAGACCTGCTGACCTGCAATGTTCCGTGCTTGTTTCTCCTTAATTCTCGTCGAGGCAGAAAGAAGCGTTTTCGTTCTGCTTTTATCCAGTTTTCGCAGTTTTTTTGCTATCCTCGCGTATGTTCGCCTGTTGCTGAACAGGATTGCGCGCGCTGAACAAACAGTCCTGTTCGTCCATGCAGCAATGTTTGCTGTATGCGTAAGCGCAAACACCTAACGTCATAATTGTTCACTTGCTCGCCGAGTTTGAAGAATGTCCCAGCAGTGGCGTGATGTGATGCTCTCCTTGCGCTTGTTCACTGTTACTGAGTTAACGGCATCTATCTTTGTGTCATCTGTTTATCAATGCTCTTCAATGGTTTATGGAGTATGGAGTCCGACCTTACTGAGTGTCTGATGCAGTGACACGTCTGGAGCTGAACGCAAAAGTGCGTGCGGTTCAGTTTTTTTTTTAAGGAAAATGTTAGGTACCCGGTATGGGTCTGTAGGTACCCGATTTCTTTGATTCTACGGACCCGATGATAATTTTCTCTGATTTTAGGGACCCGAATCGGATCCCTAAAATGCCTTAAAAAAACTGGTGTGGTTGCTTCACTATTGCATGCCATGGGGTTGCCCAAGACCCAGAATTTCGCGGTGTCTGCTTCCCAAACCAACGAGTTTCGTGTCGTTTCAGATCGACTTCGCGTTTCCTGTATGGCGGACCTTTCCGGACAGGATAGTTGGTTTTCCCGCCCGAAGTCACTTTTGGGATCCAGCCAAGTCGAAGTGGGTCTACACGTCCAAGTGGTCCAATACCTATAGCATGGTTCTGACTGGCGCGGCGTTTTTGCACAGGTTTGCCTTTCTAACTATGTAAACAACAAGTAAACATTGCAATGACGCACTGCACAGTCTACTCGGATTTGTTCGGACCTCAGCTCTTATTCGATTGTCACAATGGTGAATTCCTGCAGCAATCATCTCATGTCTAATTGTTTCCCGTGTAGGCGACTTCCACCGTGAAGTATTTTGCTGCTAAAGGGAAGTAAAACGCGGTCTAACTGCAGTTTAACGTATTTCCGGAGAAGCCAATGCAGCTTGGGCTGGTATTGTCGTGGTTCTTGTATCGATGGAGCTTTTTTTTTATAGATATTACTTCAATCTGTATACCGAATGGTTACCACAGTCGACGCGCGATCTGGTGGACAGCTTGAGCAACTGTGAAGACATTTTGATGAACATGCTCGTCTCTCACGTGACTGGTCGACCTCCAATCAAGGGTAAGCTTCTTGGTGACCTGCAGCCGACATTAAAAGACATGTGGCAGTAATGCGCATGAGCGGTGCGGACATGGCTTCAGTTGTGATGATTTTCAACGGCGCAGAAGTTGCCGGAACGGCTAAAAGGTGGTTCTGAGGATGCGGGAAGGCCTTATGTTTTCTGGCGTGCCTGGGAACGTGTTTGCAAAAGCAATGTACATCCTGTTGTTCCATCAATCAGTTCTCGGCGGAACGAAACCAGTGGGAGTGGTCACGCACCAGGTGCTTCACAATCGACTCTCAGAAAACCACACGCCAACGTTCGCTTCGAATAAAACCACACTGTTTATCTTCCAAATGCTTGTGTTGGAAGAATGTCGACGGCACATTGTATAAGTGCGCCCATTCAGTGCTTTGCTTCGGCGATACGTCCGTCTTGCCGATCATTAACAGCTCGGCAAGGAATGCGATGGCCCCGCGCGCCGCCAGCGATCCATGCAGGCCCAGGCAAACGAAATTGCGTGCCCTGAATGGAATGCGGCCGGCTTCGCTTGTCCGCGCCGCGTCGGGCTCCAGCAGGCTTTTTTTCTGCCGCCTACGCTCGCAGTCCTGTCTGCGAAGACGGAAACTAGTCAGCGAACGCAAACAATCGGAACGTCGACGATCGGGTCGTTCCTACGTAACGGAGCGATGACGTGTCTGGATGCAAGCGTTTTTACTTGCGACTGTGCCCTTTCCATGCTGTGCCCTTCACGTGAAATTCTGCAGCGGTCGAGTGGGAGCTGCGGCGGCGCAAATACGCAGCGAATTATCTGCGGTCCGACCTTTCATCCGACCTTTCACAGCCAAGCGAGCGTTTTTGAATTCGTGCAGTTTTTTTCTCACCTCTTTTGTTGCTTGATGGCCACGACCGCGTGATTTCCCTTCGACTAACCAGGCCCAGTGGCACAAACGGACATTGTTTGCAAATTTAGAGGCGAAGCATAGGCTTCTCTTCATGATTGCCCCGGATGTTCCGATGTAAATGGTGGGGTACTCAGGTTGTCTGGTTCAAGACAAATCGGTTCTGTTCGAAAGGCTTTATCCTACCTTGTTAACTTAAAACCACTTTGGTATTAACCATAGAAGCTCGATTACCGCATTTTGAGCGCGGCATTTTCATGAGCACAGAGGCATATTGTTTGTGATTGTTTACAGTTCCCAGTCTCATTTTCGTCGTTTTTGTTGTGACTCAAACGAAGCGAAATTTCCGCGTTTGACAGTCGCTAATATCCCAGCCATCGACCTTGTGCAGCTCAGACAGAGCAGACGCGCGTCGAACTCACTTCGGCTGGCACGATCATTTGGTTTTCGATCAATAACTCATGCGTTGCGTTCGTGCGAACGGCCTCGGCCAATCCCGTCCTCACCCGGACCAAAAGCAAACACAGCTTGCAGTTTCCTCACGAAAGCGTCGTCGCGTCAGGCAACCCAAACATAATCCTCTGACAAATTCAGCAGCTTCGCTTCTTCACCACAAGCAAACTTCTTGATTTTTGTGTTTTGAAGTGACCCAAAAGAAGCATTACAAGGACACATCGCAATCGCAGGAAGCGAAGTCTCCGCCTGCTGCTGGCGGAGTCGTATCGAAGTGGTCTGACCCTCAGCATTTCGGTGAACGACAGACTTGCATGAAAAAGTAAGTGGCGTTGTCAGTTACAGATTTTTGGTGGGTGTGCGGGATTTCTTGTCAGTATGAATCAAAATATGTCTTAATTGTGAATTTAAACTGATAGTGGGGGTAATTTTCAGAACACTTGTGTGGTCGCTTTGGTAGGAGCGCGAAAATGGTTTTGTTGTTCGCTACAAGTGCTTGAATTTGCTTCTCGTTTTTAACAAAATACGCAGCGAAATACAGGTAAAAACATGTTAACATGTAACGTACCAACTTACACACATGTGTTTGTTTTCTTCGCTTCTGCTTTGCAGAACGTTTTTTTTGCTGCATCAACCTCGTTCTTCTGAACTATTTTTCAGCAACATTCTGAACTATTTTTAGTTTTCAGGCCCTAGACCAGGGGTTGGGAACCTATTTACTATCACGGGCCGCATGAATTGTTCATTATCGCTGGCGGGCCGCAAACTCAGTAAATTTTATCCCAAAATTATACTTTTATCTATCTATGAGGAAGAGTGACTTCTCTTGACTTACTATCTAAGTACCTGTTTATCATAGAGCTTCGTATTGACGCGATTTTGTACTCTAACTTCGGTAATTAAAATTCTTATGCGTGTCGTAACAATTATTCATGCGGGCCGCACGATCTCCACCCCTGTTCTAGCCTGTTAGCGACTGCCAGAAATTAATAATTCTTTGAATGTCTGGCAATTTCATTTTGTTTTTTTTTCACAAGGTACCCGGAAATATGGAGTAAACTTTCATAGAAGTATAATGAAACTCGGCATCAAGCTACAAAATAGAAATGCTTGTCAAGGCTTGCACTAGTAACTGCCTGCTTAGTTGGTATACAAACCTCAACGAGCGTTTTCTTTTTTGTTCCGTATGGCGCAAACAGAAGATCCGTATGGCGCAAACGTTTTTCATGCCGTAAACAACAACAATAACACAACCCCCCGTTGTTTCCTTCCCACAGTTTCGTCGATTTCTTCGGCTACATGCCTCTCATTTCATCGCAAAGCCGCCTCGACCCCGCGCTCTTCAAAGACAAGGTGGCGATCACACGCAAGCGCTACCCGAGAATCGAGAACTGACGCCAGCGCGAAGGTTCTGACAAGAACCGCTTTTTCTCCAAAGAAGAGTGAAGTTAAACGCAGATCGACGGGCAGCGGAAGGGTCAGGAGACCGTGGGTGGTGGTGTTGCCCTTATGATGACTCCTGGCTCCAATCGCTCTTCTGAGCGCAACACTGCACCGAAAAACGAACCTCACCGTTCGGACTGATGGGGGTTGTGGAGCGCCCTGAGCGCCATTTGCCAAATGTTCGTTTGCTTCCTGTCTCAGATACTGCGTGCCAGCTGTCGGGTGCAGTGGGCCGCGTGCGCGACGCGTGTTTGAATGGTCGCGAAAGTGGAGTGTCCTTCTATGCAGATCGAAATTCGAGCGGAACGGCAAAATTAGAACCTACGCGTAAAGGAAATGGAAAAAGCGTTTGTTGGACGTTCGTGGCAATAAGCGTTAACGTGTAAAGAATTGAATGCTCTTGATCGTCTCCCACGCATTGCTCTGAAAAATTGTTTCGGTCTATCTTGTGCCTCTGTCGTGTTAGTTGTTTCTTCTTTTTGCGAAACACTCGGCCTCTTTTAATTTAGCTTGCGAAACGACAAGTGCTCCGGGGATTTTTTTCACCACAACCGCACCATACCAGCACCACATTTTTTCTTGACACTACGACGAATCTGGGTGTGCTATCGCGGACTTTCCCCATCGTGCGGAATGCATCCGCTGGTGCTTGGTTTTCCAAAAGTACCTTTCTTTCGATTTTGCGACTGGCTCTTAGGGAAATCCCCAGTAAGGTGCTTGCTGGTTGTTCGTGTGCAGCAGTTGGGTCGCTTGGTCTGTGACTCGTTTGAAACGCAAAGCTTGTTTTGGTTTAAAAACGGAAGCAGGTTGTTGAAGATCGTGCCGGCAAAAGTTTTTGCTGCCGGGTGCTTTGCGTTTTCTTCTTTTCTACGTAAGTGCGAAATGCCCTATTTTTCTACACTATCCCAACGATCCTATTTGCGTTTGTTTTCTTTTTTGTTTTGTTCCGGCGACGTGCTCGGATTTTTTGTGCGTTGACGCTATTTATTGCTTATTATCTGTCGCAAAATGCGCATTAAGAACCTTTGAATGACTTGCGAAAAAAAAGTTGGAATATCTACCCGGCTTCGAGTTTGAAAAAATTTTTCTTTGTTCGAAGTGCCCATTGTTCTGTAGCAAAAAGTGTCGTCTTTTTGTCAAATGTTTGCAAAGTTTGCTTCCCGCTTGTGCTGCGCCACTGAACTACTTCGCGTCGTTGTATTCTCATCGCGCTTGTCCCGTTGCAGTTTACTCCCTGCGCCTCGCGCTCAGCACAGCAGCGCCGTTGCCTGCGTGCTGTTCTGTCGCCCCTTCTCTGTAAGCTTCGCCCCCATGATTCTCCCGTCATTCATATATATACATCAGCAAAACCGTTGCACTGTCTCCGCTGTTCCCACGTACAGGCCGTGCTGCCATGAAGTGCTGGACGATTTGCACGCCAAGGCAATCCGCGGTCGTTTTCGTCGCGTTCATTTCACGTGCGAATTTACTTGGAGTAGCAGGCTATGACAGGGTGCTTGCAGTCTCTCACTTGGTCCAACGGACTGAACGGTTCGATCTTGGCTGCATCCCCCGTATTTTGAAATTCTACATTAAATCTTTGCTTCAGATTTTTTATATTTGTTCTCGTGACCATTTAAGCTTTGTTTTCTTCGGGTTAGGATTGATTTTTCTCTTGTTTTTTTTCATTGGTTTTCCTTTGTTTATGCGACAACGCACCTGTCCTCATTGAAGCCGCTTCTGGTCGCCGCCCAACCCAGTCAGTCACTTTGCGTTGAAGTCGCCCTGAGATGAAAACGGATGCGAATCAGATCAATTGCGGATCAGATGATTCTTTCCTGATAGCGCGCTTTTCACGTTCTGTTGTTTAGTCGTGAATTTCTTTCCCGGATCCACGGTCGATGCACTTTCGGGTCTTATGTAGCAACAAAAGGGGGATTTGAGCGGTGGGGAGGTCTCTTTACCTACTGTATGCATTACCTGTAGTTGAAACACTGACTCCGGGCATGTTCTAAGTCGTTTCTATCCACCTCGGCGCTCTTTCCTTGTCGCGGTGACATTTCTTCGCAGTTTGCTCTTTCACGTATTCGCGGTGCTATCCTCAGCGAACGGTTCGCTTGGTTCATGCGAAGCGAAAGAACGTTGTACTTTTCTTTGCGGTGCAGACACTGGGTGCGAGTCGTCGAGTTGAGGATTCGTTCATGGTCTTTCACCAAAACAGGCATGAACCTCGTCTCTTGGCACTGTCAGTTTGAGCACGTTGCAGCTTGGCAGTTGACTTTCCTACTGCGCCAACTGTGTCCATGAGGCTTTCGAGAAACAGCCAGTGGCGGCGCGTGTCCAACCCCGTGCTGACCTCGTGCTCGTTTGTTCGCGTTTGGCTGCGCGTTTCGCCGACGTCCGCAACTTCCCTGCTTTCTTTCGCATCATCCCTGTTGCAACTGCACCATCGCACGAATCATGCCCGCGACGCTCGAAGTTGCTGTCGCTCGTCATTGAACATGACTTTCCGTGATCCGTTATAAGTTCCAACCTCAGAAAAAATACACTCCGCTATCCGTTCAAGTGCCTGCACCTTGTTTGTTGCCTTTCACGGTGAAACAAAAAACTTGGAAACGCAAACGTTTCCCAATGGCGTTCGCTCGAAAAGCCTGGTTTGCGCCGCAAGGCGCACACTGGCCTCATCATCATTTGTTTCGCCGCGTACGGTATGTCTCTTTGCGCACACGCTTTACTTTTGCTTGTTTGTTTGTTTCGTGTTGCATCGCACTGCAAACACAATGGCGCTGCAATGTCTTGAAAAGTAACTATGAGAACAGCACTAACCTCGTCTGCATGTTGTCTGCCGGAAGTCGAATTGCGACAGCGGAAAACTGGAACAAGAGCAAGCGACTGATCGCCGTGATATTGAAAGGACTGGACAGTTTGACCAAAATGCAAATTGTAGAAAGTCCTGATTTTTTTCTGCTATATAGACCATTTTAAAGTTACTCTGATTTGGCACATGGTGCAAAGATTTCTTTTTTTGCGCAATTGTAATATGGAAAAGTCCGTTCTCCATGCATCCAGCCAGCCAAGACTTCATTTCGATATTTGATCGTGCACGTTTCTCTGTACTTCCGCAAATTCTGGCGAGGCAATAGAAGCGGAGTCGAAAGGGGGGGTGGGCGACCTCCGTGGTTTGATAATATTCTGATTCGAAAAAAATCACAAACCTCTTTTTGTGTAATTGCATTGCCAAAAACGTTCATGCTTGGTAATCTATCATGGCGCCTTCTTTTGCGGCTGCACACTCTTAAAAGCGCCAGATCTGCGTGAGCCACTGATGTAGCATAAACTGAAGAAGCTGCTCATTTACATCTGTCGACCTTCGATTACTTAAATTACGCTTTTTTCTGATTCAAACCAGTCATATCCTTTATTGCCAGACGGGCGCAACCAGCTCTTCATTTCGGGGGGCAATTTTAATGAACTTACATTCGATGACGTCATCGTGCTCATTCAACCGTGGTACAACTTTGTCGCAAACGGTCACAGACAAAGTTCTCTTCGCAACATTCCTAAAAATGAAACCTTATTAGTTTTAATCAGGCCCGTAACTATAGGTAAAAATTGTTTCGTCCACCTTGGAAAAATGTGTTGGTCATAGTTTAAAACTACTGAATATAGTTTAAAAATATGGGGACCCTCCCACAAACCTCTTCACCCTCTCTGGTGTCCCAAGCTGCTTACGGGCCTGGTTTAAATCAAGATGCAGGCCGAACGATCAGGACAGAGTAAAATTTAGTAACCTAGTCATAAGCGTACGGGAAGGCATTTTACTGTGGGGGCGGAAAAAATTTGCCCTGAAAATAACAATTAGTCCTAAAAATAAACAATTTTCTCTGAAAATAGCTTTTTTAGTTTTTAATCTGAATGGGACCTGAAACGTCTTGTAAATCTGTTCTATGGATTTGAATTCGTTTATGACGGCTTCGTCTGTGACGTCAATTTGCCTGTAACGTTACATTTTCTTCCGTCCAGATGGCATCTTTCACATGCATTTCAAATCGCTTATACACTGTATTGAAAATTTTTTCACCGTTCAGGATTTTTGAGCAACTTGCGCTTGCCCTGAAAAACAGAGTGTGCCCTGAATTCACTGTATTGAATATATAGTTTTTTATCATTAAGGATTTTTGAGCAACTCTGCGCTTGCCCTGAAATTTTTCAGTGTATTGAAATATATTTTATCATTCAGGATTTTTGAGCGACTTGCGCTTGCCCTGAAAACAGAATTTATCCTGAATTTTTTCAAACCGGGGGGCGGTAGCCCCCCCGCCTCGTACGCCTATGAATCTAATACAAATACCTGGTTCCGTATTCAACTTGTGCAGTCATTGCTTGATTGTGGCAGATGTATACGCTACTAGTGAACCTGCCTATCTTTTCGTCTGGTTTTAACAATTTCATCAAATCGTTTATCAAGATTTTTGAAACTTCAGTCAGGATATATTTAATCAATGATGCTATTGTGTCAATCGTAGACACGCCACTTCGTCTGCCATCTAAAATACTTTTGACAGGAATGCAACTTCATCTCTGTTACGAATGGTTGGGCCAGACTCGCCACCAGATGTGGGTGGGCCTAGCCACTTTTGCTAGGAATAACTCAATAACACCTAATAACTTTTAGGCTCTTATGAAGTTCGGATTTCCCTTGCAACGGTAGAGCTTGGCTGTGAAACTCCAGCAACGGTTAACCACTGAACATGAAATGGAAAAATGCTTCAATAGTAGCCTACAGTAACACTAGGCAAACGTAAAGCTAACACAATGTGAACATACGAGTATGCCGATCTGTCACCAGGCATAGTCTACTAGGTGCAAACTTTGCTCCACTGGTGTGATAGCAATGCAGTATTTATCGTTGACGTTTCAAGGGTGTATGCAAACTCTCTTCATCAGAAGACGACAAGAAGCAAAATCAAAGCGTACGCACACACTGTATTTCTGAAAATTTTCAGAGTGAGTTTGTACACGAAAAAAGAATAAAAAATGCCTTAGACATAGGCTACCAACATTTTAAACGATCTCCCAATTCCAGCATATTTGTGGTTAAATGCCAATCATTTACGAAATTTTCAATAAAATGGCCTGTCTCATCTTTTAAAAAGATAATTAACCAGTAAGACAAAGAAAAATTTTAATAAGACTTTTCTTAAAAATGATTAGAATACAATATTTCAACTTTATTATTTGAAATTTTCTGCAAATCTCAAAATTGCTATGCAATGTTTTGAAAATTTCGGTGGGGCAAATGCCCCTCCCTGGTTGTGCGCCTGTTGCCAGAGCAACAGCCGTTGGGCGAAGTGTCTTTCGGACAAGGAGGATTTTTTAAGGTTTGACCTTGGGTGACCGTTAAGACATTTTGAGAGACCGCAACTATTTCACCTGAATACCGAGATGGTCACAAAGCGAGATTTTAGTGTATTTTGCTGGTGGTTATGCAGAGTTTCTAAAGACAGTTTCGGTCCCTCAAAACATCTTAAAAAATACTGTGGACAAGTATGTTAAGATGAGCATCTTGTGTGCTGGAAGTCAGTAAGTCTCAAATTCTTGACTTACTGCAATTGACTGATGACTTCTTGCCTAGAATATGTCCCAGGAACTTGTTTTTGTACAGCAGAATGTTTCTTTCGAAAAAGCAAGGAAAGCGTTTGCCGATCCACTAGTGTAGCCAGACCAAGAATTTTGGGGGGGGCAAAATGTTTCATTTTAGGCGAATAACACTGTTTTGTATAGGACACCGCCTCTCAAAGCACAAAGTGACTGTATGTTCTAAAAATTTGGGGAGGCATGGCCCCCATAGGTTCCCCCTGGCTACGCATATGTACCGATCACCATTACGATCCAAGCAGCACAAAACAGCCTTGAAAAAATTTTGATCATAAGCAATGGCAGCCAGTTGCTGCTCTCTTGAAAAGTGAAAGGTGAATGCAGATCAAAAAGACGTAGGAGGCTGTCCCAAAATATTCACGCCCTCCGGTATTTTCTGGGTCGGGAAAATATCGCACTTAGGGCCACCAAAGAGGAAAATGGAAACTTAACTTGTTTGATTGCGCATGCACAATAACTAAAAATAAAGATGCATTTGTAATATCATGTAGCTGGATAACAAGCACAATATTCTTTCTGAGTCACGATCATCAAAACTGAATTTACTGTGGAGGTTGCTCAGAAACACCTTCCCTCGTTCGATCAAGGAAGAAACAAAATTTTTCACCTGTGTTTCGTCACTTTTGGCGAAACCCGAAACAATAATGGTCTGAAACAAGAGCCCATTTTTTTCTCAGACTAAAGGCATAGTGCTATATGCCATTGCTCAGACTCAAGGTCCGTGTCTCATGGATTAGCAGTGGTAGACAAAATGTGCAAACCCCAGTAGAAGAGAAATCTCTACACACAATGGAAGAGGCGTTAGAACACACGCCCAAAAAAGAAATATTAAGAGAACACGCAAGGAATTTCTTTCAATATCCCACCATCATGCAGAAGTGTTACATAAGATACACAAAGTGGAAGCGTCTACAACTGTAATAAGCTTCAAACGTTTGAAGTAAGTGGATGAAAATGTTAGGCTAGGCCTAGATGAACAACAGACTTCCCTTTACCAGTTTCGACCGTGAGGTGGACTTACGAGCTTGGATAAATCGCAAGTGAGCGTAGTTTTTTCATTATAGCCGTAAACGTTCCGCTACCGTTGCCTGAGAAAGCTTTCATATGTCTGGAGAAGAGCGAGGTGGGCTGGCTTAAGTTCGTGATAAGGAGAGGCGCGTGTCTACAAGATCTTACCGGTGTTGCGCGCTTAAGCTTTGAAACAATGCAAAAATACAAGTATTAACTTGCATGTATCGTATAAAGCTGAATTTTGTGCTAAAATCAATTAGAAGTAGCAGATTTTCTTGCCAAGAAGGAAACGAAAGTTTTTTGGAATTCGCATGTTGTTTACACACAGTAGCAATCTGGTCATGACATTCTTGTTTTCTTCTGTCTGTGACTTAATGTTCAATACAGGGTACGGCATACAGCAAGGTACGTGTTGCAAAACACAGTCCAGAACGTTTTGCAAGAATTGCTTGATTTTGTTGGCATTCATTTGTAGTTGCGCCTGCACAAGCTTAGAGGTCCACAAAAGGTCCTCAAATTTTTATCGTTTGTGGAACAAAAACTCTGATTTTACTCAATATCAAATTGGAAATTTCACATGGACAGTTTATACTTATGCATCAAAAGTTTCTTTGAAAATGTAAAGAAATAGCTATAATTTAAAACATCGTGAAAAGTCAATACTTCATCACTGTTTGGAATAATTCGACAACGTAATCAAATCATAAGTTGCCTATACAGAATACGATCCTTGGAAGTTACTAACGATGTGCCACTTAGTTGCGGTACGGTTTAACCAGGAGTCGACAATACATATTTTTTAAATACTAATTTAGCACAAATATTTGAAGGTGTGAACTTTATTGCTTCATGTCAAAGTTAATATGTGTATGGTGGCCTATGCGTGCCGCCCTAAAAAAGTTTTGTTTCTGGCATTTTTTTGAAAAAAACAAAAACAACTTTTACTTTCGTTTCGGAAACACTTTCGTTTCGCAAATATTTTCTAAATAAAAACATTTTCGTTTAAAAAAAAATTATTTTCGTTTCGAAAACACTTTCACTTTTGTTTGCAAATTAAAATATTTTCGTTTCAAAAACAAAAACAAATTTATTTTCGTTTCGAAAACACTTTCGTTTCGCAAATGTTTTCTAAATAAAAACATTTTCGTTTTAAAAAAATTTATTTTGTTTCGGAAACAATTTCACTTTTGTTTCGGAAACACTTCGTAAAATAAATCGAAAAAAATCGTATCACTTTTTTCGTCGTGGCCCATGCGTGCCACACTCCGTTGAGGGCCAATGTTTCTACTTGAGAAGGCTTGATGTGTAAATTCTCCTACGTCGATGTCTGCCTCAGTAGCTCGCGATCGTATTTTTGCGTACCATATATGTGTCTTAGATCTATACGATCCCATGAATGCTTTTGCTGCACACCACCTACAGCCAGATTTAAATAAGATTTGGTATCAAACAAAATTTAGCAAGATTACATATGTTGACTGAGATGTTTACAAACCATGTTGTTGTATTTGTCATATATCTGTGGTCTCTTTTATTTGGGCGTTGCTGAACACGAACTTGCTCTGCGGAATGTACACCAAAATGGATGATCTTTCTCCGCTTGGAACGATCTGCATCACTGTCCATGGTGCTGGGGAATGCCGTAGGAAAGCATTTCGCGCCTACACACATCTTTCAAGTAAGTAGTCTCCACACAGGTATGGACTTACTTCGCGTCTGTGGAGACTAGATACTTGAATACAGGCATGTGCAAATTTGAATCGTTACAAAAAGATGAAAGCAGAGCCCAGTCGGCTGATTCCTCGAAAGCTTGCGACAAACCTAGAGCTTTTAATGGTACACAAACCTTTATATCGCAATTTTGGTATCCCAATTAGTCGCGTTGCCGAGAAAATTTGTCCAAATAGGAGGGATGCGGGATGTCGTTGTGTTCCTTTCTGCACACATAGTCTCCAATCTGCAGACGTGGTCTCTCATGATCGGTCTGTTATTAACGTGGTCTGTAATGAGCGGTCTATTATGAACAGGAAACCGCAGCTGAGTACATTGATTTTGAAATGTGTAGGCAATTGAACAAAAGTTTTGAACAATGAATACTTCGAGGGCTGACAAAAAAGTCACTTAGTTTCAACTGTATTGAGATTTGCCTAATAAAGCGTTATAATCAAAAGATAAGATGAGGTTAGAGGGTGGGAGCAGTGATGGGATTCGACCGATTCGCAAGAACCAAAAAGGTTGACATTTCTTTTGGTGGGGGCCCAAGGGGTAAAAAAAACACGGATTTCGGGGGTAGTTTGAGGTTCAAGTCACTTTTCTGCCAGCCAGCACCCACCAACCCCACCAAACTTGCAGGAGAGGTGTATTTAGCCGTTTTACTACATCCCACCAAATTTCAAGCCAAATTATTGACAGGACATTTTTATTTGTGAAAAAAATCAAAATATCAACTAGGTGGCTGAGTAGTTTTCAGGGTCTATTTTTGGCCACAACTTCCCATTAGACTAGCGGGCCTTTTAGACTAGCAGGCTAATTAAGGTCTCTAAAGCTTCAGAGTAGCTCCTAGAATCTTTTAAGTCACTCAGCAAGTCACTATCCCTTGTACTGTGTCATTTGGACACCAAAACGTGATCTAGAAATAAATTTTCCTGACCTACATTTTTGGACCATCTAATTTTCTCCTCCGAAACGGACCGATCCGTCTTTTTTGAAAGGATCCTGTTTTTGAGTATTCCGGCTGTCGGCCAAACGCACAAACCGGATCAGAAAGGCTAAATGGAGTGCAAGGAAGGTGTTTTTGGATTTTATCAAAATTTTACCAAAAATTTAGTAAAGCAAATGCACTAATATAGATTTTTCTCAAAAATTTCAAATGTAAAGCTATGTTTTTGTCATTCCCGCTCAATGCCTGGCTGTCTCGTGGATCCAAGGATGCTTTCACTGACTCTCTACCCCGATCCGTTCAAGAGTTATGCCTGATCAAAGGTTTGCTGCCGAATGTAGTCAGAGAAGAGCATTGGACTGGACTTGGATTGGACTGGATCCGAACTATGATCAATTTTGTTGATTTGGGATTGGATCGGAACTGTATATGCTTTATAAATTTAGAATCAGCACCGGATTTGGACTGAGTTAATGGAAAAGAATTGTGTAATTTTTGTCATTAAAAAGCTGTTTTTGTAAATTTTTTTGGACTTTATTTGGACTTGGATTTTAAATTTCTTAAAGCTTTTGAAGATGGTTGGACTTGGACTGAGTTTTAAAAATTCAGGACCGGGTCTGGATCGCAAAATATGATAGTCCGCTCATCTCGGACTGTAGTGGCCGGTGCGGGCGTTAAAGGGTTCCCGAGAACCAGTTGTTGTCTTAAGTCAAGGCTTCTCAATTTTTCTCCACAAACACCTTTCATAACGTATTTTGGCAAACCTCTCATGGACCTGTTACTAAATTTTGATAGTGAAAAACAAGACTAAAATTTGGAAAAATAGCTAAAATCAAAAATTTCTCGTGCTAGACTCCACCAGTTGGCAACACAAAGATCAGCCTTTGCACTTATATCGGGCCAACCAGCATGGTTTGCCTCTGAGACTGTGATAGAAAACCTGCTCTTAGCAGAGATGAGCGGACTGTGAAATTTTTCAGTCTGAATCCAATCCTGATCCGATAAAATTGAATCTGATCCAGTCCTGATCCGCCAATGTAAAATCATGCATTTTTGTTTTGCCTCATGAGACAAAATAACTACTGGAGCTATTTTGCCTTCAGCCAAATGTTATTGGTTAACGGCAAAATAGTTCCAGCAGTGCTTTTGCCTCATGCGGCAAAATAGACACAGCCTTTTGGCATTTCCAAAATTTAACAAGGAAGTGTCTATTATGCATCAGAGGGGAAAGCATTGCTGGAGTTATTTTGCAATTAGGAGAATCCGATTGCTTGGATTGGTCAAGTCACAAGTACGATACACTTGAATTAATGTAAGGTTCTTGTTACATGACCTAAAACCCTAAACCCAAAATTCAAATCTAAACCCAAAACCTAAAAGTTGAACCTAAAACCTAAACCCGAAACCTATTCCGTAAACCTAAACCCTAAACGTAGACCCTAAACCGAAACTTAAATAGACACCCTAAACATAAACTCTAAACCTAAACTTTTTGAAAAAGTACATTAAAAGCATTCCTATCAAAGGTGTAACCTCTACAAGCAAAGCCAAAGGAAATGGTGAGAGCAGAACCAACGAACAATCGCACAGCAGTCATAGACACTAACCACTCAACT
>JGI24158J21664_10000078_pt1 | contig 55497 bp, 56 predicted proteins | sample Ectturendosymbi3_FD_21664 | JGI IMG/M metagenome (IMG submission 21664) | reverse complement strand
AACCAGAACAGCATCAGGAGCAAAGTGAAGAGGAAAGCTGCTCTTCTGACTGCGTGCTGTAAAGGACCAGCATGAAGCTTTGTCGCTGGAGTTCATTAGATTTGAACAGCCTATTTTTGTGGTTTCTCTGGAGTTGTTACTCAAACTTTTTGTTGTTTGTTTCTATTCTGTTAGTGATGCGTAACTCTTCATTCTTGCCAGAGTTGTTGCGTATGTTTGGGTGGCATACTTACATTCTGGTGGCATACTTACTTCATTCTTGCCAGAGTTGTTGCGTATGTTTGGGTGGCATACTTACACTCTGGTGGCATACTTACATTAAAAGCACGGAAAACTCTTGCATTCCATACTGTTGTTATGGATGAAATACAACACACACTTGTTCGTTGTCCACTCCGTGGGCAAGGCAACAGAAATGTTGGCGCAAAGTTAGGACGTGCATGCAGAGCTTGCCCCGACCCTGGTCAAAAATCCTGCCCCGGTCCGATCACTAGTTCCGGGTAAATGGGGAAGCAGAGCAATCAAGAGATTTTATTAAAACATTTCAACTACAACCTTTAAAAAAGACAACCACTATGCATTTTTCACTGACATCTAAATCGATACGCAGTTTTTTATTCGTTCTGCACTTTCTATCGTGGCTACTGCCCATGATCAAGCTTCTGTGTTCTGATTTGTTCAGAGTTGCTTTCAACTTTTGAGGCAGTTTATTGTAAAACAAAAACAGTCAACAGCCAGTACCGTTATTCGATGCTGCTGATACTTTGTGGACAGAGCTATGGTCAACACCGTTGCATGGTGATTGAAGGAACACCCGTTTCTGATGACCGTCAAATATCACGCTCCATACGGTGGGGTTCTTTTTCTTTACATTTTTTGCCAGTGGTTAGAAGGCCCGTAGACAAGGGCATTTGGGGGCAGTGACCTCGAAATGGTTTTTGTACCCCCCGCATTTTGTTAGTCCCAGAAAATTTTGTTTTAAACATACAATGAAAACAAAAACCTTGACCCCATAAAAACGTATTTTGCCTCTCCAAACCATAACACCTAGCTATGGGCCTGGTGGTTGGTAACAGGGAAATAGCAGTGTTATAATCATGGCCACATAAGGTCTCAACACAGAACCAGGGATTCGACAGGATCAACAGTTCCAACGCAAATGCCAGACAAGTTGTTTGACACAAAAGCAAGATTTTATCATAGATCTCAAAGGGCAGTGACAAAGCAGCAGATGCCTAAAGTGCAACACCAAAGCTCAAACCCATGAGACCAAAATGATTCTTCACAAGCCAAAGTTATTTTGCATTCGAGTATATGCAGCGAAAATAAGCAAAGAACAAAAAACAACCAACATTCGCAAAAAGATTCAGCGAAGAGCCAAAGCAAAAGCTTAAACTCACACACTAGTGAACCATTTTGTTCTTAACATACAATGCTGAAACAAAAGTTATGAAACAGAAGGGGCCACAGGCTGAATTATCAAACAAATGCCGGGGCAAGTGCTTCACAAAGACATGCAGTCATGCTGCAATGATCACGAAAAATCCCGCCCGAATTCGAACGACGCACTCGCTGTCAGCAGCGTGGCTTGCGAGTGACGTAATCTGTACCCAGAGGTTACGACAGGTCGCATTCCGCATCGATCGCAATATGTAACACCAGACCCGAGCGAAGCTGCTGGCAGCTTTGCCTTGTTAAGTCTAACCTCGCATCCAACACAAACCACGAATTTAAATCCAGTCCACGCCTTGATCGATCGACGCGCAGAAACAGTTAACGCCACAGGCAGAGCAGCAGAGCAACGAAAACGTTTACTGGAGAGAAACATTTCAACCTGGTTTTTCGCTTTTTTACCCGAGACAAAAGTTAAATCAGACATCGCAGCCTAATTTTTTGAAACTTCACAATACAAGTTGGGAATAACCATAAAACAATTAACACAATTTCAATATTTTCGATTTTGTTCAAAAATGTGGTATTTGTAAGACAATTTTTTGACTTCAAAAGAATTTGCCCAATTTTTCGCAAACGTGTTAGGTGTGGGGGTGCTGTTGAATCCCCAGAATCTCCACCTCCTACGACTACGGCCACACACACGTCTTGTACTTTTAATCCTGAGGGCGTTGTAGCGTTAGTTGGCTTGTAGCAGCTAACCTACCACAAGTGCATCGGTCACCCGCTCCTTTCACCACATCACCTTTTGTTGTTCGAACAAAGCATTCTACTGTTAAAATGCCTGTCGGGCTTCGCGAACAGACATGTCGCAGCACTGCTTTGATGCGTGATGAAGTTTGGAGCTCGCCACCAGCGTTTTGCGCACAACAACACTAATTAGCTTCTTGCCGTGTCAAAATAAACGGCGACAATAGCGAACCTGATGATGTCTGCAAGTCTGTCACCTCAGACGCGGAAACTAACTCAGTCAGCAAATGCACTGAAGTATCATCATGCCAAGCTCCACGATAATATCGAAGTCATGCCGCATAACCTTTAATAGCGACATCAGGAAGGCCAGGCCATCAAATGAAGCTCTATGTATGGCACTTGGCCACCGATCGATTCACCAGCGTTTCAAGCGCTTCAGTTTAAGCAGATAATCTGAGCCGAAGCCATGAAAATCATTGGAAAGCAATAAAACTTGGTGATTTTCGAACATTGTTGTAAACCAAACGTAGCCAGACAGGTACTGAAAGATGAACTTGGCTGTGCTGGGATGAAATAAAATCACAATTACTGAATTAAATTCTCAATTTCAACTGCTCGTATATTGAATGAACCACGTCTGGAAATGCCTGCATCAGCCTAGATCCCACCTGGTTTCTTTGATATATAGCACCCCCTGGTAAATACTGATTTTCAGCAACATACTGAGCAACTTCTCAAATGAAATGGTTTCACAATATCCTTCCTAGAGCCAAGGAACAAATGCTACTTTGTCAGATTTATTAAAAGCACAGCCCAATAAATTTTCCATGCAACAACCAGGTCCCCATTGTCTTGTCCGCGCAGCAGGTAACATCATATCTCAAACATGGTCAGGTCATGTGTCGGATGCATTATTAGTTTAATGCAATGCGATGCAAACGATTTTGTTTCACGTCCCACTTTCATTTTCGAAAAAAGTAGCGCGATTTATTATGACTCAGTGATTACACAACTACAGTGCATAGTGCATGCGTATTCATAAGGCCTTATCAAACTTGATTCACTGCAAATTTAATTCAATTAAAGCTTTCAATGCTGTTTAGATCAAAGTACTCTGCGTCGGCTGCACACTTTTTTGATTCGAGGAATCAATTGCGTCAAATCCCCCCTAGATTACCACGTTTGTGATTTCCAGTCTACTTCACTTAGAAGCAAGTGGGCAATAACATTAAAATAACGTCCGATCAAACAGGATGATGGAAAAAATATCAATACTCCCCTCGCTAAAGTACTCGTAACCGAGTAATGAATCATCAAACCTAAATTCGCATTCCCAGCAAAACACTACAACGCCCCAGGTTAAGAGGAAAACTAGTTTGATGCATTGATCATTGACTTTCCGCTTCCTGCGGGAAGGTCGTTACTATTTTAATCACAGCTTCTCTGCAGCATCAGTGGATGTGCCAACATACCAGAGCATGTTACAACTCGTGTTTCTTTCCTGCAAATCTAAGCTTATGATTGAGACTCTGGACTTTGTTTTGATCACAAAGTGGAAGTGAACACACAATGCAAGCTGTGAGAGGCTCTGTGACGCAACAAACACACCATGTGATGCGCTACGCGTTAATAAATCAGTGGCAAAATGTCGGTAAAGGATAGATTCAAAACAAGAAAATATGAATCATCGAAGAAAAAGCTGTGCGTTTAACAGCAGTAAAAATATTTTTCCAGTAGTCATTTCAAGGCAGGTCATGACCAACGTTCGTGAAACTGAAACAGCGGGATATTGTGAGAAAGCTAACATGCGCCCCCACGTGGCAGTCCCGATAACTCGACCATCAACAGCGAATGTGGAACAGAACTGAAGTAGTAGGAATGATTGCAGTGATTTTGTTTGTGAAATATAAATTTCACGACATAGTTACTTCGAAACAAACTGCATTGATTTTGGAAAACTAAAACAGTTAAAAAGTGCAAAAAGAAAAACACTGGCTCGTTTTCAGTTGCAAATTGAAGTCGAACGATGCACAAAACAAAAAACAAGGCTGTTTACGGGAATTCAACCGCAAAACAGTTCATCTCAATATTTCACTGGATTTATGTAAACAGCAGCGCAAATCAAAAAGCTGTATTCATAACAATAACTTTTTAAAAGAAAGGATGCCAAGCCACGCTCGGTTGTGAAGATCCAAACGCAAAACAACGTTGTTTCAAAACTGGAGGACAACATAAGTCGTTTGAAAAGCCTCGCATAAGTTACAGAGCATCGTCTTTTTAATAGACTAAAAGATAAAGTAACACTGTTAGCAAATACAAAGCTTTGAAATACCAAAAAATATGGAAGCCGGCAATACTCAACATCTGACACATGGCTTTGATACTTTATTCGCAGTAGCCTTAAAAGTATTCTTTCCGTTGTCACATAAAATTAAAAGCGACTGTTGAGAATACGACGTAACAATTTTAAATATTACCCACAGGTTAATCAACATGGAATTAAGAGAATCGCTTGTTTGAAAACAGAAATGATGACCTCATACAATTTTCTGATAACACAAAACAACCCCTGGAATGTAGTTCGACTTTGACGTTTTTTCATTTTCATTTGTTGTAAGTTCGAAATTTTCAACCCGAAGCCTTGACAGAAGCTTCCATGTCCCTTCCTCTTCCAGATCAGAACACTTTTTCTCCAGTCTTTCTGCAAACTCGAGATTAGAGGGGTTGAGCCGAGTGGTGAACACGACGTAACCCCCACATCTCACGGAGTCGACCATGAACCGGAGGCAACCAACCCCCACCTGCGATGGACTGAACCCCCCACACATGACCGACGCGTCGTACCCCCCACCGCTAAGCTCGGGTGGAATTTTCGCGCCTTCCTCCAAAATGAAGCAAAACGTCCGACTGTACAGGGGCGCACCGATCGCAAGCATGGCATCGGATCCGTCCTGGCCGTCGATGGCGCCGCTGAAGCCCAGTTCCCTGAGATGTTTGCAGACGAGGCCAGTCCCGGCGGCGAAATCAATAATTGACATGGCGCCTTTGTCACAATGACTGTCTTCTTCGACAACGTCACTCAAAACCTTCGCAGCGCGCTGTGGCGCCGAGTATTCAAGTGCGGCAATGTCGTCGTCATAGAAGGGCGCGAATTCGGCGAAGTCTTTCATCTTCTCCGCGAGACTGTCGCTTTTCTTATGAGACAGCTTCTCAATCCTTTCTAAAACTTCCTTCATTTTCTTCCCACCACTCATATTAACTTTTTTCTCTAAGCTTAAATGTTTTCTATTTTAACCTGCAATGTTATCAGACACATGCCGGATACAAGCTCTTTGAATGCATATCCGTTAAACAGCATTTATTTTCAAAAAAAAGTCAACAAACTAGAAAAGTCAAAGTTTGGAAAAAAGCAACTGGCAATATAATCACCAGAAGAAATTGAAAAATCCCTCAAGTATTCAATTTTCTCGGAAGTGGAAAAAGGTCGGTGAAAGCGCTTAATACTGAACGTATCCATAGGCGTGGCCAGAAGGAGTCAAGGAGGCCATTCCCCCACAATTTCTAGCATATATTGTCATTTTGTGCTTTGAGAAGCGGCGTTTCAAACAAAACACTGTTGCTCTCCTAAAGTCAAAAACTTTTCCCCAAAAAATTTTAGGGCTGGCTACGCCATTGAACATATCACATTATTATAAACCTCATCAAAGATCTGAGAAGCAACCAATATTTTACTCAAATGAAAGATTCAAAATAACGAAATCTATCTTTCACTCTTTAAGTCGACCCCAAAGAATATTTCACGACCATGTAAATGCAGTAATGATGTGTATGACTACAGCAACCCTAGACCTCATCATACTCTTTCATAATATACAAACCATAAGATAACAATATTAAAAATAATAACATAAAATAAAATTTAATAAATCATACATAGGTACACTAATATAATAACTCTGAAACCAACTGTTTGCCGATCATTTTAATATTTTGTATATAAATAAAAGTTGCAGGTTAAAGTTCTATTTAACCAAGTTGCCATAGTGATTGACTATGGCAACTATTGCCACCTTTGTTTCTACTTAAGTTTTCACAAAACCTCTGTCTGGGGAATTTCCCTGTCAATTCCTGCGCTTTGCATGGAGTTAGAAATCAACTCCAATAATGTCCTGAATCATAAAACAGAGAATGGATTTGTAATCGGTCCCTTTGCAAGAAGTTGTGACATTCTAAGATGCAAAAGCTTTTTCGATTCTAAATAACTGACTTTCATGCTTTCCTTCCTAGCAGTTTCTAAACCATTGTGATGTCAAGGATTAATTAATCATTTATTCTCGAGCAGAACTTTGATGCAAGTCAGTGCGAGCACACAATCTGCATGCGGCCAGCACCATTTCCTTGCTCGCCAGGGTTAGCATCGTGCCAGCAGTGCACGAGCTGTCAGGGTAAAACAGTCCATGCGTGACGCTCCGGGATATTCGCAAATAACGGTGAGAGATAAAGTAAAGAAACAGAGAGTGAATGATAAAACGAGCGTTGCACGAGAGGACATCGCGCAAGAAGCGTTCAAACTCCGGGGCACCACCGAGCGGCAAAAGCAAGTCGCTCAGACCAGTGAAAACATGAAATCATTGGAATTTGCGAACAATCAAAATTTGTTTTCGAAAAGTCCAAAATGATTTCAACACTGTCTTTGGTTCTGCGCTGTTTCTTTTGTAGATTTGCTTCCTGACGATTCTTGCAAAATACTTCAAATGACGTAATGACCTGTTGCGAACGTTCTTTCAGTTTTGAACAATCCTCCAGTTTAGAAAATATTTGTCAGAAGCATCAACGGTTTGGTCACGATTGTTTTGAAAATAGCATAAAATGTTGCAAATTTGTAAAACTGACCTGTTGCAATTTGTGAAACTGACCTAAATTTCAGTATAAATTTCATTACGAAGAGACAAAAACATTTCCCACCTGGCCCGGACCAGTCCCTCCAAATACTGCCACCTTGCGTTAATCTTGCTCAACTTTTGCTCGAGTTCGGTCCTGGAATAGTCACCAGATGGCGTGTCTGCCATCAACCGATGAGCGAGTTGAACTAGCTCGGTCTGTTTATCGCTGGGCGCGTTGTGGCCATGGTGATACTCCTGAAAAACAAAATTTATAGGCTTGCAAACAGCACGCAGCTTCATACAGCGACCCTCATAATGTTCAAACGATGAAAACGTTTTCAAACAAGAGAATGTTATAGCTGCAAACTGAAGCTACAGTGCTTTGTCAACAATAAACCTGGTTTCGAACACAAGAATGATTAACATTGACTGTATTGTATAAAACTGTAGAATATACAAACAAAGTGCTTGAAAGTTCACCTTTTGCATCTTTCCTAGCGTCTCTTCAACCTGCCCGTCACCGGTTTGCGAAACTTCTTTCTCAACTCCGGTCAACCATTCGCAAAGGTCCCTGTAGTGGTGGTTGAAATCATCCCAGTCGTGCAACCTGCCAATCAGACAGCACACCGACTGGTTTCGGTTCTGTTAAGTCAAGTTAAAGAAAAACACACGAAAACAAAAATGCGTATGTTTCCTTTCACTTTTACATGTAGCGTGCCACAACACCAATCATCCAACCAAAGCCCAGGATACCTTGACTCAATTTTCCTCTTTCTTCTCATTATTTGGTGACGCAAGTCAACCCAGAGTGCTCGGACCAATGAGAAACGTTCACACATGAGTGAGTAATCCGCACTTGAAACGATGGAGGAGAAATCTTTGATGGTATCTTCGATCACTCTGTAGAAACATTGGCGATCAGTTACTTCTGGGGCTCTCCCAAATAAAAGTTTACAATTCACTCCAAGAGTGAAAAATGCTTGAAAACGCTGCATTGAAGACATCGCTTTCAAAGCAATGAATTAAAAATAAAGTAGCTTTGTAGAGGTGACTGCCGGCTGAATGCCAGCAATTCCTGACCTGCATTAAGACACTGCTTCTTCATGAAGTGTCTCATTTATTTTTTATCGTCTTTGTTAGAGCAGCAGCCTCCCGTTTATCAAATGCAAAGACTTATGTTTCAAACAGAACATCGATGTCTTGGTTCATTCACAAAACCTCACTTTGTTTTGCCAGGTGACATGTTGAGCATGATCTCCGCGTCTCTGCACTTTATCAGTTCAGCGTGCAAATGCTCGAGTGCGCATGGTATCCGGTCATTCGACAACTCTCTGTAGGTCCGCAAGCAGCCAAGCAAATCGCACATTTTGTCGTCACAATCGTTCCACTTGTTGAGAAGCGTTTGAAGATGCCGCCTGCCAACGCAAATATTCAGGATGCCAAGTTTCACGACTGTCATTTCAAACACATAAAAAACATTAAAAGTAACTCTGGGCTTCGTTTTCGAAAACATTGTTGTCGCAGACACAAATGCAGCAAAAGGAAAAATAATTTGCGAAAGCATTGCGTGAAACCAAACAAATCTTTTGTTTCCTGGCGACTTTCTACAAGTTTTGTTTGGAAATTATCCAACTGCTCTTCACTGTTTCTCTGCCAAAGTGCTTTCAACGATAAAGACGTTCGAGCGATCTGTGTGTAGCAGCTAAGGAGTTTACTTTGGCGAACCCAACGCAAAATCATGAAGGACCTGTGAAGAGCGCGGAACGTGGATCAAGAAACTCCTGCCTCACCTTTTCTCTTTAGCAGACTGACTAGCGTTCATCCAATCAGCGTGAGTCCTTGAAATGTCTTTTTTCAACCTTGCGCGGGAATCACCTCTCGTTAGCGCCAGCAAGCGATGGCCAGCATCGAGCATCGATGACGTGTCGAGGCAGAAGTCACGTGATTCCATGTCCTAGAGGAAGTTCAGGTGCAGCTTCATTTAACATTGCCGCCAATAGTCAAAGGAGTATAAGCTGAACATCTAACACAGGGTTTCGAACCAGAGGTGTTTGCACCCCTTGGATGTGCGCGATTGCAATACAGGGGAGGGCGAAATGCATTCCAAAGGCTGCAGAGTAACGCCTGTTGGGGACCACTGAGCCCAAAGTCATTCCATAACGCGCGTTTTGCACGAATACGTGTGAAATTATCGAATATACATTTGTGGAAATTACATGAAACGTCACAAATTGGCATCGCTGGGGAACGGACGTATTGAAAAATAGGATAGATTGCAAAAATTGGTGCAAAAAAAACCCTGGATAATGACGTGCAGCAGTTTGTTTGGCAAACCTGTAGCTGTGAAATGGTTGGTACGATCAAACTCGCACACGTCACTTCCCCGTCAAATCCCCCCACCATCACGTCGACGCTGCTGGTCAGCGATGAGAGCGAGCAGTCGTGATGTTTGTATGCTGAACATTTCTCCAGAGCAGAGTTGACCACCGTCTTCCTTTGCCTGGTCCCGGCCAGGACTGTGTTCCACTGCTGGTCAAGATAGGTCAACTTGCTGCCGAACTCAGACCTGAAAAATAACGACACTTTGGGGTAAAAAAGCAGGTAATTTGGTCGGTGACGATTAAATGCTGAAATCATTAAAAATAACAATGTTCTTTAACACACTCCGAACAACCGAACCTACACTTACCGGTCGTCAACAATATCTTCCAACAGCATCTCTTCGCCTTCTTCGATGATGTTACGAAGCAACTGTTGCCTGGCACCACTCTCCATAATGAACAAATCATATGCTCTGGATATAAATAGGCGTCTCAGTGAAAACTTTATTGAAAAAATGTTCCTCCCACACAGATTTTGAAAGAAGAGGTGTTTTTATTCACATTTTGATGTGGCACCAAATTTTGAATTAGCAATAAAATAATCTCAACTATCTTCACTGCAACAAGGTGTGACTTTTTTCAGTAAAACTCACTTTGTCTTTTCCGACACTCTGCGCGTCATCGAATCAACGACAACACGAAACTGTTTTGTGGAGAACAATTTACATAAAAAGCGAACCTGGCCTGATCCATGAGACTTTCGCAACTTCCAGCCACATCTGCAACCAGACCTTTCTCAGCTTGCGTCACGAAAAGAATCCATTTTTCACACTTTTCTGAGAAGTCCATGAGTTGGAGCAATGAAGAGAGTAAAGACGCGTATCTTAAAAAATACATGAATTACAAAGTATCAACATTTTTTGCAAAAGAACCAGCTGTGAAAGATGGTATTAGCTGCATACAACAGCAACAAGTTGAAACATCTGGCATGCGATTTAAATATTAAATTTCTGAGATCCGACATTTCCTTTGGATTGATTTGCTGTTATAAAATATACATATCGTTCTTTGTCAAGGTTCCATTTTTCTAGAAAAAAAATACGCACAAACTTTGCAAAAATACGAAACATCACTATTGTAAGTGTAGAGTTGCACCGTATTGAAATGAAATCTTTTAAAAGCGAATAAAACTGAAGCAAGACAGTTTTTATTGTTGTGTTGATTGTTTTTACAAGATTTGTTCAGTTTTTTGTAGCACTCACTTTTTCACTGTATTTAAGAGGGCGTCTTTCCAGCGGTCATTCAAAGTTTGTAAGTTTCTGACGTGGCGTTCGTTGATTGGCAATTTGTTATACAAGCTGTTGACGTCATCGATGGTACTGGAGTATGCTTTAAACGCCTGCAACTGGTTCCGTAGTTCCTCCATGAAGTTCTGAAAAACGAACAATTTGAAGTTCTGAGCAAGTCAATCCTTAAAATCTTATGTTTGTTTAAACGTGAGGAAATTAGGAAATTTGTGTTTAACCTCCGAATGTGAGCCACAGTGACATTAATCGATGCTTTACTGCAAAACACTTGAAAATTTGACATTAGAATTGTTTTTGAAGAACAACAAGCTGTTAAAGAAAGATGTCAGACCTTCGACGGGTAACTTCAGAATTGATATATTTTATCCAAAACGCTCCTTAACTATCTACTATACACTGGATGCTCGCAAAAACAATAGCCTTGCTAAAATATTTCAAGTCGAGACGTTTGCCTCAACTGCAAAAGCAAAAACAAAGGATTTTGTTGATTTTCCTTTCGATTTAACTCACACAGCAACAATGCAATTAATCTTCCGTCTATATCCACATGCCTGGTGTGTGGATGTTGGTGAGTACATTTTATTCAAACCGGGCAAATGTTTAAACGGTCAATACTCCAACCTCAGTAGTCACTCGTTGGTCAGTGTTTCCCTCTCGTTTCAACATTGATTCGACTTCAGCCAACCACGTGACCAGATACGCAGATTTATCCTTAACTTTTTCGCTGTCACATATCTGACGTCGCAGTGTTTCAACCGCCATTTTTACATTCCGTCTTGTTATGTTGGAAGTTGCAAGCATTCTGCACAAAATCACTTTTGCATGTTTAAGAGCCCAACAGCCCGCTAGCTGAGCAAACCATTGTAACGATAACGTAACAACAACCTGTTAAGATAATACGCAAGTTAAAGATCCAATCAATCTTTTACATCCAGTGTGTTCGTCAACAATTGCGAAAAATAAATCCAAGTGTTTAGTTACACCTTTTTCCGTTGTTTGCTCGTGTTTATCATCAAAAACAAAAACAAGGTTCCTATTTCCTACAAACAAAGCTTTAATGCAAATGTTGACAAGCAGGAGGTACACTGACCTTGAATTTCTAACCGCCATGATAAGTGCTTGTGGTGATGAGTGATCCCGCATTTTATTTGCAAGATTTTCCAATTCCTTTTGTTTGTGATGAGTGTTATCACAAAGTGCTTCCAAGTTCTGCACGAAATGTGTAAAGAGTTTGCTTATGAAATAGGAAAGTTGCGTCCAACCTCTTTATAAGTAATTTTTCTAACAATTGTCCACTATGCGCAGGAATTAGAAATCACTGATTGTTTTGCAAATGAGAGACTGCAATTAATGAAACCAACAAACCTCAACTTTCATCAAACAAGCTCGCGGGTCATCGATCATCAAAGTCCCGCCAGTCAGTTCATCGCACTTCGATCTCATCGCTTTGACACCGTTGTTAACTTCGGCATGTCGTTCATCGTATTCTGTCATGGCTTCTGCTGTCACTCGATGCTCAGTTATTCGACCGCACAACCGCGAAGATATATCGTTCCATCTGAACAAACGTTCTGACATTCAGTGGGTGTGTTGAAGTAACGGCGAAGCAATTACAACCCTGCTCATATTTGACTGGCCGCTACAACGCTGATTCGCTACTACGCTCATCTACTGTACATTTAAACATACAGTGTCCAAGATGTCTGCGCTCAAACCATCGGTGATGCTGCATAAGAAGATAAGAATAACAAAAAGTAAAAATGAATAATGGTTTAGATGCAGCTCCCGGTTTTTGTAAAACTTGTTCGTTGCAAGACAAAAAAATGCGCGTTAGTGAAAAACATTGGGTTAACTGAACTAATGAAACATTGTTTTACAAAAACATAGTTGTTCTGGCCTAAAACGTAATTCTATGTAGGAATAGAAGACTTCGGTAAATGCGGGTTGATGCTGTTGCGATCGGAAATCCCGAGCGGCAAGTGCGCAAAGCTTCGCACCGTGGCAGCAAGCAACAATAGAGATCACATGCCATGATCACTCTATTATTGCTTGTTCGTGCCACATATATATGGGTGTTGTTCTTCGCACACATCCCGTTCGTGGTGAATCACACATTCAACGAAACGTCAACGGAGAGTTTGCAACACTATATAGGAAGAACATGGCATGTGAAGAATACATAGCGATGGTTGTATAAAGTCTTATTGCTTGAAAGATCGAAATAACTGCGCATGACCGCATTGCGCTGCATTGCTTAATCATCTTTCCACATGAAACCAGAGCTCAGCCAGACCTTGTGTCAACATCTATGATGTTCTGCTTCACTGATTCAGCGGCGTCGTCACGGCAACCGGCAATGACGCAATCAGCTTCGACAGCCAGCAACTGAATCTGAAGACGCTGACTCTCCAAACTCATTCGTGCTTCTAAATAATAAATGTGTTGTAATATTCAAACAGTTCGCCACCTAACATCTCCATCAAGTACACCAACAAATCACAGCCAAAGAATATAAACAACAGCATCATTCCGTTTTCTTCATTGTTTGAAAGATAAAGGATATCCGCAAAAAATGTACCTTGGAGGTTCTGAATCTTTTCATTGATTCTTTGATCAGAATACATATCCTTCAGGAGAGTTTTTTCAGCGGATTCAAGAATTTGCGAAACGACATCACCAGCAGATTTGTATCTGAAAGAGATTTATTTCAACTTTCGACAAACAGAACATTACAAATGTTATCACCGTTTTGCGACAATGCAAATATCAAAAAGATCACAAACGGATGAGAAAAATAGCTTTTTACTTTTTCCACAAATTCAAATTTTCTCTGAGTTGTTTTCTTGTTTGAGTTAAAGAATGCTCGAGAATAGTCCAGCATTGGTTAAGCTTCAACAAGTAAGGACTCCCATAACCTGGCTCAGGCGTGGCAGATCTGTAGACGCTGTTTTTATTAGCAGCAAGATCTGAAACATACATTTGTTGGTGAAGAAACAACTTGAAAAGGGTTCGTTAGCTAAATCGAAAATGCTAAACTAAAACAAATTCATCAGCCGGTACTTTTCAAATCAACCGTTATATAACAACTGTCACCAAAGCAGCCATAACTACCTTTGTAATCTTTCTCAAGCTGGGCAAGCTCCTTGTACTTGGACTTCAATTCGTTTTGCATTTTTTCGTTTCGAGCCAGAGCTGATTTCACTTGAAGATGCGTCCCAATCTTAAGAGGCACAGTTTCTTTGTCCTGAGCCTTGATCGCAAAACAGTTGACAATAGTGGACAATGTCGAGCGCGAGTTTGTTGAAGCAAAGATGGAAACAACAACGCACGGAAAACGGCTTTTGTCAAATACTCCAGTGCCATGGACTACACGACGCTCGAAATGGTACTTTTAATAATGATCCAAGACACAAGTATGACACGTTCAATTTCCCGACAAAGTTTGTAGCAACACAACTTACCAATCACCACAGTTGCTCTTACACTTCACCAGTGATAACAACATTTGCTAATGTACAAGGCGTGTAAAGAAAATAATATTGTTTTCAAAATACCGTGATTCTTTTATCAATCCACTTCTGCAGAGTTTGAGTTTGATCCTCGTGTTTTTTCCAAGCATTTAGTTCCTCCTTTGTTTGAGAACAGCATTCTTCTGCCTTTACAAAAACAGGGTAACATCACAGCAAGGTTATCATTGTCAGTTTCCGAATGGTTGATACAGCAAAAGATTCTTGTTTAACAAGAACATGCAATCTTTTGATTCACTGTACGTTCAAAGCAAGTTGCACACGTCACTACAAACTTTTATCAACTACCGTGACAAGTCACGTGCCGTTACGCTTCAATGCACTTACTCGTTTCTTAAGCATCGACCACCGGTTGTTGATCTCATCGAGAGTGTCATTCGTTGTGTCAACGCCGTTGGTGACGTGGTCAATAATTTTTTGCTTTATTTTGACGTCAGCCCAATAAGCCTTTGTGACATATGAAAAAATAAGTGGCTCCCAAGCTTTGATGGACGCAACGTCATAAAAACAAGGATCTCAGAAACAGAAACAATTATTCTAAACTTGAATACCGTAAAACTCTCCGCTACTGTTCAGACAAGTCATAATCTATCTATGGAGGCAGTGAGATAGGATCCACTCATACGATCCTGACATTCAACTTGATAAGCTGCATTCAACCACAAAGCTATATTTATAAGGAAAGCTTATCAGATAATAATTACTGAGTTGAAGCAAGTCAAAGACTTGCCTCAATGGAAAAACCATACCTTGTAAATGACCAGTTGGTCCTTGCAAGCATTCGAACCAATCACATCGAAGCTGGCCGTGTTTTCACGGTCCAGTGCACTATTTGCTTTTGCGATCCATGACGTCATGCCAGACAAGAGTTCTTCGTCAGAGATTGTTTGCAGTTGAATCTGAAAAGAAGTGACGTTGGCAGCACGCATGACGTCGTCAACCCTCCCTAACAACGCACTCCACGTACTTCGGTGGAAAAAGAAAGCACGGTTTCCATAGTAACGAGTATGTTGATTGTTGACCACATAGCTATCAAAACGTAAAGCACAACCACTAAGAACGTCTGTGACCGCAAAATACCTGAACAATCTTCTCCTGCAGTGTATCTATTCCTTTGGCAACTGTTTCCCAGGATGAGGATACATACTCGACGTCCTTTCGCAGCTCTTCTGTCCCTCTGCGTTTGCAACGATTCAATTCATCGGAGGCGGAGATGAAGTCGTGGTAAGTCAATTCCGCTCTTTGCAACTCCAGGTTCAAAGCATCGATTTCATCAAAACTTGAAATTGTTAAAAACCACTTTAAGATCACAAAAATTCAACTGTGAAAGAAGACGTCCTGACGTTGACAATGGTTCACTTATTACTGATGTTAAATCTATATCAAAATGGAAACGCAACATACAAAGAACATCCATCACAAAGTTTGGTTCCAAATGCAAATTTTCACTCACTGCTTCTTAGAAATTTCACGGTTCGTTGATTTTTTATCGACATCCTCCAACAACTGAGAGATCCTGCGTGACGTCACCTTCATCCATCCACGCAGGTCTGATGAAGAGCTCATAAATCTGTCAAATAAACGGTCACAAAAATGGTGGAGATATATAAAAAATGGTAAGAAACAACATGTTTAAACGGTGGTTTCAAAATCCAAAATATCAGGTGAAAATGTCAACTATTTATGTCATACTTGGGTGAAACGTCACGAATGACGTGAAGACGACGCAGTTCTTGGTTCACTTTTGAACTCTGCGACAACCACGTGTTCGAAGCTTTTCTCTCCTGTCGATGGATGGCCACACACTTGACCCTGCTCGCCAGTTGCTTGCCGTCAGCAACCGCTTGATTGACGACTGGAAACACAATGGAGCATGTTGGAAAAAGTAGAATCAGTTACAGTCAAACCTCGTTTATCCGGACTACTTTGTTTCGTCAAAAAATGTCGGTTTAGCGAAGTATCCGGATGATCGGAAACGAAAGTGTAAAGAGCGAAATTCTTTTCAAAGCAAATGTTAACAATGCAGGGAAACGTAGAATAAGTTATTCGTTTGCAGTTTACACGTTGCACTATGAAGGACCGATGCATCCATGTCTCTTGCAAAGCATTTCAGCAAAGCAAACCTGCATTCGACTTTAAACATTCACGGTCGTCTAGAACCAGGGCACTACAGCTTGTTGGTGGTTGCATCGAACCAACAACAGCGACCACATCCTCCTCACCTGGCTCGACATCGACCAGTCTGTCCTGGAGAGTTTCCAGCAATTGAACTCTGGACGTCACTTCATTAAAACTATCCTCCTCCTCCTCACAAGAATCGGAGTCGGGATACAACGAATCGACTGTTTCCAGTTCATCGTGGATGAAAGAAAGATCTTTCTCGAACTGCGTCCACAGCTGTAACAAAGATATTGCCACAACTCTCTTCAACATCTCAACTAATGGACATGCGCGTAGATAAAAGAGAAGGGAGGTTTTTAGAGGAAGGCCTCGTACGTTGGGAACAAGAAAGTGAAGCAGTTAATGGTAATTTAATTGAAATCGACTTTTGCTTCAACAATGTAAACGATGCATTCCAGAATACCTCGATTGTGATTTGCATTTCCGAAATCTTTAGCACAAGCCTCCTTTCCATCGATTGATGCTTTTCCTTGAGTTGATGAACCTGGGGTTGCCACTTCTCTTGAACAACAGCGTCTGTCCTGGCACATGTTGCATCGCAAACACTTCTGTGGTCTTGCAAGATGCAAAAGAATTTCTGAACAAATACGAGTTTGTTATAAACACAGGAAGCAGCAACGAAGAGCACTTCTGTTTACAGCTGTTGATGCTGTGCCATGTCCTGCAATAATCCATTGCAAGGTTTTACTGCAACTCGTTCAGATGGGAAGTTGAGTTGTTCGACCGGATGCTTCGACCGAAGCTCGTGCAACTTAAACGTGACTTGATTTATGTTTTACCTTCAATGCTTCAAGTTGATGCTTCATGTCTTTCAGGCAATCGGCTTCGTCCAATTTGGAAGTCACTTTCTCTTCAGCAACTTCAAGCAGAGTTTCGTAATCTCCAACCAACTGCGGGACACGCATAACATACAAAGTGAATAAATCAAACAAGTGTTGAGGAGATTGAAAAAGAAAACTTGAATATATTAAAAACGGCAGCTATTGTTACCTGGTCCATTTGAATGACATCGTGTGACCGCAACTGTACATCACAAAGGGCGGAGCTTAAATTGTCTGTGATGTCACAAAGCGTCTTTCTCAGCATGTGTGAATCAGCAGTGTGGCAGGGATGAGAGTCGAGAGTGAACTGTGGAGATATAACATTGTCACCAACAACACGCGGAGCTGTTTAAAGAAGCTAGCAATGTTATCGATGATTACGATTCTTCGCAATAACAAAAATCATTGAATATCCTTTTCAGCAAGTTTGTTATGAAATGCGTCCTGAAATCAAGAACTTCAAACAAAATTAAACAGCCTATGATGTGTTGCTACCATAATGATCAACGCAGCAGCCACTTAAATACCTGCTCTGCTTTGTTCATCGTTTCTTCGAAATTATTTTTCAGAGTCGCCGTTTTTTCCAAAAGTGACTTTATTTTATCCGCTTTTTCCGAAAATTCATCGACTTTTGCGACTTTTTTCGAAACAACAACTTTTACCTCCTTCCGGTGTTGCGTGAGCTGCGATAGCGCCATCTTGAGGTCAACCTAAATATTGAAACAGAAGTTACACTTGAAAACAAACCAACTAACTGAAAGTTGACGCCGCTGTTTCCGAGTTCATACCGCACTTCAAACGTCCAAAGAGGTGATTACAATTACACTGAACGCGAAATCACACAACCGACCTGAACGTTTCGCCATTGGTTGCGCTTGTCACGTGATTCAGATTCGTGCGATCGTTGTTGGTCGAGAACTGAGCACAATCTGTCATTTGAAGCGTGCAAAGTGGCCATGATGTCACGCTGACGACGCAATAGTGGGTGGTTTGTTGACATCTGCAATGAGGATGTATGACGTACTAGCACAAAACCTTATCACGCTCCAGCAGAATACCAGCGGATATAAAACGTCATTCGAACTCATAAAAAACGTTTGTCAGTTGTTGCTTGATGATTGATAACTGACCTGCTTGCAGTGACTTTGTAATAATTGCATGACTTCAATCACTTCCTTAATATCGGATATGACTGAAGCATCTGCCTCTCTTGTCCAGTCAGTAATGATCAAGTCAAACTCAACGGCGTCCAACCAGTTCATTAAATCCTGAAAAAATAGTCTTATTGCAAGTTTTTCGTCATTTATTTATATTCTGAAACTTGCACGTGTCTCAGATTGAACAGAAATTGCTTCTTAAAAAGTACCGAAGATGTTTTAATTAAATAACAGTTAACTCATTTTGCATAAATTACGCGATAAACGACCTTCACAGCTTTCTGTGCTCGATCGTTGAACCTTCCTGAGTTGTCGCTCGTGTCAGTGATCGACAACCATTGCTTTCCAATCTCCTTCAGTTCCTTCTAAAAACAGAAAAAAATCTCTCTTATTCAGCCACGAGGAGGAGGTCACGACCCGGGGAGGAGCGATCAATCGAACTCGGCGAAACTACCTTGACTGGACCGCCGCTGCTCCTCCCACCACAATCGCACGCTCGCGCCATCGCAAAGTGAGCTTTCGCGCACAGCTGCCTGTCGACCGCTTCACCGGAACTCGATGCTTTCGATTCGCATTTCTGACGCAACTTCCGCCAAGAATCGAACTCTGACCCGGATGTTGGTGACGCAGACGCTGAAAAGCAATGATGTGTGTCACGAAAAAATCAACTTGCAAAGAATTCAGTGAGCAGACTTTCCAGACAAACTTGACTTTGCAACTTTCTCAGCAAAACAATCACTTTGCACTGACGACTGTCAACTAAAACATTCGCTCACGTGATTTACACGAATCTCTTGAAACTGTACGAGATCTCCGGTCACGCACGACTGATTCCAGGTTCTCCTGGTGTTCATGCAAATCCTCTGATAGTTGTCGCTGGAGGGCGCTAGGTGCAGCATTTTGAAGGAACTCCGGGTCAGACTGAAATCAAACACTTCGGTTGAGTCTTTTTTGATACAAACGCAAGCATTGGAACTTCTCCTCGCACATTCATTACCGATTGGCGCCAATCAAATTTCTGCCGAAAACTTCAAATTGTTTGCTTCGTATAAAGTTTTGACATTTTCACAGATTTTACACTTGAACACCACCAGTCTTTGCTTCGAGCCACGGAAAGGTACGCACGCAACACAAAGGTGGACGCGGGTAGAGATAATGTTATCGACCTCAGACAACGCTTTAACTAAAAGTGTCAGAAACAATAAAATAAATTCACGAAACCTTAAAAAACATCGCAACTGTGGAGATGTACAAGTGAATATTCCAAATCTGTTTCAAAGTTCACTCATTAAGCTTACAGTAGTAATTTTGATGCGAGTCACAGACGTTTCCTACCTCCACAGCTCTGAGCCACTCTTTCATCTTTTGCGCTTTGTCTTCGTCTTCACACAAAGATTCATCTTGCCTTGAATCTAATTCAGCCTAAACAGGTAAGTGAAGCAGTTGAAGGTTCACACCGAAACTTTCTTGACCCCCCATTACCAGCGCCTCCTCCATACAAACGCCAAGCACATTTCATAAACCCCACCTGCAACTGGTTCTGTCTGTGCAGAGTATCTTTCTGAAGTGTTTCAAGTTCATCTTTCACTGACTCGAGCTTTCGCAAGAGAGCGTCTCGTTCTTCATCAGCTTGCGAGAGAGTGGAGCTTCGTTCTGTCAAAAGGGATTGAAGGTTGAAGGAGGTGTTTTGCAAACATGAAGATTCGCTTTGACAGCTGAGTGAAAAGACGAAAATTATTTGAGGAATTTAATGTTCATACCAGGGTTGCGGAGTCGGAGGTTAAATATCCGACTCCCGACTCCGACCTTTCCAAAATTTCCGACTCCGACTCCTCAACATGAAGGAAATGAAACTAAGATGTTAAAATCAATGCAAATCGTGGTGCACAGCAAGAAATCTGCTTCAACACAAGTTTCAAACGAAATTGTGCCATTTCAACAGGAATTCCAAATTTAGGAGTGTGATGTAAGAAATGATCCAATTGGACATCCGGAGTAGGAGTCGGACAAAAAAATCCGACTCCGGCTCCCAACATTGTTAGGAATCCGACTCCAGCCAAAAACCTCCGACTCCGCAACCCTGGATCATGCGATGCTCTTTGATTCTATGTTGATAAATTGAAAGCTTCTGCGAATCGCTGATAATTGAACGGCGAATAATTGAGCGCTTTCGTCACAATAGGCTGTCGAACACAAACGTGTTTCGCAATTTAAACCAAACGTAAAAGTAAAGTTATCGTCAAAGCGCCAGCGAGAACTACAATAAGACTAAGTTAAAACAAACAAACAACAGCAAACAACACTCAAAATAGAAAGTGAAACACTGAACTAAGGACTTTTGCGCTAATATGCGGAACTATATGAAACTACTCTGCAAAAGTCACTGCACGGTTAGTGCATCTTAATGCATTGCTGGCAGTTATGAAAAGTAAAGACGGTGGCAGTCTCACGGAGTCAAAGGAAGCGAATACGAGTAGTTGAGTTTTTTGAATTAACATCGAGTACTTCAGTGGAACAACAGCTCAGCGCGGTCGTGACGTTAGAGAACAAACCACAGTGACCAACTGCACAGTGATGGAAGAAGTAAAAATTGGGTCAGGTTTCTTTGCGACAAAAGCGAACAGATCTTGTGTTTGTCGCAATATCTGCACTTCCTGAGGTGAATGCAGTGAAAAATTAAAGTGCTGCAAAATTATGTGCAAATAACCAATAGCAGAGAGTTACGTGCAACAACGCCGGAAGTTACGTGCAAAAACGCCGGAAGTTACGTGCAACAACGGTGAATACATCCACCTTGACTTTAAACATTTTTAAGATGAAGCAAGACCTGTGGAGAAGTATTGCAAAGCATTTTTTGTGCTAGATTACATAAAAATTGAACATCACATAAAAACAAGTCGTTTTTCTACAAATCACCAAAATTACCAAATGAACTCAAAAGCTTTTCTCTGCCAAGGCAGGGAAGGCATAACACATGATGTGAAAATTGTCATGAAAAATTTATCGAGCTTCAATTTCTAACCCACGACATACTCAAACCTGCGGTAGGTTGACGAAGTCACCTTTTGAACGAGTTAATGCAAGAATCAGAATGCTACAAAGACTACGCAAGCAGAACATTGCTCGTTCATCAAACACATCATAAATGTACAGAAAAGTCGGACGACTGTATTGCAAAAACAAACCGTTTTAAATTCGAAGTTTTTCGTCACTTAGCAACATAACGGTTCAAATCCGTAAAGAACCCAAGATATCCTTCAGTGCAACCAGAAGTTAAATATAAGTTCAGCAAAATATAAAATATACTGATTTGAAACTTCTTGCATTGCGAAAAACGCTGTAGCGAAAAGAACTCAAACCGAGTCAACCTCTTCTTCCAACACATCACGTTCATTAAAACAGTCACACGTTACGTTTGTTTCAAAATACGCTTGTCGACAGAATATGACGTCATTGATCATGCAAACATGGTGAAGTGGGAAACCCAACCAGGCCTCAGTGTTAACCGGACTGTGGCGTTGCATGACCTCTTGTCAATAAACTTGCAACAAAGCAAAAAAGCACTAACAGCAACACCGCGTAAGTATATAACTATCACCCGTACGTGCACTTGCTCATGTAAGTCTGGTGTGCCCGTGTGCAGTTATGGTGTGTTCATGTGTAAACTTGGTGTGCACGTAGGTAAGCCTGATGTGCTCGTGTGTGGGTAAGATGTGTTGTGTGTCACAATAGTGTGTTTGTATGTTGGTATGGTGTACTCGCGTGGAGGTATGATGTGTTGGTGTGTAATGGTGTGCTCATGTGTCAAAATGATGTGCTTGTATTTTAGTACAGTGTGCTTGTAGCCGCAAAACCGAAGTTTTGCTTCAAGCAGACAAAGCTTAACAATTAGCTGACATGCGATGCGATGCGAAGCAATATTGCAACAAATGACATCAGCTACGCTGTGCTTCACTTTCATACCATCACAATGAAGAATAAGTGTTAAGAGACATTAGTTGTGAACCGCAACACACCACCAAACCGCAACACACCACCAAACAGAACACGATGCACTCTCAATGGCAGACCCGACATCCGACGAGTTCCAGAACGTGACGTCAGCATTGCCAAAGAACGGGAAGTGGGAGGACTTGAAGCCGAAACAACAGTAGATGACGAAGATGAAGACGTGCTGGAGCGTGACGAGGTCACAGCTACGTCACACTCTCGATATGACTTTCCTGTCATTTGTTGTTAGTGACGTCATGAGGTAAAAGGTTAAAAAATGATGCAGTAATGGACAGAAACGCTACTGCGATGCAAAGCAGCAGCATGATGCAAAGCACAGCTTTTACGTCAGTAATGAGCGGTTATACGGCTTTGTTATTTCGTCATAATGACGTGACGTACCGAATACCTCGCGGCCGCAGACTGAAGTCCACACAGAGTTAAAACGATCTGCAAATGCAGCAATGAATTCGAAAGAAAAACTTATTTAAACATGTTACAATAAAACAATAACTCTCGTCACGCACCACTGACTCGTGGAGTGGCAAGTACATTTCAAATGTGAAAAATATTTAAGAATTGCATCAAGTGCACAAGTAACGAAGTGCAAAACTAAAGTTAACTTTTCAACGGTTTTAAAGCTTTCATCGTTCTCGTTGAGTTGAGCATCGATATCTGTTGCTAATGTTCACAAAAAGAAGATAAACTGATTCAATCGAAAATATTCCACCGTCCATCATAAGCTAACCCTGAAGAGCGAAGACACTTTTCAATGCTTCCCACAAGAAACTTACCACTCAGCTCCGACAGTAAAATTAACTTTCGCTCTATATCGAGCACTGTGTTCTTGCACTGCTTCAGTTGCTGATGAACTGACGTCATGTTGCTAGAGGCAACGGAACTCGTGTCCTCCTTTGAATAGGAAGTACTGGACCTGGGAGTGGGTTGCTTCGCCCCTTGAACCCAGTCGGTAACTTGCTGGAGCTCAGCCTTGTAAGCTTCCACCATTCTGCGATATTGTTCCTCTTCCAGAATTTTTATCTGTGAAAACTTTGCAGCTGAGAACACAATGAACCAGTTTTGCATATAATTACGTAAGCAGCCGGAAGTCATCGTCCTTTAAGTGCGATGACACAAAAAAACTTCCAGTCACAGCAGTTGAAGCCATACTTCGACGGTGTTCTGCTTTGACGTTGCTTGCATCCTGACTGTGTCCCATCTGTCGTAAAGCACAGAGACCGTTGCGCCGAATGCATCGCGGCCGCCGGCCCCCCCGCTCAGGAATCGAACACGGCGTTCCACGTCTTCCAGTTTAGGAACAAGGCGGTTGATGTCATCCAGTAGCTCCTGCATTGTGAGATCACAAACAAGTTGTTGCATGTTTGAAACAAAACGGAAGTTGGTGATGTTCGTAAAGTAAAACAGAATGTTTGTATCAAAGAAAATAAACCAAACCAACACCAGCAGAACGCATTGTTAGAGTGCCAAGTTCAATGCTCAATACAATGCAGGAAAACTCATACAATCACTTTTCGATTTCTTTCTCATTCATGAAAACCCAGTAAATCTCACCAACCTGAGTGGTTTGCAGAGTATGACGCAAATCAATGTCTTCGTCTGATTGGTCCAAGCGTTGCTGGAACTGATCGAGTTGTCTGGTTATTTCTTGTATATCCGATTGAAGGTCATCTTGGCCTTGCAATGCTGCCACAAATGACCGGGCATCATCCCCAGTGAGCTGAAAACAACACCAACCGCTAATCTCATGTTCCAGCCTTTGTTCGTTCTCGCTCCACAGAAACAAAGAAGGCGATGCAGAGGAAATGTTAAATTTTCCGCGGCCGTTTATTTCGTCACAATGGCAATATATCTATCAAACCTAACAGCTACAATTAAAATCTACGTTGACAACCAAGCGAGTGGTCTTTTGGATCGCCATTCATACCTTGGCCTTGACCTCAGTCAGTGATGCATGACCGTCGTCAAGTTTCGTTTCAGGGGATTTCATTTGAGAACTGTCGCGACCTCTGGTGACCATGAACGGACTGCTGCTTGCCACAGGGCGCGGAGTCTCTAAAAGATCGTCTGAAAAACAAAACCATTTAATGAGTTAAAGGATCTTTTGCCGTTTGTGACAGCACTGTAGTAAGGAACGCATGGCAGGGAATGTTTTTGCGGTGAAACAGTATTTCCAAGTCTTTCCTGCAAATAATGCAATAACTCTCGACCAGATATTTAATTTCAAACCAAACCAATTGCTAAATACTAAGAGCACGATTGGAAAAAATGCGTGTTTGTGTGCAAGGAATCAGTTAAAAAACTAAATAAAAAGTTAGATTCAGATCAAAAACACAAGGAAGAAAATTTTTGGGCCATAAACCAAAAAAACGTGCCGGTGAAACGGAAGTGAAACGAAAAGACAAGAGAGTAACCAAGCTACCTTCATTAACAAACAAGATGCTATGATTTCGTGAAGCACAACCTTTGTTTAAGAGTATTTGCCTTAAAATTTTAAAAAATGATTCCAGTTTACGTCATTTGTAGAAAGCGGCCACCGAGGCCAAGACCTCGTGTAGGAAAAGAAAAATGCATCTCAGAAACATGTAACCCACAGGTTCTTAACCTGGGGCCCGTGTGAACCCCTAAGGGGTTCGTGAATATGATTTTAGGGTTAACAAGCTTTTCTCTTACATATCTAACACCTAAGTTCGAATATTTATTGAAACGTTTCTTCTGTAGCGGTTCGTAATCTTGATTAGGGTGTACTAGGGGTCCATGGGTGTACTAGGGGTCCATGACCCACGAAGTTTCAAACAAACGCTACTCTGCGTTTATCTGAGCGAAACGAACGAAGCACCCACCAGCTGTGTCGTACTGGTCGAAGTCCATTGGTTGCGCAATCGCTGAATCAGGTGATGCTGACGTCATGCCCATAGCAAGCCTCGGTGAAAGCAGTGATGACGTGCTGCAACTCGATAGGTCTGCAGGAACAAACAGGCAACAGTGACGTATTTCGACTCGTAAAGAAAAGCTTGAAGCGTAACAACAATCGATTGTTCGGGAATTCGCGTCAAGTACATTCTCAAACTGGACAAGCTCAGATTTAAGAGACCATCAACCTTTGCTTCACCAAACACTGTGTATGGCCTTTGGCCTGAGCTCCCGAACGTATAAGCGTGGTCTCAAAGTTTTACTGCAAAATTGCCATGGTAACATTTGATGACGCAAAACGAAGCGCAAAATTCATAAATTTACACTCGGTTTTCTATTTTGTTTTAATTTTCAGGCATTTATTTCACAACAATCATGCGATATGAAACATGGAATCGGTTTACTTTGATGGAGCTGCAGTGAAAGGAAGAAAGGACAAAACACGTCACTCACTCGAAAGAGAACCAAACAATTTTGAATCAGGGGATTCACCGCGAGGGGAAGTTTTAAGGTCCTTGAGAAGAAAATCGGTGAATTCTCCTCTGTGAGAAAATCTGGAAGGATAAAAAATCTTAGCATCGATCATCAAATTGCTTTGAACGAAGAAAACTATTTGACATTGCGCTGACAACCTTTCTAGGACAAGGACAACACTGGTTGTATGGACAAGACTGTCTGAGTGTACATTGTCTATGTGCTTATTAACGTCATGATCAATTAATTGAAAGAAAGCAACTTGCTCCCGAGATATGTTCTGCACTCTTTCTCATGCGTAGGACTTCCTCACTTTGTGTCTGGCGTCCTCCCACTTTGCCGGATCGGTGATATCGGGACGTCCTTCGTCGCCGCCAACATTAGCGCATCGAAATCATCGGACCGTGTCGACTTGCCATCCGCAACATCACGTGACTTCCTCAGCGAATCGTGAGACCGGTTTGAGTGTGGAGATGGAGAAGGATCTGGAAGCGAATAAAAAGCTTTATCAGAAGAATTGTATAACATTTTGTCTTACAGAAGCATCATCTGCGATGGATTTGCTTCTTACCATCTACCAAGTGGCCGAAAAACAAAATGGGGGAAATAACGTTAACAAAGCTCAAGCAAGAAATTAAACCGTTCACTTTTCATTTGAAGTTCAACAGCAAAACCTCGCCAGTGTTTACTTTTTTATTTCTTGTTCCCATAACCTTTCACCCACCTACACGCTAAACAAGCAGCATCAGCGCTGTGAGTTGAGCGACGAAAATATTACATCAGAGCTGGGGAACCTGCCGCCCGAAGGCCAAATGCGACCCACGAAAAATATGACCCGCATAACATTTTTCGTTACCCAAGTTAGAACACAACATTACGTCAAAACGAGACCCCGCCGCAAGCAGATACGTAGACAGTGAAGTATCTCTCGCTCCTTGACACTGCCTTCTCTCCTTGGTTTACTTTGAAAGGTGGAATTATATGACAAAATTAATTAAATTGGAGGCCAGCCAGCAATATTCCACAATTCATGCGGTCCGTTGTAGCGCAATAAATAGGTTTCCCGTCCATCCGTCCGTAATTACAAACTTAAAAGTGATGTGTTCGTTCCAGTTATTGCATCACAATCTAATTCAGACACATACTCCGTTTTTTCGCTCGAGCACTTTGTCGCTTCAACGCATCAATCCTTCTCTCGAAGTCCTCCACACGGGCCGTCAACCGTCTGTACTCCTCAAGCTCTTCCCGGGCGTCTCGCGGTGATGAAAGACGTGGCGAGACTTCAAAAAATAATAAATAAATTGCACACAACGTGGAAAAAACAAACATTCCTTCGAGCCGGATTCGAACCAGCGACCTATGGATATCCGAGATTATCCTCTACAGTCCACCGCTCTACCAACTGAGCTATCGAAGGTGATACATGGATGTAGCAAAAGCCAACAAATCCCATGCAGTGACGTGACAATGCAAACACCAGGCACTCCATCACGTCCCCGCTAAGCACACTTCCGCTTCAAGAACCTCCAGTTGTTTCAACGACGCCAAACATGGAGTTGCAGGCGCTGATCGCACAGTGGACAATGGCTGGATTCGCAGACAAAGATGAAATGTTTGTTGGAATGTGAGTGAAGCCTTGGAAAACCTGTTTGTGATCATTATTATCGATCCATTCAAAATCTGGACCAGACACTTGCATGTCATGTTTTCCACACGTTTTTCTGTATAGCGGTACAAACACATCGGCTGGAATTCAACATTGCTCTGTGCTTCATCACTACATCTTGTCATGCTGGGAACGCGTAAAATATCAAAATGGCTCCAAAGTGGACAAAATAAATACTTATCGAAGAGTAACAAGATTGAAGGATGTAGGTTTACTGCGTGGAATTCAGTGAGAAGTCAAACCTGAACATCCTGCCGCACAACGTCACAAAAAGCATCACGTGACGCTCAACAAACTCTAGAAACACTTCGAATATTATGACGTCTACATCAAACGTATCTTGGACCAATGTCCACAAAACAGTGATTCACGTCACAGAGGTTTAGTAAACGCCATATCACTATCCGTACAATCGCTAAGGGCTGAGACAACCTATTTTTCTTCCATATATACCCTTAATTTCATTTGATTTATGAGGCCTAATGAACGTGCACTGAATTAACGTAAATTTAGACAAAATAAATGAAATGTGGAGAAGGCTCACATAAATATCTAAAACCTCTCAAGCACCCCCTCCGAAGGAGCTATCGAAAATCCACAAACAATCGCTTTCAACAAACCTACTTTTAACTAACCCATTACCGTTGGGTCTCCGTATACATCCCAAAAGGCCAGTGTGGGTATTGACTCACTATCTGGTGATATATTGCCTCAATGGTTCACGTCACAATAGCTTGCGACGCCAGAATGGGCATCGTTATCATTGCAAAAAGAGTGCAAAATTTGTGTTGGTACTAACAAGCCTTGCCACTGCTACTTGCAGACCTTCGATAGCTCAGTTGGTAGAGCGGTGGACTGTAGAGGAACCAACTATCACAGATATCCATAGGTCGCTGGTTCGAATCCGGCTCGAAGGAGAACTTTTGACGACATTGAAGAAAACGAAGATGTCCAATGGGTTCAAAATGAACATGTGTGCGCAGAGCATTGTTGAAACCTTGCTCTTGATCCCGCTACGCTTTAACGTTTTTCAAAATCCTCGTTTCAACTTTTTTGAAATACTACTCCAGAGCAAAGCGCAGCGTCACACCAGTGACTGGTGATGCAGAATACGCAGGGGTGGCGGAACCGCGAAGCCGCATGGGCCTGGGCCCCCCCACTTTTACTAGTTATATTTATGTGCTCAAGTCAATGTAGCGAAGAGAAGAGTCGTTGAGGGCTTATAAAACATTGCAGAAGATTTCTTAAACATGCTGACAGAAGTTAATGATGTCACATTTCAATGCTTGTGACGTCACCGTTGTCCATTCAAACCAAAAACCTTAACAGTGTTTTTGACGTGCACTTGTGCCCCACTCCCACTTTGAAGAAGGAACCTCCACCACTGGAATACAAAATATTCTTTGTAACAGACCCACATGAAGTTCCACAGTCAGACTCTAAACCCACCTTTCCTTCCAGCACCGGGCAGGTCATCAAGTTGTCGCTTCGTCTCAGCCAGCTGCTGCTCCAAGGCGAATATTTCACCTTCGTACGCGTCCTGGTCACGCGCCGACGCTTCCAGCAGGAGCAAGTCAGCCAAGACCGCGAGTTCCGCTTCGTCGATCATCTGTTCCGCTTCGGAAACCGCACGTAATGCTTCGCTGGGTTCACGCAGAGTGTGCAAAGGAAGTTTGGGAACATCGGCGATTTCGTGAACATATTCTGGAATTGACAAAAAGCAACATATCGTCGTATCATCTGGGATTCAACAGAGGCCAAGTACAACCGACAATGGTGATACCCCGTGTGCTGAGCTAAAGCTCAACTGCACAGAGACGCAAACAGTTTGATTCATTTAACATAAACGCCCTTTGCATAAATGGCTGGGCACCGGCAAGAAATGGCAAACATACGAAGTGAGGGAGGCATACCTCGCTTTCTGGGTGAAGGGTCAGGGGAGACTTGGTAGGGGTGATCATGCTTGATGTTGTCAAGATCACTCTTCCACTCGTTCAGTTTCTTCAGAATTGCTCGCTTTGATTCGATTCGGTTGAGAATCGAACCTTTACCCTCTTGCTCGGTTTCTTCCGCCTGTTTGACTTCTGCTACTTCTGCTTGCGAAACATACGTTCATTAGGTTTAAACTAAACTTGAAAAATATCAAAATTTTGATACAAAACAAGTTTTTTCATATTGAGCTAAAAGCATGTGTTGTTCCACTGAGTTTACCAAACAATAAATAGATTGCTAATTTCTGCCGAAACTTTCATTGCATCACAAAACTAAAAAGACTTTGTGAAAACAAATTAGATTTTCACAGAAGTAACATATTTCATCGCAATTTTTAATGTGGATGTAACTTAACGAGTTGAACAAAAACAGGAACTGCGGCCATTTTTCCACCATGTTCCATCTTCCACCGGAGGTTTCAATACGAATTAATCCTTATATTTTAAGAGGAAGTTTTAGGTGAAAATAATTGACAAATTGATGTTAGCAACAATTGATTCTAGTAAGATCTGAATTTAGGCTTGACCTCTCATAATCCTTTCCACTTCTTCTTCCATCTCCCCAGCAAGAGTTATCACGTGATTCAGTTGGTCCTCGCGTGATCTTATGCTTCGTTCCACATCCATGCATCCGACCAATAGAGAGTCGATCTTCCGATGGAAAGCGTTTGCGAAAGCGCGCGGGAAGGAGGTTGGCAGCCGGTCTCGCTTACGTTCCAGTTCGTCGCGCAGACGACGCAGCTGATCGCGAAGACCCTGCGATTTAAAAAGCGCAGTCAGCGATGCAGTGACAGCCAAGCCATTGTGAGTCAACATAAGACAAAGAAGGAATCATCCGGTGCAGTTTTCTAAACATTGTTCTTTCCAAACTTGGGATGGAACACAGTATTGTCCATGTTACTTCCAGCGCCCAAAAAATAAAAGTATAGAAAATGTACACATATACTTTGCAGTAAATTTACACAAATGCTATTCATTCGCGCCGACGAACCAAATAGTTACCTTGTGTTCTCTTAACTGTCGTCTGGCATCAGCAGATCCAGAAACAGTCAGTGGACCTGCAATCGAAGACATGGCTTTGCTTTTCCACTCATCGAGGAAGTCGCTCATCTCGTCGAGTTCTCCCAAATACAAAGCGGCCTGTGAGAAAGAAAGAGCGGGATTCACTTCAACATAAAGCTCCTGATTTTTCCTATCCATGAGAAATACATCAGTATCCACGCAACCAAGTAATGCCAAAAACCGGACCTGGTCAGTTTCCTGAAGTTTCACATCCATCAGTTCCTGCACTCTCGTGTAATGCTCGTTGACTGCATGGATGGCTGCGTTCAGTGAAGCTTTGCTGCCCATGTGTGACGTCTGCTCAGCAATTTCCTGTGCCAGAGCGTCAAGGTTGACTAGTTTCACGTGACATTCGTCCATGCGGTTGGACAAGAGCTGAAAAAACAAAAGACGAGTTATTCGCATGTTGTGACGAAAGAATCAGACCTTTATCGAAAAAAATCGAAACTAACTTGCTTTATACAGGGATCGAACCCGCGACCTTTACCTTGTGCTTGTTTGAAGAAGCAATCAGATCGTCTTGATCTTCAGTGAGTTCGAGTTCGGTTTGACTAAGCAGAGAGGAAACCTGCATCAGTTCCTCGTGGTAGTCTTCCCGGAGATTTCGAGCCGATTCGAGTTCCTGTTTGAAATAAATCCACGTGAAATGCAGACACATAAGGAGCCACGGAATGGCAAGATTGCATTGTATTGTGTAACGTCTTCACTCCCACACGCAAAACGCTAGACTTTTAACATGCATCGAAGTAAAGAGAAAAAAAACACAAATGCACGAAAGAAGACGAGGATATATACATTGCGGTAGTATAGAGTATACCCTTGATGGCGCTAATGTATTTACTGTACTTTGATGAAATACAAGCTTTTTAAGACACACGCATTAATGACGCCATCATGATTATCATAATGAAGAACTGCAATGACTTCCAAGTACATCGATGTACAGAATGCATTATATAAGCAAGAAAAAAACAATCTGTTTGGATTTCTACTACGATTTTTCCAATGCTCTTTAAAGTCACCTTTTCTTTTTCCCTCAGCTCCCCATGAAGAGCAGCCAGCGCGATCCTTATCTTCGCGATGGTTGAAGAGAGCTCAACCGGAAGGATGGCGAAGTTTTGCAAATACTTCTGTCGCTGTTCTTCAGATATCTTGTTGAAATGTGCTTCCTTGTTCGACAACTGCTCTTTCAGCTGAACATTAAAAATTTATTCGGAATGCGTTTTTGTTCTATGACAAATAAACCTTCCTAACATCGATGATCACGTCGCAATGCTGAGTGCGCATTGCGAGCATGTTCGCAAACTAGAGAGAGATCCCAGCTGCGCCGGTTCGGCCATGTCTCCAGAATGTCCCAGGAAAGATTGGCGAGGCAAGTCCTGCTGGCCACACCCACGGGAAAGCGGCCCAGAGGTCGTCCAAGGACCAGGTGGAGTGACTGCATCTCCGACCTTGCTTGGCCCCGTCTTGGTGCAGAGCCAGCAGAATTACCTGAAGTTGTTGACCGTGAGGTATTTCGGGTCCTCCCAAGGCTTCTGCCCCAAGACCCTCCCAAGAGGAAAAGCGAGCATGAAAATGAACGTCTGGCCACAATGCGTGCCAAAACGTAGCAGCGAAACAATGTTAAATTAAACATTTTAAAACAAATCAAAAATAACAGAGCATATCGCAGAAGTATTTTGGAAAAAAGTCATTGGTTTGCAAAAATTGAGCCAAAACAAAGTTTCCTCAACACAAATGTCATGCAAGGATTTCCTTCAAACATGTCACCTGTCTCAGCGTTTCTAGCTTGTCATGCACGTGACCTGGCGCTGGGGCGATGTCGAGCGTCTTATCAGCGTTCTCTCTTGTCTCCTCGACCCATACCAGCATGTCACGAAGTTCAGCGTTCAGGGTCTCCCGAAGTTGCATCTCAGCTTTCACTGCAGCTAACTTTTCCACAGTGGCTTCCGAGACACTGAGAGTCAAATCAACCACTTTCGTTACTTTTGTTTTTCAAGTACAGACGTGTTCTTGAAACACTGCATTCAATTACAACAATTTAACACAACTTCCACTCGCTGAGTCGAAGGGGAATTCCATGGTGCGAACCAACAGTAAACACGTCATGGCGTCAACTATTTGTCTGTAGAACTAAGTACAAACATGTGTTACAATATAAACAAATTCTTGAAAAAAGCTAGCAACGCACGTTTGGCACTTTTCTTCGATATTTTCTGCGTCTCGTCGTAGCGGCTGTTTCCTGGGGGAGTCCATCCTCCCCAGCAATGTCTGTGTTGCGTCACGAACCGCACTCATGCGTCTCGAAACCGAAGCTACGTCACTTTGCAACGAATGCAGCGATGACCTGATCAAACGTAATGACGACATAATGAAAGGAATGTGACGAAAACATGAAGCACAAGCATGCGACAAAACTTGTTAATAAATTAACAATCGTCCCAAATAAATCACCGAAGGCGAAAAAACGTGGTAAACACTTTTTGTTTACATCTCTGTCTTTAAGATCGATTAAATTTAGTTGAAATCCGGTGGAAACACTGGTTTCAACAACATTTTGACATCAATACGAGGGGGTGAGTTCCAGGCAGCAAGGAAAACAAGAAAATTGAAAGTTGCAAAACCTTTGTTGCGTCAGTTCCTGTAGCGTGCATTTCTCCAGAGCTCGAGCAGGAAGTTTCTCGCGAACGCGATCCAACGCACTTCCGGTCGAGGAGATCACTTCCTGGAAAACTTGCCATTCTCGAAGGTTCTTTTCAAGAAGTCGACGAAGTTCCTGAAAGAAGCAAACCAACAAATGCAACGTCAAGCGGCATTCGAAGAAACTTCGATAACATACAATTTCTGGATTAAAAGGATTTTTTTAATGATTAAGCGAAGCAGTTAAATCGTCGACGCCAAATAATACCTTGGTTGTCGTCTGCATTCTGTTCAACCTTTGCTTGACAGCTGTCAGTGATCTGCCCACTGCCAGCCTCCCCCCGACACTGTCCCCTGCTGAGAGGCGAGCGGACACTTCCTGCAAAGCGTTGACTCCACTCTCCAAGTTCAAGACTTCGAACTCGATGAGCTGCGCATATTGGTCCAATATTTAACGTGGCGTTGTGTGAGTCAACAATGTTTAACTCAGCAATACTTGACTCAGGAAAATTAGCACTGAGAAGAAAATTGACTGAAAAACAATGGATGACAACATTTATTACAAAAGCTTTACCTTAAAATGTTTAAGATTGTTCGCCGCTTCCTGGAGCGAGTCGGGCATTGAGCAATCAACAGTTTTTAATTTGTCTTCAGTTGACGTCATCCTCGTGGTCAAGCGCTCAAGTTCGAGATCGAATCCCTCCCAACTAACAGCAGCCATCTGTAAAATACATAAAAGGTAAACACAGGCGAAACAGAAGAACAGTCTGTCGAATGTCAGAAATACAATATCAATAAGAAACTCTACAAGCTGGAGTTTCGTTGCCAGAACCTATCAGTGCTCTGTAGCAAGAAAAAGAAAAAAAACACAATGCAGGAAATGTTTGGAACAAAATAAATTATTATCAGCTGCCTGACCCCTGCAAAGCATACTTATTTCTGATTGATGGACTGATCATCCACGGATGGTGGCAGAAACTCATCAACTACATGGTCGAAGTTTGGTGATAAAGGTACATTGAAGCTAACATCTCCACTAAAAGTGTGGAACAAACCAACACAAATTGCAAGTAAGAGGAAAAAGGTTAATTTTTTCTTCAGCATTAACCTGCAGACTGTGATGGATGTCTCTGGCAGCGTCGAGCAAACCCTCAGCCCTCCCCCTCACACCAGCAACAGTGGTTTGCAGAGTGTCTCGGGCAGTCTTCGTCAAACCAGTGGCTGGAGACATGTTTTCCAAATCCCCGGCGACTTCTTCCAGTTCGTCCACGTAATGAAGGATCTCTCCCTCAGTCGTAAACAACGCCTGCCGCGAAACAATGCTTCCGTTATTTTGAATCAACAGCTCGTCATCACGCGGCCACGAAATTTGCGTATTTTTGACAAATTCCAAGCAGGTCGGTGATATACGGAAACATGCACTTCACTGCGTCTACCTCCTCTAATCAAATATTGTATCAGTTCTTTCCGCTCTTCACTACTCGGGCGGGTGTAAAAAATCCTGGATGGAAAGAACTGAAATACTTTAAATCTTCAATGACTGCCAAAGCTAAAAATTATTTATAACCTGAAACTGAAAAAAAACAGTGCCGGCTAACATGCTATGCACAACAGTATTACCAGTTTAATAACATCTGATTTTTTTCAAATTTGATCAAATTCGTCGGTAGTACTTCATCAGTTGCATCAAACACCATTGATAGTAGTTTATAGCTGAACGCCAGAGTGAAATCTTACCAGTATTGCAAGCAATGTCATGCAAGGTTCAATAATAGCTTAACGTGCAAAGATGCATATAACCATCCTTTTGGCGCAAGTACATGAAGAGAAAGACTGAGAAGCTTATATTCGCTTTAAAATTAAAGTACGTTTTTCAAACCGTTGTCTGCGATTTTGGCAAGCAAGCCTTTTATTACTCGATTACCTTTCACTTCCAAAAACCCTAAATTTTGTTTTGAAACTGTTTTTCCAAAGTTTAATTCATAAACCTTCGAACGTTAGAACAAAATAGCATAATTTCAACACAATATTTACGGAAGAAAGGAATAAGACGCTGGTAAATGGAAAGGACCGTGCAAGACAGGCTTAGCATCGCTTTATCAAAACAAAAGCAGAAACTAATAATGCAAAACAGCTCCGGAGTATTCTACGGTACGAACATGCCGTGCATAGTACCTGGAGTTGTTGCACCATGTGGTTGGCCTGTACAGTGTGAACAATTACAAGTCGAATTACTGACATAATTATTTCAGTTTTCCATGCAAGAATTATTCCTTGAGCAAATCACACATCAAAACATGAACAGGCAGGAATTACTTTGTCGCTTTTGTTCCAAGCAATCAAAGGACAAAAATAATTAAATCTGCCTCGAATTTTCAGAGGCACAGACGGTGTAGAGTATAAACAGCAGGCACAACTTAGCACAATACTTCAGTGTTTTCTAATTTTGGAAACAAGCATTTAATGGTTATCAACAAGCAATTCCACCTCACGAAGCTACGACCACTGGTATTAAAGCAAAAATAACAGCAAGAATTATGAAACCAAACATAGTTTTGAATTTCTTGCGCAAACTCGTACTTGGTGTTGTTCGAGCAGGTCTCTGGCATGCTCAGGGTTGCTGTCAGCTTCGAGCAGCTGCAGCTCAGCACTCGCACTCCCCAGTTTGCTCTGCACTCGCGCCAAACAATCGACGTATCGCTGCCTCGACTCCAGCGCCTTCATCAGCTCCACCTGCGAAGAAAGAAGCAACGTGGATTTGACCCGTGACCCCTGAACGTGGACTTGACACGAGGCTCCCAGATTCACTGTCCCGTTCAAATTAAACCGTCAACAAATGTTTTCGATCGTGATGATGCAAAAGCAGGACTGCATCTGATAATCGACACAAGTACAAAGCAAAGTGTACATTTCTTGACGTAGGAAAGAAGAAATCGAGCGTAGGTGATTTAAGCGCGCTTCATTTTTTGCATTTACTGGAAAGGGCTTCTGTCCAGAGTTTCTCATTTATATTCAACAATTGCGAGGTTCATTGACGAACCCAGATAAGTAAGGTCTGCGAATACCGCTTTGATGTTGCTTGTGTTTTCAAAGAAATGGAAGTTTTCGATAGTTTTATAAGATAGTTTTTCAAGGTTCAAATTATTGTGTGCACCACATACTTCTTTATTTTCAATCACAGCAGTTAAAGATTGCTGCAGACGTCCCAGCTGCTGCAGCTGATGTTGGACGGACGATGGCAACTCCTCGTTCTCCAGGACGTGGCGCTCTACCTCTTTGTCTCCCAGGGCAACCAGGACACGAAGGCGAGACTCAACTTCTTCGCGTGTTATCTGATTACAAACAAATCGTTTATTTTTAAACTTACACACACACCTTGTCAGAATGTATAACCGCATGAAACAAGTTTAATTCATGAAAAGTTCGAAATTTGATTGATCAACATTCAGACATGGTCGGCGCCAGAAAGCTTCTCTGAGAAACGCTGGTCTATGTTGATACTTTTTGTTAAATTACTGTATGTGTGATCCATAAACTGAATGACTGAATTAAGCAAAGTATTCTCACAGTTTATAAAGTTTAAGTGAAAAGCAGTTTCAGCTTCAGTGTCAACCAGCAAATAATCATCTTTTGTTAAGTGGATTTTGGTGCTTGGGTCTTTCAAAGCTTTCCAATGTTCTCCTTCAGTATCAAACTTTTCTTTTGAAAAACCAGCGCATGTTTTGTAAAGTACGTTTTCTTGGGTGCAGTGAACACCAACTACATTCAAACGTTCACCTGAAGCTTTTTGATCTCTTCCTGTACGTTTTGAGGGTCGAGCTTCATCGGCGTCTGGCACTCGAGAGCGCTCTGTGTCTCCTCCAGCCAGTGGACCCCCTTCTCGAGATCCCCTTGGAAGTCGCGCCGCGACACCAACCTGCGCGACACAAAGATATGACGTTGGATGTTTCATGTCTTAATTGTTGGCAGTAATCTTGTCAAAACAAAACTTTTCCAAATTTCGAACCAGTTTTGTAAAGAAGAAAGCCACAAGTCGTAAGGAAATCACCGTTTTTCCAAATCCCGTTGTCTGTCTCCCAGACTCCCCTGCAATCTGTGCAGAGCCTCCCTCAGTGTGTCGACCTTTTCACGGATCAGTGCTTTGTCCTGTTCGTCCATGTCAGCGCAGAGCTGTTCAGCCAATCCGCTCACCGAACGTAGCTCGATTTGGCAGCTTGTCAACATTCCTCCCATTTGCTGAGCAACAACAAACGAATGATGTGTTGTGCAGCGGACCTGTGTGTTGTGATGTGTTGTGCAGAAGAACAAACAATTGGCGTCATTTAAAAGCGATTTTTCAAAAGCAACCTTCAAAAAATATATAACACACAATTCAAGCAGCAAATGAACTTGATTTGAAAACTTTGGGTCACTGATGGAGCATTTGTGACGTCACACGGGCGATTGTTATACATTGTGTGTGACGCAACAATGAACAACATTGCTATCCTTTACATCCGCTTGTAACTGATTCCAACGCACTGTTTCCGCCAAAGATGACCGACCTGGGAAACACTCAGCTTGTACTCGACTCGACTCGGACTCGCTGTATCGAACTCGCGATCGCAATCCGCGATCTGTTCGCGCAGCTCCATCATGCGGCGCTCGAAGCGCTCCCGGCATGACGTCATTTCCCGGAAGCGTTCAATGCGTTGAGCGCTCTGTTGCGCCAACCGGTGGTAGGCGGCAGTTGCTGCAACAAAGAAGGAAAGACTTAAGGAGGAGGAGGATGTTGTGTGAGGAGGAGGTTGTTGTGTGGGAACTTCACCAGAGACAATCGGTGGCAGGCGTAGTTTTGAATATGTCTGTTGTCTACAATTTTATTTGCGAAAAGATCAGTGATTAAAATAAAGAATAAGCAAAATAAGCCGAAGACATCGTATGTATATTCTAGGGCTTATTAGCGAAGTCACCATGAATTTTTCACAAATTTCGCCTGATTTTCTGTTGATTTGTTCATGACTTTTGTAACACTTTGACTAAAACCTTTGTTCAACCAGATGAATGCAACAAAATCTGAATTTTTCAACATTAGAAGTTTACCTTTCAATAGTTCTTCAGGTTGCCATGGCTGGCCTGAACTTTTCAAGCAATCCCGCATTTTTTCGATTTTCTCCAAGTTGGGTTTTCGATCAGAAATCGATTCTTGTATTTTCTGCGAGAAAAAAGCTTGTTGCTTAATATAGTTTCTAGTTTCATTGTAAAAGTGCACGAAACACCGAAACCTTGAAAAAGTGCTTTTTCTAAATTCAATCAAACCTTCAAAAGCAGCTCACCTCTGCTTTGTGTTGTAAGGACCTTGCATGGCCAGCAGTGTGTCCGGTCGACATCTGGTCCAGCTCGTGGAGCATCGTGTGAGCCACGCCCAGGTAATCCTCCAGCTCTTCCAGGGCGTGAATATACTCCCGCCGCGAGGTCATCATGTCACGCATCTGTTCGGCTTTGCTTAAAGCTGATTGGCAGACGCTGGCAGGAAAATAAGTGATGCGTGAAGTGGCTGCACGGTTTGATGAACCCAAATCGAACCACCCCCCCTGACCACACCCCCTGATAATGCTGCTGCTCTGATGCGACGTCATTTGGCAACAAAGTAAAGTTGCCGCTTTGGACGGACATATCATTAGTCATTAAAACTATTCCAACAAAATGTTGAAAAGCAATAAAACCTTTAAAGTTTGCGATAATCAGGATGGACAAAATGTCAAGAGCGCTGATAATAAAACGTGTCTTTCAATCAATTTTTACCGCAAAACTCAACCAAGAAAAAGCGTTTTTGAGCCAGGACAGAAATTTCATCACAATAAAAGCTCAAACCAGGAGAAAACATTGAGACCAAAAAAGTCATAAAAACTTAAAATCAAATACAAATGTTCTTCACGATTGGAACAAAAATGAACTTCGCAAGATACAATTTTGCGCTTTTATTAAAAGACACACAAACTATCGTTGATCGACAACAGTCGGCATCACTTGCAACGAAGTCTTTTAAATGTTAAAACAGTTATTTAACATGTATTAATATGCACCACAAATTTATTACATTTATTGACTAAATGCGTCAACCACTCATCGCCGGAACGAAACCTTCAGCGACACAAGACGCTCCAAAGAAATGGAAATAGTAAAGACACCAAAGTAATATACAGAACAATCATTTCACATCATGTACAACGCTTACTGCTGGAACTGATCGTTTATGTTTTTGATCTTGTCGGCGAGTAAAGTTTGATCGACATCAGACAGCTGAGGCAGGATCTCCTTCGCTTTGTCGCATATTTTCGACACAAGATCCCGATATTTCACTGATTCATTGCTGATGGCCTGAAGAGAGAGGAGCGAAGATAAAGAAGTTATAACCCGCGTTGAGGACTTAATATTCATCTCTTTCTAGGGATAAGCTGACCTTCGTATTAGCATACCCAAGCAAATACTTTGAAAAGCCGACATGTCCCAAAATAACCACTCTTCAGAGTATTTAATCGTAAGAATACAGACACTCCACCACAAGCCTGACGCAGAATATAATAAAAAAAAAGTAAACGTATTGCAGAGGAAAGGGCGCATGTAGAACAGGACCCATCTAATCATCGCATTTGTTCTGCCAGAGATAAAAATACATTTTGGCGCAGTTTTTAACAACTCATGTTTTGCATGTCACTGTGATGAAAGGCCAGTTGCACATGTGAAAGGAGGTGGACACTTTTCTCGCCAAACAGTAAGAATAAAAACATTCAAAACATTAACAAAACCGAAAGTGCCAAAAACGTGGGTCAAAGTTGCTTTCGCCCAATCGCTTAAAATCGCATCCACTTTGAATTTCAAAGAAACAAGTGCGATACAAAAGCACAGGTCAAAGGTCACGGACATTCGCAAACAACGCGTACCTCGTATCGACCGAGATGACTTTCGAGGTCAGACAGAGAAGCTGCCAGGTTCACTTCAGGGAAGGTGACGATGTCGGCTTCTTTCAACCACCGGAGACATCTGTCAACATCAGCGTGGAACAACTCACGATCGGCGAGCAGCACCTGCAGCTCCTCCAACCTCTTCCTCCACAGTTTGTCGACCTCATCGTAACAATCCTCCAAGCCTGTGACGTAAACAAGCAAATAAATCGCTACAGCGACCAACGTTCGACGACATCTTTCGATCGATTCAGCGTTGAACACAGAGTGGAGCAAATTCACTAACGGAGCAGCTTGTGCTGACTTAAGTTCTGGATCAAAAATCAACTGAACAGAAATGTTTTAAGATGTTGTGAAGCGGTTCACAAAATCCATCCGCCCGTCAAAAAATAAATTCAGGAAAATCGTGGATGAAAACGCGCGAAGTAAAAGCGGCCACAAAACACTGCTAAGACCCAAGAGGCATAGGCGTAGCCAGGGGGAGAAAAGGGGCCCTGACCCCCCCAAAATTTTTAGAAAATATAGTCATTTTGTGCTTTGAGAAGCGTTTTTCCAAACAAAATGGTGTTATTCGCCTAAAATCAAACATTTTGGACCCCCAAAATTTCTGGACGGGCTACGTCACTGCCAAGGGGCGCTGATGACGTAAACGCTATGCGCAGCCAGAAGAAAATACATATACGTCATCAAACGTACGTATGCCTTAACAACCGTAACCAAACTGAATGTGGAAAAAGTAACAGCCACGTTTTGTTTCAACCAAAGCCACTTGCGGCGCCAGTCAGTGGATGAAAAAAGTTTCTTGCAAAATATTGGTGGTTGGCGAAATGAAAAAAATGCATTGGAAGGATTTTTATTCAGTTCTATGTGTTTGACGTTACTTTTTGCCAAAACACGATAATTCTGCACAGGTTTGTCAACAATACATATAAGTCAATCAGAGCAACTCAGAACATCGACTTAACGCCAGGACGGAGGTTATTCCAATCATGCATGTGAAACTTCACCAACAATGCTGCACAGAAGCTACATCCATGTTAGTGAAGGAAGTTCAAAGCACATAACGTGATGCATGCAGTAAACAATGCTGCAAAATACACTGGACATAAAACATAAAACAACTAAGCTCTGCCACGAGTCAAGCATAAACAAAATCTAGACAAAAACCAACCGTTTGTTTCCACTGCACGACAGTTCGTAAGGTCCACGTCAACACCACGTCACGTCTACGTCATGGACGTCGAAGACGTCACAAAAGAATAAATATACCTGTCAACTTGCCTCGCACGCTCACGCTTTCGGGTTTTCCCTCATATATGATCTGGATTCCAGTGGCGACAACCTCATCCACAGTAACTTTGTGACGGACTATCTCTTTGTGCAGCGTCTGCAAAGATTTGCATTTGTCACTGAAGCTTCGGTTTGAAGTGGAATAAAAATAAGTGATATTTCCTCAAAATAATCGCTTGTGCAAAAGAAAATGCTCGTACTTCATTTAATTTTTAATTTATTTGTTTGTGAGCAGACACGAAGTCCATAGTATGAACACACACACTCTGCAGAACGTAGGTTGATAAAATCAGACAATACAGAACGTAGTTCAAAACCCATTCGATGAAAGAATACGATTGGCGCACGTGGCTGGGCGCCATGGTGTGCAAAGGCAAAGATAAAGTCTGCCTGTGTCTTGATCAACAGCATTAATCGCATGTCGATGAGAAACATCAAAACGACAGAAGTCTAACCCCCTGGCCCCTGCAGTTATCAGCAAGATATGTTTCAAACTGAATTGGAACTCACTCTATGCTCTTGTATCAACTTCGCGACAGCATCAGGATGGAGTGGGAGAGGACGTTGTTTTCCGAGTGTTTCTTTAATATGTTCAAGCCACGCGAGAGCCTGCAATGCAATTGACGTCAGCAAGACGCTGGTGCAAAACTTGGTCAGCATTCTGCAGCAACCGCCGATGTTACATAACAATCACATATTGTCTCCAACTTTATTTCGTAGATACGAAGTAGTTCCATTTAACGCAATTAAGAATCTGATGCAAAACTACATCATTCCTCCATCAAGGGTAATCACCTTCCAACCAACGCAACAATGGCTACCTGTTGTGACGTCGCCCAAAGGTCTTTTCTCCTTCCGATTGCATGGTTGAGTGCGTTTGTTTTCTCACTGGCCAACGTTTGAGCGTGACGGAACAAAGTCTGGATAGCTGTGACGTCACAATGCAACGCATCTCGCTCAGCCGCGCTCAAGCTGAGTGGGAGGGTCTGGTGGCAACTGCTCAGCTCGCTGAACTCTTCTTTTTTCTGATTAAGTTCCTTGCAAAGCATCTGCAGCAAGAAGATGACATTTATTGAAATATTTTTCAAGATCTTTTCATAAGAACTCAACAAAAAACATGAGAAGATATTGTGTCGCATCTCCTGCGTAGATCAACTTGTTTAAGACTATCATGAGGAATATTGTTTTCTACCACAAGATGCCCACCATGTAACAAAAACTAATGCAGAAACGAAAACATCATTCGACCGCCTGCGGTTTTAGTCGACAGCCTCTTTCTTTCAGCATCCTTGTGCATTGAAGGAAAGGCTCACCTTTATTCAATCACTAAAACTCAGTTCTTGTACCTTGAGCTGCGAAAAACGCTTTTGTTCATAATGGTGGAAGACGTTCGCGAGTGAAAAAGACCAGCAAACAATGCAAAAGACCAGCACACAATGAAAAAGACCAGCACACAATGAAAAACACCAGCGAACAATAGAAAAGAGCAGCATACAATGAGAAAAGACCAGCTGTCGGGTAAGAGGTAGATGGGCTTGTGACGATTCGGTTGTGCCGCAGGTCGTTCCCATCAGCAAAAGGAAGTGTCTGATGTGGTGATCAATTTACGGACGTCCGACTTACACTGTGCTTCTGTCTGGCGGTGCTGAGGTCCTCAACGCTCAGAGTCATTGGAACAGGGTCGGAAACCTTGTCCTTCAAAGCGTTCAGCCAGGATCGGGTCGCTTCCAACTGTCTGCGGTATTCCCGTAACTCGCACGCCGTGGATTCGAGAAGTTGTGCCCGGGACTGAAGCTTTTGTTCCACTTCGACCCAGCGTTGGCTGAGATGTCTGTAAGAATGAGAAGAAGCTTCTTGCGTGGAAGAATTCAAACATAAAACTATTAACAATAACATACATAAACGGAGGTTATAAATACAAGCAACTCAAACTTTCTAATCAACAATATGGCTGACGTCCACGAATATTAAGAACTTCCCATTTCAACATTCCAAACCAAAAGTAAAATAGTGTCAGGGTTTTTTTAAGGCGTTTAAGGGACCCGATTCGGGTCACTAGAATTTCAAATCGGGACCCTAGAATCAGAGAAAATTATCATCGGGTCTCTAAAATCAGAGAAAATCGGGCCCCTACAATCAGAGAAACCGGGTCCCTACAGATCCAAACCGGGTTCCTAACAATTTCATTAAAAAAACACCTGATAAAGTGCTTCTTTTCTCCTTACCTCACTTTGTCTTCGATCATGTCTGCATCGTGCGCATTCATGCGTGGCGTCAAATTATCCAATCGCGTTGCGAGAGCATCAAGCATCACTTTGTTGTCGTGCATTTCCACAACTAAATTCTGATAAAACATTGTTAAACGATAAGAATGATAAGTTTATTTTAATCTTATGAGCTTCTATCAAAGAAATCATGTGCAAAATACCGTGAGCATAATAAGCCCTTAACCATTGTCCCTGGTCCCAGTTGCTCGTTGCTGCTTTTAGGCCAAGAGCAGAAAATATGTTTCAAACGAAACAAAAAACCTAATTCCAAATCCAGCAAGCTTGCTTTTCCAAATATGAGAACCACACTGAAAGGCTTGAAATTAAAGCTCAATTGTTTGAAATTTTGGTGTAAAAAACAGAAATAAACCAGAGAGTTTAATTTTTACCAAAAATTTGAACGTTATTTGAGCGGCATCTTCTTTACACCGGCATCAAACAAAACGAACGTTTAACCAGAAAAGAGGCCAATCCAGTTTCAATACGTCACTGTAATTCAGAAGTTGTTTCAGAAAACAAGGTCTCGGTTCGTAGCCTCAGCTATTCAGAATTTTCATGTTCATTGTTAAAGCTGTGAGATATTTGTGATGTTTGGATCCAACAGCAGAACAAACTGGAAACTACACGAAAGAATCCTGAAATGCTTTTGTTTCAAACAAATTCCTTCACCAACCCGTCGCATAAACCACAAAACTATTCCTACCCGCGCTCTGGTCAGTTTTTCTTCTGTGCTGTCAGCGACATTTCGAACCAGCTGGTCAGCTTCGGTCTGGAAGCGCCGGGTCAGAGACTCGACTTGGGATAAATAACTGAAAATAATATATTTTCGCATAAACAAAATCGGTATTTTTATCAAATGCCCAGCGTTTGAGCGCGATGAGCGAGTTTCCGCTTGAAACTCTATTTCTGCTGAAAATTTAAATCATGCTTCCGGCATATATGAGCGAAAAACTCTGTTCGCAATACTGAGCATTTCTATGCACCAGCTGTCTGGAAACCAGCCAAGAAAGTTTTATTCTTCAAAGTACTTCTGAGCAAACGTCGAACCTTGTAAACACTAACCACATAAAGTAAACTTTCTATGAAGAACAAGCATCCAGAAACAGCTGTGAATGGAAACGAATAACTATGACCAGGTTTTGTGGATCACTGTTACATCCCCATGTCCACATATCAACCACAGTTTATCTATAAAACAAATTACTGCTACTCACTAATTGAAATCTTCACTGGCGCTGACGTTCTGCTGCTGAGACTTGCACAGTTTGCTCGCCGTAGTGTAAAGTCTCTCCCAGTGAGAGATCAAGTCTTGAAACTCTGAATCGTCGAAACCACCTGCATGCAGAGATATGACAGCAACACCACGGCAAGACATCTCTTCAGATTCACGGCAACTGCTGTTCTTGCGTTGAGCAAAATACAAACCAGCGCATAAAACTGGAACATTGTTGGTTTGATCGTCATGGACAAGGAAGGTCGTCCTTCTGCCACTAATCTGGATTAACACGCGTCGATCAACAGGTGGTCACTTGTTGCAGCTATTTTCAACATCATTGTTGCGCAACAAAGACCAACGCGACGTCTGGTTTTGTGGGAAGCATGGGAGAGAACAGAGAGGAAAGAATAGAAAAAAGCACTTGAGGGAGAAACTGTTTTGAAAGAAGATTCAGTACAAGTCATACTTGTTCAACATGAACGACCCTACGTCATCAGCGTTACGTCACAGCGCGTTCACTTTCTTCTGTTTGTTTCTTTGAACTGCACAGCAGCGTTTCATGGCAAACGCAAACTCTGTGTTTTATTTTGTATGAATGGGGGTATAATCAGGTTTTCTGAAGCGGGTATGGTCGGAGTCAACACGAACCGTAATAAACCTCAATGAGGTTTCAGATCATTCAAGTCAGGAAAGTCAACTCACAACTTCAATTGAGTAAGAACGCTTGATATTTTTAAAAAATAACCAAAATTTCCGCTTACATTCGCAAAAAGCAGGGTCATCGAACACAGTCGCTTGTATCTCACCTAAAGCGTTCATTTCAAGTTGTAAATTGTTTCTGTGGCGCCAAACACGACACTCACGATCTCCCTGAAGTTTCCTGTACTTCTCATCGATAAGAGCAAGTGTACTTTTCTTGTCACTGATCTCGTCGCAGATTTTCCTGCATTTCAACGAGTGTTCCTTCAGAGCAGCCGGGTCTACTTCAGTCCGGGCGTCCTCGAGTCGTTGCAGCATCCTTTCAGTTTCTTCCAACCATTTCTGGCAAGAAGATTTGAAACGTTTAGTAGCTTTATCCTTTGAGGGGGCAGTTGTGAGGTTCAAATCGTACAGTTGATCACTTTCACCACAACTGCGTACCTTTTAGGGATTGAATAAAATTTAACATTTGCATTTTTCAAGTATGCAACACCGATAAGAGGGAGTTTCTGTCACTGAACTACCTTGAAATCGTTCTGCAGTCCTATAGTCTCCCCCCATTCATTTTCAGCATCTCTAGCGGCATCTAGCATCTGATCAAGGTCACGCTTGAACGCGTCCATCTTTGTCACAATCGGTCGCGTTTGTTTCTCGTCGCGCGTCATGCTGTCCTCAAGAAATATTTGTTTGCCTGAAAATCAAAGAATTTAACGGTTAAAAAAAGCTACATGGGATCTTAATGAGAAATCCTATGCAAGGATAAACGCATGATATGCTGCGAGTCAAGACATCATACATTTACGAGTCATCGAGGAAAGCTACCTCTGCACTCCTCAATAATCATGTTTATGTCTTTCACGCGTTGTCTTGCTTCATACAAGCTGGTGGGGGGGTAGGTCGTGGCAACGCGCATCGCAGAATTCCTTTCGTTGATCCACGCATCGACTTGCTGAAGCTTGACGCTGAGATCTTGCTGCTTATTGACGACGTCAGTGATCCTTTGCACGAGCTGCGCGGCCGCGCTTTGCACAGTGTCATAGGTCGCCTGCGGTGGGATGTTCAACCAATCAACCAATCAGCTTTCTCGGAATATGACACGTGGTTTGATCACTTACGCCGCACAACAGCATTAAAACCAAGTTTCTCAAAAACACAATTCCTCTTTTCGGGCAATCCTATGCAATCGTATCTTTCAACGCTTTGCCAAAGTTTTGTTGAATGTTGAAGGATGGTTACGGCACAAAAGAAACTTGTAAAAGTAAATATCTGACCTGCAAGCTATCGAGCTGATTCTGAACCTGGGTTGACAGCGGTTCGCGCTTGTCATCGTCGTATTCGCTTAAAAGCCTCTTAGCAATGGTTGAAACGTTGTGAACTTCGGCCTTGAAATTCAAAATCTCCTCCTGGACTCCTCTGTATTCGACCAGTTGCTCTTCCATCGCGGCAGATGCCGGAACGTTCTCGGAAGATACGTCACCGAAATCCTGTCATGACAATAAAAGGAATCAAACTTCGGCTGCAAACTGTCACGTGACCTCTATCAGAGGAACTTCTCATCATTCAAAAGCTAAACCGACCAATCAGGTTAAAGTTACATCAGACAGTTTGCTGTTGGGCTGGACAAACGAGGCAAAGACGAGGTTTGGAATAGAACTTACAAAGTCAATATATTATTTACGCATGGAGCAACTTTAACAGACATTTCTACGAAATGTTACAAACTGAAGCAATAGCTGACAAAATCAATTTTCTGCGTTTTTAAAAGGTTCTCAAGTTTAAACATCCGAAGATCATACGGAACAATGGCAAGATCATGCGTAACACTGAAAATAAAGTAACAAACTTGCAAAGCAGATCTTGTATAACATCAGTTTATTTGTTTGTGACATAACAAACGCAACTTTGAAGGTTAACAAATCAGACAGACGCGAAAGTTCAAAGTGACGCAGACGACCTTGCGTCACGGAAAATCCCGATTCAAAAACCAGTCAAACCTGCGATGACGCCATCATGATCAGTGATGATTTGTTGAGCAACCATCGCTCAGCAGACTGCATTGCGTCGTGGTAATCATGGTGGGACTTCACCTGAAAGGTTAAAGGGCATTTGCAGGTCAATAAGTGGCAATCCCGGTTGTTTCAGGAATCGCACCCCATCGCCTGCAGTGCACACCCCTCACCTTGAACTTGAGGTCATCGATGCGTTGCTGGCACAGGTGCTCCACCCGGCGGAATTTCTCGGTGATTTGCTCGAATGACCGCGGGTCACGTGACTGCAGCCTGCCCGACTTCTGAGCCACGTCCTGTAGTTGCTCTCGATGTTTGGAGATGTCCTCCTGGTAACCGATGTATCTGGAACAGCAGAAGCCTCATAAACTCCTGTCGCCGAAATACTTGTTTGTATATTAGACTGTCACCAAAGAAGCGATTTTTATAAATCCATTTTCGCTTAAACAATAATTAACGCCTTTGCTGTGACATCTCCAAAATTAAAAGACTTGCTGTTGTACATTCTATTCAAAGAACATAACCACACCTGGCGAGCTGGGCCTTCTTCTCGAACAGCTCATATTTCAGCACAGGTTTCGAATCAACCTTGAGCTGGACTTCATTCAACCAAAGTTTGAAAGCTTCAAGAGCGTTGCTATAATCTTTTTGATGATGTAAAGTTCTTCGGAGGTTGCGTTGCAAAGTTTGGACGCGAACGTACAAGTCCTAAGAAGTTAAGAACATTGCGTCAGTGATACGCAACGAAAAAGCGAATCTTCAGTGAGTACTTACCATATGCGCATCACATCTGAGGCTTTACTGACAGAAAAGTCAGTAGATGGCCCAATCCCGTCGCCACGGGGGGTTTTGGTGGGCTTATCACCCCAAACAAAGCTCCAAGCTCCCCCCCCAAATCAAAACGGGAAACACTTTTAATCAGTGGAGTTTTGGTTAATTTTATAATGTCAAGCCCCCCCGCAAAAACACAAACCCCCCGTAGAACCGCAAAGTCCCACTATTGAAAACCTTCCGGCGATTGTTCTGAGATGACCAGTTATTTTTGTCTTTTAACACCAAACACAAAACAAGCAAATGTTTTCGGAAGTTTTGACGAACAATAAAAATAGCAATGTAGTTGCAATATGAAGTGTTGCTCGCATAAGCAGCTTTTCATCGTGGTAAAGACATGCAATTACTGGGTTTCGTACAGCAAGCCAACACAAAAACAAGAAACCTGGAAGTCGTCGTGCTGCGTGGACGCTTGCTGCTTGATGTCACCCCGATACTCTTCTTCAATCGCTTGGACGAGTTTACTCGACTTCTCAGCAATTTGCGACAGAACTCGCTTTTTCGACTCGAACTCGCCCAGAAGGTTGTCGAGTTTTGTGCAGAGTTCCTACAGAAAATGAAGATGAAAACTTCAGTTACACTCGCTTTTTGTACTCCATTCGGGAGTTCCCATTTCCACTCGCTTGCGCCGTGAGCCACACAACTACTTATGCAGTGAAACCTGCAACGGTTCCGAACCAATGGCAGCATCGCACGTGAACTGTTGCACTGCACCTACGCATTAACGCCGAGCACGAGGCTGGACAGGTCGCAAGCATCGTGTTTCAGCCGGGAATCGAACCCACTCCACCAGCCTTGGTGGAGCGTGTTCAACCAACGCTACCACTTGTCGAGCTCATCCGCAAAATTAAACCCATTCCTTGCGAGTGACATGAGGCAGGAACGGAGCAGACTGAAAGTTCACGATCACACCGCGGTTTGCTCATCAAGTTCACATCCGGCTTGCAATTAACACATTAGCTGTAAAACTTTAAGCAACAAGTCCTTTTGGAGTAGAAACGACTGGAACGCTGACCGTTAATGCGTAGAGAGAGTAAACGATTTAAATTCGAATGTTAGTGCTGAGGGGGATTATGACGATTTTCAGTTATTCGGAAATCGCTTTATCTGATGACTTCCAATGATTGGAAAAGAAAGTCCAACTGAAAAGAAATGAACAGGCTTAATAAGTAAAATGGTACAAAACATTAATGCTACGCTCCGTTCTGTAAAACATTCCCAGGATAAAACGTGATTGATAGGAACATGTTAAGAATGACAATCTCCACCGACCTCTGTCTCATCAACCTCGTCGGAGTCTTGCGTTGAATAAAGAGCGAACTTGTCCGTGGCCGAAGTGAGCCATTGATCGAACTCGTCGCTTTGATCGCGGTAATCAGATTGGAGCTGAACGGTGGCCACGCACACCCTCAGTCTGGCTTTGCATTTCATCACCAGCGACTGGTAGCGCGAGCTCAGCTGGGTCACCTGAGGTCAAACGAAACGAGTTCAAACGAAACGAGTCAAACGAAACGAGTCACTGTTGCAGCGTGTCGCCATATGCAGTAAACCGAACACCAAGCGTTGAAGTAACATCACGTTTTTAGTACATTCGGATGTTGATCTTTGAATCTCAAAAGTTAAGCAAACTCTGTTTATCTTGGCGGTAGTTACACGCATGGGCGGTGGAAGAGGGCGCATGACCCCCTGGTTTTTGAAATTTGACATTTCCTTTTCAGGTTTCAGCAAAAAAATTGTTTTCTTAGTTTGGAATTGGTAAAATCAAATTTCAACACTTTTGGCCCCCATGGAAAAATCTTTTATCTTCCCCTGGAAAAATCCACACTACTTCCCCCCTGGAAAAAATCCTTCCGGTGCCCATGGTTACCACGGTTACACGACTATTGATTCTTTGGAATGCTGAGCATCAAAAATTACAGCTCTCCACAAAACGTGTTAAATAATCCACAGCCTGTAGCGCTAAGGTATGGAAATGTAAAAATTTTACTCTGGTCGAGAAGACTGATGCACTCATACCACAAGTTTTGCCATAAACGCCTGATATCATGGAGAACAATTTTACTTTTCAACCGCGTTTAAGGCAATTTTTATCTTCTAAGCAGAAGATTTCATTTCATCTCATTCGTATCGAAAACTTCAACCAACCTGTCGACTCATGTTCCCGTCAGATGGCGCGCAAGCTTCAAGTAGACTTTGAGCAGAGCTGGTGAGCTTCTCCAGCTTCTGTCTGTTGTTCGCGACTTCATCAGCGTAGCGACGAAGGCGATCCGTCGACGCCCTGTTCTCGTCCAAGTTGCTGGTCAGGCAAACCTGCGTTATTGTGGAGATCAGAAGATGCTTTGATTCGGGGAAGAAGTTCAAAACTATCCCGCGCAATAACAAGTGCAGTACATGCAAGTGAACATGGGACAAACCAGATACCATCATACATTGGCGAAGGTTGTATGCTAATCACCAAAGAAAAGTTTGAAAACCGCTGTCTGGAGCTCTAACCTCATTATCAGGGCATTGCTCCATCGCCGTGATCCAGTCTGCAAATCCAGCAGTGATCTTTTCATATTTATCCGTTTCATCAATCAGCTTCTCAGTTCGGGAAAGAGCCTCAGCAAGCGACGATTTGTAGCCGTTCCATTCCTCTTTCAAATTCTGAGGGAAGTGTCGCAAATGAACGGAAATTCTTCATTTACTATTTGCTTTTTCTTAGAATATCACAGGCTTTTGTTCGAACTCAGATTCAAACCGTAGAAAATATCGTCGAAACATTTTCCTTCAAAACCAGTTTCGTATGATGCTCACAAACCTGCAACTGCAGCTTCACTGCTCTGTCCGATGTGTTCTTCTTTCCAGCGTTAAAGGCTTGTTTTAATTTTTCTTCGCCTTCAGAAATTTCTTTCTCAATATCTCGGAGCGCCTGCAAAAGGAGTATTTTCGAAATTGACTCTAAATCGACTTATTCGAAAGTACAAAGCATTCAAGTAACTACACTCCACTGGTGAAAGAAGCAAGTAATCAATCACAAATTTATAATAGGAATCGATTTCACGTTACACTACGCATCGTCAGTCCTATCATCTTATTCAAATAGAATCATTGAAGCCTACAGAAAACCTAGAGTTTTTATTTGAAGTAAAAAGCATATAAAAGTTGAAGTATTTAGCATAAAGCCCGGTGTCAAGCGAAATTTCTGACCTTTGCGAAATTTCTGACCTAATATTGTCTGTCAGTTATTTTGCTTCTCAGAATAAAGAAATAAAGTTCGGAAATTATTTTGTTGATGTGTGTTGTGCAATTTGAAACTTTTTGGTTAGATGTCAGATACAGACAACAAGCTTACAGTTCGAGAATAATTATAACCACTGAAAAATATTGGACTTAATCTTAGACCTCAATTGTTTTTCTTTTTCCAACCCTAACCCGAAACACTTACCTAAACACCAACTGAGCCCTAATCATCAGTTTTCTCAGCGTACTTGATATGTAGAATATAATTCTATGCATGTTCATATGGTGTGAAGTCAGAAATTTCGCAAGTCAGAAATTTCGCAAGTCAGAAATTTCGCTTGACACCGGCAATTCATACGAGTATAAAACCTGACAACTCGTACGAGTGGTCTTAAAAATAAATACGCGAAAAACAAGGACAGAATTAAACGAAACAGCTTTGGTGTGTTCAAAATTATATTAATATTACAGTCTGTAGCCTCCATTTGTCATGATGACTTTACACGAGGACTTTTGCAAGGAGACGAAAATCTAAAATCAGTATTAAGCAAGCTGTTGCCAGTGAAAGTTTAGTGAAAATGGCCCGTGAAGCCAAAAGCAGTGGCCTTCCTACACAGAAAAAAATTCACTTTGTAAAAAGCAATGAGGCCGATTGCATTAACCCTGGAAACAATATACAAAACGCTTGAAATGATGGTAAAATAGTTAAAGAATCGGGTTTTCTCATTTGCAGCCATGATGAAAGGCTGCAAAAAAGCTGTGGAAAAACGCTTTTGCTCTGTTCGGCGTACTACGAACAACAATGGCCCGTAGAAATAGCGAACTTGCTGATCACTTGTATGAAAAGCAACATGTTATGAGCGAATTCACGTGCGAACTAGAGCGCATGGCGCGCACATGAAATAAATTCGGCCAAAGCGCTTCACAACAGAAATTCTGATTTACACGGGAGCCTAGCCGGGCTGAGTCAAGACAACAAATTGAATCAAAATTGAATGTACTCGTGCCCGTTTTTACTCAAGTCCAGTGACTGGCAAGTAGGGTAGTAGGACCAACTGCATGCACAAAATTAGTAAGCCCGTAATAGATTTTTCTTAGGCTAGATCAGAGGTTAACATACCGGGGGGCTGGATGAGATGCACGAGATTTGTTCTACCGGTCCTGTCACCCTGTGCCACATACGGGTAACACGCAATGATACAGTTGAAATTACAGTTTTTGCGGACCCCAGAAAGTCAGACCGGGTTCAGTAAAAATAATTGCGCTTGAACCCTGTGCTTTGTTTCTTGTCCGCATATGGTTTGAACGACTGCATTACAATGAACAAAGTTTGTATACCGCCCGCAACAGTCAGTTCTCACTCTTACCTAGCCCTTAGCGAAAAATGTTTGGTGATGTCTGGACTAGGCTATCATAGAGACAGACACAGACTACTAGAGTTACTCTTTTATGTCTACGCAGCCTCTACTCTGAAGTCAGGCACTTTTGTACCAAAGCTTTTACTCAGACAATACTTAGAATCAAGTTTGTGGGTAACTCCGTATTTTATATTACAGAAAGATGGCGCAGCAAGCTATTGCAAACTAAAATCTGCAATTCCTAGAACAGTCGAAAAGATCAATATGCAATATCGAACCTACATGCAAGGTTTTTGAAACCACCATCTAGCTTACATTAAAGTTTTAATGTTAACTTTCATTAATGTTAAATGAAAGTAATAGCCTGCTTATTCCAGCTACTTAGGTCTTCAAACATACAATAGGTTAAAATATTTCGTAAACCATGATTGCGTCTACCATTCTACCTAGGTTTAGGCTAAATAGGCTACATGCATTGACAACACGGTCAAGCCTCATGTATACTATACAAAGCCACCAGACTTTGAAAAATAAGCCATATGACAAAATAACAGCAAAAATAAGCCATATAACAAAATAACAGCAGAATAGGCCTATAGTTGACATAAAATACAAACTACGGTATACACGACACTTGAAAGGAAACTAGGATATTAGTTGTGAACTCAGCACTGTACATGCAAAATTAATTAACAAGAAGCAACATAGATTGCATCATAACAGCTGGATACTGGGTCTATTCTAACTTACTGTGCAAGATGCTGCAGCAGTTGGTCCTACTGTTGAGTACTAGGCCTAGCAGACTATGGCCAAATGTATAAACTTGATGCCTTGCTCGGAGTACAGCATAAGCCTAAATTGCATGTTTACATTCGTGTAAACATCGGTTGATGCTGCCCTTATACTGCATACGCAATTCAAGTTGAGCGAAGTCATGATGTTCTTCTCGAAGCGTAAACTTTATGGAGTAAGGCTGGAGCAGAGCATACTGGGCAGGGCGTGAAACTTCGTCATAATGCAAACAAACAAATTGTCATACTTTACGTAACCTAGCTTAGCCCCAGTGCAAATCATTCCGAAGTTTCACTGGCCGAAATTTTTAACAAACTCCTGCAGTGTTTTCCGAACGCTCAAGGTAAGTGTAAGGCAGACCTGGAAGCTCTGCTTGAGTGCATTCTTGCCGCCACTCTGGTCAGTCAAGCGGAAAAGCTCTACTGGCTTTCCTGAGAACCAATCAGTAAAGACGTGAAGGGCGTGATGGTAAGTCTTGGTGGACTCAGCGTCAACTTCAACCTCACTGAGGAGCTCTGTCAACCAAAAAATCAATAAAAATTAACGCCATTGCACTTTGCACGATGATCAACAATGAATCACGGCACCCACACTCAAAATTTGTGTGCATTTGTTTGTGAGACCGATTGCTTGCTAATGAACGCCATTCTTTTCATAATGTATCAATCATCGTAGATCACAAACACGGCAAAGAAGAAAGTTCTGCACTGCTTTCATATTTCAGCGTTAAAAGGCCTGTCTGAACTGGCGTTGTTGGCACTAACCTTGTGCAGAGTTGAGAATCTCCTGGTACAGGTCACGCAGCTCAGCTGTATCGACCCGAGTGCCCCCCGCATCCCCAGTAGCTTCAGCAATCTTGTGGGCGCACTCGTGAGCTTTCTCGATTATATTGGCATGCTGTTTGATATCGCGGTAGAGCGCCTGGCATTTTTCCAATTCAGCAAACGTTGAATCTGATGTAGTAGCCTAAAAAACAGGTAAAATGGATAGTATGAACTAAACAAAACTACATGAATTCCGAAGAACGTTCTGCAAACTTAGTCTACTACGAAAACCAAAAAATCAGAACACAGCACCACATTTTCGACCTAACGAAGGAATAATCTTCAAAAATCGTTCCTAAAATTGCAAACTTTCGGATAAAATGGGGAAAAAGTATGCAATTCAATGTCTGACATCACACTTCATATCGACATTGTATGCATGTCTTACTTGACTGTCTCTTGATTCTCTTTCAGATTTTACGCTTGTGCTCGCCTGCTCCAACCACGACTGGGCGCTTTTTATTCCTTCGTCGTATTCCTCCCACAAGGCAATGCAGGCAGCAAGCTTAGTTCTAAAATCAAATATAGAGTTTTATCAATTGGGAGTTGACACTAATTGATACTGAATTGAGCACCCGCCAATAAAAGCTGATAGGCTGGGTTTGATTCCCTGTATTTGCGGTCTGTTCAGCCTCGTGCTCGGCGTTCATAGGTGGGTTCAAGGAACAGTTCACGCGCGGTGTTGCCATTGACTCGCCACCAGTGCAGCATTCACTGCGAAAGTAGCCGCGTGGTCCACGGCGCAAGTAAGCGGAGATAGACGTCGCTGAGCACTCGTAACATTCCAGAAGGAGTACCAAGCAAATACTCGTATAACGAAACTGACCTGTCCTGAACTTTAGCACTTACTGACAACCATGAATAATAAATTTAATTTTAATTTAATTTATTTGTTTGTTAGCAGACACGAAGTCCATAGTATGAACACACACACTCTGCAGAACGCAAGGTT
>JGI24158J21664_10000077_pt1 | contig 55616 bp, 36 predicted proteins | sample Ectturendosymbi3_FD_21664 | JGI IMG/M metagenome (IMG submission 21664) | reverse complement strand
TTTTTGTGATTATTACCGTAACGTGGGGCATTTTCTTTGTGGTCTTCTTTTGAGCGAGTTCTTTCAATCCACTGCTAGGCCGCACTAGATCTCGGGGCAGATGTTGAGCAGCCATTCGATTTTCTCATCGTCCGAAACCGTCAGGCCATGCAGTCCATGAGGAGGCCGATGGATTGGACATTGGAGGACAAAATGGTCGACGGTTTGTTCTTCTGCGCCACACTCACAGGCCGCAGAGGAGGCCATACCCCATTTGTACAGGCAGGAGCGGAAACGTCCGACAGCGGTGCGTAAGCGATTAAGCTGGACCCAGGCTGTTCTTGGGAGGGTCGCTCCGAGGGGTGGGTGCCGGTGTCAGAGATGAAAGTGCGGAGTCTTGTAGGGTCGTCCGCCCAATCCGCGTTCCATTGGTGATCCACCCAGTGCGCCGAACGTATGTTGTTATTGTCAGATAAACTGATGAGGTGTTTTCCCCCAAATGGTCTGGTTCTTTGCGATGTAGAAAGGGTAAAGCGTTTTAAATGATAAGCAAAATGTTGACGTTTCCCCCCCCTGGAAGAATTTCTGCGGACGCCCATGCTAACTCAGTTTCTATTACTAACTACCTTGGTTAAATCAAAGCATTCTGAAAAATGCGGCTCTATGTTTTTATTTTATGGCGTAAAAACTTAAGTTGACGACCAATGCGCAAAGAAGTTGAAATAAATAACAAGAAAAAAGAATCAAAAAAGGACTTTTTAAAGTGATGAATGAATGATTTTTATCGTTGAGCTCCACATCTACAATCTTAGCATTACATTCCAAGACCGAATTCGCGAATGTATGCTCAATAGATATATCTAGTCTGGTAGCATGAAAACACAGTGCAAACTACTGGCAATGTGCTATCAAGAAATGGCAGTACTTTAGAAAGATAAAAACTTCAAAATATACTATAACAAAGTTGTGACTCAGGAATCCTTCACGCATACCATCTGCTTTTCCTCTAAAGGCAAGGCTGATGATATGTGATTAAAAAGGCTTCACAGGTTACAGTGGAAAAAGGTTTAAATTGGGCAAGAACCCACTTGTTGTTTGCTCTGCAAAAGGAGAACTTTTAAAAATGTAACGTAAACTTAACCATTCATATACAACAAGTACAAAAAAACAGTCGTAAAGGGTTTTTACGGAAGCTTGACGTACGAAGCAACAGGAAAGTAACGCAATAAACGACGAAGTATTGCGAGTAAAAATGAATAAGCTTGTCACTATTACACCAGCAAAGTCTGCACAAAAACAGACTAAGTCTCCGCGTCATTCTTCAAACTTCGATCCTCAGGACCGTTAATTTTCACAGCGCTGCTGGCGATATCGGCGGAATGCTGAGCAAGTTTTTCAGTAGATGGTTGTCCTTTCACGTATCTGTCAGTCAAAATGCAAGCGTTAATGTAAGGCAGATATAGTTTGCATGTCTTCGTCGCACACTTGCATGATAAGACTTATACCTTTGCACGTGTATTTCATGTCTGAGAAGAAAACCATTTCTTGGGAGAAGATAAACATTCCAAGTCGGCCACCAGCGTATGTCTTGTCATAGATGGGTCCCGAGTCAACCAAGAGTCTTTTTCCTTCGTACATCGTGACCCTGAAAAAAGAAGTCCAAAGTTAGCGTGTTTGACTGGTTGGAGAGAAGGTGAGTGACATCAGATCATATCTATAAAGGGAAGATGGCACGTAGAACGAAAATTTACTGTAACTGCCTCAAAGGTTTAAACTTTCATGTTACCTAATAAAGCCAGTAGCGGGACGATGTTGTAGAGTCCACCTGTACGCGACCAGATCTTTCCATCCTTGTTGCATTGGGTCATACCACAATGTCCTCACCTAATACGAACAAGTGAACTTCGATCAACAACGAAAACAATAGAAACAATTTCAACAGACAAGAAGTTAAAAATTAGTTCTTTCATGGACATTGCAAACTACTTTCGGCCTGAAATTTTCTAGCGTGTGACTGTAGTTTACGAGATTGGCTTCACCACAAAGTTTTTTAAACTTACTTGTCCTGGAGTGTCGCCAGTGTGCCAAAGCGCGTTTCGAAGAGCCTCCCCCGGTCCTGTTGTCGAATTAACAACCTGAATAAAGAAGGAAATCGTCACAAGTTATTATTAAAAGTTAAAAGCACCAATAACAGTTCAAGACCTCTACCGACATGGACAACAGGTCCATTTCGCACAAATAGTGACAAAACGTGAAGAACCACTGAGATCCCGCAATGGCTGGGTTTCAGAAAAATGCTTGCCACAAACTCTTTATTTCACCACCTCGCAATATTCCACAAGCATGGTCGTCGGAAGGGGGGCAGATGGTGACCTTGCCCTGCTGGATATTAAAATTTGATTTTTTGCTGTTACCTTTTTCGTACAAGAAATGCTTTTCTCCGTGTTTCGGAGTTGGTAAAATGAAATTGCACCACTGTTGGACCCCCCTGGAAAAAATCCTTTTGGCCACGCCCTGTAAAAATCCTTCCGACGCCCATGTCCACAAGCACGTGTAAAACCTGTAACAAATGCTCTGCTTTGTTCGCACCTTTACTTGGAGTGCTCCGTAAGCTTGAGCTCTCGTAGGTGTGTTTTGCCAGTATGTTTGAGATACTTGTTTCCACATCACAACGTAAAATCTGCTGGAAGACTGGTACCCGAAAACGAACCCGGCATAGTCGTCGTCGCGCACCGTGTTAATGAAGAATGTTCCACTGAAATCAACAGACTCGAATTTGTCCATTCCTGCAAAATGACAGCACCGTTAAAGATTTGTCAGAAACTCCTGTATTGTTCTTTGCGGTCAGAAATAAAAAGTGCAATGGGAATGTGCTAATCATAATGCACTGCTGTGCCCACTTCTGGCGTTCTACTCAAACAGATGACTGTCTTTACCGAACAAAAACCGGCAGCGAATTTCCGCCACAGAAAATCTCTTACCAATCGCAAGGCCAGGGTCGCAGTTCTTTGTTTGGATCAACTCCCGACCTCGGTGCCTAACGACCCAGTCAGGATCGATTTGAGCGGTTCCACGCGGATCTAGCGGGATCATGTCGAATTTAGTGAAGTCCGTCACGGAAATACCGGAATTAAGTGGGCAAGCGTCGAAAAGATCAAGGATGTCATCGCCATCAAAGTCACCTTCGCATTCATCTCCCCTTCCATTACCTGCGACAAGCTTTTGGCGTTAAATCCGTGCCAAGACAACTCTGCGAGTTTTGCTCGTTTAGAACCACTAAGCCAATGCATTTCCTAGTTTTGTAGAACCGTTAACAAATGATGCGCTACTTTTTATGCTTTTTTTGTTAAAGATATTCTATTTCAACAACAACAAAATTAGGGCCAAGCTTAACAAATTTCGCATATATTGTCTTAGAAAAATACTAGTTTTCAAAATATAAAAACACTCCGCAAAATCTAGTGGCTCGTTAGAAAGTTTTTGCGTTGTTTGACAGTCATAAACCAGTTTCTTACCATCTGTATCGAGTTGGTTCGGATTCACCACTAATCGGCAGTTATCCAAATGATCTTTTATTCCATCGTTGTCATCGTCAAAGTCGCATGCATCTCCTGTAATTCCCAAATACAAATACTCATTGCGCATTCATGGAAAATCCAAAATATAATCCCTTCAACATAATTGTTTTTTCTACAAATTTTAAACTGATGTGCTCGTGAGACATGAATTTTTATGCATGGTGTTCTCAGTTGAAATAAATTTCATACAAATATGCGTTTTTTGTAATCACCTATGCCATCTTTGTCATGGTCTGCCTGGTTGGCGTTTGCAATGTAAGGACAATTGTCAAGGTTGTTTTGAATACCGTCTTCGTCAATGTCCAGGTTCGTGTCGCAATCATCACCCACACCATCGGAATCGCTGTCCTCCTGCACAAAGCCAAAAGCACATGACATCGTACGCATTATTCAGACGACTGTCTCTTTAGAAAGACAGGATGTTATATATTTAATATCTTTAAAACAATGTCGTCTGGTGTTGCAATAATTAGCAAAAGTAAATTTTATATCGGAACACCGATGCACACAATTCGAAGCACCAAGATTTTTTCTATACACCCTGCCTGGCAATTTTTAGAAATTTTGTTGAAATGTTTTCAAAACCGTACCTGTCGAGGGTTGTGGAAAAGAGGGCAGTTGTCACAAGCGTCTCCAACACCATCATTATCACTGTCCACCTGGTCGTGGTTGTAGACATAAACGCAGTTGTCCATGAGGTTAATAATCCCTGCAAAATAAATAATGTTTTAACTCCAGTTACAATTAGCAAGTAATAGGGCGATCTAAGCTAGTTGTTAATTCATTGGAGCCTCACTAGGGCAGCCTCATTACAGCAAAGCAGCAATACGAAAACACACTCACCATCTCCGTCTATGTCTTCATCACAAACGTCTCCAATCCCATCTCCATCTGTGTCAATCTGGCCAGCATTTCGGTTGTGCACGCAGTTGTCGCATACGTCGCCGACACCATCCCTGTCCAAATCCGACTGAGATGGGTTGGCATGTAGGGGACAATTGTCCTGTAATCAAAATTGTTTTTGAACTCCACCGCCATGGCTATCTACGCCAAGCTAGCCTTTAGGATAGCTAGAATAGAGCTTGAAAGATAGTAAGTGCAATATTTTTATCAAACCTTTCTGGTGCGCAAGCAAGCTATTGCAAAAAGATAAGAAATTCCGCTTCTCTGCCAAATCGCAAAACACATGCATCAAGGAAGTAAGGCTGCAAAACGTTTTTCACGAATTCAATCTTAACACCCAAATTTGGTCATAAGGGCTGTGATTAGTTAAACCTACGATGGCGAAAACTTCCACGCAACCAAGCACTTTCGTTCTAACGACCTCTGAAACCGCGACAGGTTGATTGATTGACATGCACATTAAGACCCGAACAGCGCTGGTGTATGTTTTGATTTGGTTCTCGTCATGCTTTTTGCCAGTGACGTATTTGCTAATTGGTTCTCAAAACACTCAGCAAAAGTCAAGAAAAGGCATCTCGCACTCATTTTGCTGAAACGAACTTAAACGTTGAAACATTCGGATGACCACCAACGCAATGAAGGAACAGTTTGTCTTGACATTGAACTCCAAGTTAAAACTTGCACATAGGTTACAGAAAACAAATCTTCCGTCGACTTCTCTGTTACACAACCCACAACACTAACAAATGCAACAACTGTCACGGTTTTACCATCGTTTATCTCAACATGTTGCGAAAACTCTTAACACACAACTCGTGAAGGCATGTTGGTTTACGTCAAGATGCCGAAGCCAAAAGTGTCCCATAGCCTTTTTCGAAAAAAATGACAATTTATCTTTACCCGTCGGTCTGTAATCCCGTCGTTGTCATCGTCGTCATCGCAACTGTCACCAATGTGATCATTATCGTTGTCTTCTTGTCCACTGTTTGGCAAACTTGCACAGTTGTCCCCAGCGCAAGTTATCTACAGAGGTGAGATCACACGTGTCCATTTTGATCATTGCTTAGCAGCCAATTGCTGTAGCTTAATAGTGTAAACGGAAATGCAGGATCAATTTGAAACAGTGCACTACATTGCTTTTGTAAAATGCTTAAAAATATAGCAGCGCTATTCACCGTTCTTCCGTCTTTCTCGCACGTGATCGGCTCGTCTGCCCAACCATCTAAGTCAGAATCATCAGCACAAACCAGTCCATCGCATTCCGCGCAAGTCGCATAACCCGGCAGGCACTGTAAGATTTACAAACAACTGTCATGTTTTATTGCAAGTTTTTATACAGTAATTCCAAGCGGCGACAACGTGTTTGGCAAGTTTGGCTCTTAACAACAATTCAAAAGTTTCAGGTACGGTGCATTTAATCTTTCCGTGATCTAAAACCAACTACGTAGAGGGATTTGCTGAAAGCCCCCGTGTGATTAGAAGATACCGATAAAATTCCTGTAAAGTGATCCTCTCCTATTTGAGCATTTCTCTTTAGACGGGTTGTTCAAGAACATGAACTTTACAAGAAACTGCGTTTGTAGTTTTACGTTGACGCTGGCAACGAAACGAGTGAAGCAATTTAAATAATCAGATCGGGAAATAAAAATTTTATGAGATCTATTAACGTAACGCACAAACACAAAGAAAGCCACACGTCACAAAGCATTGACATCAGTTACACATTTGTAACGGATTACATTTACGCGCTTACCTCACATTTGTACGAAGGACTCATGGTTAGTCCCAGAAAGATGCACTTTGCATTGTTTGGGCAAGGGTTGGCCCCTTCCGTACATGGATCTACCACTTCACAAACTTGCTTATGCTGCATAGCGTAATCGGCGCCAATGCCAGACGGGCGGTTACCTGATAAAAAGCGACCAAGTTTAGTCAACTTTCAAGCAACTAGCAGATCACCACCAAATGTCTGACGCTCCATACAGCTGCAGAAAGTGGTAATTTAAGTAAAAAGAACGCCTATTGTGCTGTAACCAACCTTTGTATCCTGGTGGGCATGGTTGGCACGAATATCCAGGTTTTTCATTGCGACAACGGTGTTCTCCTTTTAAGGTGAAGCATGCGTCCTTGACCAAGGAACACTAAAAACAACATGACCCCACTTCAGCATCTGTTTTTTGTGTTACATCCAGGAAAATTACGAACTGTTAGTAAACATCTTTAGGATGCAAAAGCAAGGCGCCGCAGTTCTGCAAACACTTACTCTACAAAGCACATCGTTCTAAAAGCTGCTTGACGTCATCTCTCACAACATGCCACAACAAAAGCTAATTGCGTGTGGCAAAAGCATGGCTGCAAAGTGGTCTTTTCAAGGGCTTGGAATGGACAATTTTTGTAGAAAGAAATTGCGGCTCTGTTTTCAATGGTTTTTGACTTGATCAAAGGAAAAGCTCAGAACTTTGTGGTTTAGCTGCTTTTACCCTTCACGGTTGATCGTAAACTTGGGCTTACTCCAAAACCGGCTGTGTGCGTTGTCTGAGCTGGTTCAACAACAGTAACAATATTTGCTTGTTCGTGCGGTTCCATTTTCTTGGCGCTGCCAGTATAATCACCACGCGCATCAAAAGTCTGCATTTCAGTCGCAAAATTGGACCAAAGTGAACGCAGCGTAACGGCACGTGCGGATTTGAACGAAGTTCTTTGAGACGTCAAGAATTCGTCGCGAAGCTCATTCATTGTTTGAAGGATTTAGTTGATGCTGAGCCTTTACGCTCCATTGGTTCCACGGAATTTGCAAACTGCCTCTCGACGAAATATATCAGACAGCTGTGCTAACCAAGCAGTACGCGTTGCGCCGGTAATAAGCGACGTCGAAAAGCAATCGCTGGAAAAGAACATACTTCGTTGATGTCTTCGCACTGAATGCCGTTCCCTTGCGTTCCGGCAGGGCACGGGCCGCAAACGAAAGATCCATCGTCGTAAGAAGTGCAAGTCACTCCGGCGTAACAAGGATCACTAAGGCAACCGTCTAGGAAGGAGAATGCGTAGTTAAGTACTTTCAAGCGTGAGTGAAAAGTGATTTTCGAAAGAATTTCAACAGCGAAACCAAGTACAACGGCTTGACAGTCGGTGGCGGATTTCAAATGGAGCAGCCCATTCATTTCGCAATGTACACAAACCTCTTGACTTGGGTGAAAGCATTCAGCGGTATTAGTCACCCTTCCGAAAAGTTTTAAGATCTTAAACCCTGCCTTGTTTACAATCTAAAGATTTGCAAAAAATTGAAAACTTGAAAATACACCTTCAAATTGTATAAAATTTATGTCAGGTGAAGCCGGCGAAAAATGAGAGATTACACGTAAAAACAGAAAAGTTGTCAATACTGCCTACTTTACCTATTGGACACGGGTTCGTATTGCACGAGTGTGTCGCTTTCGAATCGCCGGGACAGGATTTGCCGCCGAACCGAGGCTTGGGGTTGTTGCATTTGCGATTTCTCGTTTTGAAGCCAGCGCCGCATGTTGCGCTGCAACGACTCCATTCACTCCAAGGACCCCAGGCTCCGTCGACTGAAAAAAGTTAGATTGGCAAAAGCGTGCTTTGGCTTAAGAATTACGTGACAAACTGACAAACTATCTCCTTTAAAAAAACATGTAAATTTTGTTCTCTGCAGCTACTTTGTGCGCTGTCAAACAGATCGAACAGAGCGTACTTGAACCATGCAAAGTGCTGTAACATACTTCACTCCAAACAAACAGGATTGCTCGAAGACATACTTGGACAAGGTGGCATTTTGCAGTCCCTTGTTTTTCTGTCTTCACCAACGCAGTCAGCGCCATCCAGTTGCGGAAGAGGTGAATTACAAGTTCGCACCTTGGTTGACCGGCCTTTCCCGCATGATACGCTGCATGGTGACCACGGAGCCCATGGTGACCAACCTCCGTCGCGTCGAACTGAGGAATAACAATTTATTGATGAATACTTGGGCATAGAAGTGATAAGTTTTCACTTGAAACTGTCGTCAATTTTGATTTAATTTATTAGGTTCGAGCTATACCGTACATATTCCTGGAAAGACAGCGAGCTATCGGAGTGAAAGTACAAGAACAAAAAGACTGCCACCTCACACATACGTATTACTCAATCGGGAAGTTAAAACGGCGATGAGAACGACGCACGAACGACATACCTTTAATGTCACACGGCTCCTTTCTGCAGATTCTCGACTGAATACTTGCTTTGTCGCAGGGATGGTGTGCCCGATCACAGGACCGACCACGGGTCTGACTTCCAAGGCCACAGGTGACAGAGCATTCTGACCAGCTCGACCACGGAGAGTATCCATTTGCATCATCTAAAGAACAACAAATTGTATTTACTTCATTGGTTTGTGATAAAAGTTGCGAGATCGCCATAGCGTAACAGACGAACGCCAAATTAAGCAAAAACAAATATGTTTTATGGTTGTTTTGAAATGAACTTTAAGTATGCTTTCTTTCAAGTTCTTATTCAAATTTGTAGAAGAGCTTGGCTGTAGTCATGGTATTGCCAAGTTTAGCGATGTTCACGTCTAAACAAGAACGTTCGTGGAAACGTGAATTGCTGGTGCTGCGAAAAAAATGAGACGTTTTTCGCTCAAGCCCACAAGAATTGTGATTACAAGATCCCAGGTCCAAATAAGGGCATTTGAAAATTATTTTGAATCAGCAGTGCGTGACTTTATGAATGGGAATCCGAAAAACATCGAGAAGAATTTGCTAAGCGAAAAGCAACAATTTGCCTTGAGTCTGACCGTCGGTTTTTGCGCAAATGCCCAGGTCTTTCTGCCTGAAGTAGCGTGAATAAAGCGAGTGCTTTTCGAAAAAAATTAAATGCAGCGTACTTCCTTTAGCTTGTTGAGCAGAAAAACACAACATTTTGGGAAAACCTCGGTCATCTATTATGGTGTACAGCGTCGAACCAACTGACTACAACCCGCATTGAAGGGATCCGCGAAAAGCTGTGGAGCGTTTCGCTTGACTTGCTGTGAACGGAAGAAACTATGCGAACCTGCGCGACCGTGGTTGCTGGTTGTTGTACGACACCCAGACGCTTCAAACACGCGAACCCATAATAGAAACTTCTCTTAATGGCCTGGAAGGAAAGGGATACCCCCAGATGCTCAACATCTTGTTTGAAGAAGTTGATCGTGGCATTACTTGTTCGTGAACTTGACGCTAAGCACACACCAAGTAAGTCAATGAATTTTCCGCACTCGCACAACAGAGGGTAAGTTACCGCGCTTACGGATTATATCCAGGTATGCTTTAAATTAACCAAAATGGCCGTGCTTCGTCTTTTTATCGCGGGCTCTAGAGGAGTTAACGAGATTGCTTTGCCCAGAGCTAATCACTTGTCAATATATACTCTTACAGTATAATAACTTTGTGTTTCCAGCAGCTGTTTGAACACGATTAGTGTTTGACCTCTGTGATCCACCTGATTGCTTGTAAAACGTGATGGTAGCCAGTCTGATAAGGAATGAGAGACGCAGAAAAACTAATACCGATTTAGAAACAGGCGTGTGGGAAGGTAAACGTCTGCTTCTGAGAGACCGTCAATGCCGTATTTGGTAAGCTGGCCTGAGTTGACGCGGTGTTGTTGTAGATGTTGACCGGGATTTTACCAACACGCTTGAGATAAAACGCGAGCGGTGAGAGCGCCAGAGAAGATTCCTGACATTCTTTACGGCAAGAAATGGCCATCAGCTTCAGAAGAACAAGTCAGCATATTTTAATTTGTTCCGAAATTGCACGTTCACTGACCTCTTTGCTAAAAACAGCAAACGTTTGGAATAGCAATCATTTCTATTCGACTACTCATAGCAGATTCAATCATTCAGGAACTGTGAAATACCTTTAAATCGTCTTTTGTAAATAACGTATAATTCACAAAACCTTCCACACCACAGTTCAAAACTCTGCTCAACGCAAAAAGGCAACTCTGGTAAGAATTCCCTTTAATTAGTGCAGCAAAAATTGCATAATGCTTCTTTATGGGTTGAAATTTTCCCAAAGCTCAGTTCGAAGAGTTCAGGAAGCATAGGCTGAATAAATTCGAACGCCTGGTTGTTGTCGACGCTGGCTTTCCGTATTTAACAATATGTTGGGTATGTTTGCTCGACGGCCTGTGGATTGCTCTGAGCTCGTGTTGGTGATCAAAACACCAGGTGCTTCCAGATCTGATAAATTTTCGACTGAGGTCAATGCTACGTGAATCGAACAAGAACTACAAGAGTTCATCTGAAGCCGCATTTTTGAAGCATCGCGGTCTTTGCACAAGAAGACTGTAGGTGAGAGGGTGTAAAGCTAATTGACTGTTCAAAAAGCAACTTTTTTTCACAAGGTGACGCTTTGGTCTTTGTGTTTGACCTTAAGGCATTGAAGGACATAATAATTGTAAAGGAATGATATGACGCGTGACGATGCGCACGCACTTCTGCTGACTAGATGCTGATTCACATTGCCGAGGCAGCAAAACGCAATTTGCGGAATGTCTAATCCTAATTCTGGACAAGACAGCAGTTGCTAAGCTTTTTTGCGTGTTTGAGCTGGCGCCCGCGCGTTACCATAAACTGCCAAGAACGTGTTGGTCCGTTAGACAACTTAATCGGTTGCTTTCTCGCATCACCTTAAAACTATACACAGTTTAACCGCCAAGCTTGATCTTTAAAGGTCAAGAAGATATCCGTAATTATCTGTCGAAAACTACCCTGACTTGTTGAAAGAAATTTAATGCCTACAGTGGTGTTGGCAGGAGGTAAAATTTCGTTCCAAACTGTCAGCAGTTATTCCTCGTCACTACTTTTATTTGGTTATTTGCTTTGCTTAGCAATCTCCACAGCCGGAATAAAACTCTCGGCTCAACTTCTCAGACATAAACTAGTGCTTGCTTTAGAAAATCGTAACGCATGCTTAGCGGCAAAAAACTGTTTATGTCTCAAAGAAAAGAACTTGGCCGACCATTGCTTCTTGTTTCAAAGCTATTCCAAGAAGGACACAAATCCAACCTTACGGGTCCACCAAGCAACGTTTTCAGATGACAAACTTTTGAACTGCAGGATATTGCCAATAACCCACATTGAATCAATCAGTGTGCTTTGTTTTTAATTATACTCTGCCATTGCCGAAGTGCTAACTTACTGCCAGTGTGCCAGTGAGTAAAACAAAACAAAAATGACATTAATGTCTTCCAACACAATAAGCAAAGGACAACTCAACCTTTGGGGGATGTACAACCACTGTATCAAACCACCTTTTCAAGGTATAATCACCAACAGCAAAATCGCTTTGCAATTAATCTTGAATAACCACATCCACTGTGCTGGATCCAAAAATATCATCACTGGCTCTTTTCAAAACTGCGATAAATATGTTAATCTGTCAGATTTATAAAGGAATTTTAAAAATTATTCAAAATATTTTGCCCGATATTTACCAACTTTTTCCCGATTTTTCGCAAACTTGTAAGGTGTGATGGGTGCGACCGCACCCTCTTCACCCCAACTTCCCATGACTATTTACTCTACACACCCCACCGACTTCTTTTCAAGTTTTTCATACGTCAAAGAAACAGCCAAATTTGAGAACAACAACAAAACGTTTGCACGGGAGAAATTCTGTCTTTTCACGATTTGAACCAAGCGGACATTGACCTTGGCCACTTGAGTTGCTTACGCTCGGTTAACTGCATAAGATGGATCGTTCGGAAGTGGCGAACGCCGTAAGATCGCTTTTCCTTACACTGAAGAAACAAAAGCATGTGGGACAGAATCAGAGCGGAAACTGGGGATCTGATGACTTGCGGGGGCTGCGTTGACAAGTAACGCACCCTGGTCGCTGATTCATTAGCGAGGGGTTTGCGCGACATCAAGGTATTTTGGGGGCAGAAGTAAGGAAATGCCTGAGAATGCTGGTGAAAAGCATGGGAGAAAAATAACACCGGAAAGTTTTTGATGACAAGCGTGCCCACGTTTCCGATCCCGCGGGTATTCAGGTTTCGCGAAACAAAGAGGACAAAGCTTACTGACACAAGCCGTAATAAAATGCTTGCACTGTGCGGACATAAAACTCTTTTCTCATCCCAGTACAAACAACCAAACGATTCCAGTCGCTTTTGCAACAACAGGAACTTGACCTTGTTAAACCGAAAAAAAAGCCAATGTATTCATCCACACGTGCGCTGGCACTTCATCATGCATTCCAGATACAGTAGTTATCAATATTGTGCACAATAGACTTATTTAACGTGGAAATTCTTTAATAATAGCTGTTATGGATTGCCATTACGACGCAGCTCTCGAGCTTCTTTTACGTTAATTTAGCCATCGCTTCACTGAACCATGTGACTACGGGACATACTTGAAAGAGATTTCCTTACCGCGTAAGCATGATGAAAGGTGTTTATCAAGGGGTACCTGTTCTGTTGCTATCGGTGCACGGTAATGATGTCCCGTAATTATGGAGGAACAAGCCAGGCAAAAATAATGTATAAATCTTTACGACCTGTTTTTTATAGTGTATTCTTGCAGCCTTCAAGCAAACGTAACTTAGTGAAACCGCAGGTTCGAGGTAGATTAATGCAAACAATCTGTTGCAAACAAAATTACACATGACTCGGACTAGGAAATTCCAGTTACTTGCCATTCTTATTACGAATATACGGAGTTTTCTGCATGATACATTCATCTGCAGTGATGAATTTACCAACCAATAAGTTCAAATCTCCACTCACCGGGACAGGATGGGCAACATTCTCCTTCCGTTCTGACGACGTCAATACAGGTCAGAGTGAGGCACTCGATTGTGGTGCAGCGCGTGCTTGCTCGCTGCAAATAATTTTTAAAATATCTTTAACTTTTTAATTCGCAAAACGTAACGAAACAAATTGCTATCTTGGTACATATAAAATAAAAGATATTTGCTGGATGCATTTGGGTACTTGTAGCATACCAAAACCAAAACAAATTTCCAAATTTGCAGCTTAAGTTTCTGAACACGAAGCATGAAATAAAACAGACAAACATATTAAGTAATAGTGGAAATTTAAGCATTTGAAAATGCCACAACCCCGCTTACATCACACGTGCAGTTAGTGCAGTCGTCTCTTTGCCAAACATCTCCTTGCTCGTATCTGTTGCCGTTGTCCCAGCAGGAGTCAAAATTCGCGACCACGTCCTTTGGTTTGGTTGCTTCTTTTTTGTTGCATTGCAAATCACATTCCTCCTCCAGAACGCTGAGGACGATATCGCGGGCCAGACTGTTGCTGAAGCCCAACCCCGATCGTTGTTTTTCGTGCCGTTGCGCGGAAGCGGGAGTGGCAGGTACATCGAGGTCGTCGGCCCTCATGCTAGACTGGGTTGCACCTGGGTTGAAAACACACCACGGTTTAATTTAGCTTATTGTGTAGCAGGACTTCTGAAGTAGAGAAAATCCTCTACTAAATGTTTATCGCTGTTGTGTTGTTCTATGTCTTTCATCTTTATATACTGTGTATACCTGGCTATATTAAGATAGACTAAATTAGCTGTGATATAGTTTTCATTGTCACAGAAGGTCATTCATTATATCCACTTACCGATGTGAGCACATCCTTGTTGAGTCATGATATCCTGCGCTGTGATTCCTGTGCGAAACTGAACTTTCTGCATAGAGCCCTGCAGAAACAACAGTGAACGTTGTGTAAACACAAATGCTAACCTACAGGATGCAAATGCACTTTTTGCAGTTAATTGGAAATATAGGAGAACACGCCAAATTTTTTTCTGCACATTTTACTCATAAAATGTCATTTCATACTGGTTTAACTTCTCATTCACACATATTTGGGACATTTAAAGATATTGTTACTTGAAAGATTTCATGGTTTTGTTGATCCACGTAAATTTCTTAACAGCAACCGCCTCGTTGCCGTTAAGAAAACTGGGTAGCAACGGAAACTCATGCATTGACTGATTACCAGAGTTAACTTTGACACTCACTCTACTTATGAACTTATTTGTGCTGCCACGAATCAAAACAACATCTTGTTGAAAAAATATTTTGGTTCTTTCAAAGTATAGCTATGTTAACCGACTCATTTTCAGCGAACTTTTCATAATTGATCTTTAGCAGGCCACGGCTGTAGAAATTGCAGAAATACGTGGCAAGCAGATGCTTGAAGGTACTACATGCAGCTGCAGTCGCTAGGTACATAAAACGCTCAAACCTAATTACAATCACAACATTTTTTATCAACGCACCTTGTAGTCCTGCATTCCGTTCACTGCATTCGCCAATCGTAGATCGCTGCCGCTCGCGTCGAAGGTTTTGTAGAAAAGACTTTCCAAACGAACAGTTCCGATTTCTGCGCAGTTGACGTAAAGGGTGGCGCTGGAACCGACCACGCTGAGAACGACTTTGTTCCACGTCTTGGGAGGGTCGGTTATGCTTGCCCGCTGAAATGTGGCGGAGTTCATCGCGCTGCCGCTTCCATATTGCAGCTGTAGAGTGTCGGTCTTCGCGTTGCTGACAATAGCGAAGCGGGTGACAGGCAAGGACCTCCCGTTCTTGGGCGCGATGCTGACGATCGTTCCTTGATTTTTCTTGAATTGCTTCAGGGTAGCAGTAAATACGAATCCGTTGCTGTGTGCGAGGTCGGCGGCAAGACTCGCGAAGCGCTCGCCGGAAGCGATGAGGTCGCCCCTCAGGGGTTTGCGGAACTTGAAAGCGCCGAAGAAATCGTCGGGAGCGGTCCTGTCGGGTTTGATTGCGCGAAAAAGCGGATTGTGGCGATCGGTCGCGACCTGTCCCACCCCGGTCATCATGAACATGTCGTAGGCTTGGGGCACGCCTGAAACATCACACATGCGAACGATCAGACCGCGCGCAAGTGCAAACGTAAAAGCGGCACAACAAAAACAACTCACCTGCAACGATCGCCGCCGAGAGGCCCAGAGCGGCCAACGTCAAGATAAGCGTCATGATAACAACTTCGAAAACACCAAAGCAGGTAAAAAATGGTATAATATTTCAACGCTATCACTTGAAAAAGAAATGCACGGTTCAGTTTCGTCACACTCGGTTTGCACTCCCTCTCGAGTGTCACGATTGGTCATCGGCGCCCATATCCTCTTTCTTGTGCCGAGGGCCACGCGGTCACTTCCGCAGTATACGCCACATTGCTAGAAAATCAATGGCAGTACCGCGCGCGAAGCATTTTATTGCGCACACCTGATAACGCCATGCATGAAGACGGATATGACGAACGAGGCGTTTTACAAGTCTTAGGTGTGACCCAACCAGGAATCAACCCGAGCCTAACAGTTTTATTTGCACGTGTTCAGCCCACTGCACAATATTGTTAGTTAAAGCGAAAACGAAAAGCTTCTCTTTTTAAATTTCCATATTTTCACCAGGGACAAACAATGCTAAAACATCGGACAACAAAAAAACAGAGTTAGATATTTGCGGAAAGAGATGTTTACTTTACGTAAAACTCGCCGCTTTCCACAGAAAAAAAATTTATTGATTAATGCACTTACTAATCTATAACATTTTATAGACGCAGTTTGTTATCTGCCAACGGTTTAATGCTTACTAAAAATACTGTATGTCAACTCAAGCATCTTCTGCTAACTTTTGTCAACTCAAGCATCTTCTGCTAACTTTTGTAAAAAATTAAACTTCGCCACCTCAAATTCACTTCCAAATGGTGAATTTTCATGGCGCGTAAAGATGAACGTAGCCCTGCATAACCAGCGAGTATCTGTCACCTCCCCAGGCATTAATACCTGGCTATTTCTCAGACTCAAACGTCCAGTGTGAATGGCGACATATTTATGCTGGAGGCGCGCAGTGCTCTCTCATTCCTTGCTTTTTTCTCCAGCTTGACGTGCGTCAAGGGTGTGTTTCTCCAAGCTTCTTTTCGAACAGCATTCTTTTGCCAATCGCAAAAATTCTCTCCAACCTGATGGTAACGCAGTCTCTCCATGGTGAAATCATTCAAACACTGCGTGCTTTTGGAATTGGTTTTTCGAATCCAAACTGACTGTCCGTCGTCGTTTGCTAACATACGAGAGAAAGCAAATAAACTGGGAACATTCGAAAAGAAAACGCGTAAACCTATATATGTATATACCAATAGTTAGATATGTTTGAAAACCAAACTTTGTTAAAGGAAAAGTTCATGAAAAATATCTTGCGGTTGCTGTGTGTAACACAACCAAAGTTTGAATAATTCAGTTGTCATTTTTTGCACAAACAAAGGTTTGGATATTTTAGTAATTCCCGCATTTTCCACTGTTCGCCGTTCAAGAAGATTTTTGATAAAAGCAGAAAACTTTTTCTCACTCGTCGATGTTAATAAAAGAGCAACCTCAGCCTCTTTAATGGAAATTAATGAAAGCTTTAAAAATTTGGTTGCAATTGTTTGACATCATGACAAAGTCGTATTGTTTGTAATTAGTTGATTTTGCTACTTTTTGAGGAAAACTTTAATTCGTAACTTCAGGATACGATTTGCTTTTACCAGAAAAAGAGGTGGATCTGTTTTAGTCTGAACGTGGCGAGGGAATTCACAACTTTACATCACATCAACATTTCTGTGTAGGCCAGCATTTCATCATTGCTAGCTGGTCAAAAAGGTTGATACGGATAAAAGTTGCGTGTTTATCCGCAACCAACTACGTTAATGAATTTATCATTTCAGAATAAGTTAGATATAGATGCTGCTGGGCCACTGTTTTTCCTGAAATGGACCGCGCAACGCACTGCTTTTAGATGTTGTGCACCGTAATCACCCATACATGGCGGCGGCAATGTTGCCATAACGCAAACTCATTTCCAAAGCAAAGACATTTAATCCACTTGCCACCTGCGGCAAGCGTGCCAGAGGTTGCCGACTCCCGCTGGAAATGTATTGACATTTTAACGCATCCATTTTGGCGTAAATGCCTTTTGCAAAGAAAACATATAAAATCGGCGTCTTCCTTCGTTAGGTATAGTCCGGTGTACTTTCTTCAACAAGCCGTGTGAACGAAGCAAGAGCAGATCATCAATGGATTTTCCTTTCATTTGCAGACGATCAAAAAATAAACTATTTCATCAATTGATGTAAGCGAAGACTCCTTGATTTTCGACAGATTGAATAAAATAAACTTATTACAAAAAAAGAAAATTTCTTGGAAAATCCTTGGCAAAGTTTGCAGGACCTTCAACTAGCGGCTTCGACCGTGTTTTGGCCGAATCGTTGTATATTTTCTGCAGTTTGTTTACCGACCTTGCCTTAAGATGGATCAATCATCGGATGCTGCGCAGCATGCTTTTACTATATTAGCAAAAAGGCCGTTGAAAGCGGCTTATACAAGATGACTTCCCGCGAAAGTTGTTGGCTTTAGAAACGCCGTGACCACGACACCTTTGCTTGAAGGTAATGAGAAGCTGTCGCCGGAAGAAGACGTGTGCAGCACTATACAAGGTGAATGCACGGAAAACCTTGTGACGTCAAAAAGCATCAACGTCGGACGTCACGCGCAGTAATTACGGTATGCAGGTTTTGTGAAAAAACAGCTGTTTTTGGTACGCAAACACAGTGCTTGCACGAACCGTGCAAACCAAAGACTAAAAAATTCGAAGAATGCCTGAAAAACACTTACATCTTCGGCACAGAAACAATTTTTCCCGTTTGAAGAGAACCTCCACATGCTGAAGTTGATATTCTGAACAAAGATAGCTGACAATACTGAAAGATGTGAGCAAACATCAAAACCTACGTACTTTTCTTGCTTGTGGTCGTGTATTGTGACTCACATCCCGTAGACAATGAAATTGCTTGTACAAAAACTTCGTTCAGCGAAGTTTATTAATAACAAGACCATATCTTTCCATCGGTGTTTGTTCATAGAATAAGTAGAACAAGATTTAAGTGATTGCGTGATTTTACAACCATTTGGAGAAATTTTTATATTCTTCGCTTTAAAATTGATACTTGTCAGTCAGCAGAGTACAAAAGATAATCATTTGTTATTTCAAACAAACGCTGGAGAATGACACCCGTGAAAGTAAATCTAAACACCGTACTCAGTTTTCATTTTGATTTGCAAATTACGACTTGGAGTCTTTTGAACTGCAGACTTGCCACACGATTCAAGCATCACGTCCATTCGACAATTGCTCAGTTATTGTCTGCACTGGGTTTGCAATTACGGGTTCAAAATTCAAACAACGTGTCAATTACACATCAACTTGTTGCAAAAATGGTTTTAACCGCGCTTTCGTAAAAACATAGTTTGGACGACGATACCTATTGGATTAAGACATGGATCATGTGCTTTGCATTAATTGGGCACATACACAATTTAAATGAATCACCACGGCAAAGGCTTTCCGTGGCATGAAGTAAATCAAGGCCACCCAGAAAGAGATCAAGGCTTCTCTTTCTAGAAGTAAATACTGGCTTCAGGTTGGTATACAAGAATATGTTTGAAAAGGATGCGGCGTACGTCTTCAGCGAGTGCACGTACGTACGTCTTCAGCGAGTGCACGTACGTACGTCTTCAGCGAGTGCAGCGTGCGTCAGTTGGTGCGGCGAAAACGAACGAGTTCAAGTGACCTTCACCAATGCGCGTCAGATGTTTTCTTTTTTTCTGGCTAAATTGCCTGCTCGTACACTTTTTCCACATTTCCTGGCATACGAAAATTCGTTAAGGATAATCCTAGGCGCCAGTCTGCACGAACAGGAACAAACGTCGTTGGCGTCACGTATATAAATGTGCAGATTGTGCAAAGTAACGTTCTTCTTTGCAATGGCCAATAGCGAGTGACACTACGAGTATCCAAAATGTGAAAGCGCTTGCCCAGTCACGGGGAACACAGGGCACGATTAAGTTGCAGATAAAAATAATTTTTAAGTCGAGAGACTTCTATTGGACACACTCTTCAGTTGTCATGCTCATGAATGTGATTTATTGCATTTTGAAAAATACGAAAGTTTGATGGAAATATCAGTAATTCCATGAAAATGCGTATTTTTTGCATTAACCAGGGCTTTCATTGCTTGCCCGGGGGGAAGCGAACAAACTGCCGTGAAACCAAAGTAGCTGATCAGCGAATATGTCTGAATAAGCCTGTTTGCTATGGCGTAAAAATTCTTTCCAGAGTTAATCATCAACAAAGCTATGACCGATTTTGTTCAAAGCATGAAATCAAACGACGGTTTGTTATCTGAACGAAGCCATTCTCCTGCCAAGCGTGGTAAAAGAACAGTTGTAGTAAGCGGTCAAGTTGAGGCAGCGAAGGGCAGCCTTATCGGGAGGCAGTGGCGACTGAGTCACTGTGTTGGTGCGTAAGCCGAACCGCACGTGCCAGATGCTCTTTGCTCACTACCCGAATGTAGCAATGTTGTAACAAATAACTATGAAATGCTCATCTGTGTAGACCCCTGCCGATATGCTGTGAATCTCGTTCCTTGCCGTGCATGCAATGGCTTACCTCAAAGCTACGAAATGGTAATGACACAATTTAAAGATAAGGATTCTTCGTCTCTAAGTTAAGTAGGAATGTGATATGGTTTTTGAAAAACATCGTCCTAAACTCTGCTTCAGTCCATTCTTCTTGTTTTTCTTTTTTTAAAGGGGCATAAGCAACAAAAACGTCCTTTTCTTAAAAGTGGCATAAGCAAGAAAATTAACCTAGTTGATATTCCTCTATTAAAGGCAATTTGGTGAATCATGTGAAAGGTTAAAATACCGAAGAACAGCCTTTTCATCCCTTAAACACCCTGTTCTTTGCCCAAAAGCTTGCTCAAGCGTCTCACACAAAAATTACTTTTGCAAAGGTTTCCTTCTTGAAATGGAACCTAGAGTAATGACTATTGGAAATGAGTAGAGAGTAATGAAAATAAATTGGTTTTGAATTGCTGACATTGCCTAGTGTTGCTTCATATGTTTGACTGAAGATGGATTAAGAACAATCCAAAACGTCTCAAAATAAAACATATATAATTTCTGAAGGCTCTTTTATTGTTAATGAAACTGATAAGTACATCCCGATTTTATGTTTCAAAATATTGGGAATGTTTTTATGCTTCTCACTCAAAATTAAGTCAGAGCACAAGTTCAGCGCAGCGCTGAAAACGTGTATTAGCAGCAGCTCAATCGTGTAATATCATTGCGTATCACCTTTTGACTAACCGTTCCGAACGCTATATAAAACTATACAGGAACACTGCTATTCCTAGCGCTTGACTGACCAGGCGTTTGATCGAGGTATAACTGTTTTCGCAAAGTTATTTTGGTTTGCAATACTCCTTCCGCAGGCTAGAAATATCATGACGCCAACAGGCACTTCGTTTGATATATTATGAAAAAACAGGTTGTTTTGCCCCTGGCTATCAAACTTATGTTAAATTCAGTTGAAACAGTTCAAACTGACAACATTTAGACGGTATAGTAAGTGGTATTCGAACGTTTTTACAGAAGCAAGGCAAACGTTTCTATATTTCAAACATCATCATAGAGTTCCATGTGCATTTCACATGGCACAACACCGAAAAAATTAATTTGAAGAGATATCTTTCTTTGTATACGACGTGTTTGGTTCAAAAAACTTAACTATTTCTTTAAACAACTTCACAAACGCTAACACCCTGTAGCGGTTTTGAACCAAAATTTATTTTAGAAGCTTTTCAAGCTTGTTGAAAAGATCTAAATTTTTCAAATGTATAGTTGGTTGAAACGAAACTTAAACGTGGCAACTCTTAGCAACGTCGTAGACGTAGCAGAGCATTTGCTGGAAATCCATTTTACTAAAATTCATCAAAAGTACGGGCATTTGAGATTTCCTGTAGCACATCTCACTGAAATTCACTTCGATACAACAAACCTGCTGCGTCGTGCGGTGTTCTACCACCAAGGAAACAGAATATTGTTCGCGTTTTTCACAATCGCAGTTAAGAATTGCATAGACAGCGTCTCTTCTGAATTGTTTCCCTAACCCACATCATCAACAGTTGTTTGCGATTTGTGCCAGATGAAGAAAACTTTGCAGAAACGAGTGTAGATGGTAAGCAACAAATCTTCATCCTTTCCGAACCACGTGAAACGAGTTTGCTCTAATTTCGCGGTGACTCAATAATCTTTTGTAAATAATATACAGTGCTGGCGTTATGAGCTGGCGGAATTTTATCAACAAACAGTAGAGTTCGGGGTGGGCGTGAGTGCTTTTCCTGGCACATACGAAAGTGGTTATGGCCAAAGATGGTAAGTCCGCGATGGCGCCGGCACTCTGCTTTCAAGGCATTCCACGCATTTAGCAGCCAAGGTACGTTGATTGGCAAGACAAATGCGGTGCCGTAAACTTCGCACAAGTACGCAGACATCAGCGCGGTACATCATGCGGTCTAAATAAACAGTTGAGACGGCTCGTTGCAGTAGTAGCAAAACAGCTGGAATACAGAACTTGCTGCTATCCCTGTTGCAAAATCTTTAACGTATTTAACGCCTCTGCTCTCAGTTCAGTCCGTGCAACAGATAAAGACAGTTGGTCTTTCCAAGTCTTGCGAGGCAGAAAAACGTTTTCATATACAGTACAACTTAAGCCAACATTATTTCAGAGGCTCGAATTTCAAAACCGAGAGCGATGGTTTTCTGGCGGGCAACTCCCAAAGCTACGATATACGGGTAATCTCTAAATTTTCATTCTCGAGAACGAGGAAGATATCGTTTGAGTTTAAGCTTATTTTAATACATATTGGCTTGCGCTGGGCTGAAAACGTCATGCGCTATTTGAGAAAAAGGCTGTTCCGATCAAGTTTTATAAATTTTCCAAAATGTCCGAGAATATTCGCCGTGACCTCTTGGAACTCTTATCTCCGCCAGTCTGGCCACACGCAACATTGGAGGAAACCGGCTCAACGCCGCGATCATGCAGCTGACCCGACGTTCACCATTCCTGTGGCTTACCTCCACCATCACAAGATCGTCGAAAGCTCAGCCAACCAGCGACCGAAGGAGACAGCTCAATCTGTGGTCTGGCGTGCCTGGCCTTTGGTTCGAGTGCAGTCGCTAATGCGATTCGAGCAAGACGCGCAACTTGAAGTTCGTCGACGTCTGAAAGTGAGGAAGAAAATAATCCTGGCAGCTGCTGCGGTTTTAAAACTTGCTTCGGGTGCACGTGAACAAAATAAAGTTAATTGCCCGCCCAAAAATGGCGCTGAAAATTTCGCTGCGTTGTCATTAACTGTTGGAAAAAAGCATTCATCTTGCCAATCGCCCACGCAGGCCAACTGAGCAAATAGGTCCGCCGTGAAATGCGCCAAATGCTCGCCTGGCTGCTGTGGCTTTAAACGGTAATTAAGCATGATTTTTTCGGCATCGTCCAACGCTGTTTGCGACTTAACTGTACAGTCTGAACTTAGCAGTAAACATCCTAATGCTGCATCGACAATTACCGCAGCAGTTTCATGACTGTCGCTGTTTTAAGTTCAGGCTATCACAGCATACTTCAAGCATTTCCGTCTGCATTATCGCCGACGATTCACATCGGACGCTGACAACGTTAGACTAGAACATAACTCTGCTGCTCCAATTGCACTTTTCGCGTTGTATTTCACTGTAGGTTCCGAAAACTCTAGAGCAGCTATGTCCAACCCAAATGGCTTACTGAACCAAAAATATGTTAGTATCTTAACCAGGGTTGCATAATGAGTAATATATTAGTGAGGGCCGCACTTTGAATGGCTTACTTTGATCTTAACAAACTAAATTTAGCTTCAGTCAATGTACTGAACGCGTTCGAATCCTAACTGCAATGGTAGCAGACGTGTTAAAGTGGCACTGAGGACTGCCTGTATCAAAAATGTCAAATTCAAGATTATCAAAATAAAAATTGTTTGTCAGTATGTAGGATACTTTCACTTCAGCTAAAACCTAAACTGGGCCGCACAAAATCTTCGACTGGGCCACATGTGGCCCGCAGGCCGCGGGTTGGACATAGAGGCCCTAGAGCGATGTGGACGTGTTATTGATCGCAGTGAAACAAATTGTCAGTCTCAGGTTCGCGGAAGAAGAGTAAACATTAATGACGGCCATTTCTAAAGCAGAAGTTTGCTCTTTAGAAACCGTATTGACAGTTTAAAAAACTATACTGACAGCATGTTCATCAATGATTTTAGCGGCGCCCCTGAGAAACGCTATGATTTCAATCACGCTCTACCTGTATCAAGAAACTGAGGATCTGTTGCTTGAATCTTTGCGAAATGATTAGTGCTTTCAGTAAAGCAACTGATGACGTAGTAACCGCAAATATAACTCAAAACGATGAATTATAAAAGTTGCTCGTGGTACATTAATTTTTAAACAACCTGTTGTCTGGCAGTAGAGAACATCAGCTAAGTGCACTTTCTCGTCAGACTTTGTAGATTAAACGATAAGGTTGACGTTGCGTTGAGTGATTCACACCATGAAAAACTTTAAGCAATTTTGCGGTTCGATTAGAACAGGGGTTCCAGCCTTTTTACGATCTCGTACCACTTGGGCACCTTGTATTGGTTAACGCGTACCACTTCTTCCAGAACAACTAATTTGATCGAATCTTAGTTTATTCAGAAGAGTGACATACATTAAAATAACAATCAAAGACCGCAACTAAACTGAGATTTTTATTCTTGTTTACCTTCCACCAACTGGTTGATGCTTGTCGTAACTGTGCTAACAGCGCATCGAAAGTCATAATGTTACGAAACACTAGGAATAGCGGCTACAGGAAAATTCATGTATTTAGATACAAAGCCCGATGCGTAAACTAGAAAGCTGTGAATCCAGGTTTTAGTGAGAAATGGAAGTTACTCGCGTAAGTATGTGTATTGTTTTTTGCGACAAAACAACGGTTCGCACAGTTAATAGGTCACACAACATTGCGTATAGTATAGGCTAATACGGAAACTATAGCATAATTTAAAGCAAACCTCTACACAAGCAACGAACATTTACTGATTCATTTGTCACAAGAGATTGGTGAAAGAACATGAGGTCATCTAGTCTACCAACCCTGCAACACAGCTTTCAGTACTATCATAAATAGTCAGTGAAAAGAAAAGGTGATAAAAAACAAAGACACATGATATTTACAGATGAGTGCATGCCTATTCACACACAGTCTCCATAACGAGATAATCAATTTCACAGGTGTGGAGAGAACAAACACTTAAATTAATGTACATTTGTTTGGCAATGCAAATGTTTATATGACAAAAAAACAGCAAGGTGGAAAAATATCAAATGACAGACAGATGAAGAAGATTAGCCACATTATAAAGGGAAGCTTTTCAGTGTCTGTTAAGTATAAAATATCCAGCAATACATAATGAAAAAATTCTACAAATAACCTAGAACGGACAATACAAGAGTTAAAACAAATTCCTTTTGTTGATTTGCACCAACAAGCCCAGACAGTAGGTAATTTTTGTGCAGATGTCTCGCGTAACACCTGGAAGACCTTTGGGAACCCCTGGATTAGAACATTCTACAGAATGATTTTGAGATTATTTCTTGAACTAACGCTTTTGATCAAATGAAGAAGGCGGTTGTTGGTAACTATTTGGAAGAAATTTAATAAATTCGCTTCTCAATGTGCATGGTAGATGTTGCAGAGCTGCTTAGACTTATTTCTTATAGATAAGAAAACACTGTGAGCTACGAAACCTTAATCTAAAATAAAGATAACATTGCATGTTTGCTTTTTCACGTCTATTTTACGCTAAAACCTATTTTACTGAGGAAGGGGAAAAGTTCAACCAATTTTGTGAACATTTTTTGTATTAATGCTATAAGATCAACTTTACAATTACATTTAAAAAGAAACTATTGAACTAAGACGCAATGAATTTACTCTCTTCATTTCACTAAGTCACAGGGAGCCACAGCAGAGGCCGAAAGAGCCACATTCGGCTCTCCAGTCCCGGGATGCCCACCCGTGTAGCACTGGAATTTGAAAAACGCGTATTGATTGTAAGTTTTCGATTGTCAAGATTGTCAGTTCAATTTGCAGCTCATCAAGTTCACTAATTTCCAATAGTCATTTCGCAGACCGCTTGCTCGTGAACAACGCGGCACATAAGAAAACCTCAACTTGCTCTTTCGATATTTGGTTTATATGTTGGTTGTATTTAGCAGCAGCGCTTCTCAAGACTTGAAGAAAAATGGCGAAACAAAATATGTTGTCAGGGTTCAAAACAGAAGTGTTATGAAATGCAAAAATGGAAACATTTGCTATTCGTTTGGTTGGTTGTCCGCTCTGACCACTAAAAATACAGCCGTTGAACAAGCTGAATAACGGAATTCGCAACAAGAAAAAGCGGCACTAATGTTTGTATGACATTCTTTCAACACCGTCTTGCATTTCTTTTCTACAGTATTGTGACATCATTCTTAACAAAATATTTTGTAATGTAAATCTCCAATATGCCAGCAGTGGATAAAAGCAGAAAAACAGGAAAAAATGAAGTGATCGAAACACCTTTCTTCTTCCACTTCTTTCTTTAACGCTTCTGCCAGCGAGATCACAAAATGTCAAAAACGTTTCGAAAATTTAACTGACAAACTTAAAAATTGCGTTTTCCTGAATATTTCCTTCAAGAATATTGCAAGTCTAATAAATTTCAATTGCAGTCTCAAAATGTTTACTTCGGTATTATTAGCATTATTGCCTTGCTGCTTTTTTGGGCCGCACTGCAGTTTTTTGATGCGATTTAGTGACCAGCTGCTGCTGGCGAGGTTCAGTGAACGATACGGAAACGTCTGGCGTCGTTTCATTTAAAACTCACCTGAGACCCATTTACTTCAGTTCACTTTGTTTCGAGTCACGCCCGTTTAGAAACACTCAAACAGCTATCTTGAGGCAGTTTAATGACGACTTGTTTATTACGTTTTGCAATATCATTTCAAACTAGTTGGCGCTGGTCAGTTAGTTTGAAGTAACTGATTCCGGATACTAGAAAATTAAGTTTTCAAATGAATGCTATCAAAATAAAAGCCTCTATAACGTTTGCCATTGTCAGCTATTACAGTAAATCTAGTATTAAATTAGCAGGTCTCTAATAAACTAGCCACAAACTTTCGCAGTCTTGGCAGACAAAATTTTGAAACTCTACAACGAACCATCTCGGAAATAATTAATTATTAAATTTCGTCCTACTCCGGTCCTTGTTTACCACAACTCTTATTGCTGATTGACTTCTGAACTTTGATTTGAACTTTATGCAGTAGTTCATGTTTAAAACTGAGTGTCAAATAAGATGTGTGAGATTAGTTGATTTCAAAACGAGCTGTACGTTTTTTCGTAACAAAGTGTTTGGTGTTTTGATTTCGTGCTACCTTTTCGAGAACGGAGTAAAGGATCGAATTTAAGAAAGATCACAATGGGCTTGTTTGCACCTGTCTGGTTCGCAGAGGTTCAAGCAACGAAAACACTTCTTGGTCTGGCACGCGAGGAGTTTCAAAACCATTGTGTTTCAATGCGGAGTAAGACGCAAATAGCAACAATGCTCCCTGACAACAAATGGATTAAACGTCTTTTACAAGACCGAATGTCATAAATACTGTAGTTGACCGAGTTGCTGCTTACAAGCAGAGCTTTGCTGACTTAACATCCTCGAAGAGAGTGCGTGGATTTAATATCACCGCCCAATAATAATTTTTGTGGTAATTTTCAACGAGTGGATCCGAGGTACGAGACAGACGTAAACAAACTGAACAATAGGGCTCAGGTTTAGGTTATTCAGGAGTTTTCTCCAGCTGTTCTAACCTACATGGCCTGATCCTTAACAAGATGACAGAGCCCAGAACATGTAAGGAATTTTGCTTTTCTTCTTGAGATACAACAGACTGGCATGCGGTAAATTTGACTTCAAATCAACGAAAAACTTGTTTATTAGATCGAGCCATTTTGTTCGATTTTCACTCTGGAAACAAATCATGAAGAATTACTTTTTAGGGCCGATTTTTTCGAACCACGATTTTGCCTGGTCTCGCACAAACCTTCTTTTGTGAGAAACAACTGTTGCCGATCTTCGTAGAGCGATGTTTATCAGGCTTATTACGCAAATGCCAAGTCGCTGTGGAAATCGCTTGCTCGCCACAAGGGTGCAGATAAGAGGCTGCTATGTGCTACGAAGTTACAGTTGGTGTTGCACTATACACTGCAGACGCGCATACCAAACCTCCGTTTTATGCAAAGCTGCAAGTATGGACGTCGGAGAGTTTTTCCTCGGGGGCAATAGTGGATTTTTCCAGGGGCAGCGAATAGGATTTTTCCACGAGGGGCCAACAGTGATGAAATTTCATTTCATCCACTCGAAACTAAGAGAAATACCTTTTTTGCAAAAAACGTTGATAAGAAAACATCAAATTTCAAAATCCAGTGGGGGCTTGGCCACCCCTTACACCCCTTTCCGATGCCCACATCTGCAAGAAGTTTAGAAGAATAAATCGTTGGAAAAAGTTTAGCTTGTTTAAAGTGAAACAATGTATGCACGCAGCTTGCGATGAAAATCAGTACAAATGAAACTTTGGCATTTGAGAATGCAGATAAATCCTGACAGATCGGACAAAACTTTTGCAGCTTGCTGGAACCGCTGGCAGCAACAAAAATGTTTACTGCAATGTCTTTAGGGACGTTTTAGACTTTGCTTATAAAAAACTTGAAAACTTTTCTTGAACTTTATTGTGATCTAACAATACTCACGATACTCTCAAAAATATTTTACCGTCAACGTAGTATTTCTCATAGTAGCGAATTTTTCACTAGTTTTAGGTTTTAAAACGTAAAGCTTTATTGAATTTTTCAATTTTGCACGGAAGCCAGTGAACTGCGTCAAACCCTCTTTTTTTAAAACCGCAATACTGTTTGATTGTCCGATAAGTTGAAAAGTGGCACTGTGGCTCACGCAATGTGTAGGCGATTCGTTGCAGAAATAGCAAACAGTGCTTAGACTACTTGTTTCAAAAGAGGAAACCTCCGTAAAAGTTTAATAGTGTGATCCAGCTTTAATACCCAAATGCAACGACTAATGAGATATTGCTGGAAATTAGACGGAACTCGGTTGCAGGCACATTGCAGAACCAGCCAACAGCTTGATGGCATTATAATCTTTTGCTCAACTGTTTTATAATTTAAAAACAACACCGACGTTTCAGCCAACTAACAGCAGGTTTTTTTCATATGGAGTTAGATGGCGCTTTGCGACAACCACGGGCCTAGAGCGCCACGACTGTTTTCATGGACTTGTGGGTGTTGACTGGTTAAATTTGTTTCCCGGTACCACGGGGGATTCGTGAGAGGTAGCTTTAATGTTCATAAGCCGCAAGAGTATAGTAGTACCACTGAAGAATCTCAAAAACTTTAAAGATGCTTAGAGGATCACAAAATTAAATCGTTGCTAAACCCTATGCGAACGATTGCTGAGAAACTGGAAACATCCTATACCCACGCTTTTGATCGCCAAGGCGCGGTATATACTGCGTGCCGTCTGGGAAATATAAGCAGAAGCACTTTGGTGAAACCAAGTTTTTTTCAGTTTTAACACACACAAAAACAAACACACTAGCTGTAACAAAATTTGTGTCCTGACAAAAGTGCGCTTGCAAAACATGCATTATTGGGACACTGAGTGAACTGGTCACAAACTTGGATAAAATGTTGGTGTCGTTTTTGAAATTTTACAACAGTTGCGCACATAATTTTATTATGGTTGAAGCCAGGTTTGCTAACCATGTAATTTGCGTATGAAGAAAGCCAGTGGAGTCCGTATGAGAATTGACTGCATACAAACTTGATCTTTTTGGCATTAGCTGAACACTGATGTGAAAATGTATTCGTTACAGAATCTTTAAAATTCGCTTTCACGTTTTCATATTCAGAAAAAATTGACAGCTCATAAATTTGATGCCCGAACCCGCAGTGCAGGGGCGGATCCAGCCAGTAAGACAAGGACGGGGCGATTTCAATAATATTTGATAGTAAAGTCTCATAAGGCTTCGCTACTGTAAGAGGGACGAAGTATACTTTGCAAAGCTGCTGTGACAAAATAATGGACGACAAAATGGCCTTATATCGCGAATGCTGTTTCCCGGATTGTAAAAAATCATGCTGAATATAATTACTTTCGCAGGCTTCAGCGGGGGCGCTTGTCCCAATCGACCCCTGGATCTGCCCCTGCTGCAGTGTTCAGCGTTTAGTCACAGAAAGATAAAAATCTGCAGCCTGTAGCAAGAGCAATGCTTGGCTACACTTTGTGTCACTAGAAGAAGCATTTGTATCCAAATTTAAAATTGGTTGACAGTATTTTAACAGGAACTATCACAATCTACACAAAAAAATTTGCAAAGATAAAATGACGAATGCTTAGGTGCAAGATTTAGCACTATACCTTAAAGCAGCAGAAACAAAACTGAAAAGAATGAAGGCTAATCAAAACATGTGTATCTGCTTTATTGGAGAATGACGTGGGACGCAATCTGTTTGTCATTGGAGAATGACGTGGGACGCAAAACCTGCCGAAAATTTCGCTGCTAAATGAAATAGCTCAGCCGAGAGCTACCTTTTCATGGCAAATTTAATTAACCTTGTGGCAGAAAAAGGAATGTGATAGGTTCTCATGTGCATTTTACTTGGATGTAGAATAAATCTAAAATTTCAAAGCATTGTTACCTTGTTTATTGTTTATGTTATTGCCGGGTCCTTGTCGTGTACAAACGTATAAGTGCCAACACCCGTTCTGCAAAACTAAGTTATAAGTTAATATGTGCGTAAACAAGTCTCAGTTTGGTCACATGGGTAATCCCCTGCATAATATCGCCAATTATTAACTCTGCGCATGCATGAGCTGCCGTTGGTCAAGCAATCCTTGACTAGCTCGAAACTGCAGGAAAGTTATGCAAGAAAAAAAAGTTTCTACATTGGAATGCTTAAAATACCGAGACTGATGCTTTTTTTAGAATCGATTTGGTGTTAAATTTATTTTAGACTAGGCGTGGTGTGTTCGGTGTTATTGTTAACAAACAGATTTTTAATTTTGGGGTCAAGCCGCACAGCAACATTTCAATAAATGGTGAAACTATGCGCCAATAAGTTGCAGCATTTCACTTAAGCAAAACTCTTTTCAAATGGAGTATTTTCAAAATTGAAGCGCACAACTTGAGTATGTTTAGAGAGAAATATTTGACAAAATGAAGATGTTTCGTTTTTTCCTACATTAACTTGACCACAAATGCATCATTCGCTGTACGAAAGTAGGCGCGTGGCCCCCGCCGCAAGCAAGCAAGAGGAAATGAGCCCCGCTGACCATTTATGACACTCCAAAAGAGCACTAAAATGAGTATAATAAAACTGAACCTGACGTTATTGCAGCGTCAAGACAACACAAGGGTGACACAGCCGAATCCGATTGCAAATTGTTTGCTAGGAAATCGATTTCACGTCAGCAAACCTAGAACTTTTCATGACGTTAGTATTTCTAATTATTTGTTGACTTCGAAACACAGCTGTGGAAAAACAAACACCCTTGGGGGGTGCGAAACATTTTTGCCCTATTTTTTTATTTTTGCTGGAAAAATGAAAGAGCGGAATTACTACGCCAGTGAATAAAACATAAAAAAAGATTTACACTTTAGTGTCTTCCAACACAATACGCAGGAGAGGCTCAAGCCTTGAGGGTCCGTTGTTTACAAATTTCGTAGGTCCGTAATTTGTAAACAAAGACTTAGCATTTTGGAAACACTGAAATTCTTTACAAAATCTGACAAATGTTAATTTGCCACGTTTATAAAAAAAAATTTTTAATTCTTTAAAAACTTTTGCCCGATTTTTACCAACTTTTGTCCGATTTTCCGCAAACTTGTGAGGTGTGAGGATGGGACCGAACTGCCTGCAACTCCATCTCCTACGACTATGGTTCGGAAGGTGTGTGTAATTAAGAAATGCAAGAAAGGATAAAACACACTTTATCTACCTTGATACTATAAAAAAACATTTTAACTTGAAAGTCATGTGCACAAGAACTTTGAAATAAAGACTCTTTCAAATAAAAAAGGGAAGTCTTTGTGAAATAATCTTCGCGTCCCTTACTGGGCAATGCACAAAAATGCGTACTTGATCTCACTGCAGCCTGAAATATCCATGTCTGTCATTGTTTTCGTTGCTTTTCTTTTGCAACATGATGATCGCTGAGCCTATACACTGCAGCTTGAGTTTCCAGTACCACCAGTAAAATTCACTGATACGTGAAGTCAGGCAACACAGCTTTGTTTCACATGAAATTACCGCAGAAGCGTCGGGCAAGTTTCGGTTGACCCTTTCAACTGAAAATGAGGCAGGATTTTTTTTTTATATCTTGAAGCATGTCCAAGCGCTTTCGTTACTTTGCATTTGCCAAAACTTGCTTCTCATCCGCCCCTTTAGCAAACTTTTCTTCAACCTCTTCATTCCATTTCAATTGCATTACTCTTTTTTGCCAATACCGCTTGGTTGAATGATAAGGTTTCATCATTCTTCTCTAAGAGCTTCAGTTTTTCTGAGTCCATAGAGCAACTGATTACTGACAGCAGATTTAGTACCGTATTTCTTGCCTCTGTAGCCAACTTGTCCACAAAATCTTTCCATCGACATATTACAATTTTAACTCTAACGTTGCACTGAGTTGCATTCGAATCAGCCTCACCATAGTGCTGGGGCTCGATCGTAAGCGCTGTGATGATATATCAGTATTTGGACACTACGTCTCACAATTCAGGAGGCTTGAGCAAAAATTGGATCACAGTTCACTTGCAACGGAAAATTAAGTTCGCTCCGAAGAGCATCGCCAGTTCCATAAATATCGACATTTATGAACAGGATTTCATCTATGCTTGCTGCCAGGTTTCCCACACGAATGTATGCTCGATACTTCTCGTTAATTTCGTTGTCGCGTTTCTGTCTGGTTAGTACATCTTTCAGTTCCAGTAATACTAATTCAATTCTCTTCTTGGTGGTACTCGGCAACTTTTTTCACTGCTTCTAACTTAGTTAATCCAGTTGCAAGTGTTGTATCAGATATACCCGTGAATCCTGGCGAGTAGAACGTAAAAAATGGTCGACGATGGGTGGTGCCACACTTGTGTGTAATTCATTGAAGGCTATCTTCAAATCGGAGTGCTTAATTGGTTCCTTATTCTATTGTCCTTGCATAAAAAGGTTCTAGGAGATGAACACTACCAAGGCCGCACACACCGGTTTTATATAGGGCAGCGCTAACCTCTCTTACAAGGCATGCAACTTCGCAAGCCTGTTTGTTACATACGGATTTTTGTCCAAAAAATCGACAAGTATGCCATCGTAAAACAGTGGAACAGCTGCAGCTCACCTAAGACATCCAAATTTCTGGAAACTTAAAATCGAACGGAAACAGCACTACCAGTTGACCTACAAGTGAGCGAGCTGTTAACTAGCCTACATGTCCAACCATAAGTAATGTGACAAGGTAGGCTATTGCTTGCATTTTATCTTTTGCAAGAGGCAGCTTAATTTACCGACCAGGTACAGAGCATATGCTACGCCATAGATTCTATTTGAATAAGAGCTGATGCTGCCTAGGCTACTTCGTAGGCGAAATATATACTTTGCAAGATCTTAGTGTCTGATTCTTTGCTGGGAAAGGATTCCTTCCGATACACAGTGCTACGCCGTAACATTTCAAATTATGAATGAAAAATAAAGTTATTTGTCTATCACATCACAAATGTGTACTTTTTCCACCTTCCCTGTCGGGAAAGAGTAAGGTTGGTATTGGCAACCTGGTGAACCTGCTACGACTGATTAATCAGCAGTTGCTCCAAGGCGGGCCCTATTTTCACTGCATTCCAATAACTTAGGAGTCATACAACTTCTACTGGCCCAGTAATCATTCGTGTAAGTGGACGGAAATTTTTATTTTACAGCGCCCCTAGCCTAACACCACTGATCATGTCGAAAACGCTGAAAACAAAGCCAAGACTGCCAGTAACGTAGAAATGCAGAAACCAAAGCTAAACGTACCGGTGACAGGTTGTGTGTAAATTACAACTACTGAAGGATGTTGATAGAAAGTACTAAAATCTTTAACTGTGAAAACAATATGCATAAGTTGAGAACTTGCACAGTCATTAGATTAATTAGGCCTTGCGTCAAATTACAGGTGAAGGCAATAGAATTGCCATTGAAATTCTAAGTTCACACAAATATATTTTACGTCGTCACCGACAATATGTACATGAAATCAAGTATGAACATGAAAATTAAGCATCAGAGAAACACATACCATGAAATCTATGAAACACTTATAAAGGGGTAGAAAAATCATCTACATTTATATTGAGTTGTTACTCTTATGTTACGAGTGTCTTATCAATTAGTACTTCACGGTGGTTGAAAGCCGAAGCTAATATTTCCGGATTTTTAAAATCAGTGAAATGATCAGAATGCTAGCATAAATGTTTGACGACATCAGTAGTTTGATGATTAGATTTCGTTAAATATCTTTATCCTGATTTGAGACGCTCTTTTATTTTTTCACAGTTCTGTTTCAGTTTGGTCTTGTTGTGTTCTCTGTGAACTTGTGCGAATTTGTACTACACTGAATCCTTTTCTTTGATCAGTTAATACTTTAACTTTTAACAGTAAATCCTTTACCATTTTATTTAAAATAAAGACGTTTGAATAAAGCAACAACGCAACAAAGAGAAAAAAGAGATTTCTGCTTTCACAGACGTGTTTCACTTGTATTTGTTGTTTTCTACGTATAGGCGGATCCAGGGGGGCTAAGGGGGCTAAAGCCACCCCCTAAATTTTTTCAGATACGTTTTTTGATCGATGGGTCCCGACACAGAAACGTCGGGGTGATTTTTTGTATAGCCTTTAAATTAAATAAACCATTTCTTGCACAGGGATAGGGACGAAAATGCTAAATGCAAAGCTCATTTTGCTGAATTTGGACAGTCTCAGTGTGTTTATTTCACGATAAATGAAACTTCTAATAAACAAGTTTTTATAAAAAATATGTTCCCAATGTTATATAAACACGTAAGAATTTACATAAAGTATTTACATTACATATACGTTATATAAACCACACGTACATAGGCGTAGCCAGGGGGCCATGGCCCCTACAAATTTCTAGAATATCTAGTGCTTTAAGAGGCAGTATCTCAAACAATATACTGTTTTAGTTGCTCGCCTAAAAGCAAACATTTTGACCAACCCAAGCTTTTGGGCTGGCCATGCCACTGCGCACGTAAGTATTTAAATTCTTGTTTCATTTTGGTAAGATTGGGCTTCTTGTGGACAAAAGATGAATAAGCAGCAGACTCAGAACCGTCGCTAGAAAGTTTTCAATAGGGGGGCTTTGTCTTTGTGCGAGGGACTTGACACTCTAAAAATTGACAAAAACTTCACTGGTTTATAATGTTTCAATTTGGGGGATTGGAGCTTTGTTTCGGGGGGCTAAGCCCACCAAAGCCCCGCGTGGCAACGGGACTGAGTCGACTGTGGACAAAAGTCGAATAAGCTGCAGATCGTACTATTTTTTCCTACAAGCTTTTATGAAGGAGCACAGCTCATGTTATGACCGTAGTTAAGCGAAGGCATTAAAATTACGTTATAACGAACATACAATGCAGTTAACTACAGGCTAGGTTAGAACGCTCAGTGGCAGCGTAAACTCCAAAACAGCAAACTTAACCGTAAAACGTAATCTGCATGTCAGGTAGGCTAAAACGAAGCGTGTAAGATTAGCTGTAGGCTATGCTAAAGGTGACTACTGATTAGCATCAGACTTACCAGCAGGGGTGTAGTGGGGTGGGAACGGCGCTCCCACACCTTTTTGCACTAGTAAGGTGACTTGAAGATTTAGATTGTTCATTTCAATTTCTACGTGTAGCGCCTGGAGCAGCATAAATGAATAAATGACAAGTTATTCCGTGTATAGCACCGTAGCACTAAAGTGAAACAGCAAGATCGAGTGTGGAAATTCTTGTAAGCAAATCAGTCTCCCTTTATGTTTGGTGTGAGAACGGCGTTCCCATACCTCATTTTTTAGCAATGCACCCCTGCCTGCCAGGAACAATTTTTAGACAAAAGTTCAGCTCGGCACGAAATCAGATGTTTTTTATCGACAAACTTTCTGCTGTCTCTAATCATTTTTTTTCAACCTACTGTACAGTATTTCCAAAATTGCGTTACCGAGATATTGTCGCATTTCGTACAAAAAATTGAATGTCTGAGAATTTGGTCATTTGACTCACTGCAAACTTCACGTGTCCAAATATTGTCTGATAATTTTCAATGCCCTTATGATGTAATAAACACCTTCCAGGGCAAAGTGCCAGCATAATTATTGCTTTCGAGTTTTTTGGTATGTTTGTCTTGTCTCTACGCGTAGAAGCGTTTTTTGGGTGGAGGGAAAGTTGTGCTTGTTATCGAAATAATATAGCTTTTTTCAAATTTCAAGTTATTTTCTATGGTCAAATGACTTCGATAATCAACAGCATTTTCTGTTAAATAGTTTGTGATTGATGGTTTGTCACTGATGGTCAGGTATTTTTGTAAACAAATTTCGCCATTTTGGCTAGACAATCGTGATGTGCAGGGGCGTAACGAGGTTAGATGGCGCCTGGGGAAAGAAACAAGTTTGGCGTCCCCATTTTCGAACCTGAGATCTTTCGGAAGCAAATATACTGTTTTGAAAAAAGTGGTTATGACATTGTTGTGACTCTTTGCCCCCCGCAGTGATTCGGCGTCCGGGGAATTGTGCCCCCTTGCCACCCTCGTTACGTCTCTGGTGTTATGCAATATAAATCGGAAAATTTTCGAAAATAAACAAATTTTCAAGTCCGAACGTCATGAACTTGTATTCCATGAACATCTGCAATTTTCTAACACAACAGGCCTACCCCGTGGATCTTGCACAGACTACCTGCAAAGGTTACTGGCGGAATTTCAAGTTTCTTCGTGTAGCTTTTGTGTCACTTCTAATCCTACCCGAAGGGGTTTTTCGGCGTGGACCTGTGTTTGTTTTTCTAATAATAAAACTTTTCCGACACTCAACAACTCACTTTTTTAAGGTTAGATAAGTTTGAGAATAATTTCTGAATTTTTTTGAAGGCGCTTTCTGCTCCAGAAACGTCCCAGTAAGCCTGGGTAATTGTGAGAATGCGATTTAGCCAAAATTTGTATCATTATTAACCGTGTTTGTTAAAAAAAGTTACCTGAGCAGTTGGGTCTTCACTGCTCTGCAGTCAGTACACATCCGAATGAACTCGTCCTTGATCCCCCCCTAAAAAAATCTTGGATCCGCCTATGCTACGCCTCTTTGTTTGCCCAACAGTAAGTGCTTTAGTTGCTTTGTAAGGACAGTGAACCAGTGACAGTTACGGCCGTCACTTCCTAACCCTACATCCTAATCGCACGTGCTGTCTTCGGGATGCAAAATAAATGGCCGGACTGTGTTTTATTCAACGTTTTACGTATTGGCATAAAAAGCGCCGCCTAGGGGTGATTGTCTATCCTTGATTTTGGCAAACTGGCGTCTCATGCAGCAACGAAAGAAAAGGAAAACTCTCATTAAGTTTCCCACAACTTACCTAGCAACCGGAAGGGAGTCCAGTGAAACTACATGCTTATCGTGATATTGTGTCTTTTATTTGATGGATAGATGGATGGCGCAAACATAGCAATTTTCTGCAATTTAAAGTTAAAGCGCTGGGATACCGAAAAGAAGCTGTTTTAAGCAGGTTGTCTCGTTGGGAACCCCTCGACAATTTCAAAAAATATTATTGTAGTTTAAAGTTAATGGTCGAATTATTGCGAATTTAATAAGGTTATATATTTTGAAGAGGTTGCATTCTGCTGGATGATCAACACAGTTGCGCGGAAGGGCTGGGGCAACTGGTATCCATCGTGATATTCCCAGTCGTTTTTGTCATACCCTGGTTGCAATCTAGAACCTTATCAAAATCAAATAAATTTTTCTATGTTTTGCTTTAAACTTTGCTTCTGACATGCCTCAATTTTTTTCATCAGTTGTTATCAGAGACTGAATTTATAAGCACTTGAAATAAATTGCATTTACGGCTGGCCTTGCTTTTTCGACTTCAGTCTGCACTACTGATGTCATGGATTACTCATTACTGCAAAAAGATCTATGATCTATTTTCAAGCAGTTAAGAATTCAAGCTATATCAATCTATTATACGTGGCATTTATTAGTACCAAATATCCAGAAAAGCTTTTATTAAAATCACCAAAGTTTTTCAGGGAAATGGCTAAGCACCGCAAGATAAGCAGTGTATTTATCAACATAGTAAGCTCTCATGCTGCGGCAAAGAATATACGAGTACTTAACAAAAGAAGCGTATTTCCAAGAAAATCAGGAATGCGCATGTTCTTTTTATAAGTTCAAATATGCAATTCTGTTTGCTTTAGCCAGGGCCGCAGCAATAGTATCGCAGCTGCGAATTTGGCAAGCCAGCAAGTGGAGCATGCTGAACGTTTTCCAGCTGTTCACTGCTTTTGATTTTTCGGAAAATTTGTTTCTACCTTGTGGGTCGTTTATGCAGACATGCATGGCTTGCGCTAAGATCGACGGTGACAGCAAAAACAAGGTTTAGGGCATGTGTTTATGTTCCGACACCGGGGTGTGTCGGTTAGTGCGTTGCACGATAATCCGCATGGTTTCTGTTTACATTGGATCGGCTTAAATAAGTTTGAGCAACAGTAGTTCATCCTTTTTCGGGATAACCTTTACCAAAAATCGATTTTCAACAGTTTTTCAGTTTCTGGAGAAGAGTGGGTCAAATTTTCCTGCTCACCTGTTAGACTGCCCGCAGAAAGTTTATTGTTGCATGTATCGTATTAAGTGCGATTAGACCGGGAAGCATTGTTGTGTTTACAATAAGTTTTCAGCGCACGCTGTCGAACTGCGCGTAGCCTTCATCCGCCCAGTTGCAGAGCAGTTCTCGCAGACATTCCGACGCCAGATGCAATGCAAGCTTTTGCTGCGGGTTGTCGAATAAAACCCGACAGGATCCTGTGGTCATTGCTTGCTGCGTGACGTCCCATTTGCTGCCAAAGGAAAGTAATCAACAGTTTCAAATCAAGTTATACCAAGAAACAATTCCAACCAAAAACAGCAAATGGAAAAAATATGAATTTTGCAACGCCGAATTGATACCGTGGAAAAAGCAAAAGCAGTGAACAGTTATGTATGAAATCTGTCCAGTAAAAGTTTTTGAAAATGAAATCTTTAACTCTATCTTTCTTAACGCAGACTTTTGGTGAAATGAAGGTCAGTGAAATAATTACTTTTCTGAAATCAAGGTTGAAGTTTTTAAGAGTTTGAACAGAACTCGGAGTAAATCACCTTGTAAAATGTTGAACTTGGATGTGAAGGAGTCACATTTTCAGAGGAGCAGATTTTAAAAAATGTTACTCCATCCACTTCTTATGCATGGGCAGTTATTGATTGTTAAGCCGTGCATGTTGTGGCAAATCGATTGATCACAGAGTCGTGGAACCTGATGGGATTCATCCGTCAGGCGTTTAGGGGTTAAAATTGTTAATTATCCGGTCAGGCTTTTAAGGGTTAAAATTGTCCGGTCAGGCATTTAAGGGTTAAAATTGTTAATTAAGCTCTAATGCAAACTAAAACGTCATGCCATCCATCGGAATTTTGAGCTTTTCCGAATACTGAATAAATGCCAGAGACATTTTTTGATTTTAGTGCTAACATCAAGTGGTGTGTAACGTTTCATCTTTTTGCTCTTAAAAGTGGTGTCCAATAATCCAATCGTGTTGTCTTAATTCTGGCGCCCAAACTATGCTGTATGTTCGTTCTAACACTGCTTCACGAAATACGATAAACGTGACAAAACCATGCCTAGCTGGAGCTGCAAAGTGAGATACAAATTTGATGGAAAACAATAAACTTCCTTTGGTTCTGTGTTACTCGTCTTAGACCCAAGGTGCACATCACAGATATTAGTAGACAAACAGCTCACTTGGTTTTAATCCTAATATTCTTGCATCAAGTACCGCTTCAACACTACTTGTAATGCACCAAGCGACGGCACTGCGGAATTTCACATAGTTTTTACACTTGGCGTGCTAAGATCACGAGAGGAAAATCTGTCAACCACTCACAAAGTTGCTGAATATTTTCATACCAGGCCTATAGAAAACCGGAGCTCAGAGTGTGAGCAAACAGGGTTGGCTCTTCAACTAGGCGGCTGCCTAGAGGGCAGCCTTCACGGGGCGCAGAATCCGCTTTTTTCTTGGTTTCCACATCCTGAATGTTTAAAAAAAGTCTTGCACTATTTTGTTCGCATGAGAATTTATTACGGATGACTTTCTGCCCAAGTATTATTACTACATCTTCTAGAGGAAGTTTAGTGTGACGTACACCCGCGGCGTAAATATTGAAACTTGCCTGTGGCGCAGAACTGTCTCGGGCCAACCCTGAGTGCAAAGCAACATCAATTCTGAAGAAGATGACAACGTTTCAGAAAGCTTCATTGCCAAATGTTCGAAGGAAAATTTTTGTGGTATGTGGTTTGAAATCAAATTCTCTACTAATTTGTCATATTGAGCACTAGATAGCAGCATTGCATACGTGTGGTTGTTTCCATCAGTAGACTGTTTGTTTATATGGCCTCACTGAATGTTTGAGTGGGAGCAGACATTTCTGTAAACATGGTTCTAAGGATACTACACACCTCACTTGGTAAAATGCCATTCTTTCCTTGTTGGGTTTGCGATCCCATTTTGAGGGCACATATATATCATGCTGATGTTATATTTCACTACAATTTCGGTTACCAAGCTTCCCTGTGTAAGCATTTTTAACAAACGTTAGTTTTATTTTGCAATAACAGGAATTGCTGAAGTGATGCGGCCAAGGCCGATGTTACTATGGCATGGTCAAACTAATGAAACTGTGCGAACTCAACATGGTTCTTCAGTCAGAGGGGGATCCTCGTTTTATGACTTTTCTTAACGCTTTTCATTCATCAGTTCTTAGATGCAAAATTGTTAAACCTTGTGATTATCAGCTCACAAAGCACAGTAGGCTGTTGGTAACCGAAATATATATGATTTTTAAAGGGCTATAGGTATTGACTGGCTGCACCAACTCTTTTTTCCTAAGTTGCCGTTACAATAGCATGTTAGAATATTTTGGCAACCCATTCTAACTTCGAGATTGCGTGTCATACGGAGAGTTTAGCTAATTATGTCTTGTTTGCCTCAGTCAAAGTTTATACTGTGAAACCAAGTCGCAAGAATTAAATTAACTAAGAAAATGTGTGTCATTATTGAGATATTGAGATCTTGGCAACACGGCAGTAAATTAATCTGTTATATTTAATTGATTTATAAAATCGCGCATGTTTGAAAAAGATCAGAAATCCGCGTGCCCAGGGCCCCGACTAGGGGTGAGCGGGGGGCAATGCCCCGGAGCGGCACTTTTCGGGAGGGGCGGCACTTTTGTTGAAAAGAAGGAATGGCAAATGGTCTTTCACGAATGAACCTGAAGTTCGGTTTAGGTTTTAGATTTTGGTTAAGGTTGGACCTACCATACGTCCCGGTTTGACAGGAACTGTCCCGGTTGAAACGTCTGTCCCAGTGTCCCGTCCCGGTTAGCAAAATGTCCCGGAATTTCACTTCAGTGAATTTTTCAAAGTGAACTCCAGCCTGATGATGCATTGTTATGAAATAATTCCGTCCTGTAAGGCTTGACTTTGCTTGAACCCGTGGCTAACCTTACTACCTTAATTAATTAATTTGTGTTAGCTTCATATGAACCGTTGTGTCCAAAATAAACCAGTAATAATAATACAGGAATTGCCATCGCTCTTTGGAGTGGGCGGCACTTTTTGGTGGGGAGGCGGCACTTTTCAACTCGCCCCGGGGAGGCACTTCCCCATGTCGGGGCCCTGCGCGTGCCACACGTTTTCTTCGCTAGAAATACTCATAAAATATAAACGCGTCTTTCCAAGAAATACTCATAAAATATAAACGCGTCGGCGTCTTTGGGGAGGCATGATTATATCAGTCTGCTTACTTTCATCCGCGCGCGCACACTTGCCACAGCATATTGATTGCAGACGAGTGGTGGGATTCAAATATTTTCCCAGGTGGTTCTTTTGATTGTTACCAAGAAGGTCTTTGCCATGGTCGTGCTATCTCGTATTTAAGCTCTGTGGAGATGCTTTATCCTGAATCGCATTTTGCCTTTCGCAGAAACAACTCGATCACAGACGTGATGTTCTCATTGCGCCAAATCCAGTCTGCTGCACGTCGTCATTGTTGACTTGACTGGGGCGTTTGATATGGTCAGAAAAGAAAGACTACATTGATCTAAAATGTTTTTCTGAACACCCACACAGTTGGCAGATTGTTCAACCCTGTAAGATTACGTGCAAAAACAAAAACTCAGCACATCCTTGTGCGTTAACTGCTATTTGAAAATGATGCTGATTTGGTTTGACACGGCGAAGCGGACCTTCAATCTTTGACGTGGATCGTTTTCTCCTTGTGATGGTTTATCTCTGGTCATCAACAACAAAAATATCAACAACAAAAAAATACCACCTGATGGCACCTAAAAATACATGATCTCAAACAAATATTGTCGTGAACATGGGCGTCAGAAGGGGGGCAGGGAGGCCAAGAACCCCTCAATTTTGAATATTTCAGCAAAAAAAAGTTGTTTTCGTGGTTTCGAGTGGTAAAAAACAAATTTCACCACTTTTGGTCCCACTAGAAAAATTTTGGAAAAACCCCTGGTGCCGCCCCTGGAAAAAATCCTTCCGACGCCCATGGTCGTGAACTGGGCTAGGCTTGAAAAAAGCCGACAACTTCTACCTCGGTTCTTTTGCGCCCAACGACTGCTCTCTTGTAAAAAACAATCAAGCCTTGTAGATGTTGCCTTTTGTGCGCAGTGTGGAGTGTAGGTTGCAACATACTCTGGTATTGAATCGACTCAAGGTCGTAGCTGTTTCCCCGATTCTAGACTGACATATTAAGTACCAGTGGCGCCTCATGACTGTAGATCGTGGGTGTGCTGCAAATAGGATTTAAAATTAAATGACCTTCTGCTTCGATGCAGTTATGACGTATAACGTTATGACATCTGTCGATCTACTGTACTATTGTAACTTTTTTTCTGTTTTGTCTATATTGTGTTACTGAGTAAATGTGCGACCTAACATTCCTATCTCGCTTGGAAAGTAAATGGAAATGCGATTTCCAGTTTTCGTTGCACTCGTGTGAAGTAAATCCAACTTCAGGGCCGGAGCAAACTATTTCAGGGCAAGATCCATCTTTAACGCCCACTCATAGCTAATGACGTCATCCCGCTTAATTAACGATCTGTTTTAACGTAAACAAACACATTCTCTTTGCACTTTATACATTTTAAATTAGCCGGTGCGTCCTGGGCAAGGTCTATTCAAGTTTATTTCAACACCAAATTCATCAAAATAATATCTACACAAGCAAAAGGCGTTACAGCATTCATATAAACAAAGATAATTCTAGCATACACCTCAAAACGTTTTTACAGTCTGGTGTCGTAACAATCAACGAAGTTCTGCATGCACAGCAAAACTCTGACGTTCACGAAGGTCACCAATGTTGGTTATGTTGCGTACCAGCTGGTATCTCTTTGTTACGTAAATTAAGGTGGTGTGTCCTATCTATAATCTAAATCTGACTGGTAGGTAATTACGCTACTGACGCCAATAATGCTAGCGTTTCCTAATCTGACCAACAGTAATGGAGTCTCGAGACTCGTCTCGAGACTCATTTTTGCGAGTCTCGGTCTCGAAGGCTACAGGATCCGGTCACAAACCTATTGACTTGAGACTTTGAATTTTGCAAGGATATGGCTGAGTAAAATTTCTGTAATTCAACGAGTTTTTTCTCTGTTGTATTTGTAGGTATAAAGCAATCAAAACAGGTCGGTTAAATGCCAGAAATTCGAAAAAAACAACTTGGAAGTGGTGACGACATTTTTTTGAAAAATTTTCGGTAAAATCCACAAATTTTGCTCGGTCTCAAATTTCAAGTGTCGGTCTCGGAATTTTTGATGAAGTCTCGGTGAATGTATAGTCTAATAATAAAAATTATATACGAATGGACTGGGAAAGTAAGCAAGGTGCACACGGTAACACACCTGCTCGATCATTTGCTGAAAGACACGATATGCACTAAGTCATTTGACGGCAAGCTATCGGATAGAATACAGTAGGCTACTGACCATTAGTGACTGTTACAGTAATGGCATTGACTTCGCCATTCGGCGACAGACTGACTCCACAGCACTCCTCGAGCCTCACTGTATGCTGGGTTTTAAACAGATTTTTGCGTGTAAGCACTCGATACTTGGGAATGTCCTCTTTCGTTTTTGTGCATTAAAAACATTAAACATTATTAAAGGTTTTTATGAAGGAAGATGCAGGTTTCATTAACTTTTAGTCTTAAAAACTTTTGACAACAAAAATATGCAAAACGAACTTTCTCTGCATAATTGTGGAGCGCGGTTCCCACCTCGGGATTCAAGAATCTCATTCCTATATTATCTGCACACTTGGCTGTTTTTCCGCGTTTTAGCAACACTAGACCTGCATTGTAGATGGTAGTCGTTCGCCAAATTAGGGGAGATTTCGTTAGATGAAGAGCATTTGTTGAAAAAGAAAATAAACGGCTGGTTTTCAATCTATCAGCTGGCATCATTTTTTGAGCTGCTGCGTCTTAATCTTGCAAAATGTTAGGTTTTGGGAAAAGCAAATATTTCACCAAATCATTGCTCTATTTTATCCTAACAAACCATTTCATGTGGAAACAACATCGTGAGCAAGGAGATAAAGCTACATTTCTTGATAATGAGCTGCAAATTAAACGTGAATATAATTATAATGATAAAAAGACAGAAGCAACGCAACGTGATTAGTGTTATTTTTCTCATAAACTCTCTATATTCAAGATCAATAATGCTTGAAACATGAAAGAAGTCTATACAATAACATAATTCTGCTTGAAAAATGAAAGAAGTATAAACAATAAGAGTTAAAAGTTGCGCACAGTGCTTTACTTATAACTGCCTATATTCGGGTGGGCACCTGGCCGTTACACTTAGCCCATTCACTGAACTCATAGAATTCTGTGAGACGATTTGTACGAACCGGTGTGAACATGGGCGTCGGAAGTGAAGGCAAGGCCCCCCTGGATTTTGAAAGTTTCAGCAAAAAAGGTTGCTTTTTCAATTTCGAGGCGTAAAAACCAAATATCACCACTTTTGGCCCCCCTGGAAAAATTTTGAAAAAAATTCCCTAGTGGCCCCACCCTGGAAAAAATCCTTCCCACGCCCATGGGTGTGAACCGGTTTAATCTTACCACTGGTGCAGATCCCAGACAAAGTGAAAAGTGGTCTATACCTGATGGTACTGTAACCACCGGAAGCAGTATTGCAGCGTTGACAATTAAGCTACAACATTCGATGATATATAACATGATATTAGTAGATTATATGTGCAATCTCAATTCTTTGAAAAGCAGCCTATATTTTACCTTTATGAAATGCACAGCGTTGAACTAATCAAGCATTACCTCAATGCCTGCAAGTTACGATTGTAGCAGGCAATATCTTTACACAAATGTCAAACATATGTAAACGTTCGAGTGTTGCCTAGCGAGCTTTTCGGATTCAGTGTTCTGGCAATCCATATGGTTTTTCAACTTAGATGGGCTATTGCCAAGTCATCTTTGTTCCGCATTTAACAAACGTTTAACTAGTATAAGTATTCTTATTACGCTGTCGCACTTGGCTTTTAGATATGGCGACGTTAGGTTGAACATGCATTTGGGTTAAATTTTAGTGAAGGGAAACTATAGCCTTTTATTTGCATAAGTCTGTTGTTTCAGGAAAATAGTGCAATTAGCCTGTAACTTTTATTTGGTGGCAAGCCTTTGAATACGTTGAATTGCGCCGGTAGCGGAATTTTTTAGAGTGCCAATGATCACATTAACACTTTCAAGGAGTATTATGTTGTGATGTTTTGTTCTGATTCAATGAAAGAGCTAACGTAGACAATTTGAACCGAAATTTGTTGAGATTGTGGAAAANGAAGTCCAGAAAGGTTATTAGCAAGATTTCTCGAATTTTTGTAAAGATGATCTGCAACCTAAAGTTGAAATATTCTCAGCAANTATGTGAAACGTGCATTCGGTTAAGATGAAGCATTTTTGTAATCCGCTGTGCCATATAGAATTCAAAATATATGATAATACCAACGTCCAACAGACAAGACAAAAGTTTTAGAAACATATAGATAAAAACGAACCAAGTCACACAAGCCATCTGATCACAGGAAACTCAAGAATACTGTCCAAAATTATCTTCACATAGCAATATGCGTCATTCGTAATATACGTCACAAAGGAATCTGAAACAGACGCAGAGGATTCGCTCCTCGAGGTTGCCTTGCGCAGCAGAAGCTGAGTGACCTTCGCGTGACCTTTCCCAGATCGAGTGACGCGCGCCGTTGGAACATGATCCTTTACAGTAAATGGCCGACCTCACATCTCTTTTAAAATCCATTGCTATGTGCTATGTACAAGAAGAGGAATATCATACAATTACAGGAACAGCGTTGGTTTTGTTGGGTAAACAGTTTGTTCATGTCAAGCCAGTGTTTTGCTGAGTTGTTCAGAACTGTTTCCTAAATACTTCTCTGAATGATCGCCTGCTATTGGCTTCAGCATGTAAGCATAAAAACAAAGTAAAGTAGACAGGTTTGGATATTGAAAGGGTAAACGTAAAGAAACCTACAACATCATTAAAGTGTTACCACTACCTGAACAGTTCCTGCTGCGCATAAGTTGATTAGGACTTTGCTTCAAAAAATTATGTTTAAGGTCCGTTTCCAGACTTTCCAGTTCATGGACGGCAAACACAGAAAGAGGGGAATAATAGATCTATTTGCAAAGTAGTAAAACAAATACAAAATTTATAAGTTGATTTTATTAAAGTAGATTTCTTAAAAAGTTGTTTGTTCCGCTTCGCACACAACGACAGCGAATGGGTATAAAAAAATACCGTAGGGCGCGATCCTTCTGTTTTTGAACGCAGCTTTTTCGATTTTTTTCGTCTCGATTGCAGCACTGTGAACAGTATGTTTGCGAAACAAAGCTGCAAGTTAACGTTCAAATGTGTTTTCTTGTTTTTGAAAAAAATAGGAAGTTGAAATTTTGTTTAATTTTATTGCAACCTCGGTCTTTGTCATTCAGTGATAATCTGAAGTTTATTGCCAACGTAGCATTCAAACATGGTTTTGTCTTCGGTTTGCCGAAAAAAACGTTGTACTTTTCAAACTTTACATTTTCAAATGCTTTTTCAAGACCTTGTTATTCTTTTCATAAATTTCCTATCTTTTAGAATGACAGAATTTTATCCATATTTTGTGTCGCCTGCAGTGCCCACAGAAGAGATAAATCACACATTTTGATCTGTTATTCTATCAGGCTGTTAAAAGGAATCGTTCAGTTTACAGTGGGTCAGTGGTTCGTAACCGGGACCCGCCTCCCCAGGGAGGTGTTACTAAATTTCAAGGGGGCCGCGATCCCTTATGCGTTCTACAACATGGAAGTTTGATCAATCAATTTACCAATAAATGCGTTTGTTTTTGCAACTTATTTAATATCAGGGGAGGCTTGAAACAAAGGACAATTACTTAAGGGCAGCGCGGTAGAAAAAAGGTTAAGAACCACTGCTCTAGGTGATGATTGATCAAGCTCTATAGATGACTAGAATTGCTTCTAAACCTGTGTTGCTCTCAGTCCATCAATTCATAGAACAGAAGTAAGATTATAGAACTTATCGCTGTACTTTAGCAAACAGCTTCGTCAACTGAGGACGTGTGCAGCAACACATAGCTTCCAGTACAAATAAATATCGCATCATGTTTGACTAAATTCACTTTGTTTCACTCATCTAAAAACTCCGCAGATCAAACAAAACATTTTTGTTGAACTAATATCGTACTGTGTAAAAAGAAAAAACTTACCGGTATCCATAGCTTGCAGTATTGTTTGCTTCGGAGATCGTTTATAGAGTTTTGCAAGAGACATAGTTGAAAACTGCTTTTGCAAACTTGCGTATATTTTTTATTAATCAAATACGTTTTAAATATTTTAAAACTGTTGATCAAATGTTAATTCAATTGCATGAAACTGACAAAAGCTGTTTAAGTTTCGGAATAAAAGTCAAAGTAGTGGATTACATCCTACTTTCAAAAACTATATGTGCATGCAGGGTCTTGCAGTTTGATGACTCTGGGCTTGATTGAACTGGTACTTTTACGTTATTGCTGAATGGTTTTTACCCCGATATACGGCAACTACATGTGACAAGCAGCTGCTTCTGTGTTGAACACACACGCGCTTCTTTTTCTTCCACATAGGAGAGCATCAATCTTGGAGAAAAAACATGGACTTTCTATTAAATTTGGTTTTGCCTGCTAATGGTCCGGGTGAATGCCTGCCCTGGGATAGATAAAATTGTGCTGGTTTTTATATGTAAGAGTTGAAATTGGCAGAGGTATTTGCCTTATTTTTCTAACAATTATTTGTTTCATTTTTGGTTAAAATTCTTTCCCGCAGAAGTCTCAACTGCTGCTTTCAACCTGAATACAAAAAACAGGTTGATAGATTTTTCCTGAGTTCCCTGAATGAATGAAAAATCTTTTAACAATTAGTCAAATTGTTGAACGACGTTGAAAAAACATCAAAAGCCGTTTATGCTCAGACTTGGATTCATTTGTGATATGAACATTTTTAATGATACGAGTGGTTGGTTGTATCAGTCAATATTCGGATTTTCGACACATCATGCGCTTTGCTTGATCTCAGCTAATTTATGGGGCAGTACCTGACTAGATAACCTCTGCATTTGTTCGGAACCGAGGCGTTTTTGCAGTTTTAGAGAGTTCATCTAGCGCAATTAATTCAGTACCGCCAAATAAAACTATCTATCTTTGCTGACATTAGTTTGCCAGATTTTTTCTCTAAAATATGAGCTACTCTTTAAATAGCGATCGCCTAAATTCAATTGGAGAACTACTTGATGACGTGTGGCTCGAACAGAAAGTGAAGCGTTGTGAATAAAACATTTTCACAAACAAATATTTATGTTGGCCTTTTCAGGGCAAACACTAACATGTACAGAGTAATGGCATAGATGTGGAAATCTAACTGTTCTTTCGAATCGTAAAATTGAATTTTTGACATCGCTGTTGAGTCATTAAATTGTGTGCCATGGCTCAAACTTCGTCCACACTGAAAGCGATTCCGGAACTTACTGTCACAAGAAGCACACCTTTCACAGCAAGAAAGGCATCGAAGCCCTTGTTCCGTCTGTCTGGAATGCGCAGCTCCATCTCGCTGAGGGAACTTCGGACCGTACCTCGCAGGGTAGGTTGGTCAATTATTTCAAAGTCCACTACGCAGCGCGTACTGCTGCCTATATACACACAAAATGTAAGCAAGCTTCTGATTTTTGCGAGTTCTTTCTGCCCGTTATTTTTTGCGCTACCTCGCCCGGTTTAGTTCAAGTCCACTTCCGTGCTACATGCTCACAGCACCACAATAATTTACAGACCACTGATTTATTCCTCCGAGTGAACTCGCTTGTCAGTCAGAATACAACAGCGAGTGAACGATTGCGTGCTTGATATCTTGTTGGTCGTGCATCGCAGCCTGTGGTTCCTATCCCATGAAACGGAAGAGATTTCTCTTTCCAGGACGTGATTGAATGTCAGCAAATCATAGGCGTAGCCTTGGGGGGCAAGGGGGTCAAGGTCACTCCAAATTTCTAGCATATCTTATCATTTTGTGGTTTGAGAAACAGTGCCTCAAACAAAACACTGTTGCTCGCTTAAAGTCAAAGTATTTGGACCCCCAAAAATTTTGGACTGTCTACGCCACTGCAGCGAATATTTTAGTGCAAGTACCGCATAAGCAGGACAGCTGGAAAAGTTTTTAATTCCAAATCAAAACTGCCAACAAAGAAAAACCTGATTAGTTTTGTATATCATATGAAAACATTATATATTTTTAGTTGTTTTACTAGAGGTAAATAAACCAAACTTTAAACGCTGGGAAGCATAGAAGCCGCCGGAGCAAGATTTGCTTTGGTTGCTTTTAACATACCAACTTCTTTCGTCATTATATATGGACATGTGTGAGTTGAAACCAGACATCACCTTCTATCTTCCTCAGGTCACAGGAAACTCATCTCTTTACATTATGCATTGGAAAAAACATTTTAATCTGGTAATCTCAACCCTTCTAAATTCCTGCAGGTCATTCTGCTTAATTTAATATCCTGTAGATCGTGTCTTTGGTTAGGAAGGAGTTATAAGATTGATTGTAAACATATTATAGTTTTCCATAAATTTTACGCACGTTAAAACCTTTAAACTTAAAGGGTAAGATTTGCTGGAAAGTATAAATGCGCATTAAAGTAGCGCTTTCACGATGTTTTTGCCTCACAAGGCAAGTCACATGCTGACTGTTGTTCGGGCAACTCAAAGCATTCTCGGACTGCACCAAGCAAGTTACATGCAATCAATCTTATTCGAGTGGTGCTTTTCTGTACAAATGAGTGCCCGTTAGCGTGTCAAGTCAAAAGACCCAACTCCAGAACTCTTATGCCTACCAGCAGAGCGGTAATTGGCCACAAGTTACAAACAAGTGACCATAACAATAAACGAGGTTTTCCTACAGCGGCAAAAGCTCACAGTACGCAAGTTAACCTAATGTAATTAGGGGAAGCATCCTTTGTCAAAATCCCAGCTCAGCAAAGTCTTTTTTCAATGCACCTGAGCCCATTGAAATATGTATCACTGCGGGTGTTCCAACATATCATTCATCAACTCCGACTGCGAGGCTCGAATTTCATATACGCTGCTTATTCAAGGTTTAAGATAAGCAGGTTGACCCTAGAGTAGCGTTTCAGTAAACGCTCAGAAGCTAAAAGATGGAAGAAACGAAATATAACAGATTAACATCAGTTGTTTCTGGCAGACGCAATAGCGCTTCGGAAAAAAAAGCTTTACCGCCAATAAAAACGTATTCGACGTACAAGAAGGTAAACGCTGCATTTACAGCAGGACTTTCTATTAACACGGCTGCTGGTCTCCGGATTCTTCGTAGATGAGGATTATTTTGCTTCACATTGTTGCATTATGCGTATTTAATGTTTAAATTAATTGTGAAAATAGAAGGCTTTCAAAATTTTTTAAATCAGAAAACCCAATGTAGTTGCAGTTCTCTCCCAGGAAATTGTTGAACACATGTGAACAATGAATCTTTTTTTGCATGTTTGTGTGGTAAACAGCAGTTCCTTTCCACACTACCGCAATCAAGTAAAGACTTTTAAGCGTCAAGTTGTTTATTAGCTACAAGTCTTATGAGAGACTTTTTCAGGCTTTATAACCTTTGTTTGTAACGTCATTCCATCTTGTGAGCTCTCCCTACCCCCAGTAATTTTGTTTCAAAATCATCGACTTTATCTACGTTCCTGACAGACACACAGCCAAGGTGTATTTTTACGTAAAGTACTTAAATCGTGTTGCTCTTCTTTCCTAACCATCAACCTTCCGCCCATTAACTGCAATTGTGTGTTTTGACTCAAATCAGGGACGGTTGGGGCAATCGCCCCCTGAAACAAACGAAAGTAACTTTATTTACCACGATTTTGTACAATTTGGAAAGCAGCATTCGCGATAAGGCCATTTTGCCTTCCATTGTTTTGTCACAGCAGTGTTGTGAAGTATACTTCATCTCTTTTACCATGGTGAACCCGTAATGAGACTTGACAACGAAGTATTACTGAAATCGCCCCCCTAATCTTATCGGCTGGATCCGTCTCTCGCTCGAATCGATCGGGACAGTCATCCTATACGTTAATTCAATAGTGACTAATATTTTGCAACAGCGAAGGTTCTGGTGAAAGAATGTGAATTAAGGATGTACTTTGTTTTTTTGCCTAGCAACAGCTTTGATATTTTCTTCTTCAGGAAACATACTCTGACCTTTAATTCCTGAAGCAATGTTTCACATCGTTTAATGTAAACTTTTAAAGATTTCTGCACCTTATTTGTAAGTGAAAGCGCATAATTCAGCATTTGTAAATTCTGGTAGACTGAATATTTGTCGCCCTGTTTCAGATTATGTTGCCTGCTTGTCCGCTTATTCAATGAAAATTAAAGTCAAGTGTTCAAGTAGCGAAATTAAAGTTTTTGATTACACTACTTATTTTCAGGGGCGAAACACTCCAAAAGACATTTTCGAACGTCCAATCAGCGATCGGGAATGGTGGAGAGTGACATTGAAGGTACAAGCCGATGTTTGTAGAACTTCAGCTAAAAACAGGCTGATGGTAAAACATTTATGGCAATTTTCTCCGAGTTTCAGTCCGATCACCCGAAAAAATTGCAAGCAAAAGCGAAGTGAAGAGGACATGGCTGTACAGTGGGGGGTTGCTCATATTTGTAAATTTCAAATGAGCAAAATGCGCTTCTTCATCACTGTTATTTCTTCGACTGAGGTAAGCCTCTGTCTGCCATCACTCCGTGTACAGACTGTTGCATCTATAGGAAACCTACTAAAACTGGAAACCTGCGTATAATTGAGTCAGAGTCAAGGTGAACAAGCAAGTTATTTACACGACCGCTCGAGTCAGTGCGTACACTGCATATTGTTCACCTGTTGTTGTAACAATTGCGTCTCGCTGGTCTGATACCCCATTGCATGGTGGTTTGCTGCGGTGAAAAAACAACAGCTTCCAACACTGCAATGCACTTTTTCGCAAAACCTGTTCTTGTTTTTCCCGTGTTTTGTAAAAAGAGACATTTGCTGTCTTGCGAAAGAGAACCCGGTGAGTTGCCTGTTTCTGTTCAAAGATTCACCAAATTGTTTCGAAGATTGGCAAAGCAAGGGGGTTTTAGTTTGAGTCAGATATAACTTTATAATTTAAATATCCCTGAGGCATCTCAATTGCAAGCAGCAAGAATATTATCACTAAGCTTCCATATGGGCTCAATGAACTTATCGTGATGCTAAAGGGGCCAGTTGTGCGTAACATCTAAATACATTCATTTGACACTTTCAGATTCAAAATTCAAAATTCGCCATTAGCATCAAATTCATTTTCCGTAAAGTTTTAATATGTCACTAAATTGCTTTCTGTTGTAGTGAATTTGAGTTACTTTGTTACGTGCAACTGATGTGTTTCCGCCGACGGTAACTTGCGTGTTTGGTTTGATTGCAGTTTAACGCCGTCCTCTCGCTACTCACTGCTCAAAGCATTTTGTTGCTCTGCAGCTGAGTAGTTGCATGTCGATGTTGTGCTGTGTGTTTGGATTTGGTTCTTGCCACAAAGGTGTGCTTTGATGTTCTCGGTCGTGTTTTGATGTTCTTGCGAGCTCCAAAGATTGAATATAACTTCATGCTATAACGCAGATTTGCTCTGTCTTGGTTAGGTTTCCATCTTTTCCATTGTCTGATCGCTGTAGGGCCATAGTCTAAATTTATTAGATACTATCTTCACAGCGTATTGAATAATCATCCACGTACGCTTTGGGCAGTCAAACGGATGACTCGGCAGAAACATCAGATAATTACAGGGTGCCCCAGAAGCGGATAAAAGAGGGAAACGACAAGCTTCTAGAACAATGATATCTTGTCCCGCGAGACGGACAATGCAAACTGTAGTTCAACCGGTTGTTCTGCAGAGTCTGTAAAGAAAATGCTTGCATCATGTAGTCCAACTGCAATAGCCAGATGTTTAAGAAAATGTATCGGAGTCCATATGTCTTGCATTCCTTTGCAAATTTGAAGCGTTTTAAAAGCAGAAACCACACTTCAAGTGAAAGATCTGTTGGCCTTCGCTTTCTTGAGTGATTACTGAAATGTTTCTATTCCAATTCTGGTCCTGTTCCTTCCGCCAAAGCAGTTAGAGTCCCGGACAAGAACCTGAAATCATTAAAATCGAAACTATCTCTAATTTAATTCGACAGTGGTTTGTAAAAACACAGACCTGTGGCTCCCGAACTTTCTTGTGCGGAATTTCCTGCACTACCATGTACAAGTGCTGGGGATACTTTTCCTTCAGATCTGTACACAAAAACAAGGCAAACTGAAGAGGCATCCAGTGAAAATTCATACATGGATTGTTCCAGCTCAACCAAAAATCTTCCAAATTTTCACATTAGAAAACCCATTTTTATATCTTGTGTTTCTCGTTGATGTATTAAACCAGGAACTGTTGGACAAGGAAAATCACACGCTATTTGATATTTTGAGGTAAAATGAGATTCTTGTTTGACGTCGATCTGAAAATCGTCCAAATTTTGAATTAAAACTGCAGATCAATTTATAGAAATCATCCTACAAATAGTTCTTTTAGGTCTTACTGAAACATTCATATAGCCCTTGATTGGCTAAACTGGAATTTTGCATCAAACAATCAGACAAATTTTATAAAAACAAACAAAATCAGTCGTGACATTACAAAACCTTGTAAACAGCGCTAATTGAACCCTAATAAACAATAGCACCGTAATAATTGTGGTGTATGTTGGTTAATTAATGTGTAACTTACATCCAGTGGCGTACGCAGAAAATTTCCGAGGGGGGGGCAAGTTTCGTCACAATCGTGTGACGTCACAAATCAACTTTAGTGGAAGTGTTAGGGGAGTCCGGAGGCATGCCCCTGGAAAAATTTTGCAAAATTACACCTGAAAATATGCATTCTTGTGCATTCTGGAAGCAAGTTTTAGACAATACTGTTTTTACATCTTTTTATTTTTAAGGTCTGATGGGGGTGGCCATGGCACAGTGCCCCCCCTCCGTACGCTAGTGCTTACATCCATGTTTGTTACATTGCAATCGTCTTGATATCGTTCCTCTCTGTGCTTATACAATAAAATCTTTGACTATGCTTCAGCCGTTGTCATTAACCTTGCAGTAATGTGCGAAACGCAAACATGCGGCTTACTCCCAAGTACGCAATACCAGTGCAGAATCGTTGCAAACTTCCGTAAAACAGTACACAAGTTTCAAATGATATTTTTGACTAATGGAGGAACTGTGGTCTTTGCGCTGTTTGTATGATACATGGCATGGGGAACTGCCTTTCCAGTTTTCGAATGCAAGCCTTTAATAGAAAAAGTTTTTAATGTTCTCATCAGTTCTTGATTTTTGGAGAACTGTTTGATACGCGTTATTTTTATACTACAATTACCATACCACTTCCTTTCATACCATGGTATTTCTAAGATATTCTTCCGAAAGCATAAAATGTTCCCCTAAATTTTTTTTACTGCGTGGAGTTCACGCAACAACTGTTCAACACTTCTAGAGAGAACAAAAGTAATTTTCCTTTCACTTTTCACTCTTAACGTTCTCCTAGTACCTTTAGTTAATTGAATGACTGAAAGGGGTACCCATCAAAAAATAAATAAAATAAATAAAAATACGGGTCCGTTCTCCAGTTCAGCATCGGAACATTCCCGATTGCGAAGATATTCGCAACCTGTATAAATTGTTCTAAGCTCGTATCCCACATTCAGACTGGTCGAACGAGACTCATGCTGCGCTTTTCACCAGGGAGGTACAAGAACGAAACTGCACTTTTCATGTTTAGAAACAAGATGTCTATTTAGGCCAATCCTGGTTTCGTGCATTTACACAACTTGCCGTGCATTCCTGCGTATAACCGCCTTTTCAGGAGTCCTGTGCGTAACATTGGAGCAACTATTAAACTAAAGTGCTCGCGATGAACAGTGTACATCAATATTTGCTTTACGCACTTTCAGGAAACGCCAGTTCCCGGAACTTACGACATCAAAGATTTCTTGCAAGAGAGCGAGCAATCTCGCGTCAAACAGACATACAACTTCAAAGGAGAAGGACGGAAAAAAAGCCTACGGACAGCAAGAAATGGTGACATGTTGTTACCTGGAGCATACGAACACCAGGATTTTCTGCATTCACTTGAAAAGCTTCCGCTAACATA
>JGI24158J21664_10000076_pt1 | contig 55711 bp, 32 predicted proteins | sample Ectturendosymbi3_FD_21664 | JGI IMG/M metagenome (IMG submission 21664) | reverse complement strand
TGGCCGATCCGTTTGAGCCATTGAACAGCTCTCTAGCGCAATCGGCGGAGGAGCTAGGGCGTTGGTAAGGCAACCGAAAACTGCTGTTTTTTTGCGAAAATTGCTGAATCCTAGCGGAAGCCAAGGAGTTAAGAAAAAAATGTGACTACCTGAAATGTAAATCTCAAATATATTCAATTTCCTTCTGATTGGTAAAGTCCTAAGATTAACCTTATAGTTTGTGAAGATAACACTGAGTTACAATCCCAACAAAATGCAATGCCAGTTATATATATATGGGTAATGTGTTCAGTGGAGTGTGGACATGCACATGCTACTATTACTGCCACTTAACACGTTCCATTCCGGGTTTGTGAATCGGTTTGCCAAACGTTCCCTACTGGTATGTTTTTTGGAAATTGTCCTCAGAAGTTTCACACCTTCACAGGACACCTTTGACAAGTCGCCAAAGCCCAAAAATTCGCACCACCATCGCCTGAGGTACGTGTGAGCGTAAGAGTCGGTCTAGCGCTTGTGGCAGATCAAACATCGGCTTGCCGATTCGTCTATTCCCTTATGCAATCCGCAGTGCTTCAAATATTCATAAAAGTTTTAAATATGACGTATTCTTTCCAATTACGCTGCATTCGTTGCCATTGATGATGCATGTTAAAGCCAAACCCAACAACAGTCTCAGTGGAGTTGCGTTTTGTGAGCTTTTTTCTTTCGGTTTGAGGCCTGCCAACCACATCAATTTGCCAGATTTCATGTGCCAATAATCAACAAGTTAAATATCTAAAGTTATTGGTGCATTGTTCTTTGCTTGGAAAGTTTCCAACCCACCAGTACCTTGGTTTATGCTGTATTCACTGTGTTTTTTCTTCCTTTCAGAATTCAAACCTACCAATGTTCGCGATGGAGGTGCCTTTTGCAAGATATTGTTTCTTTCGAATTTGTAGCCTATCAACTGCTTCAACGTTGCCAAATTTCGTGCGCAAACAAGCAACAATTTGAAAAATTACAAACATTGATACAATCTTTACTGCTTGGAAAGATATAAACCCATCAGTGCCTTGGTTGATTCTGTAATTACTGCAAAAGTTTGTTCCTTGCAAAAACCAAACCTACCAATGTTGTAAATGAAGCTGCCTTTTTGTGAGATGCTTTTTCTTTCCTATTTGTATCCTGCCAACTGCTTCAACATTGCCAAATTTCATGCACAAATAAGCACAAAGTTGAAAAAACAAAGACATTGGTCTTGAAAAGTTTCAAAACGCTTTAGGGATCGCAAAAGCCGATTTATCGTCTTGCTTGTCGGCTTTTCAGCGATAGCTTGCGAATCACAGAAGGTATGTCGACAGGTAACACATTGCAAGAAAGGTTTTTGTGAGATCTTTCAGATGGGTCTAACAGTAAGGTACGTTTGCATTTGAGATTTCTGAGAAAATCTGCTTTTTTGCTTTGTTTCTTGCCTTTTTGGGAAAGTTCTTGATGGTTTCAGATTTTTTGCAAGTACAATACTTGGCCTCGAGTGCTTTCAAGGGCTATACCAAGTCACTCACCATTGTTTTAGGGTTGGGGAAAAACAATGTTGCGGCAAAAAAACTAAATTGGGCAAAAAAGGCAGTTTGAAAAAAGATTTTTTAGGATTTACGCCAAAATTGCTGCGGATACTGGGTTTTGGAGTGCAGCATTGGAACAACGCAAAAATACAACCAATAAAAAAAAGTCGAAACTTTTCTAAATGCTTTATTGCACTTTTTGTCAACTTTTCTTCAATTTTCGGATACTTGTCAGAAATTTTTTGGATCACTGGCATAACTTTTTTTTATTCTCATTACTTCTGCTTCAAATTTGGTAGGATGTTGTAAAACGCAGATGTGAAAATGTACTGCAGCTTTCAAATTTTTTTGTGTTTGGTATCAGAGATATGATATTTTACACGTGAAAAGTGACCAAAACGCCCCTAAAAATCAACAAAATTGTTTTTGTTCTTTCCAAAAAATTTTCACAGTTCTTGTAAAAATGTTTTTACAAACTTTGGGTCCTGGCCGACATTTTCTGTGCCGAATGAATTTTTCTTGTTTGTAGATTTTTCTACAGGTTTTTGAACATACCCACTGCTTTTGTTTTGACTACTCCGCTTTTTCAGTTTTTGCCCTGTTTGCGTTCGCCAATGACACCACAAAGCTATCACCAATATCTCAAAATATGCACAGTGAAAAAACTTTTCTTACAATACCTTCCTGGTGGATGTAACTTTAGCGGTTTGCGAGTTATTGCAAAAATCGTGCGGTAATGTCAATATATCAGCTTCTGCGGTCCCTTGTTTCTTGCGAGAGTAAAAATACCAATGATCTCAGTGGAGCTGCCTTTTCTCGAGATGTATTTTTTCGTTTTTCTGTTGCCAAATTTCTTGCGCACACAAGCAACAAGTTGAAGCAAGTAAAAAATTTCTTGCAATGTTCATAACTTGAAAAGTTACGCTGGAATGCTAACGTTGTTGGTATGCCACATGAACACTGACCCCATACAAATTTCACTCGTTTTCAAAAAAATAATCTTGGCTATTTTTGGCCAAGGTTACTAAATGTGAAATGAAAGTCAACTGCTGGCATGGGATTGCAAGTACGAGTATACTCGTACACCGGCAGGCAAGCGTTGGCATAAAAGTACGAGTATATCGTACCCCGGAATGGAACGTGTTAATAATAGCTCACATGAAGTTGGTTCGTCTCTTGGAATGAAAACAATTAATAGTAAGCATTGAACAATGTGTGGAGTGAACATAACTTTCTAGCCATTGCTGAAGATTTTGTTATTCAATTAAAGTATTTAGAGCAGTTTCATCAGAGGCATGCATCACATTTGCAAGTGTAATTTCTAAATTAAATCATGTTATGCATAGTGTAAACTCCAAAGATGTGCTTGAACTTATAGTACTTATTTTTTTTGCATGTTTCTTATCATCATTGATGAAGCAGAATCTGAAAATGGTATGTACTTTGTAAATAGCATCATGTGAATTTAACCCTTTCAGCCCAGGATAATTTTTTATTAAAAATATCAATTACTTGTACCAGAGTTTTCTCAGTAAAATCAGATGTTGCTGTTTGTTCAGCCTTTGCAAACTGTGGGAAAAAATAATTGTATTTAGTTTACAAGAAAAAAGACTTCTTCTGAGTTTTTTTTATTTGAGAACTGATTTTGTATATTTTGAGGCTGCAGATTTCAAATCTGAAGTCAATATCTCCCATCACACCAGGTTTTCTTACATTCCAAGATACAATTTTTTAAGGAAGTATGGCCTAGTTGCCATACATAGTGTAACGGAGCATCATTCAAATCATACCCTTCATGAAGTCACTGTTGAAACGGAATCCTGCATCACTGCATGTCCTGTAGGTGTTAACCTGGTCTTGCAGGTGCTACTTCTAAACTATACATAAAAGCAATGATAAGAAAGTAAATGAAAAAGACTGGGATCTTCACATGGAACATTGAGCAGCCTAGTTTCCAATAAAAACTTGAGCTAAATACTACCATCTAGCGGTTTGGGCCTAGGACCAGATGAAGTGGGCCAAAAAGGCCTAAAACAACTCCACTTTATAACATCACTCACAAAAAAATGATACCCAAAACCAAAAAAATTTTTTTCATTACAGACACGAAGACCAGATCTTTTGAGGATTTGAACAGCTCTCTAGTGCAATAGTCGGCAGAGATATTCCCGTGCAAAAACACATACACACTGCTGGTTTTTAGCCTTAGGCTATCGGAACAGAAGGTGTTAAGCTAACTAGGTGTAAACTTATGATACATTTTGAAAAATTTTAGGTTTTCATGTTTGGCACAACCACTGCTATTTCTGCTTGGTAAATGTTGATGGCTGTGACAAAAAGAGCAAGCATTTATGTAAATACCTCGAACTTAGTTCTGCTAACAGACCAGTTAGTCATAGTGATGAAATTCCTAAGCTTGTTGTTTCCACCAAGCTTCCAGATACTTATCAAGAGGTCACGCTATCAGAAAGTTCTATGGATAATGAAGATTCTGTGGACGAGGATTTTTCTCATCCTGCCCTGCAGTTAGAACCTTCACTGTTCGACCAAGCTGAGCTAAATGACTTAATCTGTGATCTTTATCTTTCTAAAAAGTCTTCAGAGTTGCTGGCCTCAAGATTGCATGACAAACATCTTCTTAAACTTACAGCAAATACCACTGTATCATAACAGAGAAAAAGATTTTCTCCAATATTTTACATCTACTGCTGGCTTAGCATATTGCCATGATATAGAAGGGCTTTTGCTCGCATTAGGACTGTCTCAGCACAAGTCTAAAGAATAAAGATTATTCATTGACTGCTCAAAACAAGGCCTAAAATGTGTTTAATTGCACAATGGCAATCGGTATGAATGTGTATCAAATGGTAATTCTGTAAAACTCAAAGAAGACTATGAAAACATCAAGCTTGTGCTTGAACTGTTGAAGTGCAATGACCACAACTAGATCATCTGTGTTGATATAGATGAACTTTTTTTAGGACAACAAAGTGGCTACACAAATTATCCCTGTTTCGAAATATGCTGTTATTTTTGCTACTCACATTGTTGTGTAGCATTTACCCTGTTTCTTTTTCTACTGGGATAGTTGGCAAGAGATGAGCACTGGACAACAACAACTCAATGGCCTTTGCGAACCAAATTAAACCTTAGGGCAAGAACATCATAGCTGGGCAATGGTGGATGTTAAAAGATAATTTTTCCACCTTTGCACATAAAGCTGGTTTGATGAAGCAATATGTAAAGGCTCTTGATTAGCAAGCAGACTGGTTTACATACATAGTTGTTACTTTTCCATCTCTTCATGATGAGAAAATAAAAACAGGTATATTTGGTGGGCCTTAAGTTATTGAAGGATTCCACAGTTTGTCAGCTCTATGGCTGCAGTGGAAACAAGGGCATGGAATGCTTTTTCTGAGGTGTTAAATCTTGGGAATAAGAAAGCCTCCAACTGCAAAGACCTTGTTGAGGAACTGCTTTGCAGTTATCAGGCAATGTGTTGCCATTTCCACTAAGAAATTAAAGTGGTGAAAGAATACTATCAAGGCCATTGGGACATGCCTGACGACTGGTGATCAGCCAACATGTGCTTGACTACTGTTGGTCTTTGAAAAGGGAAGATCCAAGTTCACAGCATTCCAGGAAATCTATGAATCGCAAGTTTTTCAGTTCACCAGATTATTGATTTTGTACAGTTTGTGTTGTTTGTAGTAAAATAAAATGCTACCTAGAATGTTGCTCTTTACACTGGGATGCATTTATACCACTTTTCTGTCCGATCGTGACATGTCAGCAGGATTCTCGTATGTTAAAAAAGTCCTTAAAAAACTTGGTCATAGTCGTACGTTTAAGTGGAAAAAATAGGCAAAAACAGCAAAATGGTGTAGAATGAAGACCTGATGTGATAGAGAAAAACTAACATCACTGTCCCCAAATTAGTTTAAATCCGTTGTCAAAATCAAAACAACTGATCATGTGTTGGCCAGCATTAGCAATTACACTTCATTGCATCACATGTTTTTTCATATCACATTTCTGTTTTGAAATAGAGTGAAGTTACTCAGTGGTGGTTTGAATGATGAAAGTTGCAAAATGTGTTGAGTCGGTCAAACAGGTCAAAGCAAACTTGACTATTGGGCTGAAAGGGTGATGCAAACACTGTGACTGTCTAAACTTATTTATGATTTTATAAGGTGTAACTATATCAGCACATATTTGATATGTTAACACTTTCAGCACCAAGGTTCATTGTAGAATGTAGGCTACTTCAATTTTGTGAGCAGAGCACCAACGTACGTTCCAGAATGTACTTCCACTTTTTCTTTCCAAAAGCACCATGCTAGACCCTTCCCTCTTGTTAAGTGTTATAGAACCTGCAACTACCTTGTTATTGTTGCACAACGTGGTATGCAACTGGGAATCACTGTTTCTATTATATCAACCTGAGGTGCCTTTTCTGTGATGTGCTCTGTTTGCTCTTCTTTCAATGCACTTACTATTACCAACAAACAATTACACGCAAGTTTAAATATTATGTAATTAAGTTATCTTTGTGCACTCACTGAAATTTCTTTTGTTGGTATTGCTGCTAACTTTAATTCCCTGTAAGTGCTGTCCAGCAATCATGTTGGCTGGTGTCCAGGATAGATGTAATAATGGTGGCTGGGGTCAATTTTTGGATAAATAAATGAGAAGCAACCAGATTACATTTAAGCTATTTTCACAATTTTACCTTTTTAATGTTAGTTTAAAACTTTAACCTTAACACACATTCCTTGAGAAATGTAAGTTTCAAAGCATAATGAATTGACTTCAAGTGTTGTTTTGCAGAGGTGTGGGTTTATCCTTCTGGAGAATGCGTATAGGAGAATGGGCGCTTGTTAATTGCACCACTCATGCATGTGCAATACAAAAATAGCACCCAACTTGAAACTACAGCAGCTGAAACATTAAATTTTGCTTAGCTTATTAATCGAAACACTGCAGCAGGGTATTACAGGCTTACAAAGAACTTTGTGTATGAACTGCTTTTGCACTGTTGCGATCGGAAATCCCGAGCGGCACGTGCAAAGCTTCGCACCGTGGCAGCAAGCAACAATAGAGATCATGCGTCGCAATCTCTCTTACTGTTGCTTGCTCGCTCTACGTATATAATGGTGTTATTCTTCACGCACATCCCGTTCGTGGTGAATCACACAATCAACGCAACACCACCGGAGAGGTTGCAACAGCACGATATACATCCAGTGCACAATGCTAAAGTGATTCAGTTTGCCTGAAGAGCAAAACGTTACTAAATCCTGCATGAATTTGGTTATAAATGTAGGCCAACCATCTTGGTGATACAATGCTAACTTCACACAATGTATAAAGTACATATTAGCACCAAGCATCATTATCGAGCAGCCCTGCTGATGTATCAAGAGGCTGTAAATGAAATTAGCTAAGTTGAGTGTTCTCAGAAAACGTGGGCTATCAGGTGCGATATTGCTAAGAGATCTGTGCTATTTAACCATAATCTCAAAAGGAGAATCCTGACTTTTAAACACAACAAAAATAATGTTGCTTGGGCATGAAGCATGCATGAAAAAAAGTATAAGTGCACTTTCCAAGGAACTATTAGTCACTCATAAGCATCCAACAAATCTTGATGCTTACCACTCGATGCCTTGTAACCCTAGCTAAATAAGTAATCAGTACAGTTTTATGTCGCATGGGTACATGCAGTCTGTTCCGGTGCAGTACATCTATTGTCAGGAGCAAAATACAGTAAAATAAAAAGCTCTGTTTATTACAGAGTGGCTTCCCCTGTCACTGTTGGATTTATTTTCTTTTAATTGTTCCGCCTGAACTGAGAGTTTGAGAGTCATTAGATGTGAAACAAGTTGTTGTTTTTGTTAGAAGCATGAAATCCTTTTTTCCTACGGCATGTTTTCAACGTTGATTCGTTACCGTCTGTAAGTCTGTATGTTCGTGTGCGCTTGACTGTTTTGTTGGTTGTAATGTCACTTCTGTCTGCCCTACACAATTGACCTTATTCACTGACCGTGGCATACTTTCTCAATGACTAGTTGCGCTTTTCACGCAATTAAATTCTAACACCTGCGTGGTTTTCAAACTAAATAATTTATTAACACGCTCCTGGTCTCATCGGCAACAACTGTGACGTTGGGTAGTTGGGTTGTCTTCATCCTTCGATCATCATCTCCTTTGTGATGTTTTCGAAATAGCTTTTTATCGTATTGCAGGATGGTTTGAAGTTAATGACTATGCCCAAGACCGGAAGTGCCTAACCTGCGGCCGCACGCGGCCTTCGATAAAAATTTATGTGGCCGTGCACATGTAATTTAAAATATAAATTATGGGGGTCGTGCATTAGTAAAAACTCTTTGTCTACTCTCCTGTATGAGGATACTTATCAAAAGAAGGCCAAGCAAGACGTGTGGAAGCAGGGTAGGCGCAGTGTATGCAAGCAGAACAGAAGCACTGCAAAAAACAAAAATATGTTGAGCTCACTGGCGGCTGTTAATCATAAAAATACACGTAATGCGGCCGGTAATCGCGTAAAGGCTGTGCACCCATGACCTAGAAAAAATATGTGAGTGGTTGCCATGGACTGTGATTAGCTTCTGTGTGTGTTACTCGCTCTAACGAAAGTGAATCATTTCGCTAAGTTGATTGCATCGTACGTGAATCGTCGCAGTTTTGTGTTGACTGTACCGTAAAGCATGCATAGAAATTTTGATGAAAGTTGATTACATATTAATGAATCCATTGATGACTGTGCGTATGCGTGTGATGACTGTGCGTATGTGCGTGCGTATGCGTATGTGCGAATATTTGCCAGACTTCTTTCCTGTCACAAGCAAAGTGTCAAGCGACATTCGTCTTGATGCAATGGCTGTGTTTCGATGCAAAATGGCTGTTATTTTGATGCACACGGTGTGATGTCGGCATTCAAAAGAAATGGTCAATGTCGACTTCACGTTGATACTCGACAAATCGCCCGATAGTGTTCCAAAGCATGTAAACAAAGTTTAGACCTTGGCAAAGGGGTCTCCAAACGTTTTTGTCAGAGGGCCACATCACACAACAATTCAAGGGCCAGAAATCTTACGTGATGTGATTGTTTCGGGATATGTTACAATCTACTAAATCAACAATGTTTTCCTAAATATATTGTTGTTTCATTACTGACAACATGTGTTTGCGGCCGGATGAAATAGCTTCGCGGGCGTAGTTTTGAGGCCTTGCCTCAGCACAATGCGCTGATTTAGATTGATCAAGCAAATGCTTCTTTTTTGAGGGGGTGCTTGTATTTGAGCAGATGTGATCAAAACGCCATCTTTGTGTATGACTGGCAGAAAATAAAAAATACAGCATTGTGCGCTTTGGAAGGTGCTTTCCGGCAGGTATCTGATATCTAATGGTGAAGAAACTTCTATGCTGACTAGCAAATTATCGTCGTCTCGTAAGCTGTTCAAATGGCCAGCGTCGATACGCACTGCTACTGTATGCTTCGTAACAGAAAGTGCGCATTAAACCCTGGTGGAAAAACCACGGTCCCGTCGATAATATGTCATCCATCGATCGCCACCCGCTGTGTGGAAGACGCGCGTGCCTTCTCTGCAAAGCGGAAATAAAAGTAATCGGTTTTGTTTGTTGTATACATACATTGGAATACCCGTGCTTGGATCGATATAGCCCGGTGCAGTTGTTGGCAAGAGCGTCAAAGAGACGGGATTGATAGAAAAAGTCTGCCTTGTAGCCTTCAAGCTTGCAGCATATTGGTTTGCTGCGTTAAACGCCCAGTTTACTGTGTTAAAATGCATGCAGCCGTCCCTTGCGTCGTCTTGCGGTTACGTTGTTCTGCTAACTTGGCACCTTCTCGCTTTTCTGGCGCCGTACCGTGCGCGAGGTTAGATTCCTTGCTTGTCACTGCTCCGCGCACCATGCGTAAAAAAGCTTTTCGTAACTCGTGGGCACGCAAGTGCTGTTCTTCCTTAAAAAACAAACGCTGTTAATAGTCTATCAGGAACCGTTTTGCCAGGGTTAAACTCCTTGCTCCACTGATACGAGAATACGAAGGTCCAAATAGTGCCATATGGAGACGAGTGAATAAAAATTAACGTTGTTTACGTCAACTGCGCTTATTTACTCTGTACTTGAAATTGTCACCTTCAAATTTTTCACCTTGATGCAACTTGTAAATTTCGTCTTTGTGCAAATTGCAAGTGGAAATCAAACAATGTTGTAGCAATCGCCAAAAGATGAAATCAATGCGTTTGTGCATAAACGTAACAACGATGAAGGTGTTTGAGTTAATACCACCAAGTACCGAATAAAATGCGAGAGTGGGCAACCTAAAACATAGAAATCTGGAAATGCTCACATTTTCCGCTGATGCACATCTCGTGGTTTCATACCAGTGTCGGTAACGCCTTGTTTGTATCGGTCTTTGTATGAGCTGAACATTGGAAAGCGTGTCACCACGGTCGTGGCAATTAATTGGTACAGGGGCAAATAATGCACGGCAAAAGTTGTCCATTGTATTTGATTGCTTGATGTACAAAATTTCACTCAAAAGCGTTTACATTATTGTAAAATGCACTGGGTTATCAAATCTAGTGATGCAAGCGTTGCACGGGACACAGTGCAATTAGCGCACCATTAGAAAGGCCCAGGAATCTTTGGAAAAACAGCTGTTAAGTATAATGTTTCCCGGCGCTGTTGAGCAACAGTAAGAACGTTTTTGGCAACGTTTCCTCGCAACTGTTAGTCTCATCAATCCGGTTCCTGTTATTTAGTCATAAACAAGAGTAAAGTTCAAGGGACATACTTGTATGACGGAAAATTAAAAACAGTGGTCGAAAGCAGGGTTGCGGAATCGGAGGTAAAATGCCCGACTCCAATTCCGAATCCTATCTTCCAAAATTTCCGACACCAACTCCATAACATGAATGAAGTTTGGCTGTCAACAATTTGGTAGCAACTAATAATCAATGCAAATCGTGGTGCACAGCAAGAATTATCTGTTTCAATAAAAGTTTCAAAAGAAATTGTACCATTTCAACAGGCACGAGTTAGGACTCCCAACTTAGGAGTGTGGTGTAAAAAATAATTGTGTTGGACTTGCGGAGTCGCAGTCGGAAACAAATCCGTCTCCGACTACAAGTGTTCTTTATAGGAATCCGACACCGCAACCCTGATCTGAAGGCTCGTCGAATCGGCATATGCGTTGTGTCGAACACGGGTTTGTGCCACATAGAGCCAATGTCAAGCTACGACGACTCTAGCAGTGTATTAAAGCCTTAAACGAGAGCTTTGCAGAGTTAAGGCCTGTTAGGCTGGCATCCGTGTGTATAGTGCCACGACGTTTACAGTGTGCTTCAAACGACTGCGTGGTGAAAGAAACGGTGGCCCGTATTTTTGTGGAGCACATGAGTGAATGCGAGAGCCGCGCACTGACTCGTTTCGGTCAATGACGAATGGCAATCAATAGTTGATTAGCAGTAAAAAAAAAACAATTGATGCTGTGCACGAGTGCTATGTGATTATAATGTGGGCATAACCTGAACTGCTGGGGAAGCAATGCAGCAGATTATGGTGTTTTTTTTGCAGAATTTAAAAGTGTTAGCCGGACCGATCACTTTGCGAACTTGAATTCCGCTAAACAGTGAAATCATCAGTTGACGTGCCTACTCTCTGCGTAGTCATACTTGCGTACGCAGGGAGTAAGCACGTAAAATGCCGCTAAGCGTAATATCTCAACATGCCTATGATTTTCCAAATGCGCGAACTCCCCATCTGCATTTCTTTTACATGAAATCCTAAGTGTCAGATTTAAACATGTGCTAGGTTTGTTGCTATACGACAGTGGTTCCCAAACTATGGATCGTGAAGGGCCAAAAATGGGTCGCATTGAGGCAATCCAAAACTTAGTTACATATTTTCAATGTTACCACTGTTTGTCTGTCGGTATTTAGAGTACGTACTTGAGAAATGAGCAGATTGCTGAAATGGAAAACAAACTTAGCAACTTACTGCCGAAAATCATCCGTACAACCATTAATGCTTTCATACGCTGCTTGCGGGTTGGGTCGCGAGGTGTTCACCAAACTCAGATTTGGGTCGCGTTCAAAGTTTGGGAACCGCTGCCCTGCGGCGGCCTAGTTCTGGCAAACAGGTACGCAGTGCTGCCACCCTAGTTATCTCAAGCGACTTGTAGGTTTCAGTCTCACAAAAAGCTGATGCGCGAGAGTGCTCTACGCTTATCAGCAGAGCTTATTGCACGCATCTAGTGAAACCTGGCTTGTGCATTTTAAGAGTAGAAATCAGGACCGCTTCGTGGTTTCGTTCGTCATCCTCTGCGCAAGGATGACGCGCATAAATGTGAAGTAATTTGTCTCCGTGAAGGCGACGCAGTCGAATGGATGTGAGTGTTGCTTATTTTTGCACATAAATTTTGTTACCTTGGCTATATTTGATGCAGGTCAGTTTCTTATACCTGGTTTAGTGGATGCTATCGAATGTTGCTAGGTAGACAATAATAAATGCTACATGATAAGGAACATCATCGATGCAGAAATACTGGTGAATGCCGCATGGCTAAAGAGCGAAAGTATGTCATGAAAGGTGTGCCCGGTATAAGTGACTACGCTTAAGAGATATCATCTGAGATAAGGTGGTTAGGCTGAATCACTTACCGTCCTGGTGAACCGATTTGGATCAAAAGTTGTGGAACAGACTTTTGGGAACCAGGTTGTGTTGTTTCTATCAGATGATTGCATGAAGCTGTTCAAAACCATGAGCCGAAACGAGTCATCGCACCTACTTTGTGTATATTAGTATCAGGGTTGTTGTAAAAAAAAACACTTGTAAAAAAACAATAAAACCCACCAAAAAACACTCTGAACTTTTCCTTTGAAAAATCTACTAAGAAGTAAAAATTAATCAGCAGAACACTTGTGCAGTTAACTGTATTTTTTTGTAATCAAACAAAACGAACGGCAACGAAATTTAAAGGACTTGAAAAAGAGAAGAATAAATCGAACAGTTTGAGTTCTAATGGTTTTCGTCTTCAGCTCTGCACAAGCGGTATATTTTAACCAATTTTTCTGCCTTCTCTGCATCTAAACTTTCTGATTTTGGACCATACCAAATCATATATTGAAAAAATACACTCAATAGATGCTGAACTGGCAGGACACGCACATAAACTTGACGTGAAACTGCAGTTTGTGTGGGAGTGGTTTTTCTCTGTTAGCTGTGTGCATGCTTGCCAACCACTTAGGAGTGAACTGACCAACAACACTTTGCGAAAACAGAGATGGAGTACATTTCTTTACCTTCAATTTTGATAACAAGTTATTAGTGTGTAATTCTGAAAATAGTGATATTGCAAGATGGAATAAAAACAATTCAGAATGAGGTATTTACGCTTTCCTTAAAAAAAGAACAAAATCTTGTTTCTTTTTACAAAAAAAACAACAAAAAAACAGGTGGGTTGTTTATTTTTTGAAAATTTCTCAACCCTAGTTAGTATCTAGAGTTAAAAGCCCTGTTATTCGCACGATTCAAGCAACAGTAACCCACACTTCGCCACACAGCTTTCCAAAATGAGAATGATCAAAATTCCATGCAAATGAAGAACCCAATACGCTATGGTGCCTTGTTGATTAATCATTTTGAATGCATGTTGCCATTCCTTTCATTGAGAATTGCCATGCGGATAAACCGCGTTCGACTGTTTGGTTTTCTTTGTAAAACAACTGTTTAATGCCATTCTTGATCGTAATTAAACCAAGTTGATCGCTTGGTTCGAATCGTTTCATTGTTCTGGATAAACGATACGGGGCGCAGACAGCATTGTGACGAACAGCATTGTTTTTGGTGCCGGTCTAACCGCAGTTTCTTGGAAAAAGGTCTTTATTTCAATGATCCGCATGCGGTTTTAACATATACGCGCCACGTGCGCTCTTGCGGCTGCCGTAGGTCATTCGATGCTGTTGTCGGCGCGCTCCATGCATTATGCAAAATTTCGTTCTGTACGCACTATTTCCCGACCCTCAGCGGCTTCGCGTCTTGCAAGGTTATTTAAACCATCCACTGCAAGCCTCCGTTTGCTCCACGGTTGCTTTTGTTGGGATTGAGCTCATCCTGCAGTCATAGAAACGCGCAGCAAGCGCTGCAAACGATCACATTGGCAGCAACAGACATCGCCAGCCCAGCATTCCATTTATTTTCAGTTTTAATGGTGCGATAAAATCGTGTAACGTTGCATGTCATGTATGCTTGAAAGGCTTGCCGCGCCCTCCAGCTGTTTCATGCCGTTAATGATCAATAAAATGATTCTTGGAATGTTACAGATGATGTGGGTTTGCAATCTGTGCCGCCAGCGTCAGGAAAGCATAACGAAAACCGGTGCCTGGTACGAAAACAAGGCCGATTTGAAGCTTCGACTGGAACCAATTCCAGCTCACGGTAAAGCTCTAATTGGTTAACATCTTTTAAAGTAGTAGTGTAGTGACAGTGGTAGGCCCTGGGACAAAATCTGTTTTGCTTGTTAATTGTCAAGATCTTAATGATTTATTGCCCTCTAATCCAGTTGTTTATTGCCTTAATCACTTTCGATAAACCATTGACGTTCGCAGCGCGTGCGACTTAACTGGCCTGTAGTCTTTAGGGATGCAATCGATATTTCCTGAACGTTTCTCAAGCATGGCTGCAGATTTTCTCAGTGAGTGTAGAATTATTGACGGCCGCAATTCGACGTGCTAACTCAAGGGTTCCCAACCTTTTTCTTACCATGTACCCCTTCAGCATTCCGACAAATGAGCATGTACCCCTACAGCATTTCAACAGTTAAGGATGTACCCCTTCAGAATTTTGACAGATGAACATGCACCCCTAAAACTCCTTATGACAAAATATTTTCTCATGATTTTTCATAGATACATTTAACAATTTACATATATTGACTTTTGAAAATAATATTAAGTGATATATGTATAAAGATTTTAAAATAAACAACATGTAAATATTTTTTTCCCTTGTATTGCTAACCTTAAATGTACCCCTTCGGATACGCAAATGTACCCCAGGTTGGGAACCCCTGTGCTAACTGAGCTGGAAAAACAAAGTTCTGTTGAAAAACAAAGTAAAGAATCTGCAATCTTATGTTGTTTGGGGGGGTGCTTGGAAAACAGACGCTACTATTTTTGCTTGCTGTCTGCAAAATAATTTTTGCAAACTGATGAACTGCAGGATTGACTCAAAAGTCAATCGCGATTTTCAAGCCATTTGGCCACCGCCCCTCGTTTTGAGTACAACCAGATGACGCTGTCAGATTTTCCATTTTCAGAAATAATGCGGAAACAAGCGAAAATGTCAGGTTCCGCCAGTCTGGCGCAGATCGAAGGAAAGAGTCTTGGTGTGGGCTCGTGGCATCGTCAAGGGAGCAGCACAAGCGCACGGAAAATCAGAAAAGGATACAGCGAACCACAACTGGGCCAAAGCGAAACATCAAATGTGATCTCAAAATCTCCAGAGCCGACACATTCGCAAGCAGGTTTCTGCTTTAACGACGCTTTCACTTTCTTATTGTTCGTTCTATACGCATTCAATTTTCACGTTTACATAAGCTTCCAGGCGAAGCTTGCGGCAGAAAGCACGTAAATTACGTTGCAGTCGTCACATATAAGTCGGCGTTTAAAGGCAACCTTGTTTCGTCACAAAGGTGGCATTTTAGTTGGACATCCTTGTAACCAGGGGAATAGTGGCAATTTTATAAGTACCGGAGGTCTGCTGGGCATTTTCGCTTATATTTGCAGGCCCCGTCTTTCACTGGTAGAGGTGGCGGAGCGGAGCTCCCGCAGCACTACACCACTGCTTGCAACTAGGTTTGTGCGTCGCAAAAGACGGGACGAAGCGTTTCCTTCAAAAATAGAAGTTCTTGCCTTGTCCATAAGTGGATGCAAGCTTTTTTTTATTAATGCAGTTTTTCAGAAACTGAGACGCTGAGGTTTTGCTTCCTAAAACCACAGAGTGAATTTTTGGAGCGGGTCAAAGGACAGTTATTTGGCCCAGATTATATTGCGTTGCCCCAGTCATTCAGCAATTGCTTCAGTATTTTTAATGTGATACCTTTCATTTTTTCGCATCTGTGAATTTCAGGTGGTGACTACTTAAAGGAATTACTCGACACTAACTATATTCATTCGTCAGTAGTATTTCAAAACCTAACGGCATGCTGTGGGTTTGTTCCAGTTGGTTTCTTTTTGTGAAGAAAAGTCTTGGTCCTGCGTCCATTGACTGAAACAAAACTGTTATCTCGACGTGAGAATGTAAATAAAAGCAGCTTCGCAGTAAAGTCATCCGTTAGATGGCGATAATGTTAAAACGACAAACAAGCAACATCAATTCAAGTGTTTGAATTTTCGCGGAATTTTTTTAAATGGTGTTAAATACGCCTGAGGTAGTGCTGCAGACTGTCAATGCTTGTCTAAACGCAGAGACATGTGACACTGAGAATTGCAATGAGAAGCTTAGAGATCTGGGAGGATGGTTTAAAATTACCTATAAATTTAAAATCAGCATGCTGACCGACAAGGCTTAGTGCGAGGCAACGAATCCTATTGAACTGAAGTGCGGTTGAAATCCTGAACACAACTTTAATTGTTCGAAACGTGTACATAGTCTACATCGGTAGGTTATGAGTGTGACTGTTCAGGTTCTCGACAATCTAACCGTTGAATCACCAAAACTTTTAGGAGTCCAATAAGAAACTTCCCTTGAGATCATATTTTGTGTCCTTATAAAAGCAAATCTTTCCTAGGTTCTAATGCTTTGCTGTGATTTCCAATATACAGCGCATTGCAGGGCGTTGAACCTAAAAGACAGTCATCGTAAAGTTACGCGCTGACGTTTTGCGCCAAATATCGTGCTGCTTTGCTGTCGCTGATCAACTTCGCATATTCGACGAAGTTGAACTCGCAGAACAGCACTTGGCGTGAGAAATGACGCCGATGCTGCTGCCCTCGGGACGTGGGTATTTTTCCAGCTGTCAAGATAGCGAATTGCTTTACTGTGCTGCTATTTCATCATGTCCTGTTGGTATTCTTGCTGTCGTTTCGGTCATGTTGAATAATTGGTTCAGCTATGACAGTTTTGTGAACTTGGTATTTTCTGCTAGGTCTTTTCGGGCTTGTCGTTCTTCTCTCACGTTATATTCCACATTAGAAAATCAATAATCAGTCTGTGGTATTATTTGCCTGCTCTGAATACGGGCGGACGAGCGCACGTTGTCGCGAGATCGACGAAAAATTTGCGACGTAAAATATTTCACCGTCGTTCATCACCAACCCCGCCGAGTCACAAACCTCCATGATCACAGTCCTCTGAACTCCACGTTGATCTTGTTTCAAGATTGAATTGTGTATGTTTTTGATATAGATTGTCATCAGCTTGAGCCTTTTTCATGAGGCAAGCCTACACTGTCATGTAGTTAACCGGCTATTTTGTGAAATGGCCTCTGATTGCCAGATTTTTTTCATTTTGTAGTGAAGGAGTCACTCAAAGAGTCGGTGACAACAAGTCAAGCTGTGTGATCTCAAGAAAAGGTTGCTTACGTGCTATTTATGTTTTTCTTTCGATTTTCAAACAGTTTGCCCTTCCTACAATTTAGCACCGCGTTCCCTAAAACTGCTGTCATCGATAATAATGAATGCAAAACTCAAAAGTTATATCTATGCGTGCGTGCTAGTCAAAATAGGCCATATATTTCCCGTTAGTCAAAATAGGCCATATATTTCCCGTTAGTTAATATAAGCCATATATTTCCCGTTAGTCAAAATAGGTCATAAATTTCCCGTTAGTCAAAATACGCTATATATTTTCCGTTAGTCAAAATAGGTCATATATTTTCCGTTAGTCAAAATAGGTCATATATTTCCCGTTAGTCAAAATAGGTCATATATTTCCCGTTAGTCAAAATAGGTCATATATATATATGCGTTAGTCAAAATAGGCCATATATTTCCCGTTAGTCAAAATAGGCCATATATTTCCCGTTAGTCAAAATAGGCCATATATTTTCCGTTAGTCAAAGTAGGCCATATATTTCCCGTTAGTCAAAATAGGCCATATATTTTCCGTTAGTCAAAGTAGGCCATATATTTCCCGTTAGTCAAAATAGGCCATATATTTCCCATTAGTCAAAATAGGCCATATATTTCCCGTTAGTCAAAATAGGCCATATATTTCCCGTTAGTCAAAATAGGCCATATATTTCCCGTTAGTCAAAATAGGTCATATATTTTCCGTTAGTCAAAATAGGCCATATATTTCCCGTTAGTCAAAATAGGCCATATATTTCCGTTAGTCAAAATAGGCCATATATTTCCCGTTAGTCGAAATAGGCCATATATTTTCCGTTAGTCAAAATAGGTCATATATTTCCCGTTAGTCAAAATAGGCCATATATTTCCCGTTAGTCAAAATAGGTCATATATTTCCCGTTAGTCAAAATAGGCCATATATTTCCCGTTAGTCAAAATAGGTCATATATTTTCCGTTAGTAAAAATAGGCCATATATTTCCCGTTAGTCAAAATAGGCCATGTATTTCCCGTTAGTCAAAATAGGTCATATATTTCCGGTTAGTCAAAATAGGCCATATATTTCCCGTTGGTCAAAATAGGTCATATATTTTCCGTTAGTCAAAATAGGCCATATATTTCCCGTTAGTCAAAATAGGCCATATATTTCCCGTTAGTCAAAATAGGCCATATATTTCCCGTTAGTCAAAATAGGCCATATATTTTCCGTTAGTCAAAATAGGTCATATATTTCCCGTTAGTCAGAATAGGCCATGTATTTCCCGTTTTTCCTTTGCTTGCGTTAGGAATCATTGTACACTTAATCGCTTCGTGCTACTGATTTTTTCCGTATTTGCCAACAAAGTACTTTCATCCTTGCCTGTTCCTCAAAACGCACCCGTGTAAAGTTGCCATCTCTTTTCAGTCGGTAAAAACGGCTTGGACGAAGCACGCGAACCGGAAGAGGAACCTGCTGCCCGGAAGGTCAACGGCCTGGAGTCATCGGCGCAAGGGCGCAGGCGTTCGAGCACGAATGCCGAAAAATTCCTTCGTCGCCAACAGCAAGCCGTTGTGCAGCCTCTGGAAGCATGCGTGGAAGACGGAAAGAAGCTTTCCTCTGACCCAAGCAGGTAATAGTGATGACTAGGGCAAGCTTTTTCAATAAAGTCAATTTTTTGGTAGTAAGCTTGAATGACGTGATTTTTTGCAAGAACACTGGATAGAAAGAGTAAGTTTCATATTCTTAATTTGATAGGTCAATAAAAAAGTCAGTTTTTTGCCGTTAGGTCAATATTCTTTTCATAGGGCAATAAAGTCAATTTTTTATAATTATCAGTTATTAGTCAAAATTTCTTTTCAGTATTGGTGAGAAAAAGTGATAATTTTGATATGTCTGACAAAGCTCAGCCCACAACTGCTTCCGTAGAGAGAAGCTTTCCATAATGAAAAAACTGTGAGCCAGGGACAGAAACTTTAAGGCCAAAATGTACAACATTAGATGATATAAACTTTAATTCATCCACCTGGTGATTGGCTTGCAGTGTTATGTCGCAAGACTTAGACTTATTTCGCATAGACTTGTGTCGCAAGTTTCGTTGAGAATTTGTGTGTTTTCGTTTAATAAATGTTCGTTTTAATATAAAATCTCAAGAAATTCTCAAGAAATATCATTTATTCAGTCTAAATTTTGTTAGGTCAAAAAGTCAATTTTATTGAATTTTTAAGTCAATTTTTTTTAGTTTTTAGGTCAGTAAAAACTTGCCCTAGTGATGTCCGACAAGCATTTCTCGCTAATTTTTGTTCTGATTGTGCTTTGTATGAAGAAAAAGGCAGTTGACCCACTGTTCTTTACCAAAAGAGTTGTTCTTTACCAAAGCGGCTTTTTACTTGGAAAAAATTACTGCGTCATTTTTATTTTCACGAAAGAAACTGATATGTGATTGTTAGATCGTCAGCGGACAGCTCTGCCAGCGCGCCAATGACGATCTCTTCAATGTCAAGTCATGGCGAGTGCAGAGAACGCACCGCGGAGGAAGCTACAGATTCGGAAACGCTTTCGCTGACAGTTGTGCAGCAAGACGCGCGTGCGATCGAACAGCGTGAAGTCAGTGCGGGACAAAGATCCAGACCAGTGACTGCTACCGTCATCCGACGAGCTGGTGGACCGCAGAACCGCGTGGACAGCGGGCAGAAGCAAGCCGATGCCGACAAGACCGTTTCCAACTTCGAGGCGGTACGAGGCACCTCGCCAGTACTGTCTGCAGGAGGTAACTATGGCAACAAAAAACTTTCAGCAACAAGCGCCGCTGCGAGTGACGAAAAGAACTTGCAACCTGGTGGTGAAAAAACGAGAATGCTAGACCAGCCGACCTTTTCTTCGGCGTCGCCTCGCTTGTCGGGCTTCACTGACGAACAAGTGCAGCGGCCGCCGATCGTAACGCCTGCCAGAGCTCCGAGAATGTCCGCAGCAGAAAGGACGTCGGTACACGACGGTCGCTTTTCGCAAGCAGCGACAACGTCGTCTGTCGAGATGTCCACGGTCGGGCCTTACGAGAGCCACAGACCCGCTTCGCCTCGGCCGAGAACGATGGACCCCCGGTCGACGCACTCCTCAAACAACCCGCGATCATTTCAAAAGTTAGGTAAGTTAGAATTTTTGTTAGGACTGTTCGCAAAGTAGTTTGACGAAAAATTTTGGAAAAACTTACGTTTTTTTGCTTTATTATGGTGTTTGCCTTCAGGAGCTGCCATGATCATGTTTGAATTTATCACGATGAATGTAAAATAGCTTTGTCAAAGTAATTTCTATATTTGCGGGATTAGTACTAGAATTGAGTATTTTTTCCCAATTTTTTGTACAGTTTTTAAAGTTAGGGTAAATTCTTATTCCGTTAATAGCTTTTCTGTGCAGTGTATTTCATTTAATATCAAACTGCAAGGATTTGCAAACTCCAGTTTGTGTGTCAGTGTATTGGAACCAGAGGAGTCTTCAAAGTTCTCCGAAATGACTCAAACGCTAGTTCAGACTATTTAATGATGTTTGAATTTGGGTTTTGGGTTGGAAAACGGTGGAATGATACAATGCTAAAGCAAACTTCCTTCAATCTGATAGATTCCCGATGTGGACACACCGAAAACATAAAATGTCGCTTGCTGATCGGGACTGCTCTTGATTTTTGGTGTGACCGTGGCTGCTTTTTTAATTGTCATTCACATATAGTTGATGGAACGACGTCAAAAAACTTTTATTTGCCGTCTTGCCACTGACTTACGAACATAGCCTCTATGTATACGTGTCAGTGTCAACCCGGTTTTTGACAAAAAAAAAATGAATTCAATTTCAAATCAAAGGCCCAAGCCTTCTTTGTATCAGACTGCAACTTTTATGCCTCTCGTATTAGCGCAAGCCTTTGGATCCGATGTCTGCAAATCGATTTATAAAATGCTTGTGACGTGTTTAGAAATAGAAACCTTCCACTTGTAGCAAGACTGGAATTGACCGACTTTCTCAAACGTTTTTGTACTGGTGTTGTATTATCTAGTTATCTAGAAAACCGACCTTATGAGCGGCCCTGAAACTGGTGTTTTGAAAAATTCGAAAAGCTCCTGACATAGCGTATTGTGTTCTTTCGACTGTGAAGTATAAAACTGCCTTGGGTTAGTTTTTGTTGTTTTTTTTCAACAAAGTTACATATATATTGAAGGTGGGATTTTCAGTATGTCAGGTCAGCTCTGACAATCTCAAACTTACGAGCTGCTGTAGTCGCTCTGATAAATTTGACACTTTGTGGCAGGTACATACTCGCCGGTAAGGACACAAACCGCACGATACTGCAACTACCCGGAAAGTGAGTTGTCCGTTCCGGATTGTTTTGTCTCACGCCATGCTTAAATTGCCGTCTCAAACTTTAATGGCAAGCGCGTTAAAATTCCGCCGCGACCTTTTAGTGCTCTGTTTCTTCTTAGCGTACCTCAGTGACTCGGAAGGCATGGATCGCCGGAGCACGGCCTACCTGTCCTCCAGTCACAGCAGCGATCACGTCAACTTGCTGCCGAGTGAGACGCGTTTGCTGCCGAGACGTAGAATGGACGTTGGCGGAGTCAGTCGTCGCGTCGAACGAAGACGAGGGTCCTTCGACGTTGTGAATTCTGAAGGCATGATACGTGGCTTTCAACAGGTTGGTGGCCTGGCTGCAGTCACTGCAGATGTATTCAACGCATTTCTTGTTCTTATTAATACTCTGCTTTCGCGGAACTTGCTAGGAAGTCTTTGGCAAGTGTTTCGAGAAGTGCCAGTCGTCGCTTTCATGCTCTTTTTTCTCATCGAAACTTATAATAGTATTATAGTATTCGTTTTTTTTATTTTTTTGAATTTTAACCACATTTTGGCCATTCCTTTGTACTTTCATCACGAAACGTTGCGCCTACGTACGGTTTTCAGTTGTCTTATTTGTCATCCCTTCCTTGCTACTTTAATTGCTAAACCTCTGTGTCTGCAATTTCAGGCGGACAATATCCGGCAAACTAATGGCTTTATGCCGGAATATGGGCGAATGGATGGTGAAGTTCATTTTCCTGTTTCAAGAGGCGAGATTTCGCAATGTCAGTATGGCCCTCGAAGAAAGGGGTAAATGCGCGCATTTTCAAGTGCAATCTAATTTTCTTAGCAGTTTTTGTTTTTGTGAAGAAGCGGCTTAAGTCAAATTTCTGTACGCAAAAATCTCTTTACCTGAAGGCGGGCGTATAATGGGTTAAGAACTCGCGCGGATTTTTAAAGGAAGCAAGTCCGTAACACTGAGTTGCAGGGGAAAAAATACTCTGGTTTTGTGTCGTTTCATCGGGCTACTGATCACTTCGCGACGGCGCCCGATTACATCATGCCCCATATGCGTGGCAGCATATAAGCCGAAGCTGCGCACTATCGCGCGTAGATATTACGTATCGTGCGCTTATTGGATTAACTCTCAGTTTTCTTGCTGGAGTTAAAAGGGCAGCAACGCCCGGCTAAGTTGAGCGCTGATCCGACCTGCGCACATGTATCGCAGGGCGCCTGGCGATACGTCATGCCGCGATGCAAGCCGCTACGGTTGCTACGCGACGCCTTCCAGCAGCGGATCTCGCTCCAGACGCCCGAGCCGCTCTGCGCATACGAACTGCTCTCATCATTCCGCTGCGAGCAGAACGGTCGGCAAAACCAGAACGAGATCAGGTGCTTTTGCGTGTTGCAGACCTTTTGGTGTTTCTGACGAAAAGCGCTTTATTGGAAAAAGTGATATCGAAAGGGTGCAGCATGCGTTTTGGTCTCGTGAGAAGGTCTTCTATAAAAATGAAAACAGCCCTGCAGACGTCACGAAGTGCGTCATTCGGTGCTCGGTTGGCAATCCAACAAACACGATCCGTCGGTAAGAAGACCGATTACCTGTCGGTGACAAGACAACCATTGCATGGCATTTGAAGTAGCTTGCCCATGCTTCCTTGTTGTTGGTCGAGTCAAACGCTTTCGCTTTTGGACAACTGGGTGTTTTTTGACAACACTGGTTGAATCTGGCTGTCCTGTTGGTCCCGACCGTGCATCGCTTTGCTTCCTGCACACAACTAAACTTCCGTGCTGTTAATAAAACAACAGCGGACCTTTGAGTCGACAGTTCGTTATTCAGCGAGGCACCTGCACAAGAGACAAATGTTGTCCGAAACCCGCATTTTTTAAAACTGTTTAATTGCAAGTGCTCGTACACGAGAAGAAGCGAAGTCGGCGGCGAATCGTATAAAACGAAGCGCCGAATAATCTGTTTACGATCGATCGGTCGACGCGAAATTGATCTAACCGCTTTTCCCAGGTCAAGTAACGCGGAGGAAGCTGCCAGAGAGCGGCTCCGACTACAGCGCGCGGTCATCGCCAGACTATTCCAGCTGCGATGAAAACGACCGTGGTCATAGCTCAGCGTGGCAAGGTAAAAAACTGAAAGGATTTTGAGTGATTTTCCATGGCGAGTCAGCAGTCGGCGTGCGCGCGTCAGGTCAGCGGGCTTGAGCCTGTCTCGTCAGGCAAGGCTAGCAGTGTTCATTCGGCAAATGCTTCGGTGTGTTGCGGACAGGCAGTGCCTTTCCGCTGTCTTTGGAAAGTCGCCACCTGACAAGGATCGTTTTCGGCGCATTTAAGTTTTTTCACCATTACGCTAATTATGCTGGGAATCGAAAAGACAGGAGCGATAACGCAGGAGCGGCAATTGATTTTCTGAAGCCGTTCTTTTCGTTCTTGCCATTGATTACCTGCTCGCATCGCTGAGAAACCGTTCTCGAGGCCGTCGTTCCGAAAGCTTCTTAATGGGCAGCATATTTCATGTTCAAATTAAAAGCGCTTCTTTTCGAGACACCGGTAAAACGCGCCGTATCAAGGCAATTCAAATCGATATTACTTTCGCTGAGCGCGTTGATGCCGTCGCTTGACCACCTGATAAATCCTCTGCAGCACTGGCTGCTGCGGACAACACCAGTGCCACCGGTTCTACGGCACATATCAGATTCCTGAAGAGCGTCCCACGCTTCAAGCTATTCTTAATTGCTGCACTGTCTTGTTGACACCGAAAAAAATACCTTTTCGGTCTACTGATTATGAAGGCGTGCGTTGGTTTATTGTCGTGTCGGCAGCTTAAAAAACGACTTCGAAAGTTATTACGCGCTGCGAAAGTCTAAATGCGTGCTTTTTTTGCAAAAATCAATCGAGTGCAGAGACCTATCTTAAAACCTTGGTATGGTTGCAGGTTTACATAGCAAGTAAAATAGGGGGGAATCGTTTCCGGTTTACGTTCTCGGATCCTTGGTGCATATGCAGAAAGCTTCTCGTTCACTAAACAAAACTAATAAGCGCTTCACTAAACCTCGTAACCGCATCGTCTACCCTTCCAAAAGAACCTTCACCCAAGTTGTCGAACCAACCGCAAATTTCCTCTTTCGTGCATGCTGAAGACATGATAGCTGAATACGGCATTTTTGCCAGCACGACTGTAGAGTGTGCTGATTAAAAGCAAGTACTTTTACCCCCCCCCAGGCTGGTACCCCTTGTCAGGCAGCGCCGCGTAATTCACAATCTCACAGCAGTTAACGTCACTGCGGTCAAAATTCGAGTATGGCTTGTCAGCCTGACTGTTGGTTGATACAACAACAGCGCTAATAAGCAAACTTCCAATGTGTGTTTGTATGATCCGGTAAAGATTCTTCATTACTAAAAGGATGTAAAGAACGTCCCTTCTCAAACAATGAAGATTGTGCGTGTTTTGTCTGTTTTGCCGCATGCATTGCATCGTTGCCCACAGAGTGCGTGGTTTAAATTGGCATGTTTTACCTCCAAAGAATAATGTTCTGTAGATATGTCTTAATCTTTAATTTTCGTTGAATTCGCCCGAAACATTCTTTTGAAGCGACTGTAATTTGCAGACCCTAATTTTACCGTTTCAATCAGACGAAGAAATAAACTTCATGTTTACCGAGCCCGTGGGGTTAGCGCAATGTTGGCATTTCACCAAAGCAGAATTTTCCCTTTTGCAGAACAGTTTGACAGTCACGTTTGAAAGAGTATCATTAGTTTGGTGTTTTGCTGATCGCTAGTGCTTTTGCAGAAAGCAGACGAATTTCAATTTTTAGATAATGCCGATGGTCTTCCCATGTACCAATTACGGCCGTTCGGTCTGAGAGGTGGTGGCCTTTTTTCTGAAATGTTTTACTCTAAAACGCAGATAAAACTTGCGAGACGTGACCCTCTCTTGGTGGCTTTTGCGGTCTAACTGGAACTGCACACTGTCTACTCGGTCAAAAATAGCGGTTTCTGTTTAAACTGACCTTCTGTAACAGTTAATGGGTTCTTTTTGTTGCCAACTAACTACGATCATACATAGCAACCTTGTCCTTGCAGTTGTATATGTTCGAAATGATGAATATCAGATTGCAAGCAGTGCTCTGTTTAGATCTTAAACTCCTTGACATACAGCAGCTTATATAATTTCTGCTTTTGCTAAAAGAGGATGCTTCAAGGTGAGATGTGGCAGTAGTTGATCTTAAATCTAGCCAGGGATAAAAACTGCCTTTTTATAATCCATGCATGTCAGTCGATCGCATGAAAGCTTCGCCACAGTGGTCAACGGAGACTGGTTGCAACTCTCGCGTTTTTTGATTGTTGGAGTGACGTCACAATCACGTCATATGTCATCACATGGCGGCAGTGAGCTGGCTAGCATGAAAAATAGTATTTTTTAAATTAGGGTGGAAATATATTTGTTCAGAAAAATTGTTGCAACTTGAAAGCACAGAAAGTTCGTTTTGTTGCTTTATGTTGAAATCCTGTTCAGTAAACTCTAGGACATGACCACTTTGGCGTAAAATCTTGTGGCGTTTTTTTTGACTGGCTGATCGCTGGTGGTTTTCCGTTAGGATTGCTGCTCTAATGTCGAACTTCCTTATGTGATCCTTTTAAAAACATGTCTTTGTCTACAAACCAGCGAAGGCTTTGCTCTCTCCATAGAAGAGCAATTGTATCAAAAGACGAAGGGGGTAAAGGCATTTTTCTAAGCCATGGTCTTGCTTATGTTCACTTGAACAGCGAGTCGTTAAGAGTGATATATTCTCAAGACGTGCTAAACAGTCATGGATGTTAGTGCCGTAAAGGATAAGCTAGCAGCGCTCCGCCCACTGCGCCAAGAATGCCAGGCTCGCCACCTGGAGGCAGCTTTTGGTACTGCCCGCTATTTTCCGTGGCAGACCACTGGCGGCGCAAACACCTGTAACGCATCGTGGCACCTAAATTCGTTTAAACTCTAGCAACGAACAAAATGGCCTGAACGACGGTACTGGGTTTGCAACACCATTAAACACAAGTTCGTTGCTCTTATGAACATAGCATTGTAATTTGTACAAATTACGGATTCCCGGTTATTTTCACGGGTATGAGTGTTCGACTGCCAGATCTAGCCTATTTGCTTTCTTTTTCGGAAGCTAAATTTTACAAAAACCAAACGAATTGGTGACAAGAGAAAATGGGGGAAATTTGCTCGTAATTCTTCGTGCGTAGTACCGGCCGAATTCGCTGTCTAGCCCTTTACGTAAAGTCTGACTGCTGATTTTCAGTGGATAATGTAAGGACAAATACATTTACCTTCGCAACAGGCAGTTACTTTTGTTTTTGTTGCTGTTGCCATACCGGGACCACAGGCTTTTGCTCCATGTGCGCCTTAATAGTCTGTGATATAATCGGCACTGGTGAATTATTCGTGGCCATCATGCTTACACGACTAAGTTGCTGATCTGGTGGAAATTGCTTTACTCGGGACGTTCGCGAAAGCTTTCTTCTGTTGAGCGCGCACGCGTGCGCAGTTGTAGAAAAATTTGCAAACAAAGCGGAAGATCAAGGACCAATGTGGCCCGAACTTGCAGCTTGTGAAGCGGCTTATTGTTCGTGCGTTGATGGCATTTTGACAAATTTCACAGGAAAATCAACGCTAATGACCGGTACTGAAAGCGATTGCGTCACTTCTAACGCGAATGCTGATGTAAAGCAGGTATTACGTTCGTTGACGTAACGTGGTGTCCTGCCGGTGGCGCACAGTGCATGAAAACGCTTCTTTACGTCTAGCTGTACGACACTGTCTTGTGCGTAGACCTTGTGACGTGGCGCGTTCGATTTTCAATGTGATGTCTTTTCAAAACCGACGGTAGACTTTTTTCGCACCACGTTTGTTAGGAGTGGAGAGAATTGGCGATAAAATAACGTAACAATACGGATGTGAACGAAGGTAGGATTGGACACGAGCTCTTCCATTTGTGGTACAGTGGAGGATGGCTGCTTCATGTGTCATATAACGTTAAGGACGGTGGTAACGGTAACGCACGCTAGCCATTACACAATATTTCCATGCACCCAGAAATCGGCTGCATAAGTTGACGTTGGAATTGTACCTGAACCTTATATTACGCTGCAAGCTGTTATTTGTGGCCACTAGAATTGGTTACATTGACAACATAGCTCCACCTGATTTTCCACATGCAGCTGTCATTACTAGATTTGCCGTCAGGTTTCTCAAGCTGAGCAAAATTTTTTGTTAAAATATGAAATCACTTTTGCTTATCTCTAAAGATATTTGCAGCATAACTTCGGAAAAGTGTTCCCTTTCTCAACTTGTCGATTGTTTCGCTGCTTCCTGTACTATGCTTTTCTATTTCCAAGTTGTTTTTTTTTCTCATCAAGACTCCGAGAAAAACTAGTTCTGTTGCACGTGATTGCTGATAAAAAAAAGAAGTTTATTTCCACAACAGAAGCTTTTTTAATCGCTTTTGTTCACCGCTCTGCATGTGCATGTTTTATGTGCAATTCACTGCTGCATGCTTGTGGTAATTCCTTACCGACAGATTCGCCCCGATCGCCCCGCGAATACATGACAGCAATCGAACTGTTGCATGCATCCTCACCTTGGCACGGACCCGACGTCTGATCTCGCGATCGCAGCGGACGGAGAACATACACGTTCCGGGTTCTGGCGTCCAACAAGAAATTACGCGCACGCCCTTTGACCTTTGAGAGATGACCCTCTGCCACGCTCACGTTTTCCCGAGCTTTAAGCTGAACATCTTTGCCAGTAAGCCTGTCGCTCTTCCAACTTCGGGATGATGGTACAGCCTACCGCGTTCTTGTGATAGGACTGTCCTTTCAGTTTGCTTTACGACGTGTAGCGCCGCCGTGAGCTGATTAGAGCAGCGCTTTATACTTTTTCGTCGTTCTGTGTCTCAAAAAAGCTGATTTTCTTGCTTGCCCGCGTTTTCAACCACATCATTACAGCGTCGAACGCTTGTGCTGAAGCATGTGTGCGCTTTTGTCAGCGTTCTTTCATTGCTGAGTCACAGTTTGAAGAACTTCATGCTCGCTGCTGCATATATGTTGTTGCTGTTTCGCCACTGACATGTTTTAGGTCGGGTTGGCTGTCCTCTTCTTGAAATCCTTTTCTTGATTTTTTTCTCAGCATTTGGTGTCGTGGAGATTATCTGACGACGGCCAATTCATGATCGGCTTTTTAACTATCAACAAAGAGCTCGATACGGATGGAAATCCAAGACGTCCCGGGGAAATGTCTTTGGGAGTCAGGGTAACAGTTTCTGGCGCCAAGCGCATGACCGTTACAAGATTTCCTGCAAATTCGCACTTGGGTTCGATTTCATTTGACATGCTTTTGTACTCGGAGTGTCACGAATAGTCAGCGAACGCCTATCTCCACTTGCTTGCGCCGTGGGTCACGCGGCTACTTAACGTAGTTTATACCGTATTGACAGCGAGACAACGGCAGCACCACGCGTGAATCTTTTCCTTGCACCCATTCATAAACGCTATTCACGAAGTTGGTCTGGCCGCAAGTACCGTTATTCAAGTCTTCTCTATGACCCAACTGAGAATCGAATACAGCCTACCAGCTTTGGCGCGTGTCCCTTGCTCAACCCAATATTCGATTTAATTGCACTCGTCCTTGCCAAAAAAAGCGCGCTGGTAATGTCGGGACGTTCGTTTGGTTTCACAACCTGATGCCAAGCAACGAGCTGGTACCAAAAAATCGTCGAGTTGTATGCGTTAGTTTAAAATATGCTTCGGCATTCCTTATATACTTAGGATAAAATTTCCTATATATTTTTGTAGTCATTTAGATTTTAATTTGTACAGTGCTTGTTCGTCCGGCAGATTCTCGGCGGACAAGAAACCGAGTCAGGCAGGCTAGGATCGTTCATCAAGCACGTGGACCAAGGGAGCCTGGCAAATCGTGTCGGCGGTCTTAGGGAAGGAGACGAGATCGTGCAGTGGAACCGCCAAAACTTGCAAGATCTTGACCACGAAGCAGTGGAAGAAATTGTGAAAGCCTCAAAAAGAAAGAACGTGGTTCGTTATGACTTACGTTTGGGTCTGAGCTTGGTTTTCGGTTTGCTCGTGTTTTTGATTTTTGCGACTGTTTATTGCGAGTCACCTTTCGATTTGAAAGCTTAAGACGTGAATTACTTTGCTGACTGCAGGCTAACAAGAAAATTGAGCGTTTTTCCAAGTTTATTTTTCCAAGTTACAGAAAAGTTTAACCACGTTTGACGTTATCGGGCTTTGCAAATCACCCGAAAGAAAGGGCGTGCTGTTATGACGACTTTCATTTCGGTTGTCGCAGCTTGATAGATTAGTTGGCGTTTTGTTTTTCTCTGGCTCAAGCGACTTTTTTCTCTCGTAATCGTAAACCGGACAGTTTCACGAACAGGGTCAGCGATAACGCAGCGGTTGTTTTCACGAAGGTCAAGCTCGTGGTCACTCGTCCGATCAAAGGCGCCCTGGTCGGAGGCGGCTTGAGACTGAACCAGCCATCTGTCGAGTCAAGCGGAAGCTCCTTTGATTCGCACGTAGACGATCGGAATCCGGCTTTCTCAGCTCGCGGCCACGAACTGGATTTACAGGAGCCCGATCAAGAAGATTCCGTCTCGTCGCACGAGTCACAGGAGGAAGAGGACGAGGAGTATCCGAGATTGATTGAGGTTGGGGCTGTGGTGGCATCGAATTCTCAGGTCTTTGTTGCAGTGAATAACTGCTTGCTTTATCGCAAGTACGTGCTGCATTGCCACCAGCAGTTGCTGTTGTTGGCCACCTCTTATCAAGCTGGTAGAAGCAAGGAATAATAAAGGGAAACACACCCGAGAACAAGCCAAAGTAGCTGAGTTCCAAAACTCAACCCCTTTAAGTTTTCATGTGACGTTACGTTTTTCGTTTGGTGGCTTAAGGTTTTGCTTTTCTTGTGCTGGGAGCACGAGAAAGCCTTCGCCAAGCATGAACGTGTTCGAGGGTCGTGCTTGCTTCCTGGCACAAAGCTGTTCACCCTTTCTGGGACTTAACAACAATGTCGAGCGACACACCACAACTGTGCAACGGTATAAAATCAGGGTTCCCGCGCAGTATTGAAAGTATTGATTTTCAAAATTGGTTTTCAAGACCTTGAAGAAGTTTTGAATTTGGCCAAAATGTACATTAGGTATTGAAAAAGTATTGAAATTCTATATGGAAAAAAATCTTAAGTATCTGAACATAATTTTACTGAAGGCAAAGCAATTCATTATTTATGCAGCATTGAGCAATGTGTAAAATCGAGTTTCATGATGAAGAATTTCGAAAACTGAAGAGAAGTAATGGTATTGAACTTTTTTAATTTAGTATCGAAAAAGTATGGAAAATGATTTTTTAAAATATGTGGGAACCCTGGTAAAATATCCATTTTTTTCTTGTTGTGTGAGAACCCTAGTAAAATATCCATTTTTTCTTGTTTATGTTTGTCCAGATCAAACTTTGGCACGACGTGGTTGCCGAGCAACTGCACGTGACTATTATCAGAGCGCTCAACCTACCAAAGCGGGAAGCCGGTGTTCTGAGAAATCCCTACTTAAAAATCCATTTACTCCCAGGTGAGCTGAGCGACTGCCCATGGCCGGAAATGAAATTGCGGGTTGGTGTGGCTGTCCAGCGTGAATGTGTTTGATTTCGTATAGCAAGTTTTTAAACGACCGTGAGAGCGTCATCTCCTGTTACAGTTTGGATATACAGATCCTCAAATGCCGCTGCCCACCATTATCACAACCGGATTGTGTCTGTATTCTCGGCGTACACAGACTCCGATTCCGAGCCTGTAGCGCCACAGTGGTTGTATCTGAAACTTCTGTGTGAAGACGTTCGCTGACATTTTGCAGCCAATTCTTCGGTGCTGAACGATGAACCGTATAATGAGAAAGATTGCTTACCACGACATACCGTGCATGTTACATCTTCGTTTTTCGAGCAAGAAGCATTAAAAACGAGCAACGAAACAAGGAAATCTCGCTAAATTTTAAATTTGAGCTTTTTTGTGTCTGTGTATGCGGGAATAATGTTCCGAATTTTGTGGAAATTGTATCTTTGCCAAATTGAGTCTTGTCTGAAATGCCTTTTTTTAATGTTGCATCGGCTTTTGAAACAAAAACGGAACGCTAAAATCTTGCAAAAACTTACAATGAGATTTGCATCGTTTTGTTCACCAATATCCTGCTCCAAGATGTTCGATGCAAACCGTTTTCAGATCGAAGCGAATTTTCCAAACGCCGCACGAAGACCTTGAAAAAGACGATCGAACCCGTCTGGAACCAGTCGTTCGTCTACAGCGGTATGACCGCTCATGATGTCCGTTCCATGTCCTTGGAACTGATGCTGTGGGACTTCGACCGGTCGGCCAGGGCCAACAACCACTTTCTTGGACAGGTGACGCAGAGAGCTTGTGTCAAGAAAACGTGCGCTTTTTAGCCGTGTAATGTGTGTCGGAGCTTTGGCCCAGAGTGGAGTATTATTTACTCCTTGATTTGAGTTCACTGTGGCGGGACTGTGCATTGTACAGTATTTAAGTTTGGTTGTAGCTGCGGTGTAACCACGAGGAAGCTTCTAAAGTCGCGTCGTTTCGAAGCAAGTGGGGGAACCTACATACTATCACGGGCCGCATAAATTGTGGAATATCGCTGGCAGGCCGCAAAATTAATGAATTTTTACTTAACATGCTGCCTTCATCGTACAAAGGAAGATAAGGAGAGAAAACTGTGTCAAGGAGCGAGAGAGACGTTTCTTGGCACACTGTCTACGTGTTTGCATGTGATGGCCATACATGCATTTGGCCCGCGGGCCGAAGGTTCCCCACCCCTGTTTCACAGTAAAATGATATTAGTCACTGACTTCGACCAGTCGGGACACTAAAGATGTGCCAGCGAGGAACACTATGCGCTCACGCTATGATCTGCAACTGGTCAACTTCGGTGGGTGTCGAAGGCGCTTGCATCGGTTCCTCTGGATTCTTTCTTGATTTGTTTTAATTGCTTACGTCGTGATGGTCACGCATCACAGCTTCCACGCAACGTTTCACTGAGGGTTGTTTCTTGAAAATAAGCAAAGCGTTGGCGTTCCACTAAGATTCTAGACGTCTGGCATATGTCGTTAGATGTTTTCCCGAATACATCCTTTTTTCTGTCGTTTACGCCATTTGCAGTACACTCGGCAGGTAGCAGTGGTTTACGATTCACTTCTTTGCGGATTGCGCATTAAATGAAATTAGCACTTAGCAACATCAAACGCTGTAAACTGCGAGTTTCGTACGAGAAAAATTCCAAGCGGATTCCAGCAGCGCGCGACCATCGAAAAAAAAAACGTTTTTCCAACGTAATCAACAGCACGGTTTCAACTTCATGCGCAGCTGGTGATTCCCCTCGGCGAGGTCGAGCTGGAAAACGAGGCGCGCTGGTTCCAACTCGCGCCTGTGCTCGACAAGGCTCCGGCGAAACCGACCTTCATCCCCTGTCGCGCGCCGCGACGCCGACGCCCTGAGCACGTCCGCGCCGGAGATCCGACCCTGGTCTACGTACACGACCCCGAGCACCTCCCGCGGTCAGCCTCCCACAGCGACTGCTCGCACGCAGGCTGCCGGCGCAGCAATGACGTAGTCCAGGAGCAGCCGAGAGCGAGCTTCGCTGCGCGTGCGCACACGCTCTCGCGCGATGTCAGTTACGCGTAAGTGCCTTCGGCTTTTGTTTTTGCGCTTCGCGGCAAGCTGTTGTTCTGTTCAATAAGGAATTTCGTTTGTCAGCCATTTGAAAGCCAAGGTCAGTTTTCGCTTCACGCACAAACTCCGCCTCGTCTTTTAATGTCTTCAGGATTGTTTGTCTTTGAAAATATAGCTTACCTACCTCATAATAAAACTAAAAATGTTAATGTATGAGACATAAAAATGTCTCATGCATTTAGTGTTTGATGGCAGGCTTCAAAGCGTTTTATTGTAACATGAATTAGCGCTTAGTTGACGCTGCGTGTTTTTGTACGATCGTAAAACTACTGTTTGAATAAGGGCTGAAGATGCCTGCTCAGAAATGATGGCAGCTTCCGCGGAACAACGCTGCTGCTTATGCAAGCTTGTATGGATTAACGGGAAGCCTTCACGCAAGCTGAGCTACTGTTAAAAACCAACTGCGTAGCAGTTGTTTTGCGAGCTTTACTTGGGACGCAGTAAAACTTCCACTTGGCGGTTATAATGCACACGTTGCTTTGTGGCTTATTTGCGTACTGCGATAAGTCGTAGCAACTGCTCGATGGTTAAATTCGTGACGATTTTCTTTCTCAGCGAGGACTCTGACGTGGAATTCCACTATCCCTCATCTTGCCCTGACAGGTCGCCTGCCTTGAAGTCACGTGCTCATCGGGTCATCGTGCATGATAATCGCGCGACTACCGAAGAACTGAATTCTGCGTTGCGTCCGCTTCCTCAGTTTGTTTCCTCAGTCCACCTGTCCACACCAGGTACGTAGACCAATGTTGTTTTATGAAGATAGTTCGTCGCTCGCGTCATCAAGAACGAAACTAAGCGTCTTGTGACGAACGCGCGTCTTGATCGTGTTGTTGTCTTTCCAACGAAAAACAGAAACTTCAAACTTTGCGGCTTACTTTTTTCATATGCAGGTGAAGCTTTGAAGTAGCTGAGGTTAAGAAGCACAAGGGTGCGTCTTCATTGGCCGATCTCTGCTGCGCAGAAGCAGCTCCCGAAACCGAAAGATAATTAATCTTTGTGGAAGTGAATTCACTTCCATTAAATAATTCAAGCTCTTTTACCGATCTGCATCCCTCCTTTCGTCACCCGTCTCATTTTTCGTGTTGCAGCCGTAGTTGGTTATAAATTCTGTGACGAATGAAGTTAATCAAAAAGTCACAACTAACAAGTCGACCGCGATCAGCAGGTCGTTAGCGGTACTGGCCAAATCAGTCACCCAAGTAAAAAAGTATATTGTCCCTCCGGATAAGAACTCGATAAGCTCGGTTTTGTCAAGATCTGATCGAACTGACCAAACATTGGGACCGGCTCAAAACCTCCCAGCGTGGATGCTCGCTACTTGGGGGGGTGTTCGCCGTAATCTGCGACCTGTGTTTAAATCGCAGACATATTTTCTCAGATATTCGAGACCAATACGATTCTCCGAGACCGGACAGGTACACTGGTACGCGCCTACCACACCAGCCCGTTGCCGCACTGAGGCAAAGAACAATGAACCCCGATGAACTGATGACGCGAATATCGTCGTCGTTGCCAAGCAACGAAAAGTCATTGGAAGAACTGTTCGAATTGAAACAACAAAGGAAGACGCCGGGTGTAATACTCGCAACTTCTGGCGAGGTACAAGTTCGTGACCAAACAATTCTCGAAAAAACTACTTGTTGCAATTGCACGGAACGAGCTTCAAATGCGGGCTGCTTTTCTTTTTATTTTTTCTGCAAAAAGTGTGTTTTATTTTTTGTGCAAAAAGGTGAAATCAACCGCGAATTGAGAAGCGCGGTGTTTGTTGACGAGGGCATAGTGAGTTGCGCTCGAGCCTTTTCCTGGATCAGGGATTTCATTGTGACTCGCTCGCGCAGGATCCTCACAACATGACGCGGAGATTCAGCGCCGAGGGCCGTGCTGCTGCCGCTGCTGCCGGCTTGGACCGATCGTCCCCCACTCGACCTGTCAATCAAGAACCGCGCTGCGCTGTCTCATCATCAACTGACGGAAGAGAGCCAGTCGCTGACCGCGCCCGGGATCCTAAAAACAGGCGAGTGCAGGTCTTGGTTGCGACGCTCGATCCTTTGTTTCTGTCGCGGCGAGTTCGTCCTTTGATTGGTCCAGCGAGCAGTTAAGTTGTTGATGCTCGGCACTCGACCGACTTGAATTGAATCAAAGTGCGAACCCTTCCTCAGCAACCAGAAGTTTTGCGTCGCAACGTTCAGTGACCTCAGACATATTGGCCTTTTTCTTGTGATTTTCAAATTGATGTCAAACGCGACATGAGACTAACGGTAGAAGCGGGACATCGAAAATCCCGATAACGGTGGATTCGGGGAAAGACGTTGCAAATAGAAAAGTTGCAATGTCTTGTTGTACGGCGTTGCGTTTGTGGACCGACTTGGAAAATTTATTTCGCTGACCAATGCAAAAGTACGATGACCGACCTCCAAAATCGTTCCCCGCCTGGGAAGCGGTGTTATCACTCCCCCGAAGGCCAAAAGTTAAGCCTTAAACTGCAACGAAATCGCTCATCGTGTGTCTCTTGCAGCGTGTCGAGCTCGGGCGATGCAAGCCAAACGTCAGAAGTATCGAGACCGGATTTGATGTCGAAAAGCATGAGCCTAGGAGCGGACCTGCACACGACCGGTCGTGTAAGTAGCTCAGCGTCGAAGCTCGACTTCCAACCAATCGTTTTTGTATCTTTTTCGGCCGCCTGCCTGAACGTCGGGCCGAGCCGTTCTATTGTGTACAGAGGTTGATACCAGCTCGTGTAATCTTGCAGTTTTTTCCCTGCGTCCGAGTTAACTCCCCTGTTACAGCTGCGTCTGTGTGGTCAAATGCAACCAATCCAAAACACGCTGTTTTGATTATCTTCATTTTTTGCCTTGTATTGCAATAAACGTAAACGCTTTTGGTTGCGTATCTAAATGGAAGGCAATATCTCCAGTCTAAAGATTCGATGTGTCCGGGATAAAAGTTTAAACTTGTTACTTGCTTTCGTGTACACGCAACAGTCCCGCGCTTCTTGTGCTTCCCTCTAACCTCGTGCTTGCAGAGCAAAAATGGCGATCTGGTTCGAGCCGGATCTGGCCGGAGCACTCCACGTCAGAGAACCTCGCCGTACGACGCGAGAGCGCTTACCTGTGTGCGAAAAAACCACACAGTCGGAAGCAAGCTTGGAAGTTTTGTCGGCTTGAAAAGTAAAAGCCACAGCAGCACTCATCTGGGTAAGATTGAGCGCGCGGTCGCCAAAAACCCGAGCACTTTTGCCGCGGGTCAAGCAGCGGTAATGTCATATCATCTTGCATGAATTGTTGTTGAAGTGTCCACATTACTTCTTTTCGTTTGACTTGTTAATGCAGGGTGAACATGACTGAATTCCCACCTGGCCTTGAACTGATCGAGCATTTTTTATTTACGCATACCTGTCGTTCAGAACCTTTGGCTCTAAAGGTTCAAACCGGTGAAAAACGAGGTTGTTTTCATATAAAAAAAATAAAGTTAAATCAGCTCACTCCCGCATTAATTTGTTAGAAAGAACGAGGTCGGGTCAGCCGCGTCATCCTTTCACAGCATTTTTCGTGCGCATTACCTCGACCGTCAGTGTCTTGCTGGGACAGTTGTTGTTCTCAACGTTCTTCCCCCTGTTCCCTACATCGCCGACACCAGACATCAGCATTTCCTCCCCAGACGCTTGATCGTTATGAAAACAACAAGGACAAATATCAACCACTTGATATCAACACATTTCTGTAAAACTTCAGTGACAGCCTTGAGCCTCGTGCTTAGAAACTCCAATTAACCGTCATTATTCCTACTATGGATCGGAGCGCTGACGCTTGACGGGATTCCAGCTACAGATCGAATATTCTCTCAAGGGGAGACTGAGCTCTCTACCCGTGCAAGGCAATCAGTCTATGTTTGGAGGGCTGATAGGCAGGGGGGCATTTCTCCACTCTGGAAGTCCCGCAGCTGAACCTGGACCAGAATTGATCACGGTGCAGGGACATGTGTATACATTTTGCATCGAGGAGGACTCGGAGTTGCAGATAAAGCTTGTCCAAGTTTATCATAGTGATGTTCAGTATTTTTTGAGGTTTGACCTTGGGTGACCTCATAACATTTTGAGAGACCGCAACTATTTGATCTGAATACCGAGATAGTCACAAAGCGAGATTTTAGTGTATTTCGGTGGTGGTTCTGCTGAGAGGTTCTGCCGTGTTTTGACCGTTTAGGCTCCGAAACACGACCGACCGAAAGTTACTATATTGTGACACTAGAGAGGGAGAAACAAGCATTATCAGCTTATCACTGTTGCACATGATATTTTACCACTGGTTCTTATTTTCGTAGTGCATTCATTTTCACATTCCTCTCGGGAGAGTTGCGGGGGCAGCGGCCCTAGGTGGTTTTCATCAACCTCACCACTGGCTCCATGCTAAAGACCAAGCAAGGTCGAGGATGTAATCACACTACCTAGTTCTTTGTTCGACCTATGGGTCACTTTTCCGTGGGTGTGGCCGGCAAGACTAACCTCGCCAATCTTTCCAGGGACATTCTGGTCACGTGGTCAGGCCATCCTGGCCAGGGTCTCTATTCGGGGAAGTGTCTCTAGATTCAAGGTTTTACTAATTTCACAGCTGCGCACTGTGTGGCAAAGTACCACACCGTCAACTCTTCGCAAAAATCCCATCTCAGCCGTTCGCACTAAAGGTAACATTCTCAGTCATTACCCAAGATTCATGGTTTTGTTCATGGTGGGACTCGGATCGAAGACTGATTTCAAAAAATGAACAATTAACAGTTCTTGAAAACTCCCGTTTGTGACCACAGAGCGATAAGCCTCGCCTGAAGCTGTTTGCTCAAAATTTTAAGCTACATACCGGTAACTCTAACACAACAACATTCCAAAAAGCTGATGTTACTACACTTGTCCGATACAATTACCGGATACTGAGCTTGAGCTAACAAGAGCGTTGTTGCAATGAATAAGAAACGCACAGCCGGGTGCAGCAGCAATCCATCTTCTTTATTGCTCAAACTACAACTTTGTTACGTTACGATAGCTCATCGCCTCCCGTTTGAACTCGAAGCTACTACTTAAAGTTAGATTAGAAACACTGTATATTGTATAGTGCTGATAAACGTTTTGTTAACTTGAAAAAATATTAAAATTGCTCGAAATATCATACCTTAGGGAAACAGAAAAATAACTAGAATTTACTATTTTTTAAATTCCTCGTTGGTGGGTCAAGTGGTCTTGTTTGACAAACCAAAGTTACAGAGAATGGATGTTAACTTTTTAGGAGAAACTCTGCTGAGACGTTTTCTAAGCCGTTATTGCCTATTATTAAAGTATAGGTATATGCTAAAAATAAAGTAAGAATAGCTCGATACCACCACTAAGTGGTGAATATGGTCACCCGTTTGCGAACAACTAACTGCAAGAGAAGTTCGATTACTTGTGATTTGGACGAGTATATCCATTCCTCGACCCGACGATTGCTCAACCCCATCTTTTTGTGGTCAAAAACAGCCGCTGCTTATTTTGACATAAAAGAACACGCGATGACGGATCGACAGATGGCCAGCTACCCCATGGATGATGTGGTTCATATAAAAACCACAAGTGCAACGGGCCAACCGGAGTTTTCCACGGCCTGCTAAACCGCTGGTATTTTAATAGGTCGTCGGTAGACACTGATAGGCTGCATTGAACCCCGTTAGGCCCGTGGTTTAGTAGGCGGTGGTGGGCTTATACTTTGGTAGAAATGTAGTGTTTAGATAGACCGACCGCGTGTTACGGTGTTTATACCTTGAAACAAGTGATGCATGTTGCTTTGTTTTTGGCCAGTTGTACATGTTCGATAAAATAATCGACCACACAAGTCGTCCGGCTGATTTGGACAAATATTTTTGAGGGGTCTGAGCGGAACGTTCGCCTTTCGAAGGTATCAACATGCCTAGAAAGGTCAAACAAGAGACGTTCCTAACCTCAAGCCGGTTGTCGTGTTAACCTACAACAAAATACGTTTGCAGACCAAAAAAATCTGAGCGGACGAAGTGCAGAGTTCGGTGTTGATTTTCAGTTGAGTCGACAAGGAAGCAAGGAATCGAATTCTGGCTCCATGCCCAGTATCGTGTCGGAAGGCTCGTAAGTTTCCGGCTGTTGTTTAAACGTTAACACGAAGCAACACAGACCCTATTAAAGCTTGCACAAGTGTGTGCTTGGTAAACACGTAGTAGAATTTGTGGTATTCGGCCTGCTTTCGTCAATTCGCCGGTTGCTGGCATAATCAACAGGTGCTGAAATGTTTATCAAAGTCCTAAAAGGATGTTAGTTGTTGACCACTCTCTGGTTAGTTGTTGACCACTCTCTGGCTACTCGGAGAAAACGTGTTGCATTAAATGCTTTTTCGTCGCTATGCCCAACATCTGGCTCCTTGGTAGACACCTTGCGTGCAAGCCTTTCGTGTTATTCAGTGTCTCGGGCGTGCAGGAACATGCTGCCATCAGGTGGTTGCTCCGAAGATCGGCAACTCGGACTGTTTTTCTGAAATTTTCAAATCTTAACCTAAGCTAAACTTTCCTATTGGAAAACTCAGCTGTCTTGGATCAAGGCGAGGACTGGCTTTTCGTCTTTGCTTGCGGCAAAATCAAACTTCTCTGCAAATCTATTTTTAACCAAGCGTGAAATGCAACTTTCAAAATGACGAAGCATCCATTCCACATTGCCCGAACTCAGTGAATACGAACTGCAGTTCTTTTCAAATTTTCCTCACGATAGTGGGATTTCCCGAGTCTAGGTTCTGCGCTTTTAATATACTTATTCCTAAGCGATTGGCTTCATTTCATTTTATCTTTCTGTTCTGAAGGTCTGTCGACAAGACGTTTCAAGATTTTGTGGGAGGTTTCGGACCCGGCCAAGTTGCTGGCCGGCAGACACTGGCCTTGAGCACGTTGGGCGAACTTGAGGTAAGTAAGCCACCTCCTATTGCGATTGGTCTTTATTTTAGCTGGGAGCTTTTCGCTGCTCAAAGAAGCGGTCACACTGCGTCGCTGCAAGCAGACTTATTTGCACTGCAACCTGCAATTTAATTTTTTTTCATTTTTATGCAAATGGAAAATTAACTGCATTCCACATTCCACAGTTGGGCATTTTCGAGCGCCGAGGTCAACTCGAAGTGAACGTCATTCGCGCCCGGAAGCTTCTGTTTCGACCAAACGCCAAGTTCTTTCCTGGTGAGTGCGTTGTGCTGTGTGTGTGTGTACGCGTTGTGCTGTGTGTGTACGCGTTAAGCGTTGATTGACCTTTGACTGAAACAACTCAATGCATTGCTGTCATGACAAAGATGCTCCCAACGCATCTCTGCGCTATCCAGTGAAAACAAAAGTGGAATATTCTCAACCTGAACTGCACGTGTTATCACCTGTGCTCATACACTGCCACCAGGGGTTGAGCTCCCAGTATCGTCCTTATTCATCGTGTCGTCGTTCGATAGGCGTAAGCTCGTTAGGTTCTAACGGTCAGATTCTACCCTTTTTCGTCAACATAAGCAAAGTGTTGGTCCACTACGTTTTTGTCAAAAGCTTCTTTCGGTACTGCACGTTGAACTTGTTTCCTGACGTGCTGACCGCCAGTGACGCAACAGTGAGGTCAAACTCGCGTGATCGTTGTATGAAGTGGGATTGCGTTAAAGTGATCGCAGCGCTGTGCTATCATGTAATGATACGACCGTCCGTGATTGCAACGGATGTATGTTCGTAAAAATTAAGTGTTTAGTTTCTTTGACGCATGTTGTGAGAACGCCTGCGTGAAAAGCGGCACAACGTTGCCTTGCCTGACGGATTTACATTTGTTTGCCAGCGAGCTACGTGAAAGTTTACCTGATGCTGGATCATCAGATCGTGGCAAAGAAGAAAACGAAGATGTCGCGACGCGAAGCGGAACCACGATTCGAGCAGACGCTGATCTTCGACCGCACCGCCACCGCCAGTAACTCAATTCAGGCAAGTCGCATTGTCGGTGATCAATCAATGTTTAAACGTTGGCGTTTCAGTTGCTCAATGAGCTCACTCCCCACCCCATGTGCTGCTGTATGCTTAGGCTCCATTGTTTGTTTGTATGGTAAAGTATAGGGGTTTTCCCACTGGCCTATCTTTCCCCGCTCCAGTAGTTTGACCCATTTTCCCTCCTGCAGATGATCGGAAAGAGTTCTGGTATACCGACATATTGTTGAAGGTACTCACCAGTCCCGTCGCCACAGGGGGATTTGGTGGGCTTAGCCCCCCAAACAAAGCTCCAAGGGCCTCAAATTGAATAATGAAACACTATAAATCAATGGAGTTTTTATCAAATTTTCAATGTCAAACACCCTTGCACGAACGTAACCCCCCGTTGAAAACATTCTGGCGACAGTTCTGTTACTCACGCGTATTCTCCTACTTGTGTAGGTCTCGGCTTGGGCTGATTACGGTCGCCTTGAGAACAAGGCGTTCTTGGGCGTGGCGAAGGTGTGTCTGGACAACCTTAACCGTGGCTCAAACACGATTGGCTGGTACAAGCTCTTTCCTCGCACGTCACTCGCGGACGTGACGTCGCTGTGCAGCTCGACAGTAGGCTCGGTGACGTCGCTCGAAAGCGACACGACGAGTTTCAGGAGGTGACTGCGATCGTGCGTCGCGACGTCACCACCTGGTGATTTTCTCTCCATCGATGGGAGGAGCTCCGAAACGAGCGAAGCACAGCGAGGCAGTGGCTCGAAGCGTTGTAGAAGTCGGTGAGGAGTGAACCGTTTCGCATTCGGTGCGAGAACTGACGCTTATCCAAGAGATTGGTTCGCGCATTTCCATGGCACCGGCAAGAGATGAGATTTTTTAAACAGAGACCATGCTGTTTCCAGATGGTGCATTTGCTTGTGATGTTGTTCCTTATTGATTATAAATGGCATTAGCATAATTTTTGTGGTGAATCAGCTCTGTGTCGACGGTGACAAAGCGGTATCGAAAGCGGTATCATTTTATTGCGCAGACCAGTTGATCACGCGAAACGTTAGTTTGCCCTCTGTAAATTAATCACTTTGGAGTTGGCCCTTTCAAGTTTCCGACTGGTTCTTCTTTCCCAAACTAATGTTGATTTCTCTGCTCGAACACAAGCAATTTTATGGATAAACATCGATCCAAATTTGTAGTGTTTCGCTTGAACCCCGTTTTTTTCAACTTCTGGCTGTTTCATGCGTTGTATCGTTGAAATACATTAGTTCCTGGCGTACCAACCAACCCTCTTGTTTGCAAAGCTAACAATTCTACTGGCTATAAAATTAGCAGGGAAAGCGTTAGGGTCTATTTAAAATTCCTCGCTCGTCGCTGCCGTGCGATATGGCTGGAAGTGTCCGCCTGCTTTGATATATCCACACTGTTGCTATTTCCGTTTGTTGCCACCGTCGTCTTTCGCGGCTAGAACGGTTGCGAACGAAGTGTTGGCCGCATTCATACTGGATGCGAGTATCGTGACCGGATGGTAGTCGAGCACTACTTTCAAAACGTAGTTGTAGCCTAACGCTGGATTGTCACGCTACGAAATAACAAATAAGATTGTTTCTGAGATCCCGTCTTACTTCCCACACTTGTTACCGAAGCTATTAGTGTGTTTGTATAAACTTGCTTTATCCAGCTGTAAAATGGCCAGGCTTTATTAGGTAACTTTCAGTTAAGGTTCATTTATACTCGCTTTCTCTACTCCATTTGGAGTGTCACGAATGGTGAGCTGCGCCCGCTTGCGCCGTGGACCATGTGGCTACTTCCGTAGTTGATGCCGTACTGGCAGCGAATCAATGGCAGTTCCGCGCGTGAACCGTTCCCATGCACCACCCATCAGCACCGAGCACGAGGCTGGACAGCCAGCAAGTATCGTTTTTCAAGTCTTCTGATCCAGCCTACCGGCTTCGGCCGCGCGTGCTGAACCAACTGCACTACTCAGCTGGTTTAGGTCATTTGTACAAATCGTTACACTCACTCAGTGGCGTAGCCAGCCCAAAAACTTGGGTGGGAGGCAAAATGTTTGATTTTAGGCGAATAACACTATTTTGTTTGGAAAAAACGCCTCTCAAAGCACAAAATGACTATATTTTCCAAAAATTTGGGGGGGCATGGCCCCTTTAGCCCCCCCTGGCTCTGGCTACGCCTATGCACACACTACTGCTTTTAAAGATCATGTGCTTTCGTTCAATGCAAGGCATCAGCTCCTGTTTATTGCTTCAGAGTTCGCGGCAGTGAGCGCTTGGCAGTAATGCTGCTGGTTTCGCTGCACGCTTGTCTTCCTTGTCGCGCGTCGCTCAGATCAATCACGGACGTTCTCGCTGTGCTGTCGTCATGCACTGCCAAGAAGAGACAAACGTGTTGTCGTTTCGCACTGCCTCGACATCAGGCCGCGCCTGTTCAACCAGATTCGCACAATAATGGGCATCAGTTGCGGCCCTTCGTCTGTATTCGCACTGTGCCCATTTAACGGCTTACCTGGCGCGGAAGTGTTACCGGCGAATGCAAGTCGCTTTTTTCGGATTTGGTCGAAAAAACTAACTCGTCCGGTGAGTGCAATAATTGGACCGCATCCACTGCGTGTAAAATTAACTGTTCTCTTCGCGACTGACTTGCTCATTGCAATACACGTTGTATTTTGTCTGCACTTCCCTGTCTGAAATGTAAATGCTTTAGCTGCTGCCCGTAAGAAGTTAAGAACTAAAGAGTTGCATATTGACTTCTTGTGTGTTTCATTCATTGCAAGGTTTAGCATAAGACAAACCTGGCCTTACTGGTGTATTTCTCATCCCAAGGACACCTGAGCAGTGGCGTGGCCAGCCCCAAAATTTGGGGGTGGCCAAAATGTTTTATTTTAGGCGATTAACACTATTTGTTTATAAAAACGCCTCTCACTCCTGGCTACGCCTATGCGCCTGAGGTGGAAATATGCCTTGAGTCAGTTTGTACGCCTCAGACCTTGGTAGGTTTTGGTGTGTGGAGCTCAAGCTGAAGGTCAGCCACGTTGCGCCCCTGGGACTATTCAATGCAGTATGTAGTCAACAGCAGCGAGGTTTCGGCACCAGTTGCACCTAGTAATATAGTAGCGCCGCAGATAGGTATGCATCGGCGTTTATGGCGTGTACCTCATAGCAAGATGTAACGTCAAGCGTAAAACTTATTTTGCAGAATATTTTACAAAGTCCCGTCATTTTGATGTTCACACTGAATTTTCCTCTGATTGATCCTCTAAAGCTGACTTTTCAACCCTGCGTTGATTTATGACTGTCTTGTCATAGTCACGAACTGTTTACGTAAGATGTTTCAAAGTCGTATACAGAAGGCAGCAGAACGCAATAGATCAGCCAGGATAAATTAACAGAAACCATTTCTAAATGCTTTCACAAACCTTTTGCTACTGGAACAAGCAACAATCTGCTGACAGTAAAATAATCCAGCTCCATCTCACACTGAAATGCACGAAAGATCAATCTTCCTACTTCTGCGACTGTTTCTTAGGTTAGAAATGAATTTTTCAACACCACGACCGTGGTCTGACTAAATTTCACGTAGGATCCGAGCAACCACTGGTGCATGTCATGATAAACAACTCCAGTTACCCGACTGTCAAAGACAACAAGACAGCTTATCATGCATTTTGAAAATAATGAATGCAGGCTAGAGGATTTCTAAATTTTCGTTTAAAATACTGCTGACCGAAAGTTATCTACTGTATATGTCAACTAAATGAACGGGAAATTAAGAAAAAACTGGGGGGCCAAGCAAAAATCTGGGGGGAATGGCCCACCCAGGCCTCCCCTAGAATCGCCACTGGGTGTGCCATCAAGACGAAGGAATACCTGAAGGCATGAAATCAGTAAGGCAAAAACGTTGCTCATTCGTTTAGTCCACTGTTGAGCGACTGTTTTAAAGGAAGAATTCGTTTATAGCTACATTGCAGAGCGTTTCCGATCTGCCGACCTGGTAGTTTCGCGTTGTTGCATAGCGCACTTGTGGTTTGGACGAATACAAAAAAACGTTGCAATTCTGAAGCAGCTCCGTAGGAGCACTTTTTCCAGAAGCACTTTTCGCCTGCCTTAATTGTGTAAGTTTTCAAAGCGTCATGTGCTAACAGCAAATAAATACGCGAACCGGTAACGCTATTTTTTTACTCCACGCACACAAACTTCTTGTAGCCAGTATATTATGCTTTGGTATTTTTCTTCTGGTTTTGTTGCCAGAGATTTTAACTTGCACCTACACGGTACACTGAGGAAATGGATGGTTAATTTTTAAGTTGCTTTTTCCTAAAATTTCTATTGAATTCGCTCGGGTAATCATCTAAATGTGTTCAAAAAGCAGAATTTTAAAACGAACCCGGCAGAGTACAGTTAGCAAACTCGGCCTCACCACGAATCGAGTTGTTGAAATAGCGACTACACGATGCAAATTTTTGCCGCTATTTATTAACGATTGCACGACTTTCTTTCCGTACAAGTGGTTTTAGAAAGGAATAGCAAATTGTATTGCAGTACGTGCAGGGTGAAGTTTTTCGTCACAAATCGTCTTTAATGACAACAGCAAAAATAAGTGAGCGTGAGTAAAATGGCACTTTAGGGCCAAGAGTTGTTTAATCCAGTCAAAGAAAACAGTGGCTCTCTAGAACGCAGTCTTGAAGACGGGGAGTGTACCCGCGGGCAACACTTGTTTGCACTGACTTGCTCAGCGAGCCTAACAACCTAGGGCAGATCCAGGATTGTTTTTGAGACCCTGCTCTGGTGTTACGCGTCTACGCACTCCCTGCTACAACGGATATCGTATTTTGCACTGTATCCAAGGAATAAAGATGACAGAATGCAGTAAATGGTGCGTTGTTACAGTGTTTGTTAATCTTCAGTATTGTCCGTATATCACCTAGCATCTACCCTGCGATGCGTTGTGTCTAAGCATTTTTGTATCCTTGTGTTCTTTTAATATCCCGTATGATACGGACCATGTGCCTGAAAAAGAATAATAAAAAAAATAAAGTAAGACACTTAGGTAGCCAGTACAAATATTTCATTGTCTCGTGCAGCACAGCATCATGACTCGAGCTTCCGTTTGTCAGAAAATAATAAAAGTAAAAGTGCAAACGAATAAGCATTGTTGCACAGAGCAAACGATTTCACAGTCAGTGGTTGCCCTAGCCATAAGCAACATTGCGTACTTTAAAGTTACTTGATTGTTGTTGAATATTAACGGATATAACTCTACCTACGAAACTGTTGCTGGATAGCGGACAAACACTTAGAACCCGGCGTAAAGCCAGACAAATGGCCCAAGTATCAGCAAAATTATATCTTCCTGCTTTCCTAACTTGCGCAGAGCGTTGTTTTCACGTGATCGGTTTCTTCATACAACTTGAAGATGTGTGCATTGTCGTCGGTAAGCTTAGAATCACTGCTGCCATCGCAAAGGAAACCATAATACAGCTCTAGACCCAGAGACCGCATTTCCTCATTGGGTGCAAAGTCATTAGTCGTAAAAGGTGGTTCCCGCTTTGCCGCAATGTCAAACAACTCATTGACGAAACGCCAAAGATGAAAAGCATTCACTTTTTCGTCATACGAAGCTTTATACGAAGGCGTAACGTTTGGTTTCTTTAGTTCACATACCGCTGACGGATGATTACATGGACGGCAGAGCCGGAGGAAGATCCCCGTATCCTAAGACAGGGGGGCCTGGTAAATAGGTGCCTCCAAACTTGACTGACGACATTTGTTTGAGCACATATATATATACATCAGAACTAAACTCAACAAGAACTGATTTCCCACATTTCTGGACATCTGTAACGGCTGTGAAACTGCAATCGGTGCTAAAGGTTGTTAAACTCAGCAAAAATTCCTCCAACCTTTCGCCCATTTTCTGCTGACAAAACTCGTCAGTATTGAATCTTGAGTTTGCATCTGGTGAATACTTCATTCACCGAGTTTAGATATGCGTTGTCAAGGCAAGGTATGGCTCACATTCACGGATGTACGACTGTAGCCATAAAGCGAAGCATGAAGTAAACTGATCAATGTGTCAGGTTTGTCTGCTTCAGCAATGCAAATAGAACTTTGAACACGTTTCCAATGCCGCCAGTTAAAAGACACTTTGAGAGAATTGGCATCAGCATCAACTACTTATCTTAATGTACATAACCATAGCACTGCTCGTATGAAATCTTTGAGGAATGAATTGAAGCATAAGTAGTACCTTCTATCTCAACTAGGCTTTATTCAGCGAAGAACAATCCAAGTACGCGCCTCAACCAGTGGCGTAACTGGCTGCGTGACAGGGGTGAAAACCGGCAACCTGAATATAAAGCCCAGGCCCCAGTTGTTTCTTGAAGTGATTTTGGGTTTTACTGTACTGTAAACATCCGGATTCACTATCATTTCTAAACTTCTTTCTGAGTGTTGGCTAGTGGGCCCCTTACGGTGGCCAGTCCCCTTGAGTTAAGTTTCCTCCCCTGGTTCAAATCTCCAGTTACGCCAGTGGCCACAACCCCAACGACGATCGTCCAACTGAAGGAAAGGCACAACCACAAAATTACGTACGTCGTCAGACAATCAGCGTGCATTGAGCATTTAACAAATCACCCAGGCGGGATACCGCATTGACACATCTGAAAACCATCCAACCTTCGATTGTGGGCTTGCAAGATAATTTGCAGAGGCCCACACACCATTCAACTTGTCTGCAAAAGTTAGGAAAAGCAGCATCAGGCCCGTAATCAGCTTGGGACACTAGACGGGACAAAGAGTTTTCTGAGAGGGGCCCGCCCAATTTTTTTAAACTATGTCCAACATATTTTTGCAGAGGGTGAGAAAAATTTCAGGGAATGCGCTTCTCCCTCTGTACTTACGGGCCTGGTCATCATAGAACAGTTTTGAACGTTATTTTTAGTACCGCACATGAAAATATTTAAAAAAAAACTTGATGGAGGTTCCTTGTTACATCAGCAAGCCGTCTCAAAAAAAAAAAAAAAACACTTTACAAATAAATTTCTGTATTACACGATTACGAAGGTTCAGAATTATTCGACCGGCACAACATTTAAAGATTTGAGTTAAACATCTTTAGTGCAACTGATAAATGTCTCGCAACGCATATACAAAAACAGGTCAAACATGATGCATATCATGAACTGAAGCACAAACGACAAGAGAATTACCTGATTCGAATAACGACGCGCTTACACGTAAGTTGTTTAGGGTGATGTACTGTGCAAACAGCACAAAGGAAAATAAAAATACAAAAACCATTGACAATCATAATTACAATAATACAAATATGACAGGATAGGATAAACAGACCATATCAATGATCCACAACAACACGTTGCAAGGACAAAAATCGCACAAAAGATCAAAAAAGTCGAGAGAACTGGTTATAACTCGTCTTCCTCGCTGTTTGAAAGAAGGCCAGCGTTCAGAGGGGTGCTTGAGTTGAGCTTCTTTCCGTTCATGTGCTCGTAACCTCTGAAGAAACGCGGGTCTAGCTGACCGCGGAATTTAAGCCACCTGCAGAAAAAAGTTTAAAAAATAACCAGCGCGTCATCATTGCACGAAGACAGCGACTTATTCCTGCAACTACTGCCATCGTGATATAGGATAATATTTTTAAATATCTGATAGTTAAAACCAACAAGCCCAAACCAAAGAGCGCCATCGCAGTATTATCAAAACAACTTGCCACGCTTTTGAAAAATCAAGAACAATTCTTTCGCCACAAGCAACCCTTTATCCACATTAGCTACCGCGCGAACAAACCAACAAAAAACAGCTTAAGAAACGTTGTTTAGCAGATCAAGCCTTTCACCTGTGTTATGGTCGTTGCGGTGCTTTCGCACCACACAACGTGACTCCAGATAAAGAAACCCTGGACGGCGGAGACATGGGGGGTCAGAAGGATTTTTTCCAGCGGGGAAAATAGTGGATTTTTCCAGGGGCGGGGGCCAAAAGTGGTGAAATTTCATTTTACCCACTCGAAACTAAAAAGCAACATTTTTTGCCAAAGCCTAATAGAAAATGTCAAATTTCTAAATCCAGGAGGTCTTGCCCCCTGCCACCCCCTTCCGACGCCTTTTGCAGCAGATTATACGATTGGGAGCATTAACAAACAAGAACGACGGCGGCTGCATACCTCAAACAAAGGCAACGGCTGTTTTCACAAACCTGTACACTAAAAAGTAGACGATTCCGACAAAGATGAAGCCAGCGGCGATGTGCCAAGCCCAGAACATAGTCATGAACATTAAATTCAATTCTCCTTTGTCGTTGCAATCTGGAAAGAATTTCTACTTGCTAAAATGTTGAACAGGCACAAACTTATTAGCAATGAAATGACAGGACCACTGAGAAGACGTTGAACTAATCCACAGCAATAAATTTTACAGTTTAGGCAAGCTTATAGCTTTAACGACCTTAGTGACTCAAACGAGCAGAATGATCTGGCGATATTTCGTTTTGGGTAAAAAAAAATATAAGTCTTGTCTGTCTAAATTATTCATCATCAGATATGGCACATTTCCAAAAAAATGACGACGTTCAACAGAGCAAAAAACTCAACAGCTGACCAAAATTAATACGTGGATGTGGCGGAACAAAACTCGCAAGGAATATGATTCGGAGTATTCTCCTCTCCCATGAGCGAGAACGGGGTCGACTTTTCAGCTATAAGAACAGACTGTAGTCAATTCACGACTAAGACACTATACGATAATGCCATTCGCATTTTTATTCACCACTGTTATAATTGCACAGCCAACTTGTTTCTAAGGATCTTTAGGCCATCTCTCAATCTGAGTAATACCACTCTGCACCGTTCCCGTTCGCCTCTCCAGGTAGCAGGTCCAACGTGGGGCCTTTATTTGTTGAATGCTGATGGGGGAGACTGTCGCGAAGTTTTTTAAATGGACCTCTCGGTCTACAGCCGAACGCGCCCCTAGTTGTACAACATGTGTGTAGGAGAGGCCTTGCATTGAGTCTGCTGCCATAAGCAGGAGAGGCTGGGTTTTGCGCAGTCGGCTTTTTTATATCGACTGGGCAGAGCGGACGATGCTTTGGTGGAAAGCACTGGCTTAAGTAAACAACACGTAAGTTGTGCTAACAGGAATCTATTTCAAGTTGTGCTATCAGGCCTCAAGAGCCTAACGCAGGTGTATACAACCTGCGGCATTCAAGAAAAATGTATGCGACCCTGCAAAATATAAAATATCTCGAACTCGCTGGCGGAAATAAACGTAATGCGACCGGCAAGAGCAAAAAGGTTGGGCACCCCCACCCTAACGCTTTCCAAGAATGTGAATATTTTATGCCACACAAACACACAAAATAGTGTTGGAGTGACTTTTTTCATAACTATTGATTCAGTATGCCAAACTTGATCAAGACGCGTGGTGTTCTTGTTTTCCCACATTCACGCAACGCATTTGGTGAAAACGTTGAAGTTACTAAAAGGTTCTTGCAAATCTGATTCTGGACAAATTCGAAAACCCCACCTTCTAAACAGAAGGCACGGGTCCTGAATGCCTAGCAATTTGACGAAGTATTTGGTTCCAAAACACGGCTAGAGTCTCATGCCATTTGTTTGATTGAACTGAAAAACATAGCCTGTGTTGAACGATATCGCAGCGCCATCATTCGTGGTTAAATCAATCTGTAAGTCCAAGCCGTCAGTCAACCACAACTGCCTCAGACACAGTTTGCAATGTGCATAGAGCTTGAGCATGAAAGCAATTTAAAAATCAACTGTGGCAGAATAAGAATTTGCCAGCTCCCAGAACTGTTTCCGCCTGCTGGCAACTTAGTGTTACGGGGTGAGGAGAAAAGACCAACTGCGCACGTGACAGACAACGCGTTTCCCGACAAAAAAAGGGCGTGTCGATTACGAAATCAGGGAGCTGCCATCGAACACAACGTGTCCAGACAGACGAACAGTTTATAGCAACATACTTACCAGCAATGTCGTGTGGGTCGTGGTCTTGGAATTGCTGGGTTTTATTATGCCCTGCATGCATCTCTTCCACCATGCACGGGTCCCACGAGTCTTGACCAGGCGGGTATAAGATGTACGCAGCCTGAAATAATGCGCGACGAAATTAGAATACTCTGAAATATTCCAATATGCACGGAACATTAAACAGCAAGAAGTTACCAATTCAACAAAAGCGCAAAAAATTACTTGAGGTGAGATTTGGCACCTGCTAAGCTATACATCCTCCATTACAAGTAATAGCACATGTACCAAATGTCACGGGCACGTACGTGACGAAATTGGCCTCAACTCCGCCTTTGCTCATATGCTGGTCATTTGCGAAGGCTTTCAGTAAAAGAAAATTTGAGCCTCAATTAACAATTAATAAATAATTTTGCACACAACGATATAGAACTTTTGTTTCATCCGCTTTGTTTATCCTGCTGTAATTTGCTTTTGCATTAGACTTCCGTCCAGTAGCTTTGTGTTACAATTGTTCCCGATCAGGGATTTAACCGGCCATGGGCGTCCGCAGGGGGGGGGACAAAACGGGCATTTTCCTCCCCGTTGGAAATTACGACTAAAAATTAAAAATTTCTAAAAAAAAAGAGCCAGAAGCTTAATTGCGATTACTGGATTTAAATCATGCGTTGACAGTTTATTTGTCGGTATGACACTCACACTACACGAGAGACAGGTTCACTATTCTGGTTTTATGCCATGATAAAGCCTGCAGTTCACTCACGTCCGCTCTTTTTTCTGCAGAGGCAGGTTGCGAAACTGGCAAGCGGATTGATTTATCGTTGGTCTTTACTGTGTAATAGTAACATGGCAACAAATCTTCATAGGTTCACTTCAAATAATGGTAAAAAAGAAGGCGCTTTGCCGCATGTTGACTGTTAACGCAGACAGCTTGGGAGGTAGACGGTGACTGCTAGCGGAAAGGCACGTAGTTTTAAACGGCGTGAAAAAAGCATGGGCGAATCTGCAGCAATTCTTCCACAAGTTTGAAAAATTCATTGTTAGTGTAAGACTGAGTGTGAACAATGTACCTGAACTAAGCGAATGGCTTAAACTACTGTACTCTTGTGCAGCCCTCTTTCCACCAGTGGCGTAGAGGTTTGAGCAAGGGGAGAAGCGTAGCTGAAAGGGCCCACTTGTCACTGTAGGGTGCCTACTAGCCAACACTCAGAAAAAAAAACTTGAGAAATGATAAATCCGGGTGTGGTTTGCTATACTAAAACCTTATGTAACCGGAAAATACTCAGAAAAACGCAAAAATCATGAAAACCAAAAGAATAATAAAACCGAAATATAAGCTAAGTGGCGTTCAAGTTTTTACATTTAGCTTCCCAGAGGGGGAGGCGATTCCCCCCTCTGGCCTCCTGTCAGTTACGCCACTGCTTTTCACACAGTACAAAACCACGTGGCTTGTTAGAAAACATCTACGCATGCTTGTGGAATACGTCTTGGTCACTTAACTTATTTCTGACTTGTAAGGAGTACTGAGAGCAAAGCTACATTTTCTGTGGCAACTTTTCATAATTCATTGTTTAATTTTTTAAAGCTTGCATGGTATTCTAGTTTTAGTAAGTTGTCCGATAGCCCTGTCGTGTCAACATAGTTCACTTGTCCGATTTATGTATGAGCGTTCCCCGTGAGAAATCAGCCAAGACAAGCAAGGTTTTATTGAAATGGTGATTGATCGCTTAGGACGAGATCCCAAAACTTTGCAGCACTTGTTTCTAACTGACGCTAATAAGTCTTGCTAGATAAAACAAAGTCATAATTTGTGGTTTCGTTAAAGACCATGGCAATACTTCTGTGAAAAGAAGTACCCTGCTTTGAAAATTTGCCGATAGATCATTGCAGGGGTAGGCCAACCAATGGTACATGCGCCAAATTTGGCGCATGGGTGATTTCAAGTTGCGCACTGCATCCCTGTGATCGAAATCAAGTAAAATAGTAACCTCCCAACATTTTATCGATTTTTTGTTCGGTACAAATCCGTTATGAGTTGCCTGTTATCATCTTAAAACAAGCTGTTCATATGATTTTCTGGAAACAAAAACGCGTTACCTGAGGAAATGCTTCTTTTGTGTGATGATGCTGGCAATTTGATCTCGAATTCTTAGTTGATGTTACTAACCATCTCAATCATTTGAAAATGAAACTGCAGGGCAAGAACGATTTTTTCTTAACTTTTGTGTCTGATGGTAAGTGCGTCCCTGCGGTGCGGGTAGGTCGACAGTTCTACTCTTGGTCGGGTCTTACCAAAACCTTTTAAATTGGTACTGTAGCCTTCTTACCAGGTGCACGGTGTGCAGAAGAGCTGCAGGGAACACATCCATAACACAAAACAAAACGCGTGAAATGAAAACACACATTGTACAAACTCAGTTGTGGCACTACAAAACCACTGTAGTTGTACAGCGCCATCAACAAAACACCATATAAATAATAAAAACTTTAGTAAATGATATCATTGCATTCAAGTTGATTTTAAGACTGTCAATCTCGCAGTTACAAAATGGAGCAGATTGAATGTGCTGCTGATAATGGCAACTGAGAAAATGAATTGAAAAGATCAAGTCATTGCAAGACTCACTTGAAAGTCTTGCAAGTCGTTTGTGATTTTGCTATAAGAAGACGACTGAATTTTGCTGAACCCTGCTGAGTAACATACAAATGGAACTCACTGAATTCAAAAGATAAAAACGAAACTTAGTAAGCTTTGTTTACTCTCTGGTGCTTCTGATGTGATTACTTTCTGGCGATCCTTACATTGTAAAAATTTCCCAGAACTAAAAAATTCGCTCAGAGCTATATATGCCGTTAGGAACGACGTAGGCATGCGAACAAGCATTTTCGTACATGAAATTGATTGACAGCAAAACGATGTCGCGCCTTTCAGACTGACTGATTCAAATTCAAAGAATTCTCTTCTGCTCTCAGTAAAAGATTTTACTCCAAACATTAAAAATTCGTGAAAGCAAAACAAACTCGCATTAAGGAGTAAGTAAACGTGACGCTTATTTGCTGCTTTACCAGATATTCCATTCGCATTCAACAATATTACCATGCAAATCACGAATGATGTGAAATAACATCGTTTCAAGAAGTGGCCGATGATGGTATGGCGCATTGGTACTCATGTTTGAAAAAACTTGGTGCATGACTTGCAAAAGGTTGGCCACCCCTGGCCTATTGTGCAAATTATCGTAATATACCTGGCTACGGCTACCAACGAAGCGCGTTTTTGTGACAGTTGTTGTAACATGGGGCATTTCTTTGTGGTGCAGGCTTGTAGAAAATTCATGATCGTACGCAAGGGGGTAGTTGGTTAGGGTTAACCCCCCCTTGAGCTTGATGTTTTGCAAAAAATTTATCACCTGCGCAAAAGAGATTAATTGTTTTCGCATACTTTTTGCTTTTTAATTTGTCGACTTAATGCAAATGCCACGGAATGAATTTGCCCGCAAATTTCAAGGAACATTGTAAATGGGCCTGAAAGTAATAATTAGGTTTTGGTGGGAATGTGGGTTATCGTCTGCATCCAGAAACCATCTCACCACTTTTTGCAGACCTTTGGTCCACTTCGCATATTTAAGATTGTGTTCCGCGATACTTCACTTTATCCGAAACAATTGTCTTTGTTTTGTCTGCTATGGCTGATCAGCGCAAGCGCTAACGCATTGGCTACATTACCAATTTCTGTAGCATGATCGAACTGTTGCACGAGGTCAAAAACAGCAGTTGTTAACATAGAAGCATTATCAGGCATGTAGTAATGTCTCAGCAGGGAAAAAGGAAACTAAAAGTTTGCTGGACTTATATACATAACAAAGTTTTTTTGCGTACTTTATCTCAATCCTGTTTCGCAAGATTCGATCTTGCAAACCGGGGTGTGCGTCAGCCAGTCCAGCCGCACACTTTCTGTGCTCCACTGCTCGTATTCGACAAGGCATTAGCGCAGCCTCATTTTGCCGTTGTAAATTGCTCTGTCGCAATGATGAGGTGTTTTACTCCCCTGTTTTAACACGCAGCCTGATATTTCTGCAGTTATGAACTGCTGCGTCGTAGCGTTGAGTTTATCTTCCTCCGATATCCTAACTTGGAGCGCTGATAGTTTAGTTTATATTCTGTTTAATGCCACATAAATTAAGGGGATTGCGTGTAGACGAATATGCATATTGTGTCAACAAATTTCGCGAAACGTTAGTTTGAAAACATGAATATGACGTCAAATTGTGTCGTTATAAACACCGCACACCAAATACAAATGACCACCATATGCCACTGAATGAAAACCCTCCCCATGAAAATTTTCTGCGTACGCCACTGAGCGTTTCGTGAACGTACATTTAGGTTTAGCGTTTCGTTAACGTACATTTGCATTGCATCGTCAGCAACCTGATAAGAATTAGCAAAATGTTGACGTTGCCCCCCCCCCCCTGGAAAAA
>JGI24158J21664_10000074_pt1 | contig 56352 bp, 30 predicted proteins | sample Ectturendosymbi3_FD_21664 | JGI IMG/M metagenome (IMG submission 21664) | reverse complement strand
TGGGCCCTAGGCCAGGCAACATGAGCCAAAATGACCCAAAAACTACTTCACTTATGACGTCACTCACAAAAAATCTGCACCCCCACCCAAAAATTTTAAGCAAAAAATTTTTTTTCGAGGGCAATCTACTAGACTGGCCGATCCGTTTGAGCCGTTGAACAGCTCTCTAGCGCAATCGGCGGAGGAACTAGCGCGTTGGTAAGGCAACCGAAAACTGCTGTTTTTTAGGCCGAAATCGAAGTACGAATATACCGTAAACTGGCAGCCAACGAGTTAATGATAAAAAAATATTAGATGAATTTGCTCACCATTTCTGAATATAATGACTTAATGTATGATGTATACTGTCATGGTGAGTTTTAATATTATTATGGGACAAATGACCAAATTGTCCCACAAAAAAACAATATTATATATTATTGATCAATAGCTGCTACTAGTTAAGATAAAACTGATGTGCATTATGTTTTGTACAACCTTGATCAACAACACCTTCATTGTTTGTGCACATAGCAGTGGTATGTTGGCTGTTTGAAACAAACTTGAATAATTGGTAAAATTAGTTGCGTTGTCTAGCTGAAAAAATGTATCATTAACATGAATGCATTTGAAAGAATATCTATAACATATTGAGTGGTGTTTATGGTAAACCAAAATCTAATCCACTGATTGCTAATTCAAGAAAAAGATCAATCCGTTACTTCACTTGATTGACTAAGTTTTAGATTACTTTGGCATATGTATATTATAATTTTCAGTATTAATTGTTTAAATGTGTGTTTCGGAGAGGCAATTAGGCTTAACACGAGAAGCCCTGAAAAATATCTCTACCTGCAAGGACGAGTGTGGTCATTTCTGATCTTTCATTTGTAAAACCGTTTATGAACGTTTTCTTTAAAAAAAACAGCCAGTTGAAAAAGTAGCCTATACAGAAGATGCAAATCATTATCAAAACATTTTATTAGAACTCAGTCAGCACACATTTTGCATGTCACAATAGTTGCTTTACCGAATGCATGTTTTCCACAACAGACCTTGTTGCAGTTTTGGCAGAAGCTGAATTTATTTTTGCATGACACAAACTGGTGATTTTTTCTTTTCCCAGCTTAGGTGTGATTCAACACTGATTGCAGTCAATGCAGTGCTGGATGTCTTAGGCCACTGACACGGGTCAGATGCTGCACACTGCATCTTTTGGCTTGCAAAGCTCTTTTATAAGTTCAAGTAGAAACTGTATCCTTAACAGTTTCAATTTCGTTGTTAGACAGTAAATGATGTAAGCATTTATGCAATACAGTTGATTATGCTGAAACACATAGCATCTGGCAACTGCCTAAATGCACTTTTATTAGTATGGTATCTGGTCCAGTGCATCCATGCATGCTAACTTGATTAGTTTACTACTCTGCCATTTCTTTTTGTGGTATTTATCATTTTTATGTGTTTGTGCATTGAGATTATGATGCACACAACCTTTTTTTTCCTTAGCTTTGCAGGTTATGTGAAGAAAAAATTTCAGAGCATGCAATGGCTTTCCTTTCATTACCAGCTTTGCATCTGGGCCCTGTTGTTGTTTTCATGCAGTGCCCACAATTGTTGTTTTTTCTGCTTGAGATCTTCTGCCAGCTTTAGAGCATGGTGAAGTAGCTTTCATTTATGACAATATAACTCTTATAGTGATGAGGCTACTAAAATAGTTATTACAATAACGAACTATCAGCAACTATTTGGCACAACTAACAAACAAAGCTAAGACTATTAAATATCAGTCTAACTCCTGGTTGTCCGAAGAAAATCAATTAATTGTTACTCCATTGTTGCGTAACTGCGTTCATAGTTACAAAAGGAACTCTACTAAAGCTTCTAACCACCTTTTTGAAGAAACATAATCTCCTGATCACGCACACATCATATTTGACCGCTCAGGACTTCTAGGTAGATGTGTGAAATACTGTTTCCTAAAGCTCTAATAAAAAATTCCAATAGCTGCAAAAAATTTATCATAAGTTAGGAAAAGTCAAGGAGTATGACGAAGCAAATAGCAACTTAATGAAAGTACGAAACGCTAAGTTCAAAAACGGTAAAAAATGACTGCACCGGGCTTCTGGTGTTAAACCACAGCAAACAATTTAATTGCTAAGAAAATTGTCAATTCAGAAATCAAATCTAAATGTCCTTGCTCCATGTTTTCTTACATGAAACAATTCTGTGACTTATGCTTGGTTGGATTATGGTATTGTTAATTTAAACTTGATATAAACTCCTATGCATATAAAACTGAGTTGACAGCAGATTGTTGTTGTAGGATTCAGTGGTTGCTGTTCCTGTCACACTTCGTGTTGATGTAAATGGTCATGTGCTCTATTGGACTGAACCTAACAAGGTAAAGACACTTGAATGCATGTAGTAGTATTGTTTGAACGTTTTTTGATGTTTTTTTGATTATTTATTGGTCATCTTTGGTTAATGCAGCAGTTTGCACACACTGAGCACACTACTGTATAAGTGTACAGACTAGTGCAGTGCTGCACCAGTCTGTACACTGATACAGTGCTCACACTCACAATTTTTGCCAGTTATGCTGCATATCTACTTACTCTTGATGTCCATTTGCAAGTCTCTTGTTTCTTTGTTATAACAAAATGATTCCCTCTATTTGACACTTGAACTACTGGGTGACTTTTTCATGAAGTTAACAAAACACTGGCTACCAAGTGGTTTTGGTTGAAATTGGCATTGTTTACTACGTAGTTAAAATAATTAAAAATGTATTTCATACAAGTGATACAAAGGATGTAACTATTATGTTTAACATGTTAATTGCTGTCAAATTTAGCAGTTTGGATGATTTTTTGCCACGCTTTCTGCCGTTTATAAAAATTATTACACATGTGTTTGAAACATGCAGAATAAAAATTATGATTATGTATTTTATTGAATGAAAACTATCCTAACCATTTTTGAGCTTCTGGCTTTTTCTGTATCAAAAAATTAATCAAACCACAAAAATGCATAGTGCATGGACATATAGATAAATTGGTATGCAACACATTTGTTATTTTTATAACAATTCAAGGATTATGCTTGAATAAAATGTTTTCTCTAAGGAAAAACCTTTCATTCAGAAATTTTATATTAAATTTTTTCCTTTAAAATTAGCTCATTTTTCCACATGAAATTTACTAAACTTTATTTTTGAAAACAATAAACATTTTCAAATTTTGAGATTCAGTTGTTGTATTGTTGACCTCATAACATCCATCTTTTCTCCACTAAAAACTGAAGTAAGCTAATGTGCTCCTTAAACTGCTGCAGTAAACAACTGTTTTTTCAAACTTGCAACTGTGGTGTTACAGCTCCTTCAGGAAATAAGTGACATAAAGTAAATTCATAAATTTAAAATCAAACTTTACAAACATTATTAGAAACCCAGGCAGACATCTTTGACTCTAGTTTTGCATATTGGCTCACTTTACTTTGCCAAATTTAGCTGGTGCTCGTACTTCCTGTTAGTAATGTTACTAGGTCTTCGCTCTTTTTTTGGTAAAATTAAAAATGCTACTATGTGTTATTAAAGTTACTGAGCATTTTGCTGGATGTTTTCTATAAAGAACGCAGCTAACAGCACAATTTGAGAAAACAAGGAAATCACGTGTGTGTGAAAGCTGAAATCTGGTGTTATTGTGACCTTGGTCATAAGGTTAGGTCACAAAGGTCATCACGCTGTGTTAATCCTGCATTAATCTGTATTGATGTTTGCTATTCCACAAACTTTGAAAAACAGCCTGGTGCCCAGCACATTTTCTACTCAGATTTGCCCAGTACTGAGTGTTAAATAAAGCAGTCCAGAAAAAAGGCATCATTTGTTAAAATTGTATATGGACTGACAATTTCACAGGACAACTTGTATTGAGCTTGTTTGACCTAAGTCCCGCCTATGTTTGTTTTCAGCATAGCCAATGTCTGATAAAAACATTCTTGAACATACACCATGAAGTAGTTACCAAATGTTGAAATTAAAGCAAGATACCAAAAAGTACTTAACGTGTTTCAACAATAGTGGATTTAAATCTGGATTACAAAGTACTTAATTTAGATTTATGCACCGTTAATATTTTGAAAAACTGAAAACATGAATGTATGTCCCATGTAAAAGAGATAATACTCATCAGGAAGCTATTTGAAACTAGACATTTTTTCGGAAATCGATTTCATGTAAAATTACGCAGCCTCAGTCCTTATTCAAATAGAATTTCTATTTAATTATTTCAAATAGAATTTCTAAAAATATAATTTCTGTTTGAATAAGGACTGAGGATGCGTAATTTTACATGAAATCGATTTCCTATTAAAAATTTGCTGATCAATTCCTTGCTTACACCCATCGTGAAAGTACATACTTGAATAGAAATATGTGCAAGTTTGAATCATCACAAAAAGACGAAAGCAGATGGCAGTCAACTGATTCCTCGAAAGCATACAGAAACACTAGTGCTTTTAAGTGTTGGCATTTTCTATATGTATATTATGTTCTAAACAGGCAGAAGGTGCAGTTGTTAGAGAATGGCCATATTTGGAACATTTTTGATAATTATGCATTGCATATTGATGTAAATAGTGTAACTAAGCCTTCTTGGTTTTACTTTTGCATAACATTTGCTGCATTACACTAAATGTTTAATATTGGAAATGTGACACATGTTTTGTGGTGATAGTATTGTGACAAGCAAATTTTGCCCAAAAAATTTTAAAGGAATTGGTCATGCTTTCTCTTGTAGGGTTGTGTTGTGGAAATGAATTTTCATTATTTTGTATGTTCAAGCTATGTGTGAAGGATTGCCATTAGCAAAGCTGTACAACTTAATAAAATTCCTAATAATCAAAAGCTTGGTTTGGAAAGAAATTTGTCAGTGAAGACGTTTTGTAAAAATTCAAGTTGTATTTTCAAGTATATAATGCTGTTTTAAAGATACTAGTGCTTGTATCCATGATTTTCCAAGTGTGGAGTTTTGTTTACAAAGGTGTCAGTTGAAGTTTTATTGAAATAGCTAGGTTTCTAAAGGAACCTTAGATTACAATTTGCGAAGTAGGCTGTGTTTTACATGTATTTTTGACAGCATAGTAAATTAAAATCCACAGTCAGCCTTTACTCAATAGATTTAGTTGTATAGTTAGTGTGCAAATCTAGTGTGATTTGAACTATTTGTATTATTTGTAATTAAGATATGATAAATGCATTTTTAACCTGCCTTATTTGTTAGGATGCAGAATGCTTAGAAATTTCAAATATTCGTGACACAAGAATGGGGAAGTATGCCAAGGAACCTAAAGTAAGTGCCTGGTTAAAGAAAATATGCATAGAATATGTAAACATATACTATAATGCATGTTTTTAAGCTGATTTTTGAACATGATGATTCATGCTTTTTTGCTATGCATGTATCTTTTCTTACTGTAATGCTGGTTTCATCTTGGTAGTGAAATCCTAAATGAGATGCAGGTTTATTGGTTTTGTTTTACTTTTTGATTTAATTTTTGTAATTTAGAAGTGTGATGTCAGATATCATGACATTATATTTTCTGGGGTCTATTCACAATCATTACTACATACTTATTATTTATGACAAAATTGCAACACTGCCTGTTGCTTAATTGAAAACCTAAGCTGCAGTTTATGCCAAAATCTTGTCATGTAAAAATGTTCGAAGTTCTAAGAATATATCCAAGTATTTTTTTCCAGCATGACATGATTTGTTTTGAGGTCTGCAGACTTGTTATAGGTTGTGCATTAGTAAATGTTTGCCTGCCGCAGACTGCTTAAAATTTGAATGTTGTGGTCTTGTGCCACCGCTTTTGCAAAATCCTTTCAGTTCTTATGAAAGCAGGTTCAAGCTGGCACAGGTGTCTTATTAAGCTGATCCAAAGGCTGGTTCAACCCTTGATTTTATCCAGCTGATGTTAGTTTTCATACAAAGCAGAACCGTCGCCAGAAAGTTTTCAATAGGGGGGCTTTGCATTACTGTGGGGGGACTTTACGTTTGTGCAGGGGGTTTGACATTCTAAAAATTGACAAAGATTTTACTGATTTGTAGTGCTTCATGTTTCAATTTAGGGGGGCTTGGAGCTTTGTTTAAGGTGCTAAGCCCACCAAAGTCCACCCATGGCGACGGGACTAATACAAAGGATGTTGACACTGTTCTACAACTTGTTGCTTAGGCAACACATATTGCCATGAGCTAAGTACTAAGACATTTGAATTAAAAAGTAGTTTTAAACATTTTATAAAAGTTATTTTACATTGTACAAAACATCTTGCATCATTTACCTGGAGTCAGGGGCGCATCCAAAGGGTCTATTTCGCTGTCATGACAAGCCCCATTCTACAAAAGGTACTTAGCATTAACGCTAACCCAATATCGAACGCTGCCACTGCAGGTCTCTAATGCGGCTGGTTTGGAACAGGCAACATTATTTCCATTCTAAAGTTGCATAGTATTAGCACCTTTCGAGCCGGTCTGGTTTAACCTCTAAGACCCGCACGAGCCACTTAAAATGTATCACTTCGCAACTCTATAACTCTTTTGCCGATTGCGTTAGAGAGCTCTTCAAACCCTCAAAAGATGCAGCAAGTCTTCGAGTCTGCAATGAAAAAAAATGTTTGGTTTTAGGTTTTGTTTTTTTTGTGAGTTACGTCATAAGTAAGGTAGGTTTTTGGTCATTTTTGACTACACGTGCCTGACGTAAGCCCAACTGCTAGACGGAAGTATTTCACTCAAGTTTTCAAATAAAACTAGGCTAGAGTCTGAGTCTTTTGAGACCTTGATTGACTTTCTAGTGTTTCTGGTTCAAAAGTTATGACCTGAAATAAACAAAATACTTAATTTTCTAATTATTGGATTAATTAGTAATTTTGTTGTTTTTAGGTCATAACTTTTAAACTTGAAACCCTAGCACAAGGGTCGGGAACCTGTGGCTCGCAAGTTAGATGTGGCTCTTTTTATAACGGCATCTGGCTCGCTTGATATTTTCTTATCACAATTGTTGCTGAATTTAAGCCTCAATCCACCGGAAGTGAATGTCTTAAAAATTATTTTGATTTTGGGTTTCAGTTTTTTTGAGAGTGGCTTCATAAGCGGGGTAGGTTTTTGGCTACTTTGGCTTAGGTTACCTGGCTCTAGGCCTAACCGCTTGGTGGAAATATTTTGCTTAAGTTTTTGTTGGAAACTAGGCTAAAATTCAAGTCTTTTGAGCCTTTGATTGGCTTTCTAGGTTTTTTGTTTCGAAAGTAACTTGGCCAAAAACCATAAAATCGGCAATTTTACAAAAATTGGTAGTTTTACCCTAAGTCTTGAACCAGAAACTATAGAAAGCCAATAAGAAGCTCAAAAGACTTGGATTTTAGCCTAGTTTCCAATTAAAACTTGAGCGAAATACTTCCATGGGCCTAGGGCCAGGTAATCTGAACCAAAATGGCCAAAAACAAACTCCACTTCTGATGCTACCCACAAAAAAAACGAGACCCATATCCAAAATTTTTTTTTCATTGCAGGCTCGAAGACACGCTGCATTTTTTGAAGGTTTGACTTTGAACAGCTCTCTAACAATAGGTGGAGGAGTTATGGAGTTGCAAAATGGCACTAAATCAGCACCTCAATGCATGATTTCAAAGTATGGATATACTTGTACACTAGCTCCCAACATGTTAATACGAAACAGCAACGTTGCTACCTTGTCTAAATAGCGCATGGGGAATGACATCCAACAATCTATGTTTTGAACAATCTAAGTTGACATTGCGTCGAACGCATGTGTTTTGGAATCTCTTACCCTGACAGTGCCAGCTCTAATGCAAGCATAGCTGTTGGAACAGGTTCTCAACTGGGGGGGGAATTCCCTACCATGGGAGAATTTTGTATTTGCAAGGGGGAAATTTTGTATTTACAATTTTGTTTAAAGCGTAATATAGTTTAGCTTATCAATTGTGAAGAGTTTAGTTTCTCTCTTAGTGTACTGATATAAAAATGTTCTTTACAAACTAAATTTCTGTGGGGGGATTTTATCTGTGAATATTAGTTAAAGGGGTGCATGTGATAAAAAAGGTTGAGAACCTCTGTGTTAGAAGCTTGCACACAGGCAGAGTTATTTTGTAATATTTTACTTCATGGTGTGAGGACACAGTCCCAAATTCCGATCGTTTTGTTTTGAAGTTCAGACCTAAATTTTATTTGTTCTTTAGTCTAGGTTATGTTAGAATGAAATAAGGTTTAGGTCAGTGGTTCTCAACCAGTCGATTGCAGTCTACTGGTAGACTACAAACTGTTCCAAGTTGACCACGTCGGCTATTGGAAAAATTTTTCTTCTACAGTGGTTTTTAATTAATCAACCATTTGCCTTGTGATGATTGTAAAGATTTCCTCTCTGAGGCAACATGGCCTGTAACTGATATTGTGACGTTGGTTTCAATAACCCCTAACTGAGGAAGTCTCCTGCAATTGCAGGCCACATGATGTAATGATTTGAGAAAGTTATGCGCTGGTTACTGTGACCAAGGCTGTGGGATCGAAACTCATATTTCAGGCTCCGGTTCCAGTTCTATGTACCTAAATTTTTTGGCTTCAGCTCCAACATCTAGATTCTAGAAGATTTTGGCTCTGACTCTGGGTCCAGAATGATTTGCTCCATTGAAAGCTGAAAAACATTGTATTATTTGTACAATTCGCTTGGCCCACAAACTATGCCTATGGAAACAGCACCCAAATTTCAGGCTATTGCTACACCATCTATAAGTTTTTGGCGCTAGCCATCCAAAATTGTTTGCAATCCGGATCTGGGCTCCGGCTCCACAGCCCTGACTGAGATTAAGGAACAGATGGGCATAATGAAGTTAGATCGCATCCTGGCCAATAAGCAAATTTGGCACATCCTCTGAGGTCTTTCGGAAGCAAATGTAGTTTTGAAGCCTACTTGTGACATTGCTGAGACTTTTTGGTGGCCCCATCAGTCATTCGGCGCCCAGGGAATCTCACCCCCTCATTATGACCCTGCTAAGGAAAGTTGTTCGTATCATATTAGTATAATGCAACATGTTAAGTCAGTGAGCACTAAGACCATAATAAGGTTTTAAAACTGTGTGTGTATGCATGTATCTTCTCAATTTTCTGTGTTAATTAGATGGTTGCGCTCGCTTCAGTTAGGAGCAAGGGTGCATCTAGAGGATCTGTTTGGCTGTCATGACAGACCCTATTATACTGCAGGTACTCAGCATTAAAGCTGATTATAAAATATCAAACGCTGCTATCACTGCAGGTCTCTAATGAGGGAGTTTTGGAACAGGCAACAGCCTACATTTCCCTTGTAACGTTGCATAGTACTATTACGAAACAACAACGTTACTGCCTTTTATAAATGGCGCCTGCACAATGACACAAAACAATTCACATTTTTGAACACTTTAAATTGATATTGCGTCGAACGCATGTGTTTCTGAATTTCCTCCTCTGGCAGTGTTGGCTCTAATGCTGTCAGAAGCTCATATACTGCCACGCACACGTAGGAGCTGTTTTGTAATATTTCGTTTCATGGGGAGAGAACAGTCTCCAATCACAATTGTTTCATTTTGCAGTTTTGGGCTAATTTTATTTGCTGTTTACACCTACTAGGTTATGACAAAATTAAGTAAGTTTAGGCTTTCCTCAGCATCACGCCAGCAATGTGGGTTCGTTCCCACTGAAACTATATTTTTGTGAGCAACTTCTCATATTGAAAGACATGAAAGCTAGCCTCAAACTGTGGCCTCACTATCTGAACAAAATATCACTCAAGCGTCGTGTTTCAAAATAGCCTTTTTAGAATTAAGAAGTTGACGATGTTTTTTGCTGCGCAAGAAGTCCTATATTGATTTCGAGTAATTCACTTTTACATTATGATGCAAAGTAATCAGAGCAATTGCAATTCAATTGTTATTCTCCACAGTGATTTTGCAAGTATATTTATAACACCGCCATCTTTGAGACTTTGATAAACAGCGCTCCACAGACGCAGTTGTGCAGCTGGTTTTCAGCATAGATTTTATAAATGTATGTACATATGGATAAACAGCTCTCATTGATGTATGGCTGACATTTGCTGAATGTTGGACAAGCTAACTATCTTTAGAGCACCATATTGTTAGGAACAAACAGCGATTGTGATGTAATAAATGCACTGTGCCTGAAAGCAATGATAACTTGGAAATTTTTTTCTTATACGTTTTGACAATGAGATCATTACCACCATCTATTCCAGACACAGTCAAACCTGTTTGTCCGAACTCAGATCAACCGGAATCCCCACTATCCGAGATAAATTGCTGCTCCCAATGCATTTCACCACTTTAATCCAGAAACCTTGCTGTCCGACACCGACTCGGAAATTTAGGAACGAATATGTCATACCAATAGAAAAAAACGCTATACCAGATTGCGCCAACTGTTACTTAGTTGTTTGTTAAATCACAATGGAAGGGTGAAAGCCAATTTTCTACGCACAATGAATGTAAGTGGCAGACCCTGTAGGACACAGGTATAGGTCTCCAGCACTTTTTTTCATGTTTAAATCTCATTCTGAATGCATACTTATGTATACGGATCTGCTAATAAACAAAAACAACTATGAGAGTTTCATTTAGTCATGTTTCACATGCAGTCTACATATTTGCTGAAGTTGACAGTTCATCTGACTCTACGGTTTGTTTCTGTTTTCCCTTTGAACATTCGTTTAGGCCAGACTCGTAGCCTAGGTCTGAAGGTTTGGCAGGGGCATAAAACATTTTTAGGCAGTCAAGACTTCGGTTATTATTATATTTTCAAATACAAATTTTTCTTGGCAAAACAAAATTTATAGGAGCACAAAAAACTTTAGGGGGATTGCCCCGAATGCTCCCCGTGGCTACAGGTCTAATTCCGATTTTCCAGATACCTTGCTAAACTGACATTATTTGACGAAACAAAGTAGTTCAGATAAACGAGGTCTGACTGTAGTTACCGTATTTTCAGGACCATAAAGCATACTGGATTATAAGGCACATTTAATGAAGCAAAACTTAGTTAAGTCAAACTTTAAACTCTTTCCCAATAACTCCCGAGTGCCACAGTTGCCCGGGTGTCTGAGTCACCACTGGGACTTTAATCTGTCATTACATAGGAGGGAGTTTAATCTGTCACACATGCCTATTCCGCTAGACATGAATAGAATAAAATAAGCTGTACACGTGGTTGATTCAGCGTGTGCCAATGTATTCAGGAGACTTGCCAAGTTGTACTATCTGCAGTATGTGTTAGCCACTCCCACGTGCTGCTCATTACAATTGTTGTTAATTTATTACGTCTGTTTACAAAAAAATCGTATATAGCAATGAAATAAATGGTACCGTTTACCACAAAACTGGTTCTAGATGAGAAAGCACAACCAGGTTCATACATTAGGTGTATCGCATTATAAGGCGCACTTTCAATTTTTTGATAAAATTAAAGGATATTAAGTACGCCTTATGGTCTGAAAAATACAGTAGTTGCCCTGATTTGTTCACAGGCAATCATGTGCTTACCGTGCACGCAAAAACCTGTGAGCGAATGTTATATCGTGGAGTAGTTTATGGGGAAAATTGTGGAGTGGTATGAGTATTGGACACTAGGGTGCATCAGACCCTCCCATATGAAAAAAAACTGACATGGCCATACATCTGAAATGTTCTGCCTCTTGTAAAAACACTTCGATCAAAATATTGTAAATTTGGATAAACTTTACCGGGTCCACATAAGTCATGAAAATATGGAAAACGTGGCAATAGGCTAATGCATCACTATAGCTACTACAATAGAATTCCCCTACAATGACTTCAGCTGTGATGATAGTTCGACTACAATGACACTTTTTGTCAGTTCCAGCAGAATTCCTATATTTTACATGCATTCTAGATCGGCTATAACGTTACTTGCCTATAGCAATGCTTTTTCCTCAGTCCCGCAGAATCTTTTATTGCTTTATAATGACAACTGCATGTTTTCCTTGCTGTTTAAAGTGTGAGCCCAGTTATGTGGAGTCGCCACACTAGCACGAGCATTGAAACCAAGAGAAGACTGATAAGAAAGGAGAATTAGTTGGTGAAACAGTTCAGCTAATTGGCAGTTATAGGCATCAGGATAAATTGCAACACTGATGACTTTCTTGCTCCATGATAAGGAAAACACATCAAGTTTTTCATTCAAGAAGATCAGCCTTCATTCCACATAACATCACTGAGGGGGTAGTCTAAGGGTGGCAAAAGCAAAATTGCAGTTTCATACAACACTGCTCGTAGACCAGGATGCAAAGTATGAAAAACAGTTGTAACTGCAGTTAGAAAAATGTGGATAGCATCAAAACATGCTTCACTTCACTGGGATTAAAAACTCATGTTATACTTCATCAAATACGAGTGTGAATTGGAGTGACTGACTGCATGACTATTAGTAATGGGGATGAGGCGACACTATAACAGAAAAATCTTGCAACTTTTGAAATTATGGAACTGTCAGGAATCAATCGTGTGAATAGTACTACAACTGCCTCAAACACAGGCCAAGTAACTGCTCTTTGTCTTTGTCTGCAACAGGCATTGGGATGATTGGGCAGTATGCCAACATTATATTGGTGAGGTAATAATAGCACAAATATTCACAGGCCTGAAGATAGAAGCATCTAAACTACCTGAAGTGTCCATGTTCAGCAGGTTTAGGAAGAACTTTGAAAGCTTACCTTATACCCACAAGGAAACACTCGCATTCCTTGATAGCTCATATTTTTATAAAACAAACACCCTTGTACAGGTATGGGCAAGTTAAGCACTTCATCTTGCATCAGCCACAACCACAACATTGCATCAACATGATAATTACAAAGAGTTTTTAGAAGTGAGCACAGTAGGCTATATTTGGATGGATTTAACAGTACATGCCAGTGTTCTGCACATGCTACTACAATTATTTATATGTAATTAAATGGGGGTACAGCGATCAGAGCAGGACAACTGGGCACATCAAGTTAGATACAAATATCAAGCAAGATGCAAACTAAAAGATATTATTAGGGTCGTTTTTTATGACGTAAAAACTTGAATGTGAAAATTTTTCAGAAAATATGACCTTATATGACCAAACAAAAGTATAAATGAGCTAGAACATACAACTACTATACAAAGAAGCATTACCAGTGAATATAGTCATAAGAGATGGTAGCCCTGTGGTTTGTTAAAGCACCACTAAAACAAACGGCTCAAAAGATGAGCAAAACATATAATTTGGTTTGAAGCAAATTGAAAACATGCATGGACATTGGTTTATTTCTTTGGGGCAGCAAGAACATGCATTTTTAGGCAGTGCATTACATTTCATACAAATAACTTGATAATTGGTTCACATACCCACATCTTTGTCAACATTCGCAGCATCCCCAAGTGGGTTGAATATGCGGAATGCAGCTAAGACCTCATGATATAGTAGTTTCACCTAATATTTTAAGATTGTTTTAATGGTTTCCGTGTTGGATTAGGTTGGAAATATGCAAAATATGACCTTTTGCATGACCTAACATCAGGTTTTTTTTAAGGAAAATGTTAGGTACCTAGTATGGACCCGATTTCTCTGATTCTAGGGACCCGATTTTCTCTTATTCTAGAGACCCGATGACAATTTCCGCTGATTCTAGGGACCCGATTTTCCATCCCTAAAACACTTTAAAAATACCCTGCCTAACATAGAAAATATGACTTTTTATGGCTAACATGGAAAATATAACTTTTCGTGACTATATAATGTTTGTTGTAGACTTCGTAGGGGAATTATTTTTGTTTTAAAATTCGTATCATAGTTCCCTGAAGCACAGACAAAAATATGACTTTTTGAACTTTAAATGGCCTTAGATTAGAGTTTTTTTAAACGAAAATGTTAGGTACCTGGTATGGACCTGTAAGAACCGCAAAAATTTCAATTCCGGGGACCCAAATCGGGTACCTGAAAAGCACTTTTCTCTGATTCTGAAGACCTGAAATGGGTCCCTAAAACACCTTAAAAAACCTGCCTGAGATATTAGTGTTAGAGGTAAGGGGTTAATTGAGGAATATTCGGAAAATCGTTGAAGTTGATACTTTTTCACGTTTTGTCATTTCATTACATTACTCCTATATTGAACTGCATGTTGTCTAGTCATAAAATACTGTATTAGTAGCATTTTTGCAGAATATTAATCTTGATATGTTTCAATTAGTTTTAAAAGTTGTGTGGATTGTATAAGGATGTGTGAAAAATCTGTAGCAACATTTCTCACTTTTCAAATGAACATTTTCTTTTTTGGATTTTTTATGTTAAATGTCTATTTTTCAATCTCAATGTGGACCCGGTACACATCAATTAAAATTTATGAAACTTTTAAAAATTTATTTTTTCTCTAGGTAGAACACTTATAGGGTATAGCCAAGAGAATATAAAGAAACTTTCAAAATCATGGGAATCTGATACACCCTATTGCATACTACTTGATGTAGTCGGAGGGCTGTGCATCCTAAGGAAGAGTACAGAGAATATGTGTTAATTAATCAGACACAAAGTAGCAACTTGGGTTTCTAAAATTTGGCAAAACTGCAAAATTCATCGGTCGATTTCTAGTTGTAAGAGAAAGTGTGATTTTATGCTGAAAAGTGATATCAAAGCTGCCCTTCCGCGACAAACCTCCTTTTTTCAGGCTAGACGAGCCACTGGTTAAGAGGTTGTCAATACAATTAGTTTTTAAATACTTGTTTGTACGACTGCCTCGTAGGAAGTTGATGCATGTGGTTACAGATGCTAGGCCCAAGGTGTAGCAGCATGCTTGGGAAACCAAAAATGATTTTTGTTTGTTTTTGCACATGCTTGCGTATGCAGTTAACCAATGATATAGTGTGTTTCCGTAATAATTGTTTCTGGCTATTTGTGGATTAGGTGGCATAGTGAGCTACTACCTACCTTCAAAGAATTGAGCCCTTTTGTGCTTTAAATTGTCCTGAGCATTTTTGATTTTAATTTTTTAATAATTTTTAATTGATCAAACAGAAACATTGAGACATGATAGTGAACCCAGATGCGGATGTATCTAATGAAACACAATATCACCGAAAAACACTTCAAAAAACTTCTGAAGAACGCAAAAGATAACAACCTACTGACAACCAAACGAATCTTAACCAAAATATAAGCTAAGCGTGGGCCCGGTTTTTACATTTAACCTGCCAGGGGGGTTCGCACCCCTTCCTCCCATCAGTTACACTACTGGTCAGAGCAGTTAAACAACATTGAAAGTTAACATGGATGCGACGAAAAAAGCCAAGACCTACCATGTTCAACTCCAATGGGAGACAGATTATTTATCCCCAATCACAGATGTGCTTTGAACTCGACAGCTCTTTTTAGATCAACTTACTTACGTGGGTTGACTTTCTCACATATGAAAATCATCAAGCCTCAAATACAGATCAACAATGACTGATAAACACTTGGAAGCAGGCCTATTGCCTACGCTTTGCAACCAGCTGCAACGCCTACATTCCTGACTATGAGAAGCTAGCCACCTTCTCACAGTGCCAGGGCTCTGACTAAGTTAGGAACTAATTTTCTTCTTTCAAACTCAGGGATCCAGTTGGCTTGTATCTGGTTTATTTTCTTGTTTGGTTCATGAAGGTCATTGTTTACCAAACATCAAACAGATGGCATATATGTGTGTGGAAGAAGGGTTTGGCTTGTGATAGCAAGAAAAAGTGTTATGAAGTTATTTACTGCAGGCTAGAAACAATGTATGTGGATTTGCGATGTTGACACTGGACTGGTAGATCTTGTGAGGGTGGCTACTTGAAAAGTAGATCTTGGGTCAAAAAAGGTTGGGCACCACTGATTTAGGCCTACTGCAATGACACTCCAAGCATCGCAGGTTTCTTAACACTGAAGCTATATACGAGGAACTTCTCATAAGATGCAATCAGCTAGCCTCAGAACTTGTCATTATTTAACCAGCATTTGGACAAAAACAATTATTTCGACAAAATACCAGTCAAGCGTTGTATTTCAAAAACAGCCTTTGCAGATTGAAAACTGGACGTCATTGTTTGCTGTGCAAGAAATCTCATACTAGCTTCCTACAATTCACTTTTATATCACGATATAAAATCATCAAAGCAACTCAGTCCCTCTTCTTCGTTGTGGTTTCGCAAATATTTTTCACAATTTTAATCTTGATAGATTGTGCTCCAGAGACGTAGTTGTGCAGGTGATTGTCAGCATCATTTTTATAAGTGTTTGTACGATTGGATAAACAGTTTACGTTGCTGTATGGCAGACATTTGCTGATTGTTCGACAAGCTACTATGTATCTTTTCAGTACCAAGTTCACAGGAACAAAAAGCAATTGTGATTAAATAAATGTGCTGTGACCAAAAACACTTGATAATCTGGAGATCTTTCCTTGTGTGTTTTGACGATGCAACTGGCACTTAGAGCTTGACAGATACACTAGAATAGTGATGTGGCAACAGTAGCGTAGATAAAGGGAGACAGGGGGCCGCTCCACCCCTGGTGGCACTTTTATGGGGGTGGCACTAAGGGCTATGCTGTAAGCTATAAAACTTCAAAGGCGGTATTGAAATAAAAGTGGTTTTAATGTCGGGACATTACTCGCAGTTGAAGGACGTTTTTGATTTTGAGTGATTTAAACTATGGCATGTGTATTTAAGCGATTGCTATCTTAGCCAAACAATAAACAATCGTTCATCAGGGGTGTTGTTTCATTTGGCTTTTTTTACATGAAGCTGCAAAACGGTTCTCAACACGTTTATCAGTGCACTTGATATAAAATTTTACTGATTCATTACACGGTTGATTGATCAAGTGTTGGGTCGTTATTGATGTTTGATCATAGTCGTCATATGACCTTGTAGAACTTAGGAGTATGGTGGATGACTATGGGCAAATGTGTGGCTGTGGTGAGCTCTACACTTTTGTAAGTACTCTTTAAGTTTTGTACCTGTGAGTAAAAGCGTATTGTTGGGTCTAAAATACATTTCTGTGTAAATCTAATAAATGTGTAGTTGGATTTGTGCTCATCAAAATGGATTTCCATGTGTGTGGAAAAATATAATCTAGTTCAGTATTCTTCAACAGAGGTTCCGTGGTACCCTAGTGTTGCGCAAAACATGTAGTAGGGTTAGTGAGTTGTAAAGGTTCCTCGTTTTTTTATGGAAAATGATTTCTTGCTTTAGTATGTTGATGCGTTATGAAATTTTTTTAGATCACTGTGCTGCATTCAGATTCCAAGTAGGACAGGATTGCCAGATATTTTCTGTAGCTTATGGCAAAATGAAACGTTTTATGAAAACGTTATGGCCAAAATTGCAAACTGTTTAAACTATGTTAATTTCTATTTTCATGGGGTTCTCAAATTTTTTGGAAGACAGTATATTTTTTGCCGAAAATTTTGATTCTGCCAAAGAAGCAAGTTTTAACACTAAAACAGCAATTTCTGCCATGAACTTAAAACCACATGTTACAACTTGTTTTTATTTGCCTCAACACATCAACTGCCGGTCCACGGTATATTCGTGGCTTATGTCTGATGCTAGAACACCGGTATGGTTTTCACGCTGGCACTTGAGTGGGCAAGGCGTTGTTTTAAAAAGGCTTTGGATGGAAAACCTTGCGTGATAGAAACACAAGTTCTGCACACAAACGTTAGTCATACTGTGTAGTTTATGAAAATCGAAATCAAATTATTTTTCCACCTCTTGTGGAGAGAAAAAACACCCAAAAACAAGGGTGGATTGCTTGTTTTATGCTTTGAAAGTATATTGCTCCTATTCCAACAATGGGAAAAATGTCAAAATCAAAGAAACGTTTGCAATAGCTGTTAGAAAGCATCCTGCCAAGTTTGGAATTAAAAAATTGCAGAGAAGAAAAGTTCTGACAGTTTTTGTATCACTTGGTCCTAGACAGCATCTGTGCTTTTCGACTCCGTCTGAAAATGCACATGCGTTCAGCTGTGCTTTGCAGATCGCTAAATAACTGAGTTTGGTTTTGATTTGACTGAAACGCACAGCACTATCTCGTTTCGATATGTAAAACCTTCATAGGAATATTTGTTGCACTAACTGAACTACGAAAAAAAATTATTACACACATTGTAACACAAAAAAACACGCAAAATTTTATTTTCGCATGAAAAAGTTACACAAAATTTTCTTTGCACAAAAAAAACAATGCAAAATTTTACTTGCATGTGGCCTGAGCATTCGACAATTGCCAGCTCTTGGATGCTGAAATGTAACGCTTCTGTTGTTGTTGCAGAAAAAATGTGAATATCACAGAACATGTTGTGATTACCTTGTAGCAGCCACATATCAAGATGGTAGTGCATGAAACGAGAGGAAAAAAACTCCAACATTTTTATCAGCTGGTCGTAAATATGGTTTAAGATTTGTGAAAAAGTTATGCATGCACGTTCAGGTGCTTGCTGTTGTTGCGATGGTAAAAAACGAGCAGCAAGGGTGCAATGTGAGCTATTGTTGGCAGCAACTTTGATTGTTCTCTGTTGAACTCTAAATAACTCTAAATCTCCATTGATATTTAATGTTAGGAAGCAGCAAAAAGATCACAAGCCGCCATCTCTGGGTTATTGCTTTTTCGCAAATCAATGGGTGTTATTCTTCGCGATGCCCTTCCTACCTCACAAAGGCTATGTGCTAACGGGCTGTTTGAAGACTGCCACGTGCGAATGTTTGTAAAGCAGCACACATTGGCAAGTGCAAATGTTTGTGAAGAGGGCTAATTGCCATGTGCGAATGTTTGTGAAGCAGCTGAACAGGCGGATCCAGCAGTTACTTGCTGTTGAAAATAAAACAACTTTGCAGCGGCTAAAACCGTCAACTCTCTACATGATGTTCCCACTCACACTAATTTTTTATCCACATCACACTGGCATGTGTTCAGAAATGCTTTACACAAATGGGTCATTTGAAATCTGCCAAGAACAAATGTTTGTGAAGCAGCGTCGAAAAAATGGCTGAAGCATTTACTTGCTGCCGAAAAAAATATTTATTCTCAAGCAAAAATTGTCAAATCTCTACATGATATATTTTAACTCAGGAAAAAAGTTGTCGAGTAATTATTTATGCATTCTGCATTGGCATGTGTTCACAAATGCTTTACACTAACGAGTCATTTGAAATCTGCCAAGAGCGAATGTTTGTGAAACAACGTCGAAAACACGGCTGAAGCAGTTACCTGCTGCTGAAAAAAATATTTATGCTCAAGCAAAAATCATCAAATCTCTGCTTGATATGTTCTGACTCCGTAAAAAAAGTTGTGGACTAATTATTTATGCTTTCTGCGTTGGCATGCATTCACAAATGCTTTATACTAATGGGTCATTTGAAATGTGCTAAGAGCGAATGTTTGTGAAGCAGCGTCGAAAACATGGCGGAAGCAGTTACTTGCTGCTGAAAAAATATTTATGCTCAAGCAAAAATTATCAAATCTCTACATGATAGATTTTAACTCAGTAAGAAAATCTTATTTCTGGTTGTAGCAGGCCGATCTTATTTCTGTTTATAGCAGGCCAATCTTATTTCGGCTTACAGCAGGCCGATCTTATTTCGGGTTACAGCAGGCCGATTTTAGGCTAATCTTATGCCGATCTTATTTCAGGTTCCAGCAGGCCGATCTTATTTCGGGTTACAACAGGCCGATCTTATTTCGGGTTACAGCAGGCCGATCTTATTTCCGCACTTGGCGAAACGCGTGCGTGACTGCAGGCAAAACCACCATGGCTGCAGGCAAAATAAACTACAGTTGCTTTGAAATGCATTCCTGACCACACCATATGTCAAATAACACTATAAATATAGGTTTCTGGTTGCTAGAGACTTGTACGAAATGTTCGTACTTTATAGAGGAAAACATGCGACCCGGAGCTCAACGGTTGGAATTTGAAGTACGAGTGTATGTGCACCGGTCCATGAATATACCATGGGCCGCCAGTCTGCGGTTGGGCAAGTTTCCAGACAACCAGTGCTTGATGTGTTAATAAAACTATAGATGTGTTAATAAAACTAACCATATATTACATGCTATTTTAGATACATGCTTCAATTCTGACCCGTTTTTGGGTTAAACAGTTTGTAATTAAATTTTCAATTCAAGGACAATGCTACAATTCTCTTGATCTTGTGGTCCAAATATGTCAGCAAAAGATTAAAGTCATGAAATGCATTAATCATTTCATCACTTGCTCAAAACCATCGTTAAGTTCACATATGAGCGAAAGAGGAGGAACACCTGAGTGCAAACACTGACTCATGGCAGGTCCGACTGAAACTTGTACAAAATCTACGGATTGCAAGGGCTAAATAATTACTACACACTTCAAACGTTACAAGGTTAAAGTATTGCAGAGTGTTACTGTGAAACTGATAAGAAACTTATAAAGAAAAATCTTACCAACAATGTGAAATACTTATACTACAATGTTATCAGTCACACAACTGAGTGCAGCAGTCTTCTGACACAATACGAGTGCAGCAGCTACCAACGGTAACAAAAAGATTACAACTGAGTGAAACACCTTTACAAAGTCTACTGACTGCAAGGGCTGAATCACTACTACACCCTTCAAAGCAATACTGCAAGGTTGAAGTACCATGGTGTTACTGTAACAGTGACATGAAGACTGTTACAAAAAATACAAAAAGACAAAATATTTAATGAAAATTTAGTCTCACAGTGACAAACTAAAAATATTGCCAAATTTTACACAATGGCCAAGTGCGTTTCTTCATGGCCAGCGCACTTCAAAAATGGCCAAATTTTTTGAAATTTGGCCATTTTGTGGCCAATCTAGCAACACTGGCACAGGAGGTTGAGTGTAGTTAATAGCTGATAAAGAAATATTGATAGTTGTTGCGTCGCTTGTTCATTGTTGTGCAGTTAAGAACGTTATTACTGAATCACAGTTATACGATATTGCAGATGTACAGTTCAGAGTAAAGAAAGAAGGCCCCTTTGAACATTTGCAGTTTATTCAAAAGTATAACCTTGGGAACTCTGTTCCTAATACAGTAATAATGCTGTGGATTTTCCTCACAATTGCTGTTAGTGTTGCTACCTGTTAGAGAAGTTTTTCAAAACCAAAACTGATCAAGCATTACTTAAGATCTAGTATGAGCAGCTTGCAGTTGACACTGTTTGTAGAGCAGCAATTGACAGAAAATACAAATTTGGACACTGCCATTGAAGAATTTGCCCGCAAAAAGGCAAGAAAAGTTACTGTGTAAAAAATTGTAGTTTTCATTTCAGAAATAAAGACGGTCCTATTTTTTTACACTTTTTAAACTATTTTTCCCTATATGTATGTCTATTTGCTTTTTGTTTAATTGTTACAATGTTTGAGTTTTTTGGTATGTATTTAAAGCATACCATATTTGAGCATGTGAGAGCACTGTAATATTATAATGGTGCACAAACGAGTTAATACAAAGCTTTAAGAACCAGTCACTGTGCAATACTTATTTTTATTAGGCTTCGGGAACGCCAAACTCCCAGGGCTGCCTTGGTCAGCCCACACCCTAGGTATGCCACTGCATGGTGATGTATCACATCGGCATATCCCCTGATCTGTATTGGTAATATTTGCCCATAAAAGCTGCTACGTTGTTCTGCACAGAGTGTTCAGAAACGCAAGTTGCTACTTCATCTCTGATTAATTAACACAAATTCTCTGTCCTGTTCTTTATGTTGTGCGGACCTCCGGCTGCACTAAGTAGTGTGTAATATACAGACCACTGTGTAATTGTCCCAATAAACCGTCCTATGACATAGCATCCACTAGAAGGTTATTACACGATCAGCAAATGATTGTCTGCAAATTAATCAGTGTACGTGCTGTGGTGGTTGACTGCTTCCATGACCTAGGTTTGTGCAGAATTTGATGTTGTACAGTTCTTCATCGCAGTGAAGTGATGGTTTTATCATTGTTCGTAATGAGTTGCGTATTATGTCATGTTAATAATTACTCTTTGCTCTCATGCTTAAGTCATTTGTATATTTCATTGTTTATTTGTAACATGTCCTAGCTTATCACCATCTACACTTTCATTTGAAACTTGTGTAATTACTTCATTTATTTATGTGGCCTACGTACTGAAGAAAAAATACACTGTAATGTAATGTCTTTCAACTGTGGTTTCAGTAGACGCGAAAATAGCAGTACCAGTTATCAGCAATGACAAATGAAAAACATCGGTATCACCCCAAATCATCTTTATATATTGATCAAGCTCTACCAGTAACTCTATCTGAATACNTAGCTGTGCGAGGCCACGGGCCACGTTTGATCGGGGTTTAGGACACCTGTAAAAAATGTTATAATTNTGAAGACTATTATTAAAGCTTCCCTTGCATGACTGATCCCCTTTTGCAAGTGATTGAATTTGATTACCTATTTACTCGATTGTAAGCCATCCTTGAATGTAAAGCGGACGAAATTGTGTTAAATAATTAATGTAAGCCGCACTTGAACATGGGTTACCTAATCCTCTGAGATACTTCATGTACTAGCACTTTTCACGTTTAATTGGAAACCCTTATGATGCTTACACACACCACTATAACTGCCTTCTGTTCATCATGATCCCTCCTGTGACGGATGTGCACATGATGCTGAAGAGAATAGAATGTGAAAAGAGAGTTGGGTTGAAAAAAATATAGCCAAGGAAAGACCGAGCATCGTCTATAGCTTTCGGTAACAGAAAAAAAGCCGCCCTTGAGAAAAGTGACTTGAAATGATGAAAAAACTTTATAAGCCTCGGCTTACAATTGAATAAATACGGTAGCTGTGTGTTGAAAGCTTTGTTTCTGTGCATATTACGTTTTGAGTAAAATGCTCATATGCAGTGATTGTAATCTACTCAATCAAGCTTCCACACAGTTGGTGAGAGAGCATGGCTAATTATTTGTATTTATAGGATGTTTTGAAAGGTTAGACATTGCAAAGGTTGATCAGATATGTTATACAAATGAAATTTCTGGTTCCCAGTGGTTTTGATTGCTGAATATGTAAAATTATTTGCAATATTCCAAGTTCTTATGGATGTTTGGTTAAATTGGACAACTGTGCTGCTACTACATTTGGTTACTTTTTTTTGACTAGATGAATTTTTAAGTAAATAAGTATTTTTGCTGCAATGTTGCCATTGTAACAAACTTGCATTACATTTTTATCCCAAATGTATTTTTAAATCTGGAAGCAGGTATTTTTTTCACTGCGTTTTCTAGAATGTATTTGGAATATTACTCAAGGAGTTTATAAATGTTTGCCATCAAAAACTGCATCTATCTATATATACATTCCTTTTTCTATGATAAAGAAATTAGAAATTGATTGGTTTCGGGCCTTTAGCTTTCATGTTGTATTTCACTGTTAACTAAATTGCAGCGCAAGCTTTTGGCATCATACAGAAACTGGGTTACAATGTGTTGGTTCACGTGTGTTAAAACTCTTGTTCTCTCAGTAAGAAAAAACTCTTATGCATGTTTGCTCAAGTCTGGCTTTGATTGAAGCAGAAAACTTTGCTTAGTGCTATGTGTTTTATTCTTGATTTTTTAAAACTTTTGTCTGCAGCAGGATAGATTAGAAAAAGCTCTGCAAAACTCAGTGGTGAGAAAACAAATTTTTTTGCATATTTGTTTGTTGCATGGTAATGCAATTTGAGAAGAAATAGAAAATCTATTTCTTTCTCAATGAGATGTTTTCTTTTTATTATGGCTATTTTTATCAGTCATAGTTTTATAAAAATGTCCAGGGTATTCACATGTTTTTGTTTTGTCAAATATCTTCTGGAAAAAAATGGCATGCAAGTGTTATGTATGTTTATTACTTTTCATCTCAAAATTTACCCAAAAAAAGATGAAGTTGTAGCCATCTTATGCAACATAATGTGTCAACCTGCTTGTAATGTTTGTGCATGTAATTGCCAGAAGAACATCTGGTTCGTTTATTAAGGATGCAACTTTGTTCCACTGTAATTTTTGTACTGTCGCTCTTGCAGTTGCTGTAGTGTGAATGATAAAATAAGCTTTAAAGCAGTTTCAGAAAAGGGTAAAAAGGAGAAAAACTGGATCACTTTCTTAATGTGAGTGCAAAATGGTATCAATGAATTTGTGTTGCATTTAGTAGCCTGGTTCATGCATGAACTACAGAAATCATCTATGAACTAATATTATCTTTTCATTATCTATCTGGTTGTTGGTGCTGATTGTGGAAGTGCTTCAGTTGGTGTAATATTGGAATAAATAGTTATATAAGTTGATGATAGGTACTGTTAAATGACACATATGGAGATGTAAAGAGAAAGTTATAATATATCTCAGGCAGCTACATTTTTTTAATTTGTCAAACAAGCCTTAACACTTTGGCTGCTGGTCCACGAATATATCGTACTTGAAAATCAGCCTAAAATCAAGCATATTTCAGTTGTCTTACCAACCGCATAGCTCCTCAGCAGATTGCACTAGAGAACTGTTCAAACCCTCAAAAGATTCCGAAACTCTTCGAGTATGCAATGAAAAAATATTTTTGGTTTTGGGTTTCCCTTTTCTATTAGTGATGTAGGTTTTTGGCCATTTTGGCTCATGTTATCTGGCCTAGGGCCCTACCACTAGACAGAAGTTCTTACTGAAATTTTCATTGGATACTAGGCTTCAATCTGAGTCTTTTGAGCCCTTGATCAACTTTCTAGCGTTTCTGGTTCAAAATTTAAGATATAAAATAAACAATTTATCTAATTATGGGATTAATTAGTTATTTTGTTTATTTTTGATCATAACTTTTGAACCCGAAACCTTAGCAAGTAATCCAAAGTATCAAAAGACTCTGATTTTAGCCTAGTTTTTAATAAAAATTGAGCGAAATACTACCATCTAGTAGTTAGGCTCAGGACCAGATGAAGTCCTTTACTTATGACATCATTCACAAAACCCGAAACCCAAGAGGCACGAAGACTTGCCCAGTCTTTTGAGGGTTTGAACAGCATACCAACACAATCGGCAGCAAAGATATTCCCACACAAAGACATGTGCAAGCTGCTGGATCTTAGTCTCAAACCACCCAGATGCTAAGGTGTTAATGAAAACAGCTATGGCAAAAGTCCTTTGCAGATAAATTTCTTGAAGCATTTTTTACGATGTTGAAATGATATATTTTTATTTGCTACAAAGAGCAATAAAATAAAAGTAGCATTTGCTAACACCTTCAGTGCTGGGTTGGTGTTATCTTCAAGACCCACATGAGCCACTTCTTTACCATCACTGGCACTTTTTTACTGCCCCAAGCGTTTTTGGTTTAAAAGTTATGACCTAAAAACAACAACTTATTAGACAGTGTAGCAGCGCGGTGGCTGCTACATGCGACGTGCTAAACATAACATCCCTAGTAGCACGAAAGCTACTGGGAGCTCCCTTTAGCCTAGTGCGTAAGTGCGCAGGCAAGCCGCTTCTTCAAAAGGCAATCAAGGGATCTAAAGACTCGCATGATAGCCTAGTATTCAATAAAAGCATAACATAAGTCAAAAAATTCCCTCTTGCATTTGTTTTTTCAGCTGAGGTTATCAGGCCATGGGCTCCAACTGCAAGAGGGAAGTGTTTCACTCTCAAGAAGGCAATGTTTCACTCCCTTGCAACTAGGGAGTGAAACAAGGAAGTTTTTCACTCCTGGGAAGTGTTTCACTCCTGAAACAGGGAAGTGTTTCACTCCCTAGTTTGAAGATTTTCTGAAAACTAGACTGAAATCCGAGGCCTTTAAACTTTGAGCAACTGTCTAGGATTTCTGGTTGAAAAGTTACGGCAAAAAAACTAAATTTGGATAAAAACTACCCAAAATGATTTCTACCCAAATTGATTTACTCTAACTTTTGAATCAGAAACCCTAGAAAGTCGATCAAAGGCTCAACAGACTTGGATTTTCTTATAGTTTTAACTAAAACTTTAGTGAAATGCTTCCAACTTGCAGTTGGGGCCTAGGGCCTGATAAAGCTGAAAAGGCATAAACCTACCCACCTTGTGATGTCACCCACAAAAAAACCCGAAACCTAAGACTTCAAAGTTTTTCATTGCGAACTGGAAGACTCGCCGAGTCTTTTGAAGGTTTGAACAACTCTCTAGTGCAAGCAACTGGCAAGTTATGGAGTTGCAATGTGGTGCGAAAATAGCGGCTCAACATATGATTTTGAAGTATGATATATTCGTACACCGGCAGGTAATGTGATAAACAGCCATTTCAGATATACGCTTGATCTCTGTGTTTGCCAAAAAATTTAGTGATCCATAGGAGATTTGTTTTGTATTAGCTTGATTTATTATCAAGTTACTCTCACTGAGAGCCTTGTGTATTTTCATATGAAAATGTAATTTTTAGCTCTCATTTGCCTTTTTATTGCTACTGTTACAAACTGTTGTGTTTTGTCATGGAATAAAAAGATTGTGAACTACATTTCTTTATGCAGTCATATTTCATTGATTCTTATGTGGAAGTACACTGCAAGAACAAACGGTTTCATTTAGGTTATACATGTTTTTTGAGGATTATTAAACACTTGCCTATTTCTGACATGGGCCTTTGTGTACTGAAATGCATCATCAGAAAAGTTTGGTCGCTATCATATTTTTCATGATTTAGTAATGTAGACAATAAACGTTAGTTTTTGTAGATTGTTTATCATTGCTACTCATTTCTTTCTATAAGCAAAGCACTTTCAAAATGAGACACAATCTCTAACTCATTGTCATTTACTGACAGTACATCACATTGAAAAAAAAACATGTTGTTTTGTCAAATTGTATGTTTTGTGATTTTACTACAACTGATGAATTGACATAAATGTGTGGTTGCAATAATAGCATATTAACTGCTTAACTAAGTTTACTACTGAATAAAAACTTTCTTTTGAACTTTAAAAAAATAAATTGCATTCCCCTAAAACTTAGCACTTTTATTACCAGTTATGAACATAGGAGCCGAGTACACAAACACCAATTCTGGCCATGAATGTGCCACTCCCATTAATTTTTCATGTTTTGATTAAACAGTTTTTTGTCATTTGTAAACAAGCACAAAGACATTGCTCTGAAATGTAGTGAAACGTTTTTGGATAGATAGAAATGGCAGACTTAAATTGCAACAGAGCATGAATTATTTCCAAGTTGTACTGCAGGGAGAAGCACCATCTCCACTGTATGTGTCTTTTACAAAAACGATGTAAATGAGGAACAGTTGCACAGCGGAATCTAACAATTTTTGGCAAGCAATGATTTAAGCTGTCCCACTCCAAATGCTATTTCAAAACTGCTTGCGGAAAACTGAACTTAAACATGTTTCTTTCTGAGATTAACGTATTTGCTCATGCATTTTGTTTTGTCCGGCTGTACTACCTGTGAGGCAGAGTGGACTTTTAGTGTACTTTAATGCAAAATTTATCTCTTATCACCCATGACTGAACACAGGTTGAATTCTGTTGTTTACTAGATATTAATTCCACTGTGACAGACGAACGTAATGTTTGAAGGTTGATAGATGTTTGGATTGATGGGTTGCAGTACACATTGATACTTACAAGTAATTGTGGTATTTCAACACATCATGATTTTAGTTTGACTGAGTGATAGAATGATTGTGAGTCACCTGCAAAATTGATGTTAGTTCGAGAGCTGCTTTGGGATATTTCAACAGATATTAATTATTTTACCAATAGGCAGTTTTGACATTATATTTTGTGACATAGATTTTGCATGCCCATAGAAATTTCAAACTTGGTACCTATGGTTAGGAGGTAACTCATTTCAAGGATTCATCACTACACTCCTGGCATATGAGGAACCTCGTATTTAGATTAAAAAGTCAGTTGTTGCTATCCAACACTAACTTTTTTCTTTTGGAAATATGAGAGTGCTCAGACTTGGGTCTCTAAGCAGAAAAAATGTTTTTGTCACTTGATTATGTTGTGATTTTCGTCAGAAGGATTTTGCTGACAAAAATGCATTTTGCACATGCTTAAACTAGAGGAAAGCAGGTGATTTTGAGCAGCTGTTAAATAGCTCAGTTGTAGAAACATTTTCTGTGTCCTAGAGAGGTTGTAGGCAAGCCGCTAATTATATAATGATGCCTTTTATGACTGATTGCTTGTATGATGTAGAAAATAATTGATTTTATGCCATTTTAACATCTTTTTCGTAATATGCTTTTTGTAAAGTTTGCAAAATGAGTGTTTTATGAATAGCTGACATCATGATGAATGAGGATTCAGATCTTAGTGATTTTGATGAAAGTAAAGTGGCCGTGAATGCTTTTGATGAAAGCAGGCCAGTAGTGAATGTATTGTCTGCAACAGGAGCCCTAGTAGTCAAAGTGTTGATAAGTAGCAAATCTGAAAACATTCCTTACTTTTTTTGGATTGAATCGTCAATTTAAAAAAGTCACTTAGAAAACATGTGTCCATGACTGATGCTTTTTGTTTTAATTATAAATTATCTTTTTCTCAAATTACATTTGAAAATTTGATATTTAGTACATTTGATGTGATCAGAAAAGATGTTGACTAGTTTAAAAAAATACCTTTGACAAACTGTGAAACCATGCACAAGTTGATGAAAGATTGTCTTGTTTCAAAATCTGAACAGCTTAGTATTTCATTTTCTGGTCTCATCAACAAAGTTACAGGCAACAAACAACTACAATCTAATGCAAGTGATACATTAGACAATATTAACTTTAGATCTGAACACATGTTGTTCACTGGGATTGTTTTTTCATTTGATGTGGGGTTATTATCCTGAGAGAATGTTTGATAGTCTGCTTTAATGCTGTGGTCATGAACTGTAGAGGAGAGTATTGTTGTTTGCTCAAGAAGTGTGTTGGCTGCTGATCATTTAATTTGAAGTTGCCACATCTGAATGTGTTGTTTCATTGGAAGATTAGTGAAACATGTGACCTCCTAATGTAGGTCTAAAAAAGTCTAAATATGGGGTGCATATTTTATAATTCATGGTAGCTTAGCCAAAATTTCCACGTTCTATTGGGGAAAAAAATGGAATAGTTAGCTCTGAGTAAAAGCAGTACAAACACAGTAACATATCAATATTGGTGAATCCAGCTCAGCATTTTTTGTCATATGAATGTGTTTGCGTATTACAAAAGCAGCTTTGCAACATTCTCACATTTTAGTTTCTTTTTATATATTATAATATGTAAAACTTATGGGTTGTGCTCATCCAACTGATTAGATTAAAGTGTTTTTAGTGCAATGTATTGATATTTTGTTAAAACTTCAATCAGTTAAATAAACAATAATGTATTCAAGTTTTAACACTTTTGCTGCTATGAGAACTATCTAAATTATGCTTGCTTCATGTGCTTGAATCCACTACAAATTAAAGAAGTTCCATGTTTATTGTTATTTTGAAAAAAATGTTGCATATATGTACTAGATGTGCATAGGCATGTGTCGCACACTTTTTTAAGTAAGCTATAGTGTAAAACACATTTTAGAAAGTGAGTGTTTTATGTGACGTTTTCTTTAGGAAGGTCAATAAGTGCACTTTGTTTAACTTTGATTTGTAAAATAGGATTCACAATTGCGCAAGATGGTTAGCAACTCAGACATTCCAGTGTCAGAAAGATGTTTTTCAATCATTCATGGAATGAAGTTGGCTGACCTCACATTTCTCAATTTTGTTGCAGTAGAAGCAAACTCCACGGCAGTGTTAAAGGTGAGTTTTTTAAGTGTTGTAGAGGTGTATAAAAGTTTTATAGATTTAAATCATCCTTTCAATAATTCTAATGAATCTGACATGTTTATGTATTGGTAAATGCATCACAAATGTAAATGCATGTCACATTTGACAAATTAGATGATTTGTCAGATGTGTAATCACACGACATGATGTTATCAGGTTTTTGCAACGAAAATAGATTGAAGGTGTGGCTGTCTTTGAATAAAAAGCATTGCCACTTCTTACTCAAACTTTTCTCATGCATTTTACTATCTTAAACAGAGACATTCGACTGAGTGAACCAAACCATAAAATGAAACTACTGATTAAGCAAAAATCATTTAAATTATATTCAATTACATGGATTATACATTATATAATTAACTGTTATGCGATTAACCCCAGTATTTTCTTAACAAATGATAGGCTGTAGTTCAGGATATTTGATGCTTGAATGATGAAATGGATTTCCTGATTATCTGGTGTGCAGTTAACCAGAGTTTTTAGAAGGTGTTTTTGGGACCCGATTCAGGTCCCTAGAATCAGAGAAAATTTCATGGCTTAACGATGGTGCTCAAAACACCTCTAATTATATGTAATTTATTCAAAAATTTTTCAGATCCTTGCAGGTCCACACCAGGTATCTAACATTTTCATTAAAAGAACCCTAAGTTAACCATTCTGTACATGATAATGTAGATCACTATATATTATTGCTTGATCACTGATAGCTAATTAATTACGCTGCTATCTATTATATTGTAATCTTTTATTTCATGTGCCGTGTTTTTAGACCATAAGGCACACTGGATTATAAGGCGCAATATCAAAAATTGAATGCTAGCTGGTTTTCTTCATACATATGGCACACCAGATTACAAGGCACATTAAATGAAGCAAAACTTAGAAAGCCAAATTGTATTCACTTCTTTCACAATAACTCCCAAGTGCCCTAGTCGCCTAAGCATGGGAGTTGGTACTGGGAGTTTGACAGTCATTACATATGAGGGAGTTTAATCTGTTGCACATACCTAATCCACTAGACACTAGGCATGACTATAATAAAGTAAAAGTTGTGCGTGTGTTTGATTCGGTGTGCGCCAATGTAGTCAGGAACCTCACGGAGTAATACAATCTATGGTATGGGCTAGCTACTCTGGGAACCACATGAGCTGCTCATTGCAATTGTTGGCGTATTACGTGACACGATGACTTTTTACAAAAAAATTGTAATTCATAATTAAATTAATACCACCGTTTGCCATATACAATTGGTTCTAGATGAGAAATCACAACCATATCCATACATTAGGCACACCGCATTATAAGGCCCACTTATGGTTTTTGAGAAAATTACAGATTTTTAAGTGTGCCTTATGGTCCAAAAAATCCAGTATACTTATGTGCATATATAAATATGTGCAGGGTGTTCGAAAAATTTGTTTTTATTCGAGGTGTGTATCCCTAAATTACTACAAATTCAAGACGTATCAGATTAAACAGTCTATTCACACTGCCTGATGACAAACGTTCCGTCTAAGCTTTGGTGTTTTGATAAATCTTGTTCAAGGTGTTTGAAACATACGTGCTCTTTGCCTTGGAGATCACAGGCTTGTTAACACTTTCGCACCCGGGTTAATTCAAGCGGTTCGCACAAAAACAGCCGGATCGCATGTGGCTTTGTATGGGAATTTCTCCAGTGGAATTTCTCCACATGCCCTAGAGTATTTCTGTCACCCTAATAATGCTGTTCTGCTTGAACATTATGGAGTCATCAAAACATGATTCCATAGCTGTGGGTTTAGTGTTCTGTAGTTGGCACCAGTTACTTTTAGTTGTAGTGAAAGCAATTATTTCAGAATAGTGTGATTTCTAGCTTTCACTTGCCACAGCTTGTGTTTTAATTGATTCATCTTGAAAACTCGGAAACCTGTTATAAAATCCACATACAATTTTCACTAAGTTTTATCAATAAATTTTGTTTTTGTAAATATGTGGTTTGGCAGTTATGCAAATGTTCTGTTTGGTCCAGTTACAAATTCCAACATCCTTGCCAGTGATGTTAACACCTTGAAAACTGGGGTACGATCTATTCGTACTTTGAAATTGACCTAAAACCAGCAGTTGTCGGTTGCCTTACCGATGCCATAGCTCCTCCGCTGATTACGCTAGAGAGCTGTTCAAACTCTAAAAAGATTCGGTAAGTCTTCTAGTCTGCACTCTAAAATTTTTTTTGGTTGGGGGTTGTGGATTTTTTGTGAGTGACGTCATAAGTGAAGTAGTTTTTGGGCCATTTTGGCTCATGTTACCTGGCCTAGGGCCCAATCGCTAGGCCAAAGTATTTCACTGAAGTTTTTATTGGAAACTAGGCTCGAGTCCGAGCCTTTTGAGCCTTTGATTGGCTTTGTAGCGTTTCTGGTTCAAAAGTTATGATCTAAAATAGACAAATTAATTAATTATTTAATTAACTAATTAGTCAAATATTTTTATTATTTTAGATCATAACTTTTGAACCCGAAACTCCAGCAGGTCATCCAAAGTATCAAAAGACTTGGATTGTAGCCTAGTTTCCAATAAAAACTTTAGCGAAACACTACCATCTAACGGTTTGGGCCCAGGGCCAGGTGAAGTGGGCCAAGGAGGTCTAAAAGTCCTGCACTTATGATGTCACTCACAAAAAATATGTATCCCCCAAGCAAAAATTGTTTTCGAGTGCTAATTACAAGACTTGCCGAGTGTTTTGAGCTTTTAACCGGGTCTGTAGCGCTTACAGGAATATTGAAACTACAACAACAGATAGTGATATGCTTTTGCAAGTTTAGTTGCAATTGTGTAATAATAATGGGCTTGTTGTGATTTCTGACGTAATAATGTTGTTTAGCCCACTACTGGACAATTGAATATTATGTAGGATAGGCGTGATAGGCGAGAAATGTGGTCTTGCAGTGCTTGTTTTGGTAAACGCTCAATCCATTATGCATATAGTGTTTCAGCTTTATGATGTTCTCAGGATTGACTCTACTGTAGTTATTAATGTACTTATCAATATATCATCCCCAAAGTTAAACAACCAAAATATTTTTAATTTCGAAGCATAGAGTGCAAGAATATGCATCTGGGTTAACCTCAACACCTAAGGCTGAATTATCTTGCAGTTGCAAATGCAGAAAATTTATAGGTCAAAATAAAGTCTAAATTTGTAAAATATAAAGTCAAAATTTTAAGTTTTTAGGTTAAAAATTGGTTGCCCTAGTAGACAAAACTTTCCTAATCTCAGCCAGTCACATAGCATTGTTTTTGAATAAACTGTTGTTAACGAGTTTCTGAATAAAAAACATGTTACTGATAAGTAAATGTAGGTAGTTTTTCGTAATTCGGTTTATTCAGAAATCTCTTAATTTTTACTTTGTAATTTCATTTTTTGATATATCAAAATAAGACATCCTCTGACAATAAGAGCCATAGTGTAAATTTTGAAGTCAAAATTAATATAAGCCCTGTCTTATTATTGGGGAAACACGGTAGGTGGTTCATTGAGAATGCCATGCAACACTTCATGGTGCTGTGATGAGGTCATTTGATCACTGTCATTCCTCTTATTTGGTTTGTTCCAAGTAAGTCAATGTGCTGACCATCTCTTGGAAAATTTGTTTACAGTTTGGCCCAACATATTGTTGATTGCATACCACCGAAGTCACTTTTTGCCCATGTGAGGGAAAGTTTCATTTTTTGTCAGGATATGTGACACAATGGAGATCATGAATTTGTTTTGTTTTCCATGGCAATCACAAAGTGCACAGTGCTTTCATGGCATTGTTTAAAATAAGGTGCTTAGAGCTGGTTAGTTTTTGTCCAATTTCGGTGCGTTTTTTGTATGTAATCATTGTTTTCATATTTAAGGTTTTCGCTTCCTTTAATGTTGTTAGGCTGTGGGGGAATGACATTGCCCAAACATGTGAGTCAATCTTTCTTGCCACATTTTGGTGATGCAGTTTTTCTTCTCATTTTGATGCAATTTGCTACCACGCCACATGTCGTGTTCAAAGAAAGTTTTAGCTGATCACATTGTTTCGACTTTTCATCAATAGCTGTACTGTGCTGTTTGTATGTTGAACTTTTTCTTATTGCTTGTGGTTTGTTCACTTTTGTACAGCTCTTTCACTGTCAACTTTTGTGGGCATATTAATTCGTTTCTGAGTGTATTTTGTTGATTGTGATTGATGAATTTTATTCCACATGAAGATCAAAGATTCTCATTTCACATGTCTTATCCAGGTTTATTTTCAATTGTCATGTTTCTGAATGAACAACTGTTTCAATTTTTTTTGTGATCTGTAATGCCTTGGTGTTTTTAGGAATGGGCTGATTTTCTTTTGATGATGGCTTATCATCCATGCACAAGACACATATCAGTGCAAAGATTAGTGGAAAAAGCGTAAGTGGTTTTGTTTGGTTTTAGGAATGAGCAAAATTCTACCAGGACATTGCCAGCTATTGCTTGCTGTGTAGTGTGTACCTCATGTTAGCATTATTTTCAAAGTTGTCAAGTGAATCTCAAGTTTTTATTTACTGTTTTTTGGTTCACAACTTAAAATTATGATGTACAGTAAGTTAATTGTCGTAGTTGTTAAATTTCAGGTTCACAAAGCTGAAGCTTGAGACAAACCAGTTTGGAGAAATTCCAGTCAAGAAGTATGTTGTGCATTAACAATGCATCTAGTTATTTTAGTATTATTCAAAGTTAATTTATTGGCTTTGCCAGTTTTTTTTAAGGAAAATGTTAGGAACCCGGATGGGATTTGTAGGGACCTGAATTCTCTAATTCCGATTTTTCTCTGATTTTAGGGACCCGATGATAATTTTCTCTGATTCTTAGGGACTCGATTTGAAATTCTAGGGACCTGAATCAGGTCCCTAAAATGCCTTAAAAAAACCCTGGGCTTTGCTATCTAATGGCTGGAGTCACATCCCTAGCCTTAATTTTGAAGAATTATTTAGTTTGGACATTTCACTGGTGCACTAGTCAATTTGATAGACTCTTGTTCATTCCTTGAAATGTGAAGAGGTTATGTTGATTTCAAATATCTTGTCTTTTTAAAATGTTCACACAGTAGGTTGTCTTGTGGTTCGAAAATTTGTGTGATATATACTTGAGTACTCCTTGTTAACACCTTAGCTGCTGGTGTACGGAACATTCATGCTTTGAAATCATGCATGAGCCACTATTTTCAAGCTGTTCAACTCCATAACTCGCCAGCTGATTGTGCTGGGGAGCTGTTAAAACTCACAAAAGACATGACAAGTCTTCTAGTTTGTATTTTTTTAAATTTGAAAGTTTTGGATTTCAGTTTTTTGTGGGTGACCTCATAAGTGGGGTAGGTTTAGGCCATTTTGGCCCAGGTTACCTGGCCCTGGATGCCAACTGCTAGAGGGAATTTTTTCACTCAGGGTTTGATTGGAAACTAGTCATTTGAGCCTTTGATTGGCTTTCTAGTGTTTCTGGTTCAAAAGTTATGGCCTATAAACAACAAAAACAATTAAAATTATTTTGTTGTTTTCTTATATGCTTTAAGTGTAGGGTTTGATGTCAATTTAGGGCAGATATGCAATATTGAATATCCTTTTCTTGTCATCATTTTCAGACGTGGCAACATCTTTGGCATGTTAGTTGTATTCATCTTAACTGAAATGTTTGAGTTGTAAGTCAATTCCACTAAATGCTACCTAAGAAATTCACTAAACAGTGTCAACAGGTTTAACTGAAAACGACACCTGCCAGTAAAACGTTAGTCATTTCCATGGACATAAGTTGACACAAGTCTTTGTCAAGATAGTGCTGTTAATGACACCTTTTGAACTTGAAGCATTCTGCTAAGCAATACCATTTTCTCCAGCTGATAGGTTTGGCGCATAGGCATTTATCATTTACCACATAAAGCTACTAAGTGCGACCGCCAGTCATTCACCTTCGTGCAGCGGAGCTCAGGGTTCACGTGGTGGGAGTGCATTATTCATGATTTCCTCAGTTTCGCTAAAATATAGGGCAGACATTATCAAGTTGATGACATTTGTCAATTCATCGAATCTGTATTTTGAAAATGAGTTGGTATTAGTAACTAGTGTTATAAATCGAATTGCATTATAGGATTATTAAGATGCTGGGCCGTCCGAAACGAATTGAAAGTGCTCTTTCGAATGTGGGTCTTACGACGGGAAAAGTAAGTGTTGATCATTGAAACGTAGCAATAACACGTGTTCATCAAAGGTTTTATTTTCACTGCTATTAATCAATATTTCGTCCAGTGAACAATCATCCTTAGCTGCATTTTTCAGCTTGTAAACATATGCGTGTTTTTAAATCTAGAAAATTCTTTCAAATAGAATTTGAGTTTTTTTAGTATTCAATTTTGCGAGTCTTTGTGCTGATCGTTGCGTTGTTACTAACTGCAAGCACGCAGTTTTAACGAGGTTTGTTGCGAAAGCCAACGCTACTTGGTGCGAACGTAGCTTCTTCGGGACCAGGACGCTGCGAGAGGAGTGTTTCTACTTTGTGTTTCAATTTCAGAAAGACACGACTATCAATCCGGAAGAGCTTCAGTTATCAAGATTTAAGAAGCTACTGTTGTTGTGTTGTCCCCGCCCGGAAATGGACTCGGTCTTTTCTGAAATGTTAGTTGCATCTTGCATGCAGCTTTCTGAATTGGTTTTATGCATCGCCTCAGTATTCGGCCTGCTTTCTCGCTGAGCGTTAATGCGGTGATTGTTGCGCGGCACTGTTGTGCGGTATAGTTTGTTCAATCCAGATGTTTGTTTAGGGTGACTGGAGCGAGAAAGATGTACATTGGAAATACAAAAGTAAAAGAGTTCATAAACAGTGTACAACGAGATCCGAAATTGAACGAAATTCTTTATCCTTATCAAACGGATGAACAGGCTCAAGAGCTTGTGCAGATGTATGAGCCTAACGTCATGTTTGCAAGTAAAGGTAAGTTGTTTGGAAAAATTCTGCGCCTCAACGGATCAAGTTGTTACTCTACGTGGGTTTTTCGTACGTGAAACTTCCTATTTATATCAAGTTGACTGTAACGTTTGTTTCTTTAGCGAAATAAAGCATGCAGGCGAAAATGTCAGTTTCAGCCAGCACTTACACTTGCTTCCATTAAGCACGTTCTAAACATGTACGTTAAAAAGGACTTACAGCAGTTTTACGTTTCTGATCAGGCTAAAACTCACTGAAAGCAAAGTAAATCTTGATATAAAAGGTACAACTCAGGTTGGCGGCCGCAAGTTTAAGTTCATGCTGTAAATACTATGCTTGGATGAATGTCGAGGTTGTTATTGGCATTAAATGCGAACTGGGTTTTAGTTTGATTCGTTTCATTCAAACTCGCACCGGTGTTTATGATGGCGGCAGATTCTGAAACCGGCATTTAGAGTCTCTCGTGCAATTCGAAACTTTGTGCAGTGCCAGCGATTGTAATCGGTGAAGAACTTGTCAGATTATCTTTTTGCAGCGGAGTAACGTCTGGTCAAGGCTCAAGTAAAGAACACTCATGTCTTATTCATTTGTTTGTACAAAGGGAAAAGCGTTTTGCAGATGCCATCAGTTGTCGAAGTATCGGTTTAAGAATGGCGTTGTAGCGTAATTGGTTTCTGTGATGATGCGGTGGTGGCTTGCGATATAACATACGGAACTAAACTTAGTCATACTGGTGCTTTGAAGACGATTTTCTTAACGTAGCTCCTCATCTCGTGTCCGCATAACTTGCTCGCATGAATAATTTGACCGCCGAGGCAGCTGCTCGTTAAGACATTTTTAAGCACTTGTGTCTAGTTCTTTAGGGCTAGCCCATGCCTATTCTAGCGTGTAATGTGAACGTAATGATGTAAACGTCACGTATGTTGCAACTGGGTATATTGTAAGCACACGTTTCGCATGGAAAGCTCAGATAGTTTGGCAGTTAATTTAGACAATTTAGACCAAAATCGTAGTAATGGCAGTAAATTGTGCTGTCGTTGCTGGTTGGCGACAAGCAGAGCTAAAATTACTGAAGGAGTGAGTGAATACTTCAACGCTATGAAAAGCAAATTGAGGCTAATGTGGAACTGTAGTTTACACCCATACACTGTCTCTAGCCCACTGAACATTTGCATTGGTACTGTGTCAAAGAAACAAAGACTTTCATTACTTTTTGTGGTGTCGTGAAATCGGCGCGTTACGGTTGCTGAACGATTACAGTTCTGTATTTATTTCTTACCATGAAGACTTGGGATATTGCAGTAGCCTTTGTGAAGAATCAAAAAAGAGAATGGTGATCAACTAACAAAGCTCTCGGTTTCTGCGTCAAGTGCGCCTTTTTAGTTGCTACGCTAAAATTGTACAGCGAAAATTTAAGTTCGTAGCGTCGCATCAGATACCTCAACCTACCTTCTCGCTTTTAGGTCACCTTTCTTTGGAAGGTTTGGATGCTTATTTACAATCTGATGACAATTTGATTGTTGGATTTGAGAAGTATGCCCGACCACACGAAATGACTGCCCCACTATCTCATTACTTCATCAACTCTTCCCATAACACTTACCTTACTGGTAAGGAAAAGCCCGTGTATGAGCATTTGTTGTCATTGTCAAGAAAACAAGTCATAGCCTACAAGGCAACATACATTACAGCCTGTCGTAGTGTACTAGGTTTCTTTCCTTGCCAAGTTCAATCTCAGTTCTGTTTTACAACCTAAGGAAGATATTGTTTTGCTATGCGTTGCTGGGTGCGCGCTTGTCAAGGGTTTGAAGTGTTATCATGTTTGTAAAATTGGCTGTGTCGACGTACGGTTTTTCCCGTAAATTATTTGAGCCGAGTTGTTAAAACCGCTTGTGTGGCACTGCCGTTGTGTACAATGCAGAGTAGGAACAGGTTGTTTCCAATGCTTATGTGTCGCTACTATCGTGACATATTCAGCGCTTTTTGTCAGGCTCACAGTACCGAAGCAGGTCGTCGGCGGAAATGTACCGACAAGTCCTCCTCACTGGTTGCCGATGCGTAGAGCTTGACTGTTGGGATGGCGACAACGAGCCAATCATCACTCACGGCTTCACGCTGTGCACGCAAGTGCCTTTCAAGGACGTGATCGAGGCGATCAACGAAAGCGCCTTCAAGACCTCACCTTATCCTGTGATTTTATCATTCGAAAATCACGTTGACAAGTGAGTTTTTGCATCCGGGCACTGTGATACTACGAAAAGCTCGGTATGATAACTTGGGCGCTGTGCGAGGATTTTGAATATTTCGATTTCTGTAACTGTGTTTCAAACGATTCAACGTAACTGTGTTTCCAAAAATTAAAGACGGTGGTGGAGTCTTGAGACTTGATCTCGCTCGGTCTCGAGCGTATTGTCTCGGGACTGAACAGTCCACCAATATGACTCAGCAAAGCTTCCATAATTCATCATGCTTAGGGTCTGTCGTACCTGCAGGAAACGAAAAGTCAAACCATTTAGGAAGAACGCGAGAAATTCAACAAAATTTCAGCCCCGAAGTAGTGTTAACATTTTTTAAAAGATTGTAGAAAAATTTCAGCTAATCTCACAAGTTTTCAAGGCTCGGTCTCAACTTTTGTGTTGAAGTCTCGGTCTCGAAGTTATACCCAAGTCTCGATCTCCGAGGTTACGGTCTTGACTACATCACTCCTTGAAGATTGTATTCCCCGTTTTAAGTTTCATGTTTTGTTTGTGCTATTGATGTTAGTGAGCTTGTTTTCTTTTATAATGACTGTTATTTAACTGTTATTATACTGAAAGCCACCGTCAGAAGACGCTTGCGATGTTGCACGGCCAGGCAGTGACAGCTTTCTGTCGCTTTCGTTATTGTGGTTGTCGTCGGCTTTCAGTTGTCAGTTCGTGGCGCAATGCCTATTGATATTAAATCAAAGCTAGCACCTTTTGCTATTGATCATTGCAGGCGGCAGCAATGAATTCTAGCTATGTCAGTTTTCGTGTTGATTTTGATGTCAATTTACAAAGGTTCTGTAACTGCGATTGCTGCTGTGCTGAATTTACACTTGCTCTGAAGCTTCCGCTGATCAGCATCGCACGAGTGGCGCTTCTCATGCCTCCATATCAGCAGTTAACGAACCGTCTTTTGTGATTCAGCCCGCAGCAGCAAGCGAAGATGGCCCAATACTGTCGAGAGATTTTTGGTGATAAGCTGCTGATCGATCCTTTGGCGAAATACCCGGTAAAACCTTTCTTTTATAATGTTTTTCTTCCTTAACCAGGTGTGGGGAAACTGTTTACCATCACGGTCCGCATGAATTAGGGTATATCGCTGGCGGGACTCAAAAATATTTAATTAAAGTCATACCTTTATCTTCCTGGGGAAAATAAGGATAGAAAACTATGAAAAGCGAGAAAGAATTCTTTTGACACACTGTCTGAGTATCTGCTTATCACGGAGCTTCGTTTCAACGCGATGTTGTGTTCTAACTTGGGCAACGAAAATCATGACGCGGACCATATTAAATTTTCGCGCCGGCCGCACGTTCCCCACCCCTGACTTATACGGTGAACGTTGCATGATCCGTATTGTGTTGCTCACGATTCAAAGTTCACTGGTTTACTCCGTCTATTTTTTTGCTATATGAACAATTTTACATCATTCGAGTGCACTTTTTCCCGATCACTTAGCATTTGTTGTTGTAGTGGCTTTAAAACAAGCTTACAAGCAAACCACCGTGCTGGTGGTAAAGAAAAGTGAATAGATTTAAATAAAAGTTTTGAACTGTTCATGCAGACGTCGATGTGAACGGCTTCGCTGTTTCGCTGGGTCTTATTAAAAACCCATCGAACCTTCACCGTGCTTCTTGGTTTACAATTAACTCTAAACAAGTTCTTCCGCACGCTCAGAAAACGTTGCAGTCATCAAACAATTGTAACAATGCGAAAAAATGTAGCGGTAAAGATATTGTGTGAGGGAACCACTTTCTGCTTGCCTTGCCAACCCAAATAATGGAATTTCCCGGTCATGCTTCTCTTGCGACTTCGTTCGTAGAACGGAAAGCCAGGGAAAATTGAGCGCGTCCTTCATGCTTGGCTAGTTTTTGAAACAATGGCAGTAGGGTTTTCTTCTGGCAGAGTTACTGCAGCAGCTGGAACGCTTCCACCGCGAATCATCTCCAACTGTAACTGATAAAACCTGTTTTTTTCCAGACGGCAAGGCGGATGTATTCGCTTACTGTGAGATAGTTTGATTGATTAACCGTACTGCGCGTCTGGCGATTTTCGCGGAAGTGAAGGTTGTTGTGCGCTCCATGTCAGCTCGGGCTAGTTCGTCTCAAAATGTTTCTTCGCATATCTTGTTTACGATTTGCAAACAAACGCAGTCGTTAGCTTTCAAACGCCGTTGTCTTTACATTCCGCTCATCGAAGTCGTTAAAACGTTAAAATGCTGGGTGTCTTGTTGCTTTGCATTCGCGGCGTAACAGGTGAAGAACTCTCAACATTTTTAATGAGAACAAAACGCTTATATCCTGCTTAAAAGCTTCAGACCCTACTGCTGACAACCAGGCTGTTGTAGTAATCGACCAGCAGAGCTTCGTTTATTCGCTTCATGTCGAGTTACTGCAAACGATCCACCGAACTTGAGCAGTGACTATCACGTAACGGTGCTGAGTGTATTAACTGCTACAGGATCTGGGCGGCCGCTCGTAAAACCGGACGTGCCGCATTTCCGACGAATCGTAACACGGAACGTCAGAAAAAACATGCGTCGTTGCGAGGCGGCCCGTTACTTGTATATATCACAAGCAACCTGGTTTTTTCAAAAGATAAGAATTATATGCTCGCTGTTGTTCAATTCCTGCAATTTGTTTTTAGATTGAGCCCAAGCAGCCTCTTCCTCCACCTTCGGAACTAATGTATAAGATCATTGTGAAAAACAAAAAGCAGCGAACAACCAATGAAAGCGAAAAAGGTACATCATTTATTTGCAAGGGTGAAGCTTGCGGTGAAAACACACTCAAGAAGGCTGTTTCGCAAACTAGTCATTTAATTCGAGCACTGGTGTGGTGCGCACGGTTGCATATTTAGAGAATGCTGTCACCTACGTAGTTTGTTTGAGTGATGTCACTTTTTCATTGTGTACAATGCAACCTGGGTCAAGGAAAAGGTGGCATTCGTACCTCGAAACACTAAACTCAGTGTTGCGTGAACTGGGCATGTGCGGCGCTGGTTTCTCGGGAATGATCTTCATTGATATACGGACCGCTTCTGCGTGTGGTTTCGCTTAACTAGGCAATTTATAATAGTGCAGCTGTTGTTTTCGTTTCCTGAAATGTCCCATTAATGTCCTTGTCGCGGCCGCACCGGCGCATAAATATTGTCTGCAGTATTTCCTTTCGCTCTGTAGTTTTGTCAGCTGTGGTAAAGATCACGCCAGCAAAAGCAATTGTGTTTGCCTGTTGCCGTGAATGCGTTTTGCGCCACAGAAATGCGGCGTTGATGTGGCCAATTTTTTCACGCTGTGGAGATGAACCCTGATGAACTGACTGTGCCAAAAGACGTGTACTGCCTGGAATTTTACTTTTAGGCACTTTACCATCCAATTATTAGTGTTGGAGTGAAGTTCGGAGAATCTCACAGTAACACACGCGCGAAATTACTGGCACTCGTCAAGCCTTATAGCTCTTCGGTCGTAACATCGTTTTGATCGTCCCGCAAAAAAAATCATTTTGCCCGTTGCCCGTACCGCTTTTGCTGAAAACATGTTGTGCATATTTTCTAACAGTATCTTCCCCGAAGTCTCCTGTGGAAGACGCGGCTTTTAAAGGTAATCGCGCATGTTTTTATCTCACTTTCACAAGGTGTCACAGTAATATGTAAGATGCGGCTGGGCTGCATGAAGCACGTTACGACTGTTTTATACCCTGCCGTCTAGGGCAAGAATTCTCAGCCTTTCCAAGCGTGCAGCATGTTGCGGACCTAAAACTGCTAAATTGATTGTTCCTATAATAAACTTACACTACTAATCGTGCGGACAGAATGTATTGGGGCAATTGAGAAGACGTTGCATCGATTGATTGCATTTTTCGTTGGTATTGGGTAGTTGTGCCTTCGAAAGCGTGGTCAAACGATTATTTAATTGATTTATGCCGTGTTTGTAGAGACAAAGGTCAGCGTCGCGTAATCAATCTTACCAGTGTGGACCGATCCAAGCACGCGGGCTGCCATGCAGCGGATCCTGNGATTGCTGTTGCTACCCTAGCCATAAAGTAAACCAGGCTCGTTTCTAACGTTTAGCTTAATCCGCGTCAACCCTGTCACCTGACAGTGCAACGACCGGTTATTGCCCAAAAGCTTGTCCGCTTGTTCCATAGTAAAAGAAAGGAAGCCGATCAAAATAATCTTCAATGCGCCAGGGTGGACAGCGTTATCAACGTCACCATCCCTCGCCCATTCTTGCAAAGAGGAAGTCTGTCACTGAAACAGTGTGGCTGAATTGCAGTTGTCTTCAGTGCTAAAGCGCCATTCACTCTTGCCGTAAACTTCCTGTCACACCCAACACCCGCCGCGTCTTACGTTGATACTGAAATCATTTTTTTGAATTTCGTATCCAAGTGTTTTTCATGCTCGTGTGATTGTTCATTTCATTTTGCTTGACAATGAGCTCACCTTTTAGTGACTGACAGTCTCAGTAACCTTGATTTACCCTTGGTTGTTGGATTATTGCATGCAAGAACGTCCCAAACGGCCTTCGAACGCGTCTGACTTGCCCAGCCCCCAAGCCACTTCGTCTGGGTCCAACCAGCGTGGTGTGGACGACTCCCGCTCTTTGTCATCGGCCAGCGGCAAAGCTTCTCGACCTGCAGCTCCTTCGCAGTCGGTGCCCAATCAGAAGAAACAAACTGTTTCACCTCTGGAAACCACTGCCAGCTCAGCACTGGACCAAACTGCTGAAAAAAGCGTCGACAATGGTGCCTACTGCCAAAATCATCAGAAAATTGTCTTGCCCAACGGAACGAGTGGCACGTTAGCTAATGGGACAACAGGTTAACGATTCTGCACGAAGCTTCCTTTGTCAAATTTTAATTCGTTTGTGAATTTTGCACGACTTTAATTTGTCATGAAAACAAAATCATTTAGTTTGGATGCTAAGATTTATAGTTTTAAATCTCTCACCATTGTGCGAATATAACGTAGAGAGGGTGTCGTACCCACGAAGTTTAGGACTACTTTGATTCGAGCGCGCTATGTTTGTCTGTTTTCTGCTCTTGCGTCGTGTATTGCATCTTTCCTGGTCAGCTGAAACAAACTATTTGCAGATCTACCGGAAACCCCAAAGTCAGCTCTTATGAAATGCACCTTAGCTGAAGAAACAATCGGATTTGTCGAGAACAACTCGTCGTCAGTGCGCGAGGCGCCCGGTACTCCCAAAGTAAGACCCTCCACATGCACGACGCCAAAAAGCGACGAAACGCCCCGTTCTTCCCAACCCGAAAATCCTGCGCCCACACCGTCGTCCCCTGATGAAACCCCTGAATCCCCCGCGGTGAAACCCGCAGTCAAGAACTCTGCGTCTGCTGAAGGGGCGCCCGATGCTGCGGCGGACAGCACTGACAGCACCACGGCGTCGAGGAAAGGAAGCAAAGGTACTGAACACTGCTTTGTCGTTTTCGCTTCGTTGGATCGGCGTCTAGGTCGCGTGTGCAACGCAGGGCTCGTCCGGATGACGGCATCGAGGCTAATTGTTGCCGCGCGATTGTTTCCCGGTTGTGCCTCTGCCTTGATCAATGGCCTGCCTGGGGGCCAGGAAGTTGAAGACAGATTTCTCGTTAATTACCTTCAGCTATTCTCACACTGTTTCGACAGACGAAAATGAGGAGGACAGCGAAGATGAAGGAGGTATGAGCGCTCTCGAGAACGCGGAAGAATGCGGGACTGCAGTACGTGAATCTAAAGCTTATGCAGCCATGTCGTCACTCGTCAACTACATTCAACCTGTGCGGTGAGCAGAAAAATGGAATATCAGTGACAGTGGGTGTTGCGATATTCGTTCATGCTAGTTACGTCAGGATTTTCTGCGACGAGACGCGACGCGTACATTTGAAGTTTTTGCGTACATTTGATGCTTACTGTGGTTGCGACCTAAGTAAAGCTTGGTGCCGTTTCGCTCGCGTTGCAATTTTTAATGTTGTGAAACTTAAATTGCTTGTTAGTCATTGCCATGCAGCCGGCACTTCAAACCTATCGCCACCGACAAAAATACTCCTGTTACTGGAAATGTGGTGCGGACCAGTAGGTGTGTGTGTTTTTTTTCAGTTGGCAGCAAAAGCTTTCAACTGAAAAATTCATACTCGATCTGCGCACTCCGGCCACTGGTGTTCAAGTCTGGGTAAAACTCCTTGTGCTTCATTACAGGTTCGCTTCTTTCGACAAGTCAGAAGCGCGCGACCGATCTTTTGAAATTTCGTCGTTCACCGAGAACGCTGCTTCTCGGCTCTTCTTGACGTGTCCAATTGATTTCGTTCGTTATAATCGGCGTCAGACGAGCCGGATCTATCCGAAAGGGGCGCGGATGGATTCGTCGAATTACATGCCGTTCATTTATTGGAATGCGGGTTGCCAGTTCGTCGCCCTTAATTTCCAAATGCTCGGTACTTCAAACTTGTACGATGATGTTCGACTAGTGGTTGAAAGATTGAAAGTTGTGCCTTGTACAAATTTGTTAAGTTATTACTGCAGGTGTTGTCGTTTGCGAGAATGCTGCTTATCCCGCAAAAATAGACTTGTGATGATTTCTATTGAAGAAAACACCTTCCTGGTGGCCATTAGCCTGCCCTTGCGCTTTGCCTTACCTGAAAAGTGTTGCTGTTGATCAACCCGGACGTATCAAAAAAGTTGAAAGGGTTCTGTCTTCGCCCAAATGAAATTTTTCTTTATGTTTACATGTGCAAGCAAACTTGAATCAGAAAAGCCATATTTTAACTTGGCAGGGCTAGGCGCGAGTGCAATTTTGAAACGCCCGATGTCGATTGTATCCGGCCTGGGTTGTGAAATGAGACGCTGTGTCACGGGTGGATGCACGCGTTAAAGAAAAAATCCCCTTCCGTTGTGGTTTTACAGTGGCTAAATCTCAACCTTCCCTAACTGGCACACCCATGACACTCAGTTTTTCGCTGTTTGGTGCGAGTTGTAAAGGTGTGCCCGCGTTGTTTCAGATCTCGGAATGCAACTGAACTTCGGTTTGTTTGAGTTCCACGGCCGGACAGGTTACCTTCTGAAACCTGAACAGATGCGCAAGAAAGACCGCATGTTCGATCCTTTCGCAAAAAGCATTGACGGCGTCGTGGCTACAACGCTACAAATCAAGGTGAAGCTTTGAGTCGTTTTTGTGTCGATCAATGACGAGCAATTTGGTGTTTTCGATTTTCGCTCCGATTCTTTATCTTGTGAGTGATGATGACATCGACAACTATTGCTTTAAACTCCGCAAGATCTGTTTTTGCGCCATCCTGATTGCATATTGTTAATGACAAAATCTAATAATAAATTTAAAGGTCTTGCGACTTCTTTTATAAAATAAAGAAAAAAAACGGTCATGTTTTGCGGTTGACGTGAATATCTGCCTAAACGGCAATTTGTAATTGGAGTTAAAGCAGGTAGCTATGGATGAAATTAATGTGTTATGAGTTTTCGTCCCACAAAGCCATTCACTCAGTGCTCTGGGTAGACGAAGCTCAACAACCTAATTACCTGTGCCTACGAATCAGGTTCTTTGCTGAAAGTTTTTGCTTAATCAATGTCACTGCGGTGCCTAACATCATTACAAGCTTATCCGCTCTTACTTGCCGTATGACTCGGCCATAGGCGTCTTGAAGTGAAGTATGTTCGTGTCCTATTCAGCTTCGCAGTCACCACATCGAAACGTATGGAATTTTTTAATATTTTCACCCTCGCCCCCTCGAGCTTGGCCTTTCATTGGAATGATGCAAAGCGTGTTGCAGACATTGTTTGCTGAGAAATTTTGTTTCAGGGTGTTTCAAATTTGTTTTGTCATAATGCAATCTATTAACTTGAGCAATTTTTATTCCAAGTGATCTAAAATTTCAACACCATGTGAAAAAACAACTGAATTTTATGTTTGATGTTCCATGCGTTTATCTTTCAGGTATAGAAATGGTTTTCGTTTCAATAAGGCGCCAGTTCCAGTTCAGATTTAGAAATGGCACGTAAGCTTCAAAGAGGAAGGTTGTTTGTGTAGGTCCAAAGGATCTAGACAACCACCGGCGTAGGAAACGATAGAAAATTTGGGAAGCATTTGTGCGAGAAATTGTTTAATTATTTATTAAAAATCACATGCGTTTTGGATTACTCAGTATGATTTCTATGAATAGTTCTTTTTCTTCTAAACATTAAGCCTGTTTAAGTTCATGCGCTTAGAGTTTATAGTTACTCAGACAAATACATGTCAAATGATAAAAAAGTTTGCAACGCGATACAAAAAGGCCGTAACAACGCACCAAGAGTTGACGCAGTTAAAAGCATAACATTCCATCTGGCGATGGAAAGAAAGAAAGACCTGGCTCTGCATTTGCAAAACTGCTTTGTTTTCCTTAAGCTATTCCAAATATGACTGGCGCAGTTGGTCACATTTTTATTAACAGACGAAACGCTAAGACGGAAGGTGGAATCCTGTGGAAATGAGCGTAGGCACCCCAGTAGGAAACGTTGCGTTTAGTACGTGTAATGACTTGCTTATGGCAGCCAGCTACATATATCGACTACGTTCGCAAAACCGTATGTGTTCGAAGCGAAATTATCAACACACAATGTATCAATCAGGGTGGCAAACAATGGGTAAAACAAGCAATACTCTCAGCCAAATTTTCAAAACTTAATTTTTTTGCGAAATGTTTAGAGATTTTCTGCGTTTTGCAAAATTTCCGGGGTTTTGCATCTCTGAAATGTTCCTTCTGTCCGCAACCGTTGAGTCGCTGTGGCCCTACTACCGATACTTGGCACCTGGCACTCCCAAACAAAAAGTTCCATCGTGTCCAATACCACTGTGTTTGTTTTATACGATGCAATGCCCTTGTCCATTCAGTGAGTTGCGTGAGCGATTGCACTGCCTGGCGTTTGAACCCGCTGTGTACAGGTTAATTTTCGATAAATTTCCAGTCTTGCGGAGTCAACTCAGAGCGCAATGTGAACCAAGTTCGAGGATGCAAATGATGCGAGGGTTCATTGTGTATTAACAAAGGTGTGAAGAAAATTAATGAGCAAATTCTGCCCGTACTTTGGAAAGCTATTCGAGTTTTTTCACCGTGCAGTCGCATTGATACTTGGGATTGCGCCACAGGTTTACTCGAAAATAAGGACTTGTGCGGATTTTCTGCGCCAAATCGTACCTTCCTCGAAAACAGTGGATGAATGAAAAAACTGCCTCCTCTGGTTGGTGATTGTCCATTCTTAACAAAGTTCTCTCCTCAGATCATCTCTGGTCAGTTCATCTTTCCTTCTCGCATAAGTTCGTATGTTGAAGTTGACATGTACGGCTTGCCTGATGATACCGTCCGCAAAAAGTACAAAACAAGAACGATTGAAAATAACAACATCAATCCCTGCTACGACACCGAGTTCTCGTTCGAGAAGGTAGCGATCGAAGCTGCTTGCGTTGCCTACTGCCTGTTTACTAACGTAAACCAGGTTGTTTAATATTTATGTTTGTGAGCGACAGTAGCATGCGTTTTCTACGCTTGGTTATTCAACCTATGCAACCCCAGAACTCTCTACTCGAGGGTGAAGGTATCTTCGCGATTTGCAAACTTTTTCCACATTGCCGCTAAACACCGTTTTCTGTTAGACCTTTCTCGTTCTTCAGCCGTTAAATGAGTCTCAGCGGATGGCACGCATCCGCATCGGCGGTCATGCGCAGAAAGATGACCAAACACTGTTGATTTGCTGCAGGCAGAAACGTTTGCAAACATTGTTGAATTACTTACTTGTTGAAAACACTCTTGAAAGATAATGACTTGGTATTTTGTTACAGATCAATTTGCCGTCCATGGCGCTGTTAAGGATCGCTGTAATGGATACGAGTGGCAACCTTGTTGGACACCGTGTCTTGCCAGTCGAAGGACTGAAACCAGGCTACAGGTACTGGAAGCACAAAACAGTGCATGGGAAACCCACTTATTCTAGAGTTTTTCAGCTTGGGTTTGAAGTCATTAAACAATCTTTATCTAAAAGAAGCTATGTCTACAGATCCCAGCGTTGACATCCACTTGCAAAACAATGTAAACTATTTTACTTTTTCAGATACGGATCATTGCGTCTGTTTAAAAGTATAGGAAATCAAGCAAAATGCAGTAATCAGACATGTCATGGTCAAGCAATCATTGCAGGTCAAAAACGAGTTTTTCTTGTTAAAAGCGAAGTAATTGTGACATCTACCTGCGATTAGATTGGCAAAAGCCTAGAAGCTCGTCGTGACGACTTGACCAAGATCATGAAATGAAGCGTCATTAAGTTTTACAATGAAGCAAAGCGGACTGTTCGAGATTTTTGTCTCAGGATTCTGGGACCATGCTTTCTTGGTAGTACCTATCACATGCTTCTGTGTGCAGCACACAGGGTTGCCCGATCTACTTTTCGCCTAGGGGCCAAATATAGTCCAGAAAAGAGCCAAATTCTAAGACAAGGGCCAAAAAAAGGACCAACCATTTTTTCCAAATTTATCAGCAGTTAGTTACAAAGTCACATGAACCCATACCTAGCAATTTATTAAATGGCAATGTTCCTCAATCACAGTTGTAGCGCAACAGCAAAACAATTACTTGATGAAAGATCGTAAGAGAACAACTTAATTTCTATGTGTAGTCATAAACTGAGATAACTTTACCATCCTTGATAAGTGCTAAAGCGATCATCAATCTAAACCAATGTTGCCACTAGGGTCAGTCGCGTTAACAACATCAGCTTGTTGCCTTTTTCAACATCAGATTTTTACATTACAGTTTAATATAAGTTAAATGCTTCTGTTACCAATTCCTAACTAAGTGCGATAAAACACGTTGAATCCGAAACAGAGATGTATCGTCATTAAATGGAAAACTCGGTTATTTATGCGTAGCATAAATGTTATTCCCAACGCTATGAAGAGAGCTTCTTCAGTTTGGAACGATTACCAAACACCCATGAGGGTGAGAAATTGATGAAATCATGAATCTCTTTCATATCTTAAAAGTATAGAATATTTGGAAAAAAGCAACAGCTTAGTAAACATCAGATTTGTTGCCAAAACATCAGACATCAGAAATTTCTCTCAAAACATCAGGTCTGATGTTAAAACATCAGAAGTGGCAACACTGATCTGAACGAAACTAACAAGCACGTGCACCACCTGAATAACAGTAAGTTAGGTAACGTAACAGTTCTCACTGCTACCTCTACAACTGCAGCAAGTAACAGGTATTCTGATGAACTTACTTTCACATTAACTCAGAAACTCCAAGGATCCTAGCCAAATTTTGTAATCAAAAACCTTCAAATATAGGAATTTGGTAAAAATCTGCAATCAGCTAGTCAAAAAAGTGAAAAATTATGGTTTCTCAGACAGGACCAATGGTGGTCAGATCTAATTCTTGCAAGGGGCCAGTCTATTCTGGAAAAGGGCCTAAAAAGAGCCAAAGGGCCAAACGAGAATTTTGGGGCCAGCAAGTGTTATTTGGGACCAAGTTGCTGAAATTTGGCCTCAAAAGGGCCAACCTGGCAACCCTGGCAGCACAGAACCTTTGCACACTGACCCGTACAAGGCTTTTGCGTCAGAATCGGTTTTGATATCGCGCCTCCCGACTTTCACTCACTTCCGTCGCATGCTTGGCAATGTTTTTTCTCCTTCACCGCTTTTACCGCGCAGGTACATCACGCTGAGAAACGAGGGAAACCAGCCTATTAACATGGCGTCCTTGTTCGTGTTTCTGAAGGTTCGAGAGTATGTTCCTAAAGGGCTTGAAGGTGATTATGTCGTCTTGCCTTTTAATTAACCAAACGTGAGATTTTGTTCTCTTGCACCTGACCATGCGATTTACGAAATCTGGTTTTCACCGTGTCCTCCCGAATGGATGCTTCTGTTTTTTTGTTCGATTAAAAACGGTTGGATTTGCAAACTACTTTAAACATACGTTGTAGAAAAGCAGAACCAAAGCACGATTTGAAGTGCAACCTGTGCTGATCATGTTAAGCTTTCATAACCCAAGAACCGGCCTGTTGTGAAAAGCGCTTGGTTCGCTCATGGCGTCAGGCAATTTTGAAAATTTATAGGTTTGAGAGTTTCGCCATCGAAATTGGTTGACAAATACTCCTGTATGTGGACTTGATTTCTGAAAAGGTCGCGTTTCATGTGTGAACCTCGCTGGCAGGACTGTCAAACCACGTCTGTTTGAAAATGTGTGTCCTGTATCAAATGCACCCTATCACATTTTTATAAGAGTTAATAAAGCGTCTCTTCGGGAAGGTTGGTGAGGTGTTGAACAAGATCATGGTGATTTTCCTTCGTTCCTTAAATGAACTTATTGCAGGGCATTGTTTTTCAGGCTGGACACCTGCTCATAGGTGGGAGTAAAGTAGATGGATATTAATCGGCTTTATTTGGTTAGATATTTCATGCTTTCGCGCACGTCTTTAATACTGCGTTCCTGAACATATTTGGTCTTTTAAAAACAAAAGTACGCAATAGAAAACAGGAAAAGATATGTTTTCCTTTCGCGATGCCTTCTCAAACAGAAAAAATTGTATGTCTTGAAACGAAGTAGAAACATCAATCAAAGTGTGTTTTTTTGCATAAGTCGGGTGCAGGAGCTGGTGGTGGGAGGTGTCCAGTTTTCGTCGCTTCAATTTTTGTATTACTTCGTCACTTGTAACCCGATGTGATAGTGTCAGCGGAATGTCTACTCGCAGCACACTTGACTCGTTGATAAGAACTAATGCGGTTTCAGACCAAAGTCCCTTATGAATATTTAACGACATGACTCTTGTGCCTTATGTATGTTGATCACGTCAAGCGCAATTTTCTGAAGTGGTCCACAATAAAAATTGTCAACAAGATGATGTGCGACCGGGTGTCAAATATCCTTTTTTCTCAAAATTATCGGTCTAAATTTAACTGCTCTTGTTTTCGGTCGAAAACACAAGTTAATGCGTGTTATCAAAAACGATCATTTTTGCTATACCATTGTTGCAGACTTATCCAGGCAATTTTGTTTTTTGTGAAAAAGGCAGGGTGCGTTTCTTGCACATAGTGTGCGCTTCATTGAGAGTTTCGCTGGTGACAAGCTCATTCTAAGAACGTATCTCAAGCGCGGCTGTACCAGTACTTCGCGGTATTCTCGCATCTGCTAGGGTCTCCCAAGCACGTGGGCCGCATGTGACCGCGAGGGGTATTTTGTGCGGCCTCACTTGGCCCTCAGAGCAATTAGAGTTTGAGAGACACCTTCGCCATGCTAACGCGGTTGGTCGAACCGCCACGGGTTATTCCATCTCACACAAGCTCTTCATTTCAATGTCCTGCTCCATGCTTATAACATACGCAGAAACAGCAACGCACAAATTATTATACACATTAGTATTTTTCGATCCAAGCTTCTCAGAAAACCCTTCAGTTTTTTGTACAAAAAGAAGTTTCAATTTTTGTGTTGCATGATACCGATGCGATAGAAACTTCAGCCTGATCACTTTTAAGTAAATGCAGTTTTCAGTGTTTGTTGACCTTGTCGCGTGGCCCACTTAGTTTTTTAATTGAAAATTTCGTGGCCCATTGTCTCGACAACGCTGGCTGCATTCGCTTGGGTTGAAGAAACTTTCAAAGCATTACTTTGAAGTTCCGATTTGTCGCGAAATCGTGGCGTCTCCTGACTGATTTGTGTTACGACGTTTAAAATATTTGAAGCGTCTGCGGGTTATTGCAAAGCTCATAAATGAATCTTCTGCAGAACTAATCAACGCTCTCACCGATCCTTTGGAATATCAACGAAAAAAAGAAAGAGAGGAACAGGAACGCAGAGACCTACAGAAAGCGTACGCTGTGCTAATGGGAGAGGATGAAAAACCACCAATGGTTTGGCATGGAAGGCCCTTGGAAACGGTTGGCATGGAAGGCCCTTGGAAAAAAAACGAATCCACTCCAGATGTAAGTGGCCTTTGTTCTCCGCAGATGGAAATAAAGTCCTGCAATTCATGATGTCTCCTTACATAAATGCTAATGACGTTTTCTGCTATGGAACAGGATGGAGGGGACGTGGTTGTTATTGGTCCCGAAGACCCGGCACCACCAAAAGTTACCGAGCCGAAGCAGGACCCTCGAGTGAAGCCGGTATCGATAGTGTGTAAGTGACAGGGCAACGTATGTAAGGACCGTTGCCCAACCAAAACTCCGAAAGCGATAGTTTCTACTGAGAAAAACTGCACGATTCGAGAATGTGCAAAATCGTCCAACAATCAACAAGCAGCACATTTTAAGACACAGCTTTTATTTCTGCTTATCACGTTTCTCCGAGGTATTCGACGTGGCGTGGAAACGTGAGATTACTAAGTCATGCATTATGTTACGTCATTCTCGGCAGTAAGCAACTTCCTTTCCGCGAACGTTGCGTGCCTGGGTGTGGCCTGGGCGTGGCCAACCTTGTCTGGAGATGTTTTTCTGTGATGGGTTCAGCTCGTCTGATTCGAAGCTGAAGGCGACCGTGGCGGTTTGAACAATAGACCTCGTCGTCTCGTGCGGGCTCTTTGGTTTTGTTGGTTGTGTTATATTTATGAACGGTGTCGGTCAACCTCAAGTTAGAAATAATCCGGATTTCTGGAAATTCCGCAATTGCCACCCTTTGTCCGGTGTGTCGCGCTTGCCATGCACTCATACCCCGCGTCGTGGAAGTGAGCGGCTGTTCACCTGCGACGTCATGTTTGTTGCGTTTCATATCGGCAGCGTGTTTTCTGTTTGTCAGTTGAAGAATTCAATCCCCAGAACCTGGCAGACATCAAGCTGGGAAAAGCTTACTTGAAGATCAAGAAAGATCAGGATCGCGCTTTGGGCAAGTTGAGAAAGAAACACACAGAGGTAAAAATCAGAAGTTTCACGTCGTACTTTGTCGCGACTTCACACTTGCGAGTGTTGTGTACTAATTTTGATGAACAAATGCCAGGTATTTGCAGGAATACGCTTGTGAAGACATTTGATTTTGCGAGCTGCATGTCTTGCAGCAAACGCGCATCTGCAAAACCTCATTAATTTCCGTTGTCGCCAAATGCGGTTGAAGTTTTACTGTAGGCATGGGCGTCGGAAGAAATTTTTCCAGGGGGGGTGCCACTAGGGGATTTTTCCAAAATTTTGAAAGTGGGACCAAAAGTGGTGAAATTCGTTCTTTCCCACTCAAACGAAGAAAACAACCTTTTTTTGCTGTAATTTCAAAATTCCAGAGGGGCAAAAGCCCTCTCCTGCCCCCCTTCCGAGGCCCATGACTGTAGGTGTGTGCGAGATTTCGACCGCGTTTCAGGAATAGGACAGAATCAAATAGGCAGAGATGGGAAGTGGTCGCACTGCAAATTCTTGATAAGCTGCAAAAATGTTGAACGTATGGAATACAGATACTTGAAATTTATTAATTCTAATTCTAACAGGTTGTTGAAAACTTAAGTTGGACATACATGCAAACCACCTGTATTTTGTTGCTATAGCGTTTGTGAAGGTTTTTTAATCCGCCAAGTGCCGCGTACAGTTTAAATGTTGCGTTGCGCTTTCACAATGCAGTAGATTTAGGTTTTGGGCATAACAAGTAACTTTTTTGTCTTCTAGTAAACGTCATTCCCCAATAAGATCTACCTTCATAGCAGAAACTAACATTTCGTGGCAGTTGAAGTTGCAAGCAGGGTTGTGGAGCCGGAGTCGGAGATTTTTGGATGGAGTCTGAGTCGGATTCCTAACAACTCTAGAAGTGGGTATCGGCGTCGGATTCTTTTGTCTGACTCCGAAAGTCCAATTGGATCATTTTTTACATCACACTCCTAAGTTGGGAACTCCTGTTGAAATGATACGATTTCTTTTGAAACTTTTGTTGAAACAGATGTCTTGCTGTGCACCGCGATTTCCATTGATTGCTAATTGATAAGAAACAGCCAGACTTCATTCCCTTTATGTTAAGGAGTCTAGTCGGAAATTTTGGAAAGATCGGATATTTTTATCTCCGACTCCGCAACCCTGGTTGCAAGCTGTTGTGGTTGGATTTTTCCGTCTATCTGGATTCGTTGTCATGGAAAAGAAGTTTACATGATCGACCATACCATTCATTGCTGTCATTGCCCCATTCTGTGAACAAACTCTTCATCCTCAATAGCAAAATTCTATTGTATGGATAAAAACAACTTATTATCGAGCAATATCTCTATATCTCTATCAAACTACACATCCTTACAAGCATTCATGAAATCATGAACGCATTGTATCCTCATTAGTATTACCAATGTGTTTGATTTGTTTAGTGTTAATGAAATTCGAGATTTGGATCATTCTTACATTTCATGGCAGACCTTCCGACACTGCTACCACATCCTGTTTGATGTCCGACGCCCGAGCATGCTGAACACCTTCATGCCGACGTGGGGAAAACGAAAGCTATCCGGTTTGTTCTGTCGTTCGGACTTTCATCTGCGCCGTTCCATGGTCCTAAATATTTTTCGCCTGTGTCTTTTTTTCTGCAATATCGGGTGATTTTACTGCTTAAATTTACGTTTTCTTTTGATTGCAAGGTTTTGCCATTTTGGCTTTTCCTGCTGTTTCAACCGCTAATGCGTGTTCAAAGTTACCAATCAGTCGAAGTTGCTAAAATTGTCAGGCTGTACCCCACGCGGCTGCACAAGCGTTGATAATGTTGCTCATTGTTGCATGTCGAAATCGTAGGGTCACGATTGCCAAACGCCATCATTTGTGTCGTAGTCATCGACAATAGCGGCTGAAAACGCATCCACGTCTTCATTAAGGATGAAGTTTTCAAAAACAATTTGTCGTGTTTTAAAAAAAAAATCACATCCTGCTCTTGTCTCTCCACCCCCACCATGTAGACAACAACTGCGAAGTTTTACCATTATCCGGAAGATTTACAGTATCGACCGTGAGCATTATTTGACAGATTTTTGCTGCATGCTTTATATTCTTTTTAAGACAGTCGCTTCGCCAACGATTGTCGGTCGGATAAAACAATGATGACATCGATACCCACGCTCGTGTCTTTTATTGACAGTTACATGGGATTTTTACTCCTGCCAGACAGTGTTTCGTGTTTTTATTCAGCGTAAATGGGAGAAAATGTGAAGACGTGCTAATCTTCCAAAAGCGTTTGGAAAAAACACTAAAGCTTCATATTGTTGCAATCGGAAATCCCGAGCGGCATGTGCACAGAGCTTCGCACCGTGGCAGCAAGCAACAATAGAGATCACCCGACGAGATCACTCCATTATTGCTTGTTCGCGC
>JGI24158J21664_10000073_pt1 | contig 56419 bp, 29 predicted proteins | sample Ectturendosymbi3_FD_21664 | JGI IMG/M metagenome (IMG submission 21664) | reverse complement strand
GGGGGGGGGGGGCAAATGCCCGTTTTGCAACCCCTGCTGGTGCCCATGTGCAGGTAAACGATCGTCTAAATCAGGGGTGGTGAACCTGCAGCCCGCGTGAACATCTGATATGGCCTTGTTTAATTGTTTAATGCACCCTGCAGTTAGCAGCAGCGAGGTTGCGGTTAGCAGCACCAGTGGCACCCGCAGCGTAGTCGCACCGCAAATATGTGTGTATCGGCGTTTAGGGCATGCACCTGACAACAAGATGTAACAGAATAGGCATAAAACTTGCTTTGCAGAATATTCTCAACAAAGTCGTTGATTTTAATATTCACACTAAATATTCCCCTGACTGATATTCCAACGCTGACTTCTAAACCGTGCGTTACTTTGTGAGTCTCTTGTCACAAGCGAAACGGGCATTACCTCAAATAAAGCAAAAGGCAGATTCACCCAAATAGACAGTGTGCAATGTGATTCTCTTACAAATCCCTGCACAGTCTACGTCAGAATTTCATATCAACGTCAACGCAGTGGAACTTAATCCTTCGATTGTCATGTTGACTGTCAAATTCATCAACGAAGTGATCTAAATCATTTTTTTTCAGATCGTACCCTTTCAAATGAAAGTAGGGCAATGTTACTCAATCTTTCACTGGTCATGGAATTTCTGAGAAATGTTTTCACCAATTTCATTTTTGAAAAACTTCTCTCGCATGAAGCGAGTTAGAGCAATTAGTAACAGCTTGTATAAACAATCAAACACAGCTTTTTAAGGAGCTGCAAATAAAATATATTGTTCGAGCGAAGTAGGCAGCTGCGACTCCGTCCGAAGCAAACTCTTTGCCAGAGGTATTTCATGTTGCATTTGCGAATTCTTTCGAGTGTTCTTCTGATAGAAATGTTTGATCTCCCGGGCAAAGAGCTCAAATGCCTGAAAGAATTGCTCTTGAATCATTACAAATATGGTTCTCTACTTCTTTATTCAAACAGTTTACGCCTGTATAGAAGATATTGCTTTGCACATGGTGTGTGTCAGAAGATCGTTCGCCAGTGGGTCCCATCACAATAAAATCTTGCAACTTTCGGTTTCTTTTTGGTCGCTTGGCATAGCTATTGATGAAATCATGTGTTCTGGGCAAAGTCTACAAGCTTTCTCAGGGTACTGCTCAACTTGAGTCTTGCATATTAACCAATTCTTCACGATGAAACGAGCTCCGCTGTTTTTCCATGGTTTACTTGCTTACTCTGCAGCAATTGTGATACTTTATCAATTTCCCGATAATTTCCGAGAACAAATGTAGCACCGTCACACAGTGGCGTAGCGAGGCCAAGTGCCGCCCGGGGCCGACCATAAAGGTGCCGCGCTTTCCATCACTCAAATTTGATTGCAAGAATTTAAAATGAAAGATTATTATGCTCGTCCTTAGTAAAGATATAAGGAATATTAAAACATAGTGGACAACAAAATCAAACACTTACAAACTGAAATAGGTCTCATTTTTCATTCTCGGTTACGAGTCTTGCTTATTCTGCTTGTTCGCCACCTTTCTCATAATTTACGCTTTCTATTTTATCTTCCTTCTTTACATATGCATCTATAGACGGAGTATATTTCGTTCAATCTTCTTCCTAGTTGGTTTTCAGTCTTTGGTAAGCCGCACCACTTAGCTTTAATTGTTTATCATTTCAAGGGCTGAAACAAAAGACAAAAAATGTGTTTTTGCGGTGTCCAATTAGAGAATTGATGGCGGGATACCTACTCCACATAGTTGTAAACATTTTTGTATGTTTGCATTTCATGTAGTATCCGCTTCTTTAACTAAAGAAAGTGTATACACTACCTAGAGTATAGGCAGGGTTGCGGAGCCGGTGTAGCATTTGGAAATTTTGGAAATGTCGGAGCTGGAGTCGGAAATTTTACGTCCGACTACGCAACCCTGACAGAAGGCCATGAATGTAATCTCAGTAATGTAAAGAATGTTTCATTGTTCACCTAACGTTTAAGTAATGGTTTGTTTCTCTTAGAATATATGATAGGCTTCAAACGTTAACTCTGCCGCCACTGGCCCGAGGTCTCTTAAGATGCGGACCCATTTAGATAAACTTCGTCAAAAAATAGGTTTAAAACCAGCTCTAGTTGAGAAGCGTTGGCTTGCATGCCTCCATCGTGACCTGCAAACCTGGTCTTATCTGCCAAGATGCTTGCGTTCAACACAGTGCCGGATTAAGGTAGCTCGGGGCAGTGGCGTAATGAGGAGGGGGCAAGGGGGGACATCTGCCTCAGGGCGCAGCGCTTTGGGGAGCCAAATTGAGGTTGGAATGTTACGTGCTAATTACGAAATGTCAAATGTCAGCGGATGCTAGCAATTACAATTAACAAAATGTCGAAAGTCATTGTGAAATCTCATCAAGACCACCAAGGTTCGCAAAGCGAGCAACTGTGAACCTCAGTGACGTTTCAAGGCGGAGTTTCTGTCTCCAGCAATAAGCGCCCGCTTGAGATTTGACTCACGGCTGCGTCACAACGCTTTCAGAACGCCAGGGTTGCGAACTTTCCGACTTCTCTATCATTTTACTGTATAGTTGCGTCACAATGGGACGGGAATTTATCGTTCACAGTGCATGCAGAGTGCTATATTGCGCATGCTATTAGGGCAGCGATAAAACTCACACAATGTTGTCACCATGGATGTGCAGAGGGGGGATGAACGAGGCGATGGCCCCGGACATCCAAGGCAGTGGGTCATCCAAAGAGTGAAATTACAAAAAGTGCATTTGTGAAAATCTTGCACCAAGACTAGGGGTGCAAAAGTTTCTGTGAATGTTAGTAGCGCGCATACATCTTTAGTATCGTACACGTATAAACTTTGCCATACAGCATTCATATGCATGAAATATAAAATGTAAAAAAACGTTCGCGCACTCCACGTTTTTAGTTTCGCGGCGCGAGTGCGCGACCGCATTTTCACATCCCTGAACTCGACGCTTCTTATCGGCTACTAAAACGTGCTACATGGATCTGATGGGAACTTGCCTGAGGGAGCATGCAAATGTACGTTAAGTGACCTGAGAGAGAGATGAAGCACTGCCATCGTTAGCTTCATCTGTTTTTACTGACTAAAGCATCCTTAGCAATTTGTTTATACTTCAGAAAAATATAAAGGGCGGCAATGCATCATTTCTAAGAGATACAATAGACAACACTATCTCCTAACATACCGTAAGTGCTATATCTTCTTTTGGTGGGCCTATCTGATACGTACTTGCATTAATAAATGCAATATCTAATTCCTCAATGCACAGGTTACCCATGAGTGGAAGAAATTTGTTTGTAAACAGATGTCTAAAGCCCACAGAATAAAACAAATTGTTAAAAACTTGACACATTAAAAACAAAAAATACTCTTTGAATTAATTTTAATTTAATTTTCAAAACTTGTTTATTTGTCAAAACTAGGTTTTACTTATTTCAAATGCCTGTATTTTTCATATTCCTCAATACTAGAATTTGGTGGGGGGCATGAGAACCGTCGCCAGAAAGTTTTCAATAAGGGGGCTTTGCCATTCTGTGGGGGGCTTTGGGTTTGTGCGGGGGGGCTTGACATTCCAAAAATTGACAAAAACTCAACTGATTCATGGTGTTTCATGTTTCAATTTGGGGGGGCTTGGAGCTTTGTTTGGGGGGCTTAGCCCCCAGAATCCCCCCCGTGGCGACGGGACTGGGAGGCATACAATCAAGCAGTTGCCCAGGGAATCATCAGACCCATCTGCATGCCCCTGGTTGTTACGAATACAGATCTGATGTTTAGGAAAATTTTTGAGCTTTTATGGTTTGACAAAATTCATGTTGAAATGGATTTGGTATGGTTCTGAAGCAGGTGGTTGTCATGATTTTTTTGTGGGATATTTAAATAAATGCTGAATACGTTTGCAAAATTTTAATTGCAGCACAACGTTGAGCTGTGTAACAACGTTGAGTATATCAGTTATTGTGAACTTTTCAGTTACTGCTACATGTGTTTGGCCTAGAAAACTGAGCATTTCCATGAACATGACTGTCGCAATTCAGGTCACACAATTGCTAACCTGGAACTTCGCACGGAGCGTCACTGACCTTAGATATTTCTTAGATTAGTGGATGTGACACATTTCATATACAGCAGTTTTTGCAGGAACAATCGACAAGTAAAGGCAAAAAACTTTTTCTTTGAAGTTAGATAATTACGTCAACTTTTCAGAGTGTTATATCCAAGAAAATGCTTTGGGAATTTGTAATTTTATGTTTGCCTAGCAGTTTTGTATAAAATCATTTGTCTTCAGTTTTTTATATGCATGTACTTCTTCTGTCTGTTCTTCTCTTTTATGTATTCGTGACTCGTGAGTCTTCCTCAGTCAGTCCTTTATAATGTTTTATCACTCAAAATTAAGAGTACATGCTCCGGAAACCCCTAGTTCCTACAGCTTGCATCAGCGGTGATTTTAACCAGACCTGACCACGGAGTGGAAAAAGCGGATACGCTGGATTCGGCATCTTCAAAAGGCTCTGACTAACCCGTGGTTTAGAAGACAAGGTGCAACTCTGGGCAGTGTTATCCTGTGTTATCAGAAGATTTCTGTGTCCAAAAAATTTGTCATTAAAATTCATGCATATTTATACAGATGATCAGGAACCTTTTTGGTTAGTTTTTGCATTTTATTTCACTAGTTGCAACAATTCGAGAATGTATTACCGCAATTTGGAGTGTCGTAATAAAACAGTTTGAATGTTCAATCGTGACCAAAATTTCAGAGGGAGTAGCTTCACGTGAAACGATTAGATTCTTAACTTTACGGTAGTTAATGATTTCCAGGATTCAAAGGTCCTGACGTCAATTCTGGGACGTGACAATCGCAGGAAGTTTTCAGACGGGTCAAGGAACAACTATATGCAGGTGATTGCAGGGTTCGAGTCAGCTTTCGACGCCCCTTTATTCCAAACTCATTCTTCGCATCTATGCTGCCATGAACGGGCTGGGTGGGGGCGCCAAAGCTGAGTTTGCCCCCTGGAGTGGGAAACCCGAGGTACGCCACGGCAGCTCGGATCTTATTGCAGAAGTGTAGCGACAGCTTACTGTATGTAAAGACAATATATCATAGCCAGTGGCGTAACTGACGTGGGGCAGAGGGGCGAAATGCCCCTTTGGCAAGCTAAATGTGAAAACCGGTGCCCCACTTATATTTCGGTTTTAGCCTTCTTTTGGTTGTCAGTAGGTTGTTGTTTTTGCGTGTTTTTCGGATTTAGGGTTTTACTTTAGCCATCCACATCTGGATTCACCATCATTTCTCAAATTATGTTTCTGAGTGTTGGCTAGTGGACCCCGTACAGTGGCCAGTAAACCCTTTTATCTAAGTTTACCACCCTGGCTCAAACCTTTAGTTACGCCACTGATTATAGCTATGTCAAATAAGAAATGTAAAAGGGAGGATATTTTGACATTTTTAAATGTCCTCGGAGATCATTTAATCTCTCATGAAAAAAGTGGACACGCACTCCAAAAGAGGACGTACGGTAGCCCTACTTAACAATTTTACTCATATGCGACCTGTGCAAATCTGCGAAAGGCAGACGCAAAATCTACCAGTAAAGAGTAGAGACGTAAGCTAATGCGTTCTACGTGGCTTGGCCTTGCATTCACTAGATCCAGATTCAGATACCTGACTGTAGATTTACCCGGACGATCGTCCCGGCGTTTACTACAGTACTTTATAAATTTGAACTCCGCGCCTCGCCTGCGTCTTCGAACTAGACTCGCCGATCACAAATGTCTTTGCACCGAATGAAGCTCTATTCGTTACTGAGAACACAGTCGAGCACGCTAACGCGAAGTTTCGAAACGCTGTGACTTCTGTCAGGTGATGTACACAGAAAAACGTTAAAACCACAGCTAAAACCACTGCACTTTCCCCACGAGGCCGACCATGTTATCCGTTACAGCCAAGGTTGCCAGGTAGTCATAAGCAAAAAAGGCCAGATCAACCCTTGAAAAAGGCCAAATCGCACCGAAAAAAGCCAAATACGCGATAAATACACACCGACACGTTTAAAACACCCAAATGCACTTTTGAAAGGCAATATGTATCTATTTTATACATAAACAGAATAAAGCTCACTCCATCAATGAACTTCTCGAAACTTTTGGTTTTGCTGAAAAGTAACCTGAAACTGCAAATCTATAAGCGTGAAACAGCAAAAACAAAAAATTGTAAATTATCGTGCAGAGTTTCCAATGAAAATTTATCATTCTGCGTCCAGAAACAGTGTCTAGAAACCTGCCAGTGCCCACAAACCTGCCAAAATCATCTTTAAATCTGCCAAATCGACATAATAACCAAAGTGTCCAGAAAAGGCCAAAAAAAGCCAAATTTCATTTGGCCTTTTTTCAAAAATAAAAAAAGGCCAAAGGAGTTGAAAAAAGGCCAAAAATTACAAATTTGGCCTCAAAAAAGCCAAACTGGCAACCCTGGTTACAGCTACGAGATGGAACCGTCTGGTCGACCGATAATAGCGTTTACAAACAAACTTTCCTCGCTAATAAAAACGACTAAGTGGCACGCACATGTCGTGCACATGGCTGGACACATGAACATGGTGGGGAGCCCCTTTTTGGTGGGGGGCCCCCTAAATCCGGCGCTGAGTCGAGTCACTAAGTTTTGAGCTATAGGATCATATATAACTAAGTCAATACTTCTCTAAAGTTTTGATGGAAATCCTGTTTACTAATGGTTGAAGATATTCTTTTGCAAAACTACCCATCCTAAAACTAAATCTCCACAATAGTGCTGCTGTTTGTTTTCGGCAAAAACTTCGGAGAGGTTTCTGAAAATGTAACTTTCTAACATTATAGGCTACGACTGCATCTTTAAATTTTCTGTTTGTTTCTGAATACGTGACAACCAACGTTACAGTAAAGCCAATTAGCCAACGTTTTTGCACGAAACAAATCACGGCTGTACTGTGGTCTCTTACGTGTGCAGCCGTTAAACTTCACTGTATCAAGACAGTGACCTTTCTTGCAGTAAACCATACTAGATAAATGTCGGACAGAGGCAGTTAACAATCTTTTGCGATCTCTAGAAACTTGCAAAATGCTAAAAATCATTTTTGAAGTAAACATTTATAAATCAGTGATACGACACCAAACTCTGTTTCAACATCAACATAGCTATGTGCAACATTTAACATGAAAAACTCTTCACACAAAATGTGCTAAACGTCACATTTAGTTTTGAAACCTCTTCAAATACAAACCCTACGAAAAAAAGGGGGACATGGCATATTATATCCCCCCCATCTAACAAAGTGGGAGGACACGTCCCCCGTGTCCCCCACCAAATTGCGCCCATGTGTCATTGCAATAATTAAATCAACTAATCGAAGTTAAGCTGTTGGCTTAAGGTTTTCTAGAAATTTTTGGTTTTTATTCCCAATTTCCAGGGAAGGACAATTGTCCGTTTTGCCCCATAACCCTTCTGCGGACGACCATGGGAGGAAGGTGCAGGGACTGGGGGTACGGTAAAAATCCATTAAGTCCACTATTTCCACCAAGTACTGTAAAAATCCATGATTTCAAGACAAATACAGGGGTAGTTTAGCATCCTAGGTTTGATACAGTCTTTTGAGTAATCATTTTATCAATTTCCTCACTGCAAAACCACATTTCCAAGTTTTTTGGCTAGGGATTCAAAGCACAAAAACTGAAAAGAGTTAAAACTACTTTCAAAAACTCATTTTAATCAAATATTTTCCGCCCCCAGAAGGTGCTCTCTTATGCCCGCGGCCCCCAGGCGCCCCATTGTTACGCCACTGCCGTCACACAATCTATGCTTTGTTTTGTTTAAGTGTTCAACAAGAAAACCTTTACTTTCTTCCTTATTGCTAATAGCTACACTAGTAGTTATGTAATATAGAGCGAAAAGAGACGGCATTATTGCATAGCGCTCCATAAGATCTAGGTTCTATGAGGTTGCAGGACATCTGTGAGTAGACTTAAAACTGAACTCACGAACCAGTTAAGTAAGATGCTTCGAAGTCGTATGCACAAGGCAGCAGAACACGCTACTGTACAGGTGTCACGATAAATTCGAATAAAGTAACTGACACCAATACTTGCTTTCACAAACATTTTTCTACTGCGACAAGAAATAATCTTCTGACAGTAGTATAACCCAGTTATACCTTACAATGAAATGCACGGTAGATAAATCTTTCCATTTCACTACGACCGTACTCTGCCTAAATTTCACGCAGGATCCGAACATCCACTGGTATGTGTCTTCATCAACTCCCATTACCCGACCGCCAAGATATAAGCTAGCTTAGCATGCTTTTAGGAAATATTGAATGCAGGCTAGACGGCTTTTAAATTATCTTTTAAAATATTGCTGTTTGAAAGTTATCTGCTGTATATGTCAATCAAACGAACTTGAACGCGAAATTAATCGCACAACTGGGGGGCCAAACTGGAGGCCAGCCAAAAATCTGGGGGCCATGGCCCACCCAACCCCCTTACAATCGTCACTGGAAATGAGGTTTGAAATAAGCGAGAAACACTACCGAATTTTTTGCTCGATGACATGATTTTTGTTGTTTGCATTTGCGAATGCTTTTATCCAAAATCTTTATTTTTAATGTTCTATTGATAAGGACGGCTTAAAGTCAAAGCAAAATTTCGTGCTTAGGAAACAATGTTCCATGGAAAGCAACAAACCCTTTTGCAGATTGATTGATAGCTCTTTTTATCGCGTGTCCACAAATCTCATTTTTAAAACGTGGACGCTTGAAACAACATCCGGTTTTTAGTTTCATTGTTTTTGGTAGAATCCGATAAAGAGAGTAAGACTACAACGAAATGCAACTGTTTTGAAATACTGTTTAGTTCTATACTTACATCATCCAATGCTGAAACGAAAGTTAGCGAAACAGACAACACCTCATCCATTGCATGCGCGCTTTACGAATTAACTGAAAAACATTGGCAAGAATGCAGCTATTGACAATTTGATTATTCTCAGAAAAGCGTTGGTGACGGTGATATTTTAACATAATATTCAAAACTTTTCTCCTCCAGCGTAGCTTAAAACAAAATGACTAATAGTGTACAACGGCGCAAAATCAAAACACAAGGACGACGTTTTTACCCCAGGGATCGAACATCTGTGAATGAATGTACCCGCTTATGAACTGCTCAACCTTGGGGGTTTTTAAATATTGTTACAAGTTTTGTGAGCTGTAAAAGTAACTTTGATATTTATGCATATGTGCATTTGCACATTCTTGAGTTCTTAGCGCACCATTAAATTCTTAGAAAGGTCAACATTAATTCTAAATTTTTGGGTTTCGAATTCGGGAGTAGCAAAACGTGAACGTGAAGCTAATTTTCAGTCTGATGAAAACATTTTGAACTTTTAAATCGAACGTAGTAAATCGAATCCAGATATTTCAGAAAGTAAATAACGAATCAAAAACTTCAAATACAGCACATTCAGTTTTTCACAACTCGTTCAAGAGCAGATAAAACAATTTAGCTGCCAGCAAAATCTCAGTTACATTCTGGATTTTCGTTTCAAATGAATCAGCCCCGATGCACTATAGTGCAAGCTTGTATAGGAAAGAGTACAAAAGTGTGTTATTTTAGATGAAGACTAAATTTCGTTGTTGGTGGATGGAATGATTTTCTAGTTACTGCCATCAACTGCATTAACAAACGTTTGGGTCCTGGTCATTAAAATTGCGTCAAAATGGAAAGAAACAAACGATATCATTTTCGCTTACATTTGGTTAAAAATTGACTGCAAAGATAACTCAGTCCTCCGTTTGCACACCACGGTGAATAAGACAGCACAATGTCTGAAGCAACGAACGCCGAGCGTTCAGTCCACGAGCGTTCCGAAAGGTGCACCAGCATACATCAAACTGTCATGGAGTTTTTCCACTGCGCTTGCAGTTTTGCTCTGACTGCCACAAGGTCGAGGCCTGGAGCAAGCGACACGAGGCGAATCTTATCTTGATTTCACGGCAACTGTTCCGCCCCATACGGTACAACCACATCGCAGCAGGTGTTCCGTTCTTGTGGCCAGACTTTCATCATCTGCGGAGTAAGAAGAAAATGCGGTGGTGNNCAGGACCTTACAGCTATGCTTTTCGAGCGGGTTCGTGGTNAAGCGCCTGTCACGTCCTTTGCCAAGAAAAATTCACACCGCACATCTCTCTTCTGCGTCCTGCTGTTCGTGAGACGAATAAAAATTTGATAACCCTTTAATGTTGAACATTATTAGCATGCCTGATTTACTTCTTGCTACTTTATTAAAACATGATCAGGTTTATTAAAACATTGTAATAAGTATGATCACGTATATGCGCGAAGTGGCTTCTTATTTCAACTTTGTAAAGTAAAGGCTCATTTCCAGAAATTTAAATGGGATGACCACTGTCCCTTAAGAAAAAAATTAAATGTTTTTACACTATTCGGGTGTTCCTGACAGCAGCAAAACAACAAATCATTTTAAGCCATCTTTTCCAAGTTTTGGACAAGTTCTTAAAATGTTAGAATTCTGCCATTATGCTTATATCTGGGAGAGCTTCAGCGTTGCCGGAAGCGCGATATTTAAGTAAGATCTATCCAAACAAAAGGAAACGCCTTTGGCGCTTATGGAAAATGCGGTCGTGACCTGTAACGTACAGCTGCCAGAAACTTCTTGCAGCTTCGTCAAATTTCCAAAGAAGATCAAATGACTTGGTGTAAGTAAACGTATGTTACGATTAATTTTCCGCAGGATCGTGGTCGACCCGGCAAAACCTTCCAGCTTCGCTGCCCATTGTGGCATAATCTGCTATTCCACAATGCTTTAAGAAACAGATTTACTGTTGAGTTTGCCTCTTCGGTTGGAAACTGAATAAAAAAAACAAAACAAGAAATCTTCTGTCGACGACTGAAACCAACAGCATGTGCTTCGGCCCACACGTTGCTTGGAATTTTGTGTTCCAGCATCAGCAGAAAGTATGCAGGCTATTTCCGAAGCGCTGGCGACAGTCGTTTGTTATCACCCACTACAATTCGCCGATTAAGAAGAACCGGATGGTGTTATGACAGGTGTCATAGCGGTCAAGTTGCTTGACGGATGATTGATTATACCGCGTCATGGCTTGTTAGTATTGATTTTTTTGCATTGATAAATGTCGGTGGGTCTGTCTCGAAGCATGTAGGAATACATCTGTGTGTGTTGAAAACGTTGTCATGTTGGCCTGAACAAAAATGTACGTTGTCCAACGTCGGGCAATCCGTTGTTTTTTATTATTCGTTATTCTTTTTTACTTTTGTTGCCACTTTTTGAAAGAGTGTTTTTGAGGAAATTGCTGTCGTTTCTTAAACAGGTACGTCTCTTGTGTGATTATTGCTGCAGAATAGGAAACCAACCTCTTGCAGAGAAAATCGTAAGCCTTTCACGGTTTGCTTAAATGCAAAATCCTTACTGCACACTACTTCTTCCCTCGTCGACGTACGAACTCAGCGTAGTTATTTTTTTAAATCGAGAAGCAAATTTATGTCTCACTACACGTCATTTCATTTTCCGACATTGATTGCAGATAAGCACGACCAAACTTTTGATCTAAAAAACGTTTCTGAGAAACAAGCTTCCTGAGCTATTTTTTTATGCATCAAGGTACTCCAGGGACACGGCATTGAACTAAAAAATTTTTAAATTTGCCATCAAAACTGCGCTGAACAAGGCCAAAATTTATTTTTTAAGTAAAAGAACTGGTATTGTTGATTTGACTTTTTTATGTGAGTATGCAAATCTTGTTTTTCTTAGCAAAGTTACTCAACAAAAACTTTAATCGCTTTAAATAATCTACGTTTTGTCACTGGATAATCACCTTTGAATCTTCCAGTGAAAGCTGCAGTATTTTCCAAGATAACAATCCCTATCAGCCTTTATCGCACGTTTAAAATTGCTGGTCAGCTCTGCGACCAGTTCACCTGTCGAAAATATCTGATAGATTTTTACATTTGAGAGATTTATGAAGCAGATTTTTGTGGAAGGCTTTGAATATCATCAAGTTGTCTAATGTCTTTACGAACGTCGTCTGCAACAGCTCCGATTCAACCTTGCTCGTTCGTCTTGCAAAAAATATTAGTCAAGAAGCCAGGTAGACATTTTGGAAGACACAAAAAATGCACGAACAACATCTCGACGTAAGCTATAATTTGCAAAATGAAAAGCGCGGTCTTATTTTCAAGATTTAGCGTATCTACAATAAAGTATTGCGCGTTTATTTATTCCCTGCTTGGTTCATTACTTATTACAGCCATGATACTTTTCGCTTTGCTTTACCCAGTTGACAGCCATGCAGAAATAGCGTGTCGTGTAAATAGGATCTGCTACACCACTGGTGGGCAAACGTTTCAGACAAGGGGCCACAGACTATTTTTTTACCAAACCGAGGGCCAAAACACAGGTGGCGGAACCGGGGGGCCGCACTAAATAAGCTTAAGTAACACAATTATTATTGGGTCCATTGTTACAGTATATCGTTGAAAAAAATGTAGCAGGAGTTTGGCAGTATTTTGGCAATATTATTTGTAATATATTATTGTTATACTACATCGTTTGGTTTTTATTGCGATCACAAAAATTGGTCGCATCAAACCAGTGTATGAAGTAGTGCCTTTAGTCTATAGATGCAAAGCAAACTACACGCCTGTTGAATTGCGAATTTCCGTTCTCATGCACACATTGACAACGAATTCTTTTCCGCAACGCATGATTGCACGACGTGTTCTCAACTTGCTTAAATCTCGTGACACCATTACGGTGCTGCACCAGTCTACAGCTTATGACACATTTCCTCACCAGCATTCACTAATATTATTAAATTTACGTGAAAACAGTAAATGTTCAATGTGACAACTTCAAACCATTTCCTTCTGGTGGCTTGATCTTGCAATGCATGTTGCTTTAATAAAACCATATAACCGCATCCTCATTGCGCATATTACATTTTATACCCAGAGCAAAAGACTTCTACTAACTATTATACACTGTTCCCTTTACACTATAAGCAGTTTTATCCTTGAGAGGTTTGCAGCATAAATGATCCCTAGTCCTTCGCAGCCTCCCACTCCCTCATGCATTTTATAAATCGAAGGACTTGGAAGTCATCGCACCACTACATTATAATAACCATCATGGCGTCATTCATGCGTGTGTCTTATAAGCTTATGTTTCGTCAAAGTAAAGGTATTAGCGCCATTAAGCGTATACACTCTACACTACCGCTACGTGTATATCCTCGTCATCTTTCATCTATTTGTGTATTCCTTGTTACTACGATGCATGTTTAAAGTCCAGCGCCTTGCGTGTGGGCTTACACAATGCAATACAAGCCATTTGTAATTTGACAATGAATGTCGCAGGATTTCGTAAATGTTTGGCAGCATCCACCGTGCACAATCTGGTCACCCTGCTCGGGTTTGCTTACTGCATTAGTGTTGTCGAACAGTGTTGCCAGATGGTGTAATACTACACCATGGTTTGCAAAAATGATGTAAATTTGCATGCTTGCGTGTAGGAAAAATTTCGTGCAGCACCATCGAAACATTGGTGTAATTTCAAGCGTTTAGAACAATTCTAATTATTGAAATTATTTTTATACGCAAAAAAATCTTATACGCAAAATGAAATATTTGACAGATCAATTTCAATTGTGTTTTTGTTTTTGCATTGGCAGCACAATTAGCATCCTTACAGACAACTTGCTACATATGCTTTTTCTGGTCTTTGCATTCCGATATCTGATGCAGTTGTAGAATGTCATGTTACTTCTGTGTTCTACATGTATAAAAATTGTGATTTTCATGTGTTTAAGACAGGTATCAGCACTGTGTCATTTTTTTTCAAATGATCGCAGAATTAACTTTTTTGGAAAGAAGTTTGGAGTGTAGCACAGTAACATCTATTGTTCGTCGAGAGCGTTCACATATTCTGTCATCAGAATTTGTAATATCTATTTTTTACCCCATCATCATTTTGAAAGCCCCTCTCACCCCTGTCCAGGCCCATAACCAGCTTGGGACACCAGGTGGGGCGAAGTAAGACTTGTGTAAGACTAAGAACAACTAGTTACATTTATTTGCTCAAGTCAGTGTGCATAGATAGATAGGGTGTAGTGTAGGTTGGACGGTTGGGTGTTCGATCCACGGCCACTGAGTGAACTGCCGTAGCACTCCTTGGGCAAGAGTGTTCACCCTAAATCGCCCCGGCAGGGGCGAATTTCAGGCTTCGGCCTGCAGCTAACTGCCGTCACCAAAAATTCGAAATAGGGGTCGTTGAGGGCTTTTAAAACATTGCGTAAAATTGCTCAAACATACTGACAACAGTTAATGGCGTCATATTTCGATGTTTGTGACGTCACAGTTGCCAATTCAAGCTACAAAAATTTTATATAATTTTTCTGACGTGCATTTGTGCTCCCCCACTTTGATAAAGGTTCCTCCACCCATGGGCGAAACGACAAGTTTAACGACATCAATTACTCACTGTATGCAGTGGCGTAGCCAGCCAAGATTTTTGAGGGCCAAATATTTTGACTTTCAGCGAGCAACAGTATTTTGTTTGGGAAACTGCCTCACAGAGCAAAAAACGACAAGATATGTTAGAAATTTTGGGGGCATGTCCCCCTTGGACCCCCTGGCCAAAGTAGGGCCTACAAAGTAAGCAGAGGGCCTCATTATGACGTTGACACAACAATGGCGGTACTTCAACCTTACAAGAAATAGGTTTTACATTCCTGCGAAAGGTATCGTGAATTGTAGGCAAATCAGTTCTCGCCGTCTCTACGTTCATTTAAAAATCTCTTCGTTCGTTTAAAAGGGTCTTGTTCACTCGCTGGCTGAGCACTTTTAAATACCTGTGATTAAACTAAATAATTAAATGCTGGTTGTATGAAAATTCCCAAAAAGCATCGCGGGCCGCACAAAATACCCTCAGGGCCACATGCTGTCCGCGTGTTTGAGACACCTGGTTTAGAGCAAAACAACCCACAAAATGTAGAATGCTTGCGCTTTTATCTTATCTTAGCATGTTTGTTCAGTCTTGGAGTCTCCATTTCCGGATAAAGCGATGGCACATAGTTGAAGGAATATTTGCTAGTGTCTCGCTTAAAACCAGGGATTATGCGGCTGAGTTCACCTCATTTTTGCCACATGCAGGACTTGCAAAATGCACAAGCCGAATTGTCGCTTAAGACATGGACGGGAATTTTGACCGGACGTAAAGTTTACCAGAACTATTCTATGTGATCTGCAAGTGGTAGGCAAGGTTACGATAAAATCTGCGACGTTTTCGCGCCATCACTGAGTAACTCAAAAAACTTTAATTTTAAATTTACTGGATTAGACCATTAAAAGTACAGGTGCAGAAAAAAGATTACGATCTGCCGTTATGCCGTAATGTTTACAAGCCAGCCGTTCTTTCCTTGACGCATAACCACCGTTGGCGAAAAGCTGGACCACCGGCAAAGAAATAGCCAACAATATTTTTTCGTCGTTAACTTTGCAGAATTGGCGAGCATCTCTTTTGCTTACGACGATTTCATATCCAATGGCAAGAGTTACTGATGTTACAAACGTCTCTCAAACGTTTGCGTTTTTTTGTCACTGCGCTCGCATTCCATCAGTTTCATTTTCGTGTTTTGCTTGCGCTGTTAAACAGTGTAGCCTGAAACCCATTGCAATTTGCCCGCAACAGAGAGTAAACGCAAGTAAAGTTTTGCTGTTTGGCGCTGGTGCTCACATTTTACGTCACCTTCAACAGGTGTGACTACTGCACAAAATTACATGTTACCTCGACTTTTCAAAATTTGCAAGTGCTTCTCCCACCTCCTATGTATTCGCAGCCATGAAATAATATCCAACAAACGGTTATATATTCACAAACAGAGAGAAGCTGATGGGACGTAAATTGCTGTTGTTGATGTGAGGTTCTCGAGCTTGGTTTCAATCAATTCATTCAGATCAGGAAATATACTTTTATTTACTGTTGATCAATGACCAAAATTGGCAATACAGATATTTTACAGAAAAGTCTCGTCTGTAAGTTTACATGAATGAAGTTGGCCATTCAATGAATGCAGGTCCCATACGCTCATGTGCTGAAAACAATTTGAAAAATATTACAAAAACGAGAAGACTTCTAAAGGGCATTTTATTCACCACTTAGTTTAATTCACCACTTTTATTCACCACTTAGTTTATTCACCGCTTAGTTTAAGGATCCGGGGTTTATTCACCACTTAGTTTAAGGATCCGGGGTTGAGAGATCACAGCTGTCAAAACTGTAAATGTTTCAAGAGCATTGGACAAATATTGCAAAAATTTGAGCAAAGCTGTTCAAACATATTCGAATTTAGTTAAAATGTAGTGTGTTGCTTCATTTTAACTGTCTTGAAAATATTAACATTCTTGGAATGAAATTCTTATAGAATGAAAAAAACAAGGAAAACTTAATTTTCGCGTTCTTCATTTTTTCCAAGCATGTATGTTGAAAAATCCTAGAAAACGTTTCCAGCTCTAAAGCATTTAAAAAATCCCCTGAAGATATCATTCGCCTTTAGGCAAAGTATAAAATGCTTGAAACATAAAATGGCAAAGCATAAAATGCTTGAAAAGTACATTAATGTAAACTGTATATTCTTCTTTTTACATATTCCGATCTTAAGTTTTTATAATGTTGTACTTTAGCAAGAAATATTCTTATGTACCAAAAACATTCTTATGTTTTGCCACGATAAGCCACGCCATTGCTCTGCTAAAGGGATAGGCTACTGAAGTTTCCTTTAGGCTGAAATCAGCAAGAGGATTTCAGGATCAACATGAGAAGCTACTCGATCACCTGAACGAAGTAAATTCTTGACATAAATTTAATGCCTGGCCAAAGCTGATGCGTATGCTAAATGTTATTTTTGAAAGCAGTCTTTTTTCAGCCGTGTTTTCAATTTCAAGAAAGTTTGGTTCCGCCACTGCGTACGTGAAAATATCATCTGAAAATTTGCTTGCTTGGCTTAATCTTGTTGTGTGAGTCAAGTCTCCCACGAGTATGATTCGCATATGATTTACCTTACAAAGGTGTCCGATTCCAGTGAACAGTTTTCTTGCTACTTTGAATTAATGGAATTTTCACAATTAGCCTTTTGTCGTATCTCCTAACAAAAATCTGTCAGGTTTTATTTTTGTCTAACATTTTTCAAACGTCAAGAAAAGTTGCGGCGGGAGAAAATGGCGTCAACTCTTTGTCAATATGTTGCTCTGCAAATTGAAAAATTTGAAGGCAAAAATTTCGTACGTCTTCCACACGCAATTTTCCAACAACGGATTTCAGTAACATCGTTGATAACGCTAAATCGTTGTAAACCGCGGGGATCGCTTTATGTCCTGAAAACTCAGCACACAAGAAAATGTTTTCATACGTTTTTCGTACACCAGCTTGCCTAAAAAGAAAAACAGCATAATGCACTGAGCAAACTATTTCCAACTTCTCAAAACATGTTATTTAGAACAACGACAGCAATTCATTACGATGTAGCTCAAGCATGGGTTTATCATTATTGTAAAACTCTTTCTGGAAGTTTCAGAAAGGTGCTGTCATAGCCAAAAGGTAACTTAGTTAGTGCAAAATTAATAGTAACACTTTAAAAAGAAGTAAATTGAGCTTCCCAGCATTGTGCTGAAATGCTGAGCAAGTCAACATAACAATCTATTCCTTAAAAATAAGTGCGACTAATTCGTATATTAGGAAACGTTTCCTCATAGACTCTAGGAAGGAATAATGTGTTTGCAAAGCAAACAAACAAAATAAGGCACACGCAGCAATTTAATGACAAAGTTTAATACCACGGCAAATTAACTTTCTTCCCTTTGAAAGATTTAAAAACAAAAGCTTCATAGCTGGTCAGAGCCATATACGGCCATCCATATCGTTGTTCTTTCGCACCCGTTCCACGTTTTTCCTCTCGTTTTGTGGTAACAGCTCTCTGCGAACTTGTTGCATACAAGAAAGTAGTTCTGGCAGCGATTTTTGTTTGCGATAAGTTATAGTTTGGGGCGATGAAACGTTCAGGGCCCTTCACTCAAATTCGTTTCATTGGAGGATGCACCACATACTGACCAAAATAGAGAGGGCTGTGCACAACCTAAGCGTTTATCTCTGCAAGGAAAAAGATAAGCAAGCAAAATCTGCATTGTTTGTGTGTAGGCGTCATCAGCATACGCCAAAAACTGTGTCTACACTTGTCTGTGCTCAATTACCTACGTACTCGTGCACGGGCACACCTTGGGTTCAGTTTGAGTGAAAATAACTTAGTTTTCTTCGCTGGAAACCGTAAATCGAATCAATAACGCTGTGTTCAATTGTGAAGGTGGGTGCTGTGAGAGAGAAATACCGTTCAGCATGTTTTACTTCATTTACAAACCCAGCAGTCAGTGATCTACTGGTTTAAATGATGAAACGCTAAGCAACCTTGGAAAAAAATTCGATAGCGTAAAAACTCATATGCAAAAGTTAACAAATAATTTCAAACAAATTCTGCTTTTAAAGAAAACTTAAATAGTCGTTTCAGAAATAAATATGAGGAATTTTATATTTTCAAAAGTAAGCAATTCAAATTATTTATGTTGCAGGATGTCTGTTTTTGGCCATGCATGGAGCCTTCCTCTTTTCAAATTTTGCTGCTGCTTCATTTCGTTGTAGGTTGTCCAAGAAATTCTTTCAGCTTTTTTTATGAAGACTCAATAGCAACTGATGTTGCCAGATAATCCATCAAAACAAAAATTTGGTACCCGTGATGTTGAAACGTTCATTTGAAGATTACGTGAATAACCAAAGTTTCAGCAACGGTCTTTTCACGCCCTGGCTATCAATCGACATTTAAGATTAATCTGCGTGAAATGCGGTTCATCCCTGCCCCGTAGTCAAACTCATTCACTCATCGATTCCTTTATCGATTAACAATAGAAGTGTGTTTTCTGCTTGATTTATTGACCCTCATTTTTCATAAATGGGTGAAGGTTTCTCTCAGTCTTTTTCCTCTGCAACCAGTGGCATCCTGACCAGAGCTCGAGCTGTCGGCAATATCTTTTTATTTCAAAATGCACTGGGAAATTGGATGCAAGCGCTCAATTCATTAAACTGCGCTGGATTCATTAAAAGCTGTGCAGCCTCAGCTAATCGGCTGCGACATGACTTGAACAAAATGGTGCTTGTTGGCAAGCGTCGCCTGTGGTCTTTGCCGCACAAAACGTGATCTCGCCGTGTATACAACGATTTCACGCTTGGCACCTTAGCCAGCCAGCGTTTTTTTTCAGCCGCTTTACTGCAGGAACATAAAAAATTGAAACAGTTTTGAAGGAAAGCGGTTAACTTTTGCATGGAAAACTAAGATGAATTTGCCGAGCAAATCATTCAGGCACAATTCCTGCGCAAAGAATCGTACTTTTTTCTAAATAGCAAATAAATTGGGAGTCACTACACGTAACCAATCGAATCTAGTTGTTTGCGATTGTAGCCCCACGTTTTGAACATGTTTTAGCCGCTTAAGTTTCCAATGAACTTGAAAATCAGGTCCCTTTTGAAAACAGTTGCTTCGTGATGGACGATATCCAGAAAGTGGAAAGATTTTCGAGTAACTTTCCAACGCCATGTAAGTATGGACCTTACCTGGCGGTTATAAATGTCTTTTTGCCGTGATCGTGTTAACCGAAACGTGTCACGCATTGAGTCAAAAAGCTGTTCATTTCATATGAATTTTATTCTGCCTCGTGTAGTTGTGCAATGCTCGGCTAGGAAAGCTGATCATACCTTTTTACAAATTTTCGAAAACTGGAAGCACAATATTGTGGTGGCACCGAATTTTAAAAACGCATTCACCTATTAAAACGCAACTATGCATTGATATGTCAACCAAAAGAAAAAAAGTCCTAGTTTTGTATTTGGATGAACTTCTTTATAGTATGGTTTTCAACTGTCACAGTGTCAATCTCTAACACGTCCTTTTTTTGAAATGGTGAAATGCACTCAACCCCAACTAAAAGTTTACACTCTACAAGTTCTTGCATATTTTTGACAGCATTTGAAAAAGTGGCAGACAATACTATGGTCTTCAAAACATTCCGCGTAGTGAACATACTGTACATAATATTTGATAAACTATTTTTTATTACTTTACGTTTTGCTTTTAAGCGTGCTCAGTATGGCCACTACTAAGTGTACATCTTTCGAATAAAGTTAATAACAAGTCACTTGCCCGGCACATCAGCACTGCACATATAACATGCACTGCAAACGACATGCCACTTGAAAACGCAGAAATGTGAAAAACTCAACCTCTACTCAAAGGAAATAAGGCTTGATATCCTAGCTTACATCAAATGTGGAATGTAACACCTTCGCTCTAAACAGCTAGGTTACCATTTGATGCACGAGCTTCGACAGCTAAATCTTATCGAAAAAGTGATCGAATGCCTGGAGAAACCCTGGGGTACTATATTCCGAACTGTATAAAAGAAAGAAAAGAATACCAGTTATGATAAATTAAGCCTACCACATTCAAATGCTGTTCGGTAATGCAAAAAGTTACGCAAAACAGCTACATTTTTCGAAAGCAGCGTTCAACCTGCTCCCGCTTCGTATAATGAGATTTTATATAACACCGAGGTAATTACCAGTGAGGGACGTCGGATCGGTTCGGTTCAGTGGCTCAGCCAGAAACGAGTTAGATTTACAGCGCAAGAAAAGGGAGTTTGCATTTTAATAAAATACGTCTTGCCAAGTTCGCCTTTCGGTCACGAGGTCAGCAGAAGTTGACTGTTCGCGCACGTTTCGAGTCGGGGCCGAACCGTGGACTTCGACAGCTCGGAAGTCACCTACGCTGCTTCGTCAGGGGTCAGTGGAAGACTTTTCCGGGACAATTGCCATGTCTGCTTTTCTCGTCTCAATTGTCACTTGACGCTCCATTACATCGACGACGAAACTCGCGAACGAATTTACATCTCGCGTAGTCGTCGATGTTCACGAACGAGCCAATTGCATTCAAAAAGAATGCGACACACAATTGGTAATTGTCGGCAGACACGAGATAAGTGCCACTAACGACATCCCAAAAACCCTGCAGGAAATTCGTCTTAATTCCAGTTGGTTTGGAATTGGCTTGAAGTTAGCGGGACTAATGTTTCCCGAAACAAAACTTGGAGAAATTGTCGCGGCTTCTGTGATCGTGTCCTACGCCTGAGCAGTCATTTATCTTACTTCGGAGTGTTTCTGTTACAGGCAAAGACACTATTCTGCGATATCTGCGAAATGCTTGTGTTTAAAATAAGTGCGTTATTGTTGCACCACTTTTTTTAAATATTCGTCATTTCAACTTGGTTGCAACTTTACATCGCACACGCCGCAAGCGAGGAAGAAATTGAGTTATTTGAATTATTTTGTCATTCTTTCAGAAACAGCAAACGAACGCACTGCTTCCTACCTTTGCGTACCCAAAAAAGGTTATTCAATACAATTTCAGTCAGTAGCAACATACGTCAGCAAAAATGTTTTGGAGTTTCTGGACAGCAGTAGGTAGAACAGCAACCGCTGGAAGCTCACGCAAGGATTACTCAAATAAACAACATAGCATTAGCAACATGCTCAGGTGTTTGATTATTGTGTCTCGGCAAGGCGGTGGTGCAGATAGTATTGTGCTCATCTGTTTTTTAATTTAGCAGTGGATGAAATGATACGTTACGAAATTATTACACAGGTATATTTGCAATGTGTTGCAAAATTTTTTGAAAACCTGATTAAGTCCGAAAAAAATTTTGCTGTTTACTTCCCTGGTAACTACAGTATTACATCCATTGTTTATGAAGAGCACATTATCCCACATACTTGTTGTTAACACTTGACAAGACAGCTCAACAGATAATCAGGAAGTGGGGGCAAAAAATATCCACTAGCCCTGATGCCAGAATACGTTTTTAATGAAGGGAGAAATACCAGTCAGTAGTTTATTCACCTTTGCAGTCGTCCGTCTGATTTCTCTGTTTATCTTCTTCTGACTGCAAGGCGCAGAAACATGCATTTACGTCAACAAACCGATACCATCATTTATTTAGACCTCGAGATGGCAACTTATGGCAGGCCGTGTTACTGAAACGTGCGCTTATGATGTAACGCACTGCATAACAAGAAAGTATGGCAAGGAGATCACTGAAACCTGGAAAGCCGCCAGCATGAGAATAAATAACCTTGAAAAAAATTAAGGCAGGATTATTTGACTCGTTTTAAGCAGAAGCGTTCTGCATCAAATGCAGGTTTGGTGCGCATGCTTTTGGTTTTTGAATCTACTCAAACCTCATTATGCTTAAAGAAACAAGAAGCATACATTTGGAAGATTTTCCGAATACAACCGAAATGCTCGAAAAACTTAAATATCTGTTGAGTCCATTATTTGCTATGTAGTATTCTAGCATCTGCATAATACATCCAAAACTTCCAACTTGTAAAGGTAACTAAGAACTAATACGGTATTTACCTCACTGCAGGACTGTGTTTTTTAAACATTTACCTTGTACCAAAACGCTGCAAATACATAGCCCACAAGAAACACATCGCAACCTCGATTGACACATCACCATGTTGATGACCTTGGTCACTTTTCTGGATTGAAAGGCGTACAAAACTTTATACGATTGTGGTTAACAAAGGGAAAAATTACTCTACAATTGAAACCCCGCAAAAGCATTAGGCCTATAGCTTGTTTGGTTGCCTGAATGGTGTAAAATGTTGCAGGATGGTATCGAAAATTCTTGTGCGACAATTTTAATATTGCTAATAAAAGGTCCTGAGCTTTTATCAATTATGCTTGTGATGTGGACCATGAGTCTGCGGAATAAAATAAATAAATAAAAAATTAAAATTTTTGTCAAAAACTATTGTTTTCTACTTGAACCGCTGCATGCTGACAGATCTAAGCTTCATACTGCAGTAATGCATCTGATTTGACATTGACATAGAACAAGTTACGTTTTGCCAATGACATTATTGCTTTTATGTTTCAGAAAGTCTTGGCAAGCACTGGCTATACGCGCATTCATTGCAACTGATCTGCATTTATTGGCGAATTAATTGCTCGAGTTCACCATTCTACCTTTAACCTTTTTGAAGAACAGCGCTACAAGTTCTACCAGAACAAACTTGTTGTGATATTCTTGCAGTATCACAAGGAAACTATTCAACTCAATTTGGCAAGCTGGTTACAAATGCCAAAAACTCTTCTGCTTACACAACAATGCAAGTGCTGCCGACTGCTGTCACACCTGCTTGTTCTCTCTCCGTTCACAAGACCTGTTCTGGCAGAAGTGAAAAGACAGAAGTTTTCTTCAAGGCAAGCCCGTTCACAGTTTAACGTTTTGTCAAGGTAAATTTTGGTGCATATCGCGTGACAAATCGTTTTCCACAAAATTGCCTGTGCCGCACGAGGCATGGCCTGTTTTATCGCATTTTGTGGCTGCATGCCCATTTAAGCCTGACTGGTCCTGTCGCATGGATTTGGCAAACACAAATCCACAATCACGTGAATTGCAACGGTACTTTACAAAAATCGTCTCACTACTTAATCGATTCTAAGCCTGGCTGGGAAGATTGCTTATGTTGGCCGAAAAAGTACATCAATGGCTGTAACTCTAACGCTGATGCGAAAAGCTCAAGGTCAAACGTACTGCGCAGGTAAGGAAGTAAAATTTCATTTGTAACATAAGAAACAAGGTTAATTTTTAATTTCCTCTTGACTGACTGCGGGATACAGCAGATTTTACGTAGTTTTCGCTGAACAAAGTACTTAATGCAAACAACCAAAGTATAAACTCTCATTTGAAAAAAGGCTTGCTTGTATTCTTTAACCAAGCAACTACTTCTAAACAAAACTGCTTGTCTTTAAAATGTGCTTCGCTCTTCCATCTCTTAAGAATTGGTTTGAAATTGCCGTAATAATTGATAATTACGTATCGATTTTTTGCATGCCACCATTTTGCCTTTGGTCTGTTTTCGCTTGGGATGGCGCTAAACAACCGCGGAAATGCAGTGTGTGATAACCGGTCAAACACGCCCGACTTTACAAGGAACACCTGGTGTGGTTGTCAAATCAGCTGTAAGCGGGCAGTTCTTCAATTTCTTCAATTTAGGACTGAAGCATCGGTACTGCTGCAACGTAAATTTGGTCGATTCGAAACATTCACAGAATCTATGGACTTCCGTACAGGAGCACATTTTGGTAGAAGGCAGTGCAACAAAAAACGTTTACTGATAATCACAACTTTTGAGTCACTTTTGTGATTCATCAGCACTAGTGAAAAGGCACCTTCGCAAGGGCTGTTGACTTCATTTAAGCGCTGGAGGCATCGGATGCAAGTGGTAATTTTTGCGGTTGTAATAATTCTTAAGCTGTTTACCGTTAAACACGCCAAAGCTAGCTCGACAGCTACGCGGTAAAAATGAAAATGGCATCCAGGTCGTTCAGGCAAAACTACGTCGCGGGCAGCGAGGAAGAAAAGGACTGAGTCTCTTTCCGCGGGACTCCCTGATTGCCGTGTCAGACGAAGCAGACTGCGTGAAAGCGGCTAGTCAGTCTGGTCAACAGTGACTCTTTTTTCGAAGTTCGAAAGCGCCAGGCATGGTTTTCTCTTGAAACATTTCGGTCAATATAATATCGCAGTTTGAGTGGCTTGAACGCACGCGCGTGTGAGGTCAGTGAGGCGTGGGAAGGGTGGGTTGCTGAACTGTACGAAACAGGATACAAGCGATTGAGGAAGAGGATGGTGCTGCGGATAATGACCTAAAGCGCTTGAGTTTTGGGAAAGAGGACCTGCAATATTTTAAAATGAACTAATACCGAGAGTTGTTTCTGGGCGTATGACTGGTTTTTCGAAATGTGAGCTGGATCCTTTTGTGTGACTCGATTGAATTTTTTGTAATGCATTTCAAGTATGACAACTTTTGTTTGGTCCCGTGTCAAGCAAAATTGAAGTCTAAATATTGAACCCTTTTGTGTAACTTGTTTTTCACTAATCTGTAAAAAGACCTTGATTTTGTTTGGTATTTGAAAAAAAGCTTCACATTCATTCAATCATTTTACGAACAGAATTAATAGTTATCTGTTTCTCGTACCAGACATATTTAGTCTTTTTTCTATTTTGCCGTTACTGCAACGGAGTATAATTTTCCTGCTGCGATTTGGTTATTAAAACTGCGTGGTCTCCATGCAACTCGTCTCTTTCTGTCGCTTCCCTTGTGGCGAAACTTGATGAATAGAATCTGTTTTATAACTTTAAGTTCCTCGTTTAAAAAATACTCTGCTGTAACAAGTGCATGTTTCAAAGCATATATTTATTTCTTATTTGTTTAGGAAGCTTTTTTAGTGACGAGAAGAAAAACTCTGTCACAAGCTTACTCACAAATCATCCGTTAACATATTATTTTAAAACACATGCTATAAATGCAAAGACTGGCAGAAACAATCAAGTGTACGACTGGTTGATCACATAGTCTTTAAAAAATACCGTTTAAATTATTACTAAAAATATTAACACCTTATGAAAAACGCAAATCATTTTGTTTCTGTATTACTATCATATTGTGATTATTATGATTATAAGCTCANGTATTACTGTAACTTCCCCAAGAATCAGCCGATTCGGCTCTGCTTTCGTTTTTTTGCGATAATTACAACCTATACATACCTGTATTCATGTAACTGTAGTCTCCATAAAAGTGACGCAAGGGAATCATTTCGAGCAAATTTTTTTAAGGCAATCGATTTCACGTAAATACTACACATCCTCAGTCCTGAAATTTTATTAAGATGCGTAGTGTTATGTGAAATCGATTTCCTTAAAAAGATTTTGCTCGACTGATTCGCTTGTTTCACCTTTGTGGGAGTGCAGACTAGATACTTGGTTTGATTATGAGAACATTTTCGAAACATCAAGTAAATTTCTTGCACTGCTTTAATAACATGCTGTTTTTCAAAGTCTTGTTTTGGCGTTTTTCAAAGAACTTGAGATAACAATTTTTACATCAGTTCGTTTTCTAAACAGATTTGTGTTATACGTCTGATAAGTTTTATTTTAATTTTCAAGAGAAACAAGATTTAAAGAAAAAAGTGAGACCTAATGCAGAAACAAGAATTCCCTATTTAATAACATCCTTCATGTCCTAATTACACAGATCCTTATTTGTAGATTTGCCCCAAAATCGCTTCAGTCATTAGAGATATGAAAATAAATAATGCTGCATGTTTCTTAGCTGCACGCATCACCTCTTATAGCTCATCGCTACGCAGAGGCATGTGAGCGTTGTCCGCCATTTTATGCCGCACAGAAGGAGTCGTTGAGTACCTCAGCAAAACATACCGTTGAAACCAGCTAGTTTTTTGACACAATACATGTTCACAGCAATATAAACCATGGATATTTTCTGTTTTCATGCATTTATAAAGCGGCGTTTTTCCGATGCTAACCACATCAAAAATATAATAGAAAACTTGAATCGATTTGCTTAAAACTATATTCGAGATAAAAAACGCATTTAGACGATTTTCACTGACAATACGTTTTTAAGTTTGTAAAACATTCAAACCATTTTTGTCAAAGTGCATATTTGCCGATGTTTGCAAATAGGAAATAAGCCGTTGCTGTGACGCCATCAAGCTTTTTCTCTGTTACAAACAAATGCGTGGCTTTAAGAAAATTGCAAACCCAAGTCATTTCGTGGACCGTAAGGTGACACCATGCAATTAAATTTGATTGCTTTTCTTTGCTCTGTAGAATATGTATTTGATTGCTTTTCTTTGCTCCATAGCCTTTCACCAATCGAGCAGTAGGGACTGCAGGGGTGGTTGATTCTTGGTGTGTTGGAATCGTTTGAGTCACAGCATTCGCGCGATGATGATGCATCCCGGTGCAAATTTCAGACCTTCCTTTCCTCTTGAAGGTACGTTTTTAGTTTGAAATTGAAATGCTGTATTTTGTGTATTTCACCTCATGTTCGGACGCAAAGTATCTGAAAAGAGAGATTTCTTTTTCATGGCAGAAAGGAGATATATTTGAAAAAGCTGTGAAATGTGAGAAACAACCTTACTGTAAACTAACATGGAGCTACCGCTGGAAGAAAAAATATTTGCTAGCAAGAAATATCGCAAGCAACTTTTGTACGAAAATAACTAGCCACGTTTGTTAATGTTGGTGCAAATAAATTATGGTTTTAAAACTACCCACTGAGTAGAGCTTTGGTCTATTTTTAGCAACCAAAAATCAAGGTGATCTTACCAAATCAGATTTGGTGATTGACGAAAACAATGGGCAGATTCATGTGTGAAATAAAACGTTCATAATAGGCAATGCAATTCTGTAGAAAAAGTTTTCAAATCAGTGAATTACTCATGAACTTGCAATGATCAAAAAGGGGTGAGTTCAAAACAAAATGTGGTATATAGAGAAAATACGTAAAAATCCTGAACTACTGTGTGTTTTAGGCTGCAGGTTAGTAAATTTACTGTTGGTAGTAGAGAAGCAATTTTCTGAAATTTCGAACTGGCGAGTTTGCTTGAAAAATACTGCTGCAAACGGAGAAGATCTATAGATTGTGGTCAGCAACCCTTTTCACAGAATTGAGATTTGTTGACTAGAAGTGCGTTTGAAGCAGCCTCGTCGCCACGAGGGGATTTGATGGGCTTAGCCCCCAAACAAAGCACCAGGCCACCCTAAATTAAAATATGAAACAATATAAATCAGTAGAGGTTTTATAAAATTTTCAATGTCAAGACTCCCTGTACAAACGTAAATTCCCCATATTGAAGACTTTCTGGCGACAGTTCTGGTTTGACGCGTAGAAACTAATTTTCGCTGATCTACTGGATCGTTTGATGCTTGCTATAGACTTTTTTAACTGGATCAGAACTATTCCGCTCTTGAGCTAAAGAAACAGAAAAATGGCAAACCGTTACTTAAATTGCATTTTCCTTAAAACCTGCACTTGATGCTTAGGAAAAGTGACAATCAGTTGTAACGTTATCCATCGTTTTGAAATAAACGTTTTTGCCAACAAAGCATAGTTCCTCTCAAAGTACCTCGACAAAAGGTGACAATACATTGCAAACACGGTGCAAATCCGATTTGACCAAACAAACAAGTACCTCTGTAAACCGTGGCGCTGACGACTTCACGGGCAGTTCGCGCCACAAATGTGAATGTTTGAGTTCCACCAGCAGTGGGACTCTTGTCGACCCGAATATAGTCCTGCATGTTTCCCACGACGCTTTGCAGCTAGCTGGAAAAGTGTTATGTCTTGTGTGAATCTTAAACGGCCGTCGCTAGGTCATTAAATTGCGATTCAACATGGCTTTATGACAACGATCGCCTATTGTCGGTTTGCTTTCGGGAAACCGATTGAGCGACGTCCTAATCACTGACTTCGGCAGTACGGTCGGCGTACGCAGATACAATGCCTTCCGTCTCTGCGGAGACGCCAACATCGGAAAGTGTGCCCGCTTTATCCACCGGGTCGCTGACTGTGGCGTGAACTGCACGTCTGCATTCCTTGATAAACGAAAGGCAGTTAATTATGCAGTAAGCTGGTTGCTCGACTTGCACTGCGGCAAATTACTGGGCTTGCTCATGTCCCAGACTCAATCGTTTATTTGAAATGCTCTTTCATACTTCTGGCAAGTGATTAACGGTCAGAAAGCGTTTAGCAGGGTTTTATGCTGAACAGCGTGAGCGCGGGCACACGTAAGCATCTGACAGCTTGAAACATTTTACCGCCCCGTGTTTATCTTTCGGCGTGTTACTTTCACACATCTGAAAACCCGTTTGCGACTTTACCCGCGAACTAAGACGATTAACTGACAGTTTTGACAGGTGCGGAAGCGAAACCCTTCCGCGTTTGTAAACACTAACTTGTGTCCTGCGAACGACTGCGGTTGCGAAAACCGATACAGTGACGCGACGCACCAAATATTTTTGTGTTTTTCCGTAGGTGTAGCTTGCTGCCGGTCTTCACGTCAATAGAAACTGTGCTAGCAGTGCTGTTTATGTTACACACGCGACCGCTTCACAAAGTTATGAGACAGAGTTTACTGTAATGTTATACCATAGAGACACTAGAATACCAGATGAACAGTAGCGGCAGTGAGGAGATGGTGTGACAAAACGGGGCGTCAGTGTTTTCACTTATGAAAGCCGATTAAGAAGTTTTCGTAAAAACCGACACCGCTTTTCAGCAAAACGTCCATCTCCTTTCAACGCTGAAGCACTCTGTGAAGAATGTTACAGTCATTAACAATAGAAAATAAGCGGTGTATTTTAATAACCCACGGCTCCTTTGCAAGACTGACGCTTCTCACGGGCAACCTTTTAAATACTCGCTTGATTGCACAAGGGTGTGGTTGTGGCAATTTACCCTAATTAAGACTAAGCACTATGAAGAGACTGGAAAACGATGCCCTTGTCGGTGATGTTTTTTGCATTGTAACACAAGCAGATTTTAGATCTATTTCATGACCATTTTTTTGACAAAGTTTCCTTCCATTTCTGAGACTAAAATCAAGAGGCTGTTTCTTTGTATAAATTTAGAGCATCTCAANCAGCAACTTTCTCAATTTTTGAAAAATCGAATTTATTGCAGGTAAAACCAAACGTCCTTTTAGTACGAGAGCAAAAAACTCAGCAGGGAGAAAAATAAAATGTTGCCATCGGCCCTGCATTGCTCAGGGTTTGTAAGCTGCCGATGATAAAGGTGCCAGCCAGAAGACAACACATTTTCCCTTAATAGTTTGAGAAAGTGGCAACAACATGCACTTGAACTTCCTGCTCAATTCCGATTAGATATTTGAAGATTTTGGCAACAAGGTGCCTACTCCCTAAAATTCAACATACTTCTTTACAGTTACAGTAGTATTTTTGGATGTACTTTTCTATATATAACAACTTTCAAATTGTTGAACATTTTTAACATCCGCAACAAAATTCCATTAAATGGACAATTATGCAACCTCTTGAATGAGAGGGGCATGTCTTATTCTTAACCAAATAAAACTTTCGGTTACAATTACCTTAAAATCTTACCTAAAATGCATTTGTTGTACTAGAATAAATTACTGAATATGAACAGTACCTACTCGATTGCAACTCTTAATTCATAATCATAGTGGTTCTCCATAGTATTGGTGTTAAAATCCACATTATGTTCAGCAGTGTCTACAATACAGACATAAGCAACCTGGCAGAGAGATTTAATCGCATCAGAAAGCAACCTTTCATGAAAAGACCGAAAAATAAGCAAAAAGATACCAGTTTAATAGGCTCGAGCGCATTACCATTCAGCTCGTAGAAAACGACCCAAGGCGAAGTATAGGCAGAATGCAATCTAACTGCGTGGATTGAGAGCACATGCGTGCGTATTTTGACTTCCAAACATAGCCTGCGTTGTTTTTAGGCCAAGGCCGTGTCAATCAGCTGGGAGGCATGTTTATTAACGGCCGGCCGTTGCCTAACCACATTCGTCACAAGATCGTCGAGATGGCATCCCATGGTGTCCGGCCATGCGTCATCAGCCGTCAGCTACGAGTTTCCCATGGATGCGTGAGCAAGATTCTGTGCCGGTGAGTGTAACCGCTCAAATGAAGTACAGGTTCCTTCGGAAGCCAAGGATGGAAATTACTCTTTCTAGAAGAAAATGCTTAAAAACTCCAGGTTTTAGAGTTTCATGGTGCGTTAAGCGCAATTAACCAGTGTCACGTTTTGGCCCTGTCAAGAACAGTCTTTGGAAATATGTGGTGAAGCATTCGTGATGAAGAATTATTTTTCATATTTTTGAAAGCTAGCATGTACTGAGCATCAGATACAAGGGCATATGCTTGAAGTTTTGTTTTATGTACCACGACCTTAACTTCTACAACTGATGACTGCCCTTGCTTGAGGGACTGGGAAAAACGACTAGTGATTCTGAGATTGAAACCTCGCCTGCTTTGAGAGTTCTACAAAATTTCAGCAGAAAATTATTTTCTTTCTCTTCATGACAAGAAAAGTATGAATGACAACGAAGGCATCCGTGTGGTTTGACATTTTTTTTGCCTCTGTATTTGACAACGTGTAGTATTATCGAAGCACTTTGAGCCTGCGGTTGTAGGTAGTAGAAGTCTTGTCTCGCTAGTTAAAATAGAATTATTTTTCAAACTTTATGAGTAAATTAAAAATTCTCGCATATTTTTTAAAGATAAACTTTAGAATGAACTGCAAACTTTATGATAAGCACTTTCTCGCCTATCTCGAGCTGACATGAGCAGATACTACGAGGCAAAACACAATGATTGATTTGAAAAATGCGTGAATAAACAACTGCCATTAAATGCAGTTTGGATTCATAAAATTAACTATCAACAGTATGAAAACATCCCAATGAGCTGCATACATTTTAACTTTAACATTTCTTCAGAGAGTTGGGTAATGTTTGTATTTTAAACAGTAAAGTCAACACCCATACATGGTTCGTGCAAGCATGGGTTTCCTATACATTGGCGTCGAAAAGATTTTTTCCCGGGAAGGGCAATACAGGATTTTCCAGGAGTAGCCACAAAGATTTTTCGAGGGGAGGCAAAGGTGGTGAAATTTCATTTTACCCATTCGAAACAACCTTCTCTGCTAAAACTTTAACCAAACGTCAAATTTCAAAATCCAGCGAGGACCAAGGCTGTCCCTACCCCCCTTCCGACGCCCATGTTCCCATATGCAATGATTACCATGCTTCTATCGAAACGAGAAGTCGCTGATTATTTTTATTCTTATTACAATTTGTTTACCAGCATCATTCCTTACTCATATCAACAAAGTGTTCGTGATCTTTGAAATGCCATGGGGTTTCTACACTATAGACAAGTTCAATTGAAAGCATAAGTAGCCGCCACCACATTTCTTTCAAGAGTAGGGGTGTAAAGTCTTTTTGATGAGATACCAAAACATGCGTTTTGTTGAGATTCCGTGTGGGACAGATTGTCAACTACTTTGACTGTTGTCTCCAGGCCGGTAGTTAAAATTTTTTCGCCCTCCCCTGGAAAAATGTGTTGGACATAGTTTAAAAATATTTTACATTCTTTTTGATTCTACACCACTCAGTATGAGGCACTTGGATTCACTCGTTTACTTGCAATATATTACCTGACTACCTGACATAATCGTGAGATTCCACAAGGCAAGACATACAAAATGCACGCAAAAGCAAAATGACTATGGCGTGCTTGATCTGCAAAGCTGATGTTGGCATTAAAACCTGCTGGTTATTTCTTTGTTATGCACTGACGTACGAATTATTCATCAGCAAATTTTTTTGCGAGTTATCTACACATCATTAAATTAATATAACAGATATCAGGAGACAGGATCAATCAAGCCAGGTGCTATTGGAGGAAGCAAACCAAAGGTTACCTCCTCCGACATTGAAAATCGGATTGAGGAATACAAGAACGAAAACCCTGGAATTTTCAGTTGGGAGATAAGAGAAAGATTGATAAAAGTAAAACGCACTGAAATCCTGCCATTATTTGATGTATGAAGTTTCCTTTACTGCAACCTTGATTAAACAAGTCATCAGTGAAACTGTTATTCGAGATTACTTTGCAATCTCAGGTTCGGGCAGGAAACTTCTCACAATGTGTAAAAACGGATTCACGAAATTTTTATGGCTTGATTGTTAATGCAATTAGTGCTGTGCAGGTTACTTTTGAAATTTCATAAAATGTTTTCTTTTTGCGCACTTATATTATTTAATTATTTCTAACCGAGTGTAACATCAGGTTTCACTTTCGATAAATTATTGAAAATTAAGCTTTTTCTGTTAAATAGTTTCCTGTAACAAAAAATACGAAAAGTGTTCTTGTTATGGCACTGTGGAATCTATTACGATCTATCAAACAAAATAATTTCTCTGATGTTAAATTTACTTTTGTTTTTCTTAATCTTAGTTTTTGAGTGATGCAGCTATTGGATAAATTAATGTTTTTTTAGTTATCTGTTGCTGGCGTATTTCATAAGGAATTTTACAACAAACAGCCACTCAATTGTCATAAAAAATTAAATTTCTATCTGCGTTTTGGCTTGTCCATTTCTTTCTTGCCACGATGGAAGTTTTAAAACGATTTACGTTTACGTAGTGCATGGATTTTATGAAAAAGGTTAGCTTTAATTTTTGACATTTCAAACAGCCATTTTTATTTGCAGTTCTATCGTTGGTTGAAGTAAGCGCTGATCTTAAAAGATTCTGCCACTTTTAGATGGCAAGCTGACTGTAGACAATCACAAAACATACATTTTCTTAACCAACACTAAGTTGAACGATTTCGTTTAGCAAAGCTTAAGAAAATTGTTATAAAACCGCCAAATTAACATCTAAAAATGTAATTTTTTTGATAAGAAGACCTATGCAAACATATCAGTTTTCAAGAACATCCGCTTGTTCTTGTGGTACTTGCGTGTTCCGTAATATTTGTTTCTGTTCTTTTTCGCTGCATACTGCAAAAGTTGATTGTTGTCATCCACGCAGGATGGAGTGTGTGAACGAAGCAATGTGCCCTCCGTCAGTTCCATCAGTCGGACCCTTCGCGAAAAGGGCTGCAACGTCGACAACGAGTCGCAACACGCAGGTAAGGTAGACTGCAGTTTACTGGACGGAGAAGACTGTGTTTGTGGCTGATGAGAACAGTGGATTTTGAATGACGCTGGATTCTGCGACGTCTCGCAAGTGACGACTTATCTGGAACCCATTATGACGTTTTCAGTTGATACTCAAGAGAGATGACGATGATGCGGATGAGACAATACCATGTCTCTCAGCCTCGTTTTACGCTTTGAATAATTAATATAATTTATGTGTTTAGCCCAATCGCTGTCAATCGCCGGCTGCGGTACAGTCCACGCGGAAAACTCAGGCGAATGGGTTTTGTTTATGTCCTAGCCGGTAAGACTTGCTGAGCTTCGTTGGATCATCCTGATATCAGCAGTCTCGGGCTAATGCACACTGCACGCTTCTGGCTACCATTGTATGCAGGTCATGGCTAGGTGCCCTCCCACAGCGTTAGCCGTTAAAAACTTGTGTGTGATCAAACAATTTTGTATAGTTTTGGAGCAAGCTCGACATCTCTTGAAAGAGCTACTGTACGTGGCATCTCAAGAACAACGTTTGCCAGAGAGACATCTTATTTTGTCCTTCCAGTTATTGATAAACCCAAAGTTATAATCGTTGCAGAAAGCATGGTCAGCAATTTATCTGCTTAGCCTTTTCTGTACGCTGTTCGTGTTTAGTAGTTGTCTTGCGACCTTTCTGCCTTTGAGTGCGTTTGCAAGAAGAATCGCGCACGCCTGAAGCTGCAAATACAAATTCACAAGAAACATGGAATTACAAATCTATTTATGGAAAAGTCAGTCGAACAGATAGTTCAACACACATAAAGAGAACACTAGCAAAGAGGTTACGTGCGCATAAATCCTCTATTGAGAGAGATTAATTAATTTTCAATGCAATGTAAATCAGCGGCAGCATGTTACACTCATTATAGACATAATTTGCGCAGGAATAAGATTTCCAAATAATTCTCCCAAATTATGATATCGCAGCGCTTGATTTGATGATCGTACTTACAGCAAAGCTTCGTCCAAAGCTCAATATTATAAACTGCCTATTGATGATAACCTGCACAACAGTATGTATAATTACCTTGGAAAAAGACCATTTAAGTGGATCCTTGTAGAGCAGATAGATTTTGACATATTTTGAATTTAGTAATTTTGCAACCAGGTCTGCAGAAGATAATAGTATTTTTCAACGGGCAGGCTGGACCTCCTGTGGACTCAGTGAAGCCATCCCCAAAAAAGCAATGAACCCAAACTTTCCGAGAAATAGTGGCCACTTACACCCGCTGCTCTTTCGTTTCACATCCAGCAGCGGCGTAGATTGCAACAGCGAGAAAAATCCACACGCTGTCTATTAAAAAGCCATAAAATCTTCGTCGCTGTTTGTGTAGCGGGCTCCTCCTGTCACGGGTGAAAGGTCAGCGTCTTGTCTGTGTGTCACCTGCTGAGTCGAACCACGAGGTCGCGCTACAGAGAGGCGCTCTCGCTCTTGGACTCTTTACCAAAGCAAACAACGCTCAACTGGGCAAAGGCCTTTCTCAGATTTATTAGAACAGCAGCAACGGCTGAGTCACGCTATTCCGGATTTAATTCGAACGTTTTAGCGAATCGCCATGTCGCCGTGAAAGCCATAATAGCGACCTATGAGGAAGCCGGCATCCACTCAGCCCGAAATACACACTCCTGCTGCTATTCTTAACTGACTGTGTGGTGCAAGCTAAAAACGGGTTTGGAGAAACCGATTTCCCGTTGTAACTGCACCCTTGAACGACACATACAATTTTCTGGCAGACGAGCTCGTAATAAGCGAATATTTTTTCAGGTTCTCTATGGACGGAAGTATTTAACGGACGCATATCGAATATTGCAACTCAACGTAGATCGCATTGTTCAGGGGTTTACAATGAGTCCCAGTTTCGCAACTAATTTCTCCCTTCTGCTTCTGCGAAGGATGCCATCGATTTTAGATTAAAGGAGTAGATCACACGATTGGCTCAAATCTCGTTAGAGAAGTGCTACCAGGCGTGGAGGAATTATTTCCGAATTCCTCCAGCCAGAAGAGAGCTAGGATATGTGCTAACTGATGTTGCAGAAAACAATGCGATGTAAAGGGAACTGATATCAAAAAATTACTGCCCAGATTTTTTCCCTCCGGCTTACGCATCGTGCGGTCAACTTCCAGTCGCGAAAACACGCGAATAGGTTCGGGCGCTCCAGCCGCCACGTCACTCAATCAGACTCTGATTTCTCGAGTACATCGTTTGACTTCGTGATTTGGCTATTCACCAATCCATACATTTTCGTTGCTCTGCAATGACATATGGAAACAGTTGAGGCAGTCGTATATTCGTCGGCAATTTTACGCCACTGTTCCGCCCCTTCTGGCATCGCTCACGACCAAAATGGTTGTCCAAGCCGTCTTCGCTCTGAGAATGTCAATTCTTTGCCATTAAAATCCGACAAACACGGCAAAGGGCGCCGAGGTCACTCTTACCTCGACTCCTGCTGCGGCTCCGTGTAAGCGGGAACATATTGACAATCGGCAATACGTCTTAATTCACCAACCAAACCACCTTTTTTTGAACTGGTGCCCGATCATGAACCTTAATTGCTTAATTTCTGCTGTTATATACGCAATTATATTTGCATTAGTGGTTCAATTTCGCCTTGAGCAAAATTTGGCGAAGCAATTGCCCAAGGCAGAACACCATGCAATATTTTGCGCGCTACATTTAGGGCTAAAAGATATTACATGCTTTGCTACCTGTAAAGTTGGTTTTTGATATACAGGCATGTAAGTACGCAATATGCAGAGGAATTATACTTTTCATCTGATACAGATTTTCTCGGGGCTTTCGGTTAAGTTTTGAGTTTTTTTCCTCTAAAATTGTGGCTAGTTTTCACCCATCTATTTCAGCATTTTCTAAACTGATTCTCAGTCGGGACTTGAAACCACTGAGACCTGGGTTACTCTTTTCCAAGAACAGAAAGCTCCTATGAAACCACATGCTCGAGCGCACTCGTCAAAGCGGGTCTTAATAGCCATTTTGGGTGTGAACATCGAAAAGCCATCAACAGAAGAAGAGAAAAAAGAAACAAAAATGGTGGGATAATAGAAATAATTAGTGCATTTCTTAAAGGCCACTACTCGAAGTAAACTAAGTGTATTTAACGTACATCTGAGTTATGACAATGGACTTGTCTGTCGCTGCATCAGCTACGTCACTAATTTAAAATGAACCCGACCTTCGTCGTGCTTGTTACGAAAAAACAAATCGTCATGGTGCTTGCTGTACAACCTTCACAACTTGCGGAAGCTTTCATCAGATTTGGCAACTGCCGTGATGGCTTCACTTCATGACTTTATATCGTATACAAATAACTAAAAGCGCCGAACACATGTGGAGGTATTAACGCATTTCGCAAAACTGCGCGGTGGAAATTCAAAGAGATGAGATGTGGCACGATGGCGTGAGTATTCGTACAATGAGGTGTCCCGCTGCTACGGCTTTGCTTAGCCAGTACCACCCCTGTTACAGGCGAGTAATTCCCAAGTAACGAAGAGCGATTACGGCACAGTTTATCGCCAGAGTTATTCGGTCGCATTTGCTGGAAACGCAAACGTTTTTTTGTCGTGTCAATGGTTCTGCATACGAACAATGTTTTATTATTTTTAATGAAAATGTCTAAACCGCAGGATTCCCCGCCTGCAGTCCAAACAATCAGGGCTTTCTTGGTACGGGGTGCTTTAGCACCGTCTCTGAGCTTTCAACGACAATAAGATTGTGATCGCTGCCGCTTGCGAATGCCTTGCTATCCTGAGCGACCATTCACTTGTCAGTGATAAGCCATAGGATGCCTGATGGCACGCGACATGTCGTCTTGCGCTGCTGGCAAGCTCGATGCCAGTGTGACCTATCAACCCCACTCTGCACGCAGCAATGGCGGTTATTAATTAATAATGCACACTGCTCTAGGCGTATTTACGACTCTGGCACAACGTTTACGGGTGCATCGGCGGCGATTCTATTCCACGACCTTCAAGACTCCCTGCGGAGCGTGCTGACCGAGCCAAGGGACATTTCCGATAACCACTGATTTTAATGTTAATGCTCAATTAAAGGTAGTCGTACGCAGTTAATTTTTGTTATAAAAAGCAGTGTGTTGCAGCGCAGCTTGCCGCAGAAGCCAGATTTTAGTTAAAATTTCCACGAAGTTATTTTATCGTACAGAATCTTCTGGTTTTCCTTCTGATCTCTGGAGGATGACTTGTTTCGTGAATGATGCAAGCTAAAACGAACAGCTCACCTGTGAAGCATTCCAGCATTTTTCTGACACTTCGGCGTTGCGGTTGCTGCCGCACGTCTGCCAACGCAAAATGTGTGAACTGTCAGTCAGCCTTGCTGGCTGAGCGCGAGAACGGAATTTGTTTGTTGCGCCTATTACAGCCACACAGGTGCTGTTTGGCTTGAGGTTAGGGAGAAGCTTAATTGCAGCCCTCGCATAATCGCCCCGAGCTAGAACGTTATCTGTGTTTTATCTCTGGCGATCCGGCTCATTTTCAGGATGGCTCACTTTCTCGGCGTGTGCAGCAGGGCGACTTCCCGTGAGGTCGACGGTCGTGTTGTGTAACAAATCAAGTCGTACGGCTCTCCGCTGTGCACCGCAAACCGAGCTTGGCCTTTTCTGAAACGCAAAACAGTATTACGCCTCTCGGCAGCCTCACCATTCACTGCGGGTGTTGACCTTCGGTCATACACGAATTACGTGGATTCGCACCCGATTTATATCTATTTGCCAATATTAGAACGGAGTGCTCCCTTTTTTCTGAGACAGATCATTATCATCTGAAACATTGAGGTGGAACAAAATGCGCAATTCGTCTCTTCGTGCTAATAAACCTGTAGGAATCAAGGATTGCCATGTTTTGATAGGAAATCGCTCAAACTCTTCGGGTGGAGAGCAAAACGACGAGGATTGCTCAGACTCTGGATCGGAACCCGACCTTCCCTTGAAGCGAAAGCAGCGCAGAAGTCGCACAACATTCAGCGCAGAGCAACTTGACGAGCTGGAAAGATGCTTTGAAAGGACGCACTACCCCGATATTTACACACGTGAAGAGCTGGCTCAACGCACGCGGTTGACGGAGGCAAGAGTCCAGGTTGGTTGAACTACTTTCGAGATCTATCGGTTCCTCGGACGATTAAAAACAAATAGTAATGATGTTGCGATGCAGTGTGCATGGTTGTAAATCCTTCAATGGTGGATGACGCCAACAGCTTCAAACTGTTTTATTGACGTCAGTCCACAAATGCAACTTGTAGAGCATTTTCTACATGAAGCTGAAGTCAAAAAAGTTTGAATAAAAATGTATATTAAATCCAGATCAAAATAAACGCAAGATGGCAATGTAAGCTGTGAATGAATTTTACTTCTCGCTGTTTGTTTAATAGCCACTACCTTTCCAAGCATAGGTTTAGTATGGAAAGTTGTTGAAAGTGGTAGCTGAGCAGACAGAATGAATTATCGAACTTTATGAAGTTTAGTTTGCAACAAAGTTTTAGGTTTTCCGGTTTTTACAAGCAAAACTTATCTGCGGAGCTTTGCTAACAGAGGCGTTTGGCGCTAAGAAACAAAAGCAAGACGGCGCCTTCCGCATCATAACATTTCAGTTGTGGAAATACGAGACAGATTCGATTCGTTTGTTTATGCAAATAAGCCCAAGCAAAAGCTTTGAGTGATAAAATCTCAACCCCAACGTAATATTATGATCTGGTTAAGCAGAACAAAGCATTGGTCACTAGCGCATATGCTGTCACTCTCACTGCTTTGCACCGTATTAGGTCTTCCGTTCCAATGTACAGCACTGGTCAGGTTGTCGTCAGTCGCACCTGTTGAATCCGGTTTCGTCACGCTCGTCGTCAGCACCTGATCAGTCTTCGTTAAGTGTCACAGGGAACGGATCATGTCCAGCGCAATAACAATAAATAAACCGCCCACCTCGTTCTGTGCGTTGCCGCAAGTCCGCACACGAGCGAATCGTCGTCCGTCCTGGCAAGTGCTCGCGGTGTCCACCGACGCCAGGTGCACACGAAATCCTGCAATATTTGGTTGGCAGCTAAATAAAATATGGCGTGTGGTGGTGAAGCAAACAACTTGACAGGTTTCGTAGCTGGAAACATTCGAAGTTTTTAAATTTTTGCATTGGTCTCTCGTCAAATCAAAAGCTGCTTGAGTTCACATGCTTTTCATTGTTATCGTTAAATGACACTCCACTGCAACAAGCCATCCTTTATTTTTGGCGTCTGTGAATGCTTTTGTTTAATTCAATTTTTGATGGGCATAAGTTGACCAAAAAAGGTATTTTTTCGACTCTGCTAAATGTCTTTCCCAATGGCTATCGTGTGGAAAGAATGAGAAAGCAAACGATGTTTTGCGATTGTATAGAAACGTGAAATATTATTGCGCGCTATTGAGGTTTTGCCCGAGCTTTCATTTCGGGTTGCTATGAAGTCTGTACGTGGTAAAGGTCAAGCCACAAATGAAACAGATACTCAGCGAAGATTATTTCAAATACAGCTTTCGATTTTTAAGGTGTTTCACAATTGGCCACTGCATGTGCTGCAGGTTCTTTTGACTTTTCCCCAAAATTAACGTATTTGATGTTAACGGGGTTTTCACTGAACACTAGGTTTGGTTAAGTCTTTAACTTTGACCTTAATGCGGCTTAGAGCTTAGACGTATCATGATCAGCTCTGAGGAACTAATTTTCTTTGCTTTTGTACGTCTTTCCTTGTATTTTGCAACACATGCCGTCCACGAGTGTTTACTGAGTAGAGCGAAGATCAGCTTTTAGAAGAAAGATGCTCGTGAGTTACTGGTGATTGCAGATTGGCGCAACACGGCGCAAAGGTTTTTTAAAGGTTAATGAAGGTCATGATTTGCAACAAAAATTAGCGGCTGCATACGTGCGCAGAGCTTTGACATTTTGCAAGCAAATAATCTGCAGTGCAAACAGTTACACTTGCACACAACTCAAAGCTAAACTTTCTCCTAAAAGAAAAATCAGTTCCACGCGTTTCCAGAAACAAACACTTTCGCGTTTGAGCAGGATTAAGGAGTCTTACATTGTTCACCGTTTACGACCAACTGCATTGGTCGCTGTGAAAGGACAATTGCGGAAGCTATTCATTCAATGTATGCAAAACAAATTCTCTCCTCGGCACTCGGCCGTTCAGCGAAGACTAGGTTTTGCAGAAAAATGTGATTCACTGGTTGGTTTCTCATAAAAAAAGAAATAAATAAACATATGCTATAGTTAAAAAATTGTCCGAGCAATAAACAATTGAAATGGAAGACCTGCATCAAATGTAGGTTCCAGTGGCGCTTGAAGCTTTTCGCCCATAGTACCGCGGTGACCTTCAGATGGAGTGAGAATGTGGACCAAGCTTGTTGCGTTATCTTTCAAATCGAAACGCATCTTCGTTTATTGCATTGAGTAAAATTGCTTTCGCAAACGTTACTTTGAGCGGCTGTTGTCTGCTGACTACGGCTCACGAAACAGCTAGCAAGGTTTATGTCTACTCCACACGCTTGTTGAAGCTAGAAGCAGATGTGGTAGCTTTGGCCGCCCAAACGTCAGTGGTTGTCGCGAAATTTACGAACTTACGGAATTTGAACGAATCTCTCAATTTTTGAAGATTTTCGATAAATTCTGAAAGAAACTATTTGCCAATCCTTTCCGAAAATTTTTGCTTGTTGATGATCGTGATGAGGTATGTTTTTAAGCCCACACAAGTATGTTTTATTGGTCTCTTTTCGTTACTGCTTGTTGCTAATACTTTTACTAAAATGGGTTTAAACAGGAATTAAAATCGTTTGTGGATGTAACGAAAGTGCACAGGAAAAAATAATTTGCTGCACTATACACTTCCTCTTTCAACCAAATAGTAATGCAGGTGGAAAATTCCAGCCATAACGCTCGTTCTTCTTCAGAAACGAAAGCACTAATCCTGTGTTCTCTTCATTTTTGAGGTATGGTTCAGCAATCGGCGTGCAAGGTGGAGAAAGCAGATGGCAGCCCAACAGCTGCATGGAACTTTGCCGCACCATCCTCACCATATACCCCCACACCTGGCCTATTCACATTCGGTACCAGCGGCAGTTGGTATGAACACGGCTGCTCACAATTATATGATTCAAAGTCCTGGTGTTCATCATCCCTCGCAATCTATACACGAGTCATTTGCAGCAAATGCACACGGTAAATTTTGCTCGATTGTTCGTGCAATTCGCTTTTTTCGTAAATATGAAATTACAAAGCAAAGAAACAAACCAAGAAGTGATCGCATTTGCACTAAAAGCATTTAATTATTTTCATTTTATCGAAATTTTAGTTTCACAGCGAATTTTTCCAGTGCGGCAGACAGTGAACGTATTACTGTGTTTCTAAATATTAATTGTGGCTTTAAATTCCTGCTGTGCATTTAAAAGCTATTCCATGAATGCTCTAGTGAACGTACAGTAAGCAGAGTATTCTACGCTATAAATTATACTCCTACAAGATATGGAGCCGGAAAAGCGGTTAATTGTTTTACTCTTTTCATATACAACGTCCCTGAACCCGTTCTTCTAAAAAGACAGCTGTTCTTAAGTTTCTCAACAAAGATGAACAATTTAGTTAAAATCCCTTACCCAGGCACGTAAAAGCTTGGGACACCAGGGGGGGCGAAGAGTTTTCTGAGAGGGGCCCAAATTTTTCAACCTAAGTTCAATAGTTTTGAACTATGTCAAGCACATTTTTCCAGGGGTTTTCTCCCCTCTGCTCCCCCCTATCTACGGGCCTGTCCTTACCTATTTGTAGGCCATGACACATCGTTGCACATCATTTTGGCCTGCAAAAACCATACCGAGTGAAAAGTTGTTAATACAGTAGGATTGCTTGTGAAAGTAGTCCCCTTGTTATAAGCTTTTTGCCTTGTGTTTCTGTACGGTTGGTCGTTTTCGACTTTCTTTTCCCTACTTTTTGGGCAATTGACAAAAATTGGGTCATCAGCCACGCAGTCTCTTTGCCTTCAGTTACCACGCACCAAGCCCAAAAGCTCTGTCATGTTCTTACGATATCTGTAGAAGGTATAATTTCTTTATTTTTAGGTTTGCTAGCATTGCGTAAAATCTTTCGAGATCAAAATGTTAGGCCTGCTTAAATCAGTGGTTCTTAACAAGGTTCCCACCGACCACTAGGGGTTCACAGTAAAAACCCAGGGTACCAGAAAGAGAGCCAAACTGTTTTCTTTGACCTTCGTGTCACAATATGCCAGATATTGGTTTGAAGGGTCGCCGGGGTTGATTGAATTGAAAACCGCTGCCTGTTTGTACTAATATATATAACCACTGTCTCTTGTACCGCTAATATATAAAATGCAGTATACCAATTAAAGACTCTAGGTTTGCTGCAAAGATTTTGAGGAATCAACCCTGTTGGCCCTGTTTTATTGACTTTACGATGTTTTGGATTTGCAAATATCCTTGTTCACGTTATTAGTCTCCACCAAAGTGACGCACTCGAATCTAACAGGAAATTCCTAGTAAAAAATTGCTGATATATTCGACTGCGTCATCTTGGTGGAAATCAAGAATTTTAACATAAAATGTAGTAAGAAGGCCACAGCCGTCTGAATGATAAACGATTTTAAATCCTGCGTTTGTAGCACTAGTTATCTTAGTGACACAGGGCCATTTTTCAACAGTGCGTGGACTGTTAACACTTTTTTCTATTTTTCTTAAGCAAACATTAACATCCTGATCCGTGTTTATAAAATCTATTAGACCAAATAGCTTCGTGTATGCTGGTACTATGATTTCAAACTAGAAAAGTAAGGTGCGTCATAATCGCTCTCAAGAAATGTTTCCTCTCGTTTTGATACTCGTTCCTAAAATGTTTTGAAAGTGATGATGTCCTGTATATCAACAATTCAAATGCGATTTGAAAAGAATTTATTACAGAAACGATTCAAACGTTGTCTTACTGGTCATAAAATGACATTAAAAACGCGGAGCTAATACCACATTTCGTAAAATTCATGCGGAATGCTACGAGTTATTCGTTTGATGCTGTACCATTATCACCATTGGCTATGCTCTTGTCGTTTTGGCAGACATTCTCAACTTATTTAATTCTTTAATTAAATTAATTAAGTCTTGTCTTATTTAATTCTTTTACGTAAAAGTTAAATTTTGTTGTCGCTTCACAATATTTCTTAAATCTTTTTTTTCTTTTTATAATTTCCTTTAATGCTTTTCGTGGCTGTATTCAAATTTATATCGTAACATCACTACTCAGAGCACACCGCTGCGCTCCACCGCGGACATCCGTCGGTTTTAAGCTCCTCACTGCATCACCCACACCAAGCCATGCGTTATGACAGCAGTGAGGCCCTGAACCACAGCGCTGCAGCTGCTTACGGCCTGATGGGTGCGTCAGCAGCCGCGGCTGCTGCCGCCGCCCGCTACGGTCAGTACCCCTCAGCGGCCGCATTTGGAGACCCGTACTCGATCCACCCTTATCACCATACTACCTCACCATCAACCAGTGGAGCGGTGAGAACATTTCTACGTAAACGTCTACATGTAAACGTTTTAGTTCGGTCATCTGTACAATTGCATATAGACTTTTTCTGCTGTAACCTTACAGAACGTTTCAGCGCAAAAAGCCTGTGTTATGTATCTGATGGCATTGTTGCAACGCTGCTTTGCACAGCGGGCTTAAATTAATTTTCTCAACTGTTGGTTCGGTTTAGATTTAAACAAACTGTTCAATATTTTGTGTTCGTGCAAAATAAAGACAAACGCTCTCATTCGTTGATGATCTCTTGTATCTTGTGTTCTAAAAGGCAAACGTGAAGGCTTAGCGACATAGACTGGTTAATTCATCGATCTGTTGGTTTTTGAATTCCTTTAACGGAATGAAACGCGTTTATTTCTTGAAAGCTGGTTAAAGTCTCAGGCCAAGAACGGAAAAAGATGTTGATTGTAAACTGGATCGTATTTCATCATAGAACGGCTTTTCATCTGCCACTGGGTTAGTGAAACTTAGATGCGTTAACATTTTTCTGTAGGAGTGATTGGCTATTTCTAAAATATCGTTATCACGACAACCGAACAACCGACACGAATTCAACGCAATAGGATTACCTATGATTTTATTGGATAGAATGTGTTTTGTGCAAGGAACGTTATGTTACTAGTTAAGCGTAGGTTGGGTGCTGAGTTGGGCTCAACGGCAATTTTAGCTATTACGTGAGAGACTCCTCTCTTTTTCCTCTTGCAAGCATAGCAGGCGTTTAACACGAAAGTTATTTGTTTAGCTTTTTGGCTTTTGCTCAACGTCATCTTCCAACAGCGGAATGCATTATTCCGAACGCCTTCATGCCACTAAGTCTTCACCGCCAGCCGGCTTATCACCCTCTGAAGATCCCAGTCAGCAAGGCCCTCAACATTTTAGCGTCCAGCACCAACGCTCGCACCATGTTGCTGCTCAGCATGCAAACGAAACGTCTGGTTCTGGGCAGCGTCCCACATCCGACAGAAACATATCTTCTGCGTCTCCTACCTCCAATCCCGAGTCCCATTTGACACCAGGTAATAAGCACGGTTTGCGTATTGCACAACTTCATTCATAACTGGTTTGGTAAAATTTATATCACATTTTGTCTCTGAGCAGTCGTTGACTCTTGCAACGTTGTTTGAAAAACTACCTACTGTATCTGCAAAAGCAATACTTAATCTAATATAGTAGATATCCATTTGTCGCAATGGTGTTAATGCCTTTTGTAGCGATCAAAAATTTTTTAATGAAGAGGCTGGAATTTTTCAAGGTGTTCTGTGATTGGTCGCCCCCACAATTCAACATTCGTTTTTACGCTTCAAGTACATTTTCGACGTTGCGTTCTTCTGACACACAGGTATGGATCATCCACATGCGGTGAACACTTACAATGTTGCTCCTAGCAACCGGCTCTCCTCTGACCTACGCAACATGACGACTAAGTGTCACCAGGGTGCTGGGTTACTGCAAACCTCAGCAGATCGTCTGGTTTCCGCCTTCTCGGCCCATCGAACTTCAGAACAGGAGCCAGCTTCTGGTGTCTTTGGAATTACTTCCGGCTTCGGCACTAATGCCACCCAAGCAGCAGCATCTGAAGCTTCTGGCAACCAGAATCCTTACGCATCGTGCCAGTACTCTCCTTACAACGGACCAAGTAAGTGTGTGCAGCAAATTTCGCAGAATCATTGAAAGGCGCGCCTGCCTTAAAACCCACTTAACCTTGCAAGAATTTTAAACTTCAATATGAAACTTCAATATGAATTAAACTTCAATACGAATTTTACTTCTTTTCTCACCGATAAAATTTGCCTTTTCTGTTTCTTGTTTTCTTTGTGAGCATATAGACAAATAAATAGTAACTGTTCAAAATTTGCAACTGTTATAGAGAGCGACCTTTTATTTAACATCAGCCCATGTTTGACTTGTTTTAACTGTTTATAATCGAGATGTATATTATATCTTTCGTGTTCACAAAGTATCTTCGTTTGATGGCAGCATTTTTTGCGTTTTTGCTACATAACGTCAAACGTCGACTTTTGGATTATCTTGCTGGGTCCCATAATCTTGGCTTGGTTCTTGTTTCAGAGATAATAAGGTTACCAAGCAAGTAGTAATGTATTTTCTTTTGCATATTTGCCGCCACTTTTTGTACAAACCTGGCTTGTTAAACTACATCTGTTATCTCGCCCAAGATCAACGTTTAATTTTATGATGTGCACGCAACTTTAGCGAAAGCATTTTTTTCAAGGCTATTTTGCGCCCAAGAAAAAAATAAAAGTTCAATGCAGAAATGCAAAGCACATTCATAAAAGTACAAATTTTTTTCGAAGATGACCCAAACTTTCAGTGTTTTTGCTCTATGAGCTCAAATCTGATCTGATATTGTGCAACGTACAAAAATGTCACGTGGGGCAACTGTAACTTCTTCGGTGACGTCTGATCGTAAAATAAAGTTACTTAAATTCTTCTAATGGTTGGCAATTTATTACCGTGTTTACATCGTATCTTTCCTTCAAAGAATGTATTATGAACCGATGCTCTTCAGCTTACCTAAGAACTGTTTTACAAGCTCATTTCACCGTATCATTTGCTCTCCCTATTTCGCAGGCACGAACGACTTCAGCAACGCTGACATCGCTGCACTGAGAATGAAATCGAGAGAACACACGAATGCTGCTTTGGGTTTAGTGACCGTAGTTGGCGGCGCCAACGTGCAGCATGCCTATTGACGAGTGCATGACGGATAGTTATTGCTGAAAGCAAAGAGAATGGAGCAAGCCACCACATTACATGCCCTTTTCCATTTTTGGCTCTAAACCTTACCTTTGAAAATCCTGAAGGATGGTGTAAATGCTAAAAGAAGCAGTGTTATGACATAGCTTGGCACCTAGAAACCAGCTAACGGCTGGCTGTACCAAGTGATTCACTCTTTCTTTTGCAAAAAGCAGCCAGTGTTGTTTTCAGTGGTTTGCTGTGCGTTAACCCGTATCACTGCCGGAGAGAAAAACTGTATGCTGTGTACCTCACAGTCCTGCCAACCAAGTTTGAGAGCAAACGCATCATTTTCTATGTTCAGCATGATATTAAAGTTGTTTTGCATATTTATGGTTCGTTTATGCTTCATGATGGTGGGCATCATTTATGCGAGTGCGATCTGAGCTCTAACGTGCTGCCGTAGTTGTTACTTGTGCCAATCCATTGGTGTTATGATGACTTGCAATGTGAGATGACTTGCAATGTGAGATGACAAAGCGGTTTCGTAAAGGTAGCCTAGTTTCAAAAGTTTGAATGCTGCATCACTGCCTTTAAACTATGTTCTCCTGTTATTTTATCATCAGGTTTTCCAAAATGCTTCCGAACACCATGAAAACTTGACATTTTGCAAGTTTTTTTACAGTGATTAGTACAGCACCAAAGAAACTTAATACAGCACCAAAGAAACTTGGAAGGAGCTTAGTCGCGTTTTTCACTTAATTTGGTATGACTGCATTGGCAGTTTTTGCGCATCAAAGTACCAGAAAGTTTCCTCATAGATCTGGAATAGAATACTGACATAAAAGTTAAACATCTGTTTTCGTTTTGAGCTTCTGCTTTTGACGAGTGTGTGTTCAAACAAGTGAAGTGAGACATCGTGTGTTTTTGAACTCGATCGTGACCTGCTCATGTTGAAATATTTACAGCCCGCGTTTTGCCACTTGGGTCGCACAAAGCTCTTTGAAATCACCTTGAAACTGACGATCGGAAATTATTATTTTTTATATTTGAACGAGCTGCGCCCTTTATTCAGCAATGTCTGCTTTTAGCAAGCCAGAGGCACAGCTGACAACGCACATCTCCAACGCCGTGAGTCACCTAAAGACGGAGATTAATAACACCACCTGGCCGTGCGCATACCTACAAGGTATTAGACAGATTTATTTACAAATCCTACAAAACGATATACAAAGCGGGTGCTACACCGGTACGCGGTGTGGCTACAACGCTACAAAACGGACGCGGAAGCATTGCGCATTACGACGGACGATAAGATCGCCTTTGCACTAATTAGTCATACTGTCATGTTGCCGATGTAGCTAGAAACCAAGGCGAACACAAGTTTATCGCCGACGAGGGTAGCTTGTCAGCGGTGGTTTAGACAGCTCCCACAAAGACGAGTGTGAAAACAGACGAACCGTGTATCTGAGGTCAACATGGTTTTAGCTTATTCGCTTCAGTTACGAAACATCTACTCAACAGTAAAAAATTTCCGTAAGTCGCTTAATGAAGGTTGTCTTTCTGATAGCAATGACGAATGTAATGGGTAGCGAGCCTTTCCTTGGTAGTTTGTAATATTGAATATCGAAGTGGTTTATTTTTCTTTAGACACCGCTCCTACAAATATGTGTACTTCAGGTTTACATCCTGAAATCCCATCCGCCACATTTTAAAGAGCGTAGGAAAACAAACAAGATACGCTTAAAGTTTTGTGCGCGGAGTGGGGGCAACAGTTTCTATTTCATCACAGGCTTTGTTGATCTGTCCTGTTTTTTGGCGATTCTGCATCATTACACCTCCGCTCCCATTAACACCACTAGGAGGAGTAGGGAACCCAGAAGACACCACAGAAGATTCCATGTGTGCATTTTTCATTTTCTTTGGAGTCGAGTGTTTTCCTATGCTTCCGTTGCTTCTGTTCCATGAGTTTTCTTGACCACTGAGGTTGGCAAACTGTTCATTTAGCAATTTTTTAGATCTGCAAAAATAGAAAGGTTTTAAAATTTCTGCAAAAACTTAAATTTGGGCGTTTTCCTCACCGTTTTACTTGCGACAGAAAAAAATTACTCATAAAGGATACAAACTAAAAGAGTGTCGAACTTTTTGGTCATTAGAACTTTCCTTTTCCTAATAAAATCTGAAAAGCATATTAAGCGTTACAGGAAAAAGAAGATTACACTAAATTTTTCCGCTAATTTAAATATAATTTTGTTCACGAATTAGTTGTCGAAACCTCTTGACTACTTGTGCACCTACTTGCGACACCAGGCGGCAAAAGCAATCATGATGCAAATCATGGAGAATCCTAAAGTCCCACCAAGAGCACTGTATACAACAATTAAGTCTCTTGACTCTGATGCAGCAAATTTACTGTCTCCATCATCGATGCTTTTCTCAATATCTGCAGTGAAAGCAGATGTCCTTACCTGAAAAGTAAAGATTAACCAACAAGAGAAATAGATTGTATCAGACCTTGAAAGAACTCACTCAAGAAACAGCCTATAGGAGTGAATAAGCTTTATAAGCCATTGCTGTTTATTATCTTTGAAGATTTCTTTGAACAGTTTTAACTTGTTCGAAGATTTTTGATTCATAGCTTATTCTACCCAATGAAAACAGCAACCAAAGAGACAATTTGATGAATGCGACTTCAAAAGTTTTGGCCACTTTACTAAAGGCAAATTGGCAGTTATGCAATGACTAGAAGTCCTCGAAGTTGGTATTGTTGCAACTTAAAAACGCCCTCAACCAGCATGTAAAGAATACAACAATTTGTATTGAATTTGTTTCATCATTATTATTGGTGGAAAATCATTGTCTTTTAAACAATCTTGTAACAGTTATATGAATTTTTGGGGTAAGCCCATTTAATCCCTTCGTTAGACGCGTATTTTGCTTTACCACCGTTGACACGTTTCAACTGAAATCCATTTTTAACTTTCGAACTGGAGAAAAACATTTGGTCGCTCGATTTTCTTACAAGGATTACCAGTAAACAAGCCTGAAGAATGACAAACGATCAATCATGCAGCAAAATGTGAGAATTTGGATTGAAGACAACAAATGTTGTTGGTTTATTTTCGCAATTTATTCTGCATTATGATCTACTCCTCTAATTATGTCGCCAAGTTATGCGACCGTGTGTCTTGGGAAACGCACTCATCTACAACCGTTGATAGGATTGCAGTTCTAGAGTCCTGTTTTGGGGAACTGAAATATCCTTTAGTGGGTTTGTGGCAGAAAGGGAATAAAACATCTTCCACCCTATCCAACCGACAAAAGTGATGGGATGATACGTAGACTCTTTTTTCGAGAAGGTAGTGATTGCCACATATCTACGCTTGTAGTAGACTCAGTGCAAGGCTTTGCCTACAAATATGTGCCCGCAGCAACGCCTTCCCGTGGTACCACTGATATTTCAAAAGTTGCGGTTGTAAATCGCGCGACCGGTTTGACCAAATTGGTATACTTCGGGAAGTTACTATACCATGAAATAGATAAAAAAATGTCGAAATCATTGCGGATCGGTCGTAACGAGGGTGAGGATCGCGTTCAGGTTCGAGGCAGAGGCAGGGCCTTTGATAGAAATTTTACCTGGCGGTACGAAGACCGATGTCGGACCCCGTAGCTTCCGGGCCCTCGTCTAAACTTTAATTGCTTCTTTGTATAGTAATCAGAATATAGATTAAAACAGTTAGCATGCTAAGATAAGATTTAGAAATAGATTAATTTCTATACTGGCAACTGACTTACGTTTGGGCTTCATGACAGAAAAACTTTGCTTACGTACTTTCATCATCCCGGGTCCTAGTACCTACCGGGTCCGGCTACAATGATACCTATTGTAACCCCCTCTCGTAGGCCCTGGGCAGAGGTGACCGTTCGAAAAATCCGCGGCAGTCGCCCCCATCAGCTATTCATAAGTGGAAGCACCAAGTTCCGATCGCTACGCATCTGTGGAGTGAATGGGGACGGTTCTAGGACTACAACCACCTAAACAACTGCCATCAAGGACATCTGCCACCTGGAACAACTGCCACCGGACAACAGTTTTTGCTAAAGGGGCTAAAAAATTTTCGGGGACCAAATTTTTGACTTTAGGCGAGCAACAGTATTTTGTTTGGGACACTGCTTCTCAAAGCACACAATGACTGTATATGCTAACTGTTTTGGGGGGCATGGGGCCCTGGCTGCGCCTATGCAGGGCAACTGCCACCTAGGACAACTCCAACTCCCACCCGTACAACTGCCACATATGATAACGCATTTTGCACATCACAGAAGAGCTATCAAATCCAGTTCGAAATACCGCGTTACGGCACATAGGAGTTCTGTCGGCACGGAGGTTGAGAATACTGCTCACAAAGCAAGACGCAGGCAGAAGCAAAATTTCCAGTAGCCCACCTAACGACCAAATTTTCCTAAAGCCAAAGCCACACGTAAACGGCAATTCTGCCAGAGGCTAGCTGTTGGAAACTGGAACATCACATCAATCACAGAAAAAGTGCACGTAGTGGTCGAGGAAACCACACAATATTCTTCGATGTTGCTGGCATCAGTTAGTCTAAGCGTCATGGCTTTAACCCTGTTGCGCTGGANGATGGGTGAAAACTCATCTACTCCGGCACTGAGCCAGCAAAGTTTGCCCAAGCCGGANCGAGGATACTTGCTAGCCCGCACCTGGCAACTTGTGTTGATCTATATGGATCCCACCAGGAGGAAGGATAAGCATGTTGAGATTGAATTTATTAGATCGCTCCCTGTGTCTGATACAGGTATATGGCCCAAACACAAGTGCACTGTGCCCGGATTTCTTGGAAGAAACTAGTAATGTCTGGTAAAGGGAAAAAATAACGAATCCATGATCCTGATCCTTATGGGATACTTCAACGCACGCGTTGGGAACGTTGCGAAATATGCAGGGGTGTGATTGGCTGATATGATGATGCTGACGTAAATGATTACGAAGGCCTATGCTGCAACTGTGATGTAACAACACACTGTGCATCATGGACATTTTCTTTCAACACAGAGATTTGCACAAGTGCATGTCGTACAGATATTCGTTGGCTCAACGGTCATTCTTTGATTTCTTCTTAATTTCAGCTAACTTGGTCCAATCGGTGTTGGATGTTCAAGTCAAAAGGAGTGCAGAACTGTCGACCGATCATTATCCAGTAGTTTTCAAATTACATCTTGATAGACCAGCAGGATCTACACAAACGTGCAAGACCAGGATATCCTATTGAAAGAAGTGGGGGCCCTGGTGGAAAAGGATACGAGAAAGACTTTGCAGACAGTGTGCCTTTCTTGTTCTGAGAGATCCCGGAATGCACAGCGGACGCGTAGTGGCAACTGTAGCTTCATCTGCTACTTGGGTATGTAGACGGAAACAAATCGGTGTGGCAAAAATGGCAAAAAAGTAATCCCTTGGTGGAACCACCAAATGAAAGATGCTATTCAAGCCAAGAAAGTAGCCTACAAGACCTGGTTTCAGAACAGAGTCGAATCTTCTTTGCTTTCACGGTACACTGAGGCGCCAACGTCCGCAGCCCTTGTGGTTAAAAAGTCCAAAATGCAATCTTGGAAGAATTTAGGGCATCAACTACATTCCAATTTCTGGCAAGCCCTGGGGCAGAGCCAGACATTTTCATTTGGGACGGGGACACTATGGGAGCCAGTTTTGCAGCAACGGGAACAGTCAATGGTCCTTATAGGATTTTAAAAAATATCATTTCTGCCGTCAAAAAGATTATTTAACTTTATTGTACGTCACATCATTACGTTTCGCCTCGGTGGCCTCGCTGATATTTCGTTGATCCGGAGTGCGCAAAAGATATTTTAAATACAGGGGGTGCAGTTAAAATGTCATCAGAAAAATTCTGAACTGTTTTTGTTGATACTTTTGTCAACGATGAAAGAAACTTCAGTGTGTGTTGAGCAGCTGTAACCTTGTTTAAGATCTCGCGTTGCTCGTAAGTCTGAGCAATGCTGATCAAATTACAAACAAGAAATACATCTATTGTTGCTGGTTTGTTGCCTAGAAGTCGCTAAGAGCGCCCCACTTGCTCCTTTAAAACTGTTTTGTTTCCTTTCTCCACGTTTCCTGAAGAGCCAGGTTGTTATGGTCACAAGACATGTCTGACTGGACTTTAACTTGAATGCTGGCTAGCAGCACATGGAGGGAGTTCTTGGAATATGATCAAGGTTAATATTTTTTTCAGCATAATCCATCTTTCCTATGAAAAGGATAAACACGATTTTATTGAGCCGAAAAGGGTTTGTTGTACCTTGGCAAAGAAATCAACTTTCATTTGATAGATGCTGTATTGAAAGCACTTACATCGAATTGCTTTTGAACCCTGCTTTACTGCAGAAGATCCACGCAAGCAAGATGTTGGCCATCCTTAAATATAGCCTAGTTGATCTGTGTATCAAACTCTTGCTTGGGTTTACAGATTTTCATTCCTCTACTTCAAATATTTTCCCCAATCTTGACCTTCGCTCAAAGCGTTCTAGATACGCAACTGCCCACCACTTCTCACTTCGTGGATGTGGGCCTGGTTCGGACGGTGTTCTTGCTACGAGTGAAGTTAAATAACTTTAGGCTAAATCACACGCAAGGCATCTTAATTTACTTTTTTGCATGTTTCCCTTTGCTTCGTTGCAAACTTTCTCGTCTTGTTTTCGTCGTTCTTCAACACCACCATAGTGGCGACGCACACATTGTAATCGGTGTCGGGAGTAAGACCGTGAAGCTTTATTACCCTGAGCCAGAATAAATGAGGTAAGGTGTCAGAAAAAAACACGCATGGTACAAAATCAGATGAAATGTAAAGTGAAAATGTAGCTGATATCTGAGAATATTGATGGGTAAATTAATCAACTGTTAGCTATATTCTTAATTCGTGTTCCAATGTGAATTAAGTTTTCCCGTAATCGCGAAGCGGGAAATATACCTTTCTACGTATTGTGCGGTTTACGTAGTGCAGTGTCTGTAAACAGTACAATCACATTCTTGTAGCTAATCGTACAGCAAGATAAGCCCACCTGCCAATCCAGGCAATTTAGAAGTAAACAACATTTGTGCGTTTCGGTGCGGAATGAAAAAATTTGATGTAGCTTGCCTTTTAAATGTTTTAGGTGCTAAAAATGAAATTAAGCTGCACAGTGCTTTTTCTCTTGATACTCCAAATAACACCATTTCAATCAGTTTCAACCGATAGATGAAGCAGACAAATGAGATTTCTACAAGCAACATGATGCTTTTCTATCACCATGTACAACTCACGTTCAGTGGCGTAGCTAGAGGCTTGAGCCAGGGGGGTGCTTAGCTGCAGGGGGCCCACTGACCAACACACAGAAAAAAACTTGAGAAATGATGATGAATCGGGATGTGGATGGCTATACTGAAACCCTAAAACACTGGAAAATACTCCGAAAAACGCAAAAAATCTTCTGAAAAACCAAAAGGAAAATAAGTCAAGTGGGAGCCGGGTTTTTACATTTAGCTTGCCAGCGGGGACGATTCGCACCTCTGCTACCCCGTGAGTTACGCCACTGCTCACGTCGGGATATTCAATCGCAAGGTACTGACGTACTGTATATTCACCACTATGAACAAAGGCACTATGAATAAAGGCAAGCTGTACTTCGCCAAGGAGTGGGTTGAAGTAATGCATCCACACAAAGGTACTGTACTTTTGATGGAAAAACTTTCATGAGCATAGTTTATAGTCAAGGAAATCTGTTACTTTGGTTAAACACTCATGCATGTAGTTTTAAGTCTTACTTTTGATTGGATTCAGCCACGATGTGTTTTTCCAATCCACCGGCCGAGGGAACATATGAAATTTTTTGGAAGACGTCTTCATAATCGGTTGCGTAAGAATTTATGATGGGTAATACAACTTCGGCAGAAGTGGAATGAACATTTTGCACTTGCGCGTCGGCACATTGCCTGCATAAAAGTTGGTCTTGTCAATCGTATCGATATTTTAAACAAGTTTCAAAAATTCGAAGTGTAACGCACTTGCATCGCAGTATCATAGCTTTGCGCAGACCATTCTGCAAAACGTCTTCAACTTTTACTGTATGCTTTAAAATAATTCTTATGCCTTGATTCAGGTTTAAGTTACAAGCGTTGACAATGTGCTGGTTTTGCTGGACTACAACACGTTAAACAAAGAAAAACTATCTCGAACGCACTATTATGAAAAGTGCTTATTCCTCCAAAGCGAAAAATGCTCATCCTTATCAGAATTTCATCAACACTAAAAAAGCGTTCAAAAAACTATACATGTTATTTTTTGAGACGTTTCGGATTATTCTTAATCCATCTTCAGTCCAAAAAATAAAGCAACACTTGGCAATGCTAGCAATTCAAAACCAAAAGACTCTGTGAGTCTGTCACAGAGTGACACAGAGTCTTTCGGTTTTGAATTCCTAGCATTGCTTGCTGTATTACTGAAGATGGATTAGGAATAATCCGAAACGTCTCAAAATAAAACATGTATAGTTTTTTGAAGGCTGTTTTCTAGTGTTGATGAAACTGTTAAGTCTATCCCAATTTTATGCTCCAAAGCTTATCAGCATTGTTTACATGAAGTCTCCAAGCCGTAGGTAGTCAAGCCGCTTGCCGAGCAATCTGTTTGGCCAATTACACTTGAGTTTCGAACGGTCCTCCGTAACGACTTTAGCCCTTGTCCCGTCGATTCCGAGGGCGAACCACTGCATGTCACAGTCACATTTCCAAGGGTTTCCGGCCAAATACAAAGTCCTTAATAAGAAATTAAAAGTTTGATTAGTTCACAGTTCTGTAGTTAAATAAAGTATTTTCTTTGTGTTTCAGAGACAGTGGTTCTTAAACAGGTATACTTGGCCCGGTGTGGAAAATCATTTCCCAAGGGGTGCGATGATATTGAATCATTAGGGTAAGGTTATTAAGGAAAGTCTAATCACTCGTGTAATATTTGGCGATCTGCCATAAAAGTTTGCATAGATGCAATTTAGCAATATATTACCATCTTCTTAATGGCGTGCATGAGAAAAAAGAAGTGGAAAATTTTCAGCAAATAGATTCCCATCCATTGCCTGCAATTGTCTTTTTTATCAAAAATTCCGAGCAAATTCAGTTTAGTTTTTGTTTATAGCCTATTCAGTTTTTGTACTACTTTCGGAGTATCACGAGTGTCTTCGGGCGCCCATCTCCCGTTGCTTGCGTTGTGACTATGAGCCTTGCGCTCAACTACTGCTCTTTTTGACTCGTCTCCCTCCCCGAAGCAGGGCGGATGCAGCTCGTAAAGTTAAGGGGGGGGGGGCTTTCAGT